>ERZ1370068.5416-contig-4439_pt1 | contig 76192 bp, 118 predicted proteins | sample MGYA00561227_ERZ1370068 | MGnify/ENA primary metagenome ERZ1370068 (study PRJEB38410, sample SAMEA6850437) | metagenome | study: Metagenomic assessment of the ecological functions of the soil: analysis of the soil microbiota associated with the... | reverse complement strand
TACGTATTGCTTAGCTGGTGGCGCTCTACGATCTTCAAACTTCGTCCGGTCAAGCGCGTGAGCCTTCGATGAATTGCAGGCAGGCGCGCCTTTGTCTTTGGCGCGTCCAGTTTGGAGCGCAATCGCGGCGAGGTATTCGGGGGTAAAGAACGCGAGCAGAAAGTCCGTTGACATCCACTTCGGTTGCATTAGCCAGCGCTTCCGCGGCCAAGAGGACTTGGCGGCGGGATGAACTGGACCGGCCAGCCACTGATAAGAACGATGTTCGCCTTCCATCATGCAACCGCGATCCCGAAGATAACTGAAAATCGGATCGAGATGAGAAGCACAGAACCCGGCGCGGCGTAGGCTCGATGAAAATATCAACGTCGAGAGTCGAGACAGGTTCTAAGTAAAGGTCGCTCCAATCGGCCACCGCCGATCGCATAACGCTCAATAACGCCGTCGGCTACCCATTTGTTCACGCGACGTGGATGACTTCCAAATCTTCATACCGCGAGAGTGAGGATTAAGTTCATCCATCAGCGGCCAGACTTTTGTCGATGTTTCGCGCAGGAGTGTCGTCGGCGGCGATACCGAACGATGTCCTCGGAGTCGCGCGATTGCGGTAGGCGCGAAAACTACTTTGTAAGCCATTGACCCACCATCTCGCGAACTCGCTCGACGGGGGACACCGCGGCCTGCATCAAGCTCGGTAGCTGCTTTATCAAGTGAAGCGAGTAAAGCTGCTTCTTCTCTTTCAGACATCCGGGGTTGATCTGGCGATCGAAGCCACGCCGCAAGAGCAGATCGTTCCTTGGCCGGCAATTTGTCGATCGCCTCTTGAATCTCGGTAATCGTGCTCACGTTAACAATTATTGCAGGGTTCACTTGCCCAAGGCAATCGGGTGCTGGTGATTCGCGATTCACGATTCGCGGAAGGACAGGATGAATTAAGAAGTAGCGAGGGATGGGCGCGCGCGCTGGGCGCGCAAGTAAGAAGGCAGAATTAAAAACTAAAGAATCGAGAGGCGAGGAAAGTTAGAAGGAAGCAACGAAAGTCAGAAGGGAAAAGTATGAATTATGAAATTCGCCGCGGGGGAAGGATGAAGGCGTTTGATTTGAAGGCAAACAAGCTCCGAAAACCGAGATAGCGGGAGCGTTCGCTACCCTGGGCCATGGCGCCTACGACCATTAAGACGAAGCCGGTCGCCACGGCGATCGCCACTTTGATTTCGATAGATAAGCCTCTGCCAATTTTCTCAATTACGGCGGCAATCCCGTTGCCGCCCTTTGATTTTCCCTTGCTGTAGGTCACTTCGACTTTCAGCGCGGCGATGACGCCGGACGCAGAGGAGAGGAAAAAAGTAGTATGTCGTGATCAGTGATCCGCCTACGCTGACCAGCCTGCGACAAGTCAGTGGTCGGTGAGAGCGTAAAGCCGCGCAGATTTGCCTTTACGCGGCCAAGCCCTTTACGGAGCGAGAGTTGAGAGACGGAGGCGAGGGGAAACCTAGAGTGGAAGCACTGGTGATTAGTGATCAGCGATTGAGAACTGCATTTGAAACTCGTTCGCTTGCCCGCGCTTTGACTCATGTGCTCCCGCCCATTTCGACCTCTCGGTTTGCCCATCTATGTCGCTCGCGTCCCCGCGGCTCCATTCTCGCTCCTACCCTCGTCGCTTTACCTTGATCACTCGCACTGCCCCGTGCTTGCGCCAGCTACCCTAGCTGCGTTGCCGTCTACCCGCGCGATTCCCAATCGCGACGTGTTCTATGTCGTCATCCTGGCCCACTGAAGTCTCTGGTGGGGGAAATGTGCCAATCGTGAGCCCATGTCATCGACGCTGCGCTGACAGCGTCACGCACGGGTGCCGAAAGAGAATCAAATGCTTTGGAAAACGTTTACGACCAACCCGAGCGCGGCGGCCACGAACTATTTTGGTTGGCGCGTGGTATTGACCGGCCGCGATCTGCCGCGACCGGTCTAGCTTTGGCTTTCACGTCGTCAGAGCTCAAGCTGATCCTCCAAGTAATCATCAATCCACATGCGGATTTGCCCACTGCGCGACAACGTTGGAATCGCCGCTTGATTTCCTTTGACGGTGCTCATAGTGGCACTCTTTATCAAAACTTTCCGCGATTCAAAGGCGCGATGAGAAATCATGAGCTGTCCCCGAAAGGCAGAATGTAGAAGGAAGAATCAAGAATTATGACGCGCGCTCGGCGCGGTTTGAAACTCGATTCCGCTGCCCACGCTTTGACTCATGTGCTCCCGCCCATTTGCGACCTCTCGGTTTGCCCATCTATGTCGCTCGCGTCCCCGCGGCTCCATTCTCGCTCCTACCCTCGTCGCTTTACCTTCTATGTCGCTGATCCCTTCAGCTCCATTCGCTTCGTCTGTAGTCGTAACTGACCGCAGGCGGCGGCAATGTCGTGGCCTTTCTCGCGGCGCAAGGTTGCGACCACACCGTGCTGCCGCAGGATCGATTGAAATCTTTCCTGCCGCGCGCGCGAGGGCGTGACCATTCCAGGCCTTCGACGGTGTTGTATGGAATGAGATTGATCTTGGCCGACAGACGGCGCGCGATTTTCGCCAGCTCGCGGGCCTGCTCGTCGGTGTCGTTGACGCCGGCGATAAGGATGTACTCGAACGTCATCCTTCGTTTTTCGCGACGTAGTAATCGCAAGCTTCGAGTAAGACTTTTAGCGGATACTTGCGATTAACCGGCATGATCCGGCTGCGCACTTCGTCGGTTGCGCCATGTAGCGAAAGGGCGAGACGAAACTGCGTGGACTCGTTGGCCAGCTCGCGAATTTGCGGCGCGAGTCCGCTGGTCGAAATGGTGATGTGGCGGGCGCCGATGCCGAGGCCCCATGGCGCGTTGATGATGCGAATCGCGCGCAGAAGATTCTTCAGGTTGGCGAGCGGCTCGCCCATGCCCATGAAGACGACGTTATCGATTTTTCTCGCCGCTCTTCTCTTCAATCGCGATGAGCTGTTGCACGATCTCGCCTGCATCGAGATTGCGCGTCCAGCCTTCCAGTCCGCTGGCGCAAAATTTGCAGCCATAAGCGCAGCCGACCTGGCTCGAGACGCAAATTGTCCGGCGATCTGAGGGTTGGCCATAAAGTGCGGGCGACGCTGGAATGAGGACCGACTCGATCAGGTTTTGGTCGCGTAAGCGGAAAAGAAATTTCTGCGTCGTGTCTTTCGAGCCAAGGACGCGGACGACTTCTGTCTTCGGTGTGTCAAATTCCGCTGTGAGCTGAGCGCGCAACTCGTTAGGCAAATCCGTCATCGCGTCGAAGGAGGCGACGCGTTTTTTGTAGATCCAGTCGGTAATCTGCTTCGCGCGATAGGAAGGCGCGCCGCGCTCGCGGAGAAAATCCGCCAGTTCTTCCAGGATGATTCCGGTGAGCGAGGGCTTCACACCGGCAGTGACTGCGGAAGTAAAAAGAAAAAATAGAATAGTGGAACGTGGAAAGCCGAGGGGCGGCGACGGAGCTCGGGAGCGAGGAGCAAAGCAAAGAAGGCGCAGACGCGGGCGTTTATCGGCCGCGAACGCGTCGTCTAATCCACGAAGGGATTTGTATCTCGGCAGCTTTCCCGCTGCGCTCGACCGCTACCCTCACGGCTTTACCGGCCATGTCGCTTTGGCCCCAGTCGCTCCATTCCTTGTCCGCCCAATCGCGTTTGTTGTGGTTTGCGCCATCGCGCAAGATCAATGCTCGGGGCGCCGCCGCGCTTCCGGCAGGATCTCGATCCTCACGAAGCTGCGACGCCGAATATCAGCTTTCGCTTTTTCCCACTCGACGAACTTTGCCTCTCCGGATTCGATCTTCCGTTCGCGTTCCGCTAACTCCTCCTCATGCCAGGCAGGCGACTCGATCGCGGCGGGGTCAGCTGAGAGACTTTGCCAAAAGCGCCTCCATGGTTTGCAGCTTCTCTTCAACGCTCATTTCGTTCAGCGGGAGATTGAACGCCATAGCTCAAGTCATATCACACGAGTTTCTGCAAGATCGACATCTTAACTCGTTGAAGGTTGCGCGGCGAGGAGTCGCGGTGCTGAATTCGAGTTCCCCGCGAGGGAACCGAATGGACAGCGATTGCACGAATTGTCGTTGCGTGATCGACGCCGTGTAATCGGCGGTTTGCTCTCACGGCGGCTGAACGGAATTCCAGGAAAGCGACCTGAATAGATCGCGGACATTCAACGACTAAACATGATTATTATGAAAAAACTTACTAGTTTACTGATAGGTTGTTCACTGGCGCTGGCTGGAGCCGCGTTGGCCCAACAGCCAGTCGAACAGCAGTCACCATCAAAGGGCAAGCACGCCCCGGAAAAAGCGCACGCGACTCAAGCACAGCCCAAGCCGAATGCGCGCGAAGCCTCAGGCCCCGCCTGCGACGCATCAGGGAGCGACGCAGCAACACGGCACCGCGCATGACGCCGGTGCGATGAAGTAACAGGGGCCACGCATGATCAGGAGCTACGCATGAGCGCTGCGAACAGTCAGCGAAAGAGCCAAAACTCACGCGCGCCACGAACCTGCGAACGCCCCGGAAACGAACGTTCCCGGTAAATCGACCGATGAACGACGACGAGCCCGGTGCTGAAAAGGCCGGAAGCACGCGCGCACGAGGAATCTGGGAATGCGCCCGCGACGGGAACGAATGCGTTCAGGTCGTGCGGCGGAATGCCGACGCATCAAGCGTAAGGAGCAGCAGGTTCACGGCAGCAAGGCCGGCGAAGCAGCGCTGCGAGCGTGCAGCTCCGTCAGCTTCGGCAGCCGGCCAGCAAAACGCGCAGGCTAATGCGGGGGTCAAGGGGAAGAAGCCCGATCCGCAGCAGGTGCAGCAGGTCAAAGCGCAGCACGCGAATTTCCGCGCGCAGCCAAAGCCGCAGCAGGTTCCGGCGGTTACCTTCAACCAGAACTATCGGATTGAAGGAAGTGATCGCTGGCAGGGTCAGCATTACGAGGTATTCCGCTCGTATCATCCGGAATGGCACGATCAGGGCTGGTATCATTCGCATTACCAACCGCGTGGAGCTGATCGGCTGGCGGTTACTATTTCTTCAACAATGGCTACTGGTTTCCGGCGTGGGGCTACAGTCCTTCGGCTCAATATTATGCTTACGATGCGACCGATCTATGTTGGTCAACGTGCTGAGCCGCCGGACCAGGTGATCGCGGACGTGCAAGCCTTGCTACAGCAAATGGGCTATTACACAGGTGAAGTGGATGGATTGCTCGGACCGTTGACTCGGGAGGCGCTCACCGCCTACCAGACCGATCAGGGGCTTACCGCGACGGCGGTAATCGACCAGCCGACGCTCGATTCCCTCGACCTGGCATAAGTTAAACTATCAACTAAAAGCCGCCGCGCGCAGGAATGCCCCGGCGGTTTTTGTTTCCAGGAACGATGGAAAAAGTAAGAAGGAGGAATGGAGCGTCTTCGCAAGGTCTTCAAAAGCCTGAAACCTCGAAATAGTTAACGGGGTTGAATAACTGGTTCATCGATCTTGTCTAAGACCGAAATGGAAAGTGGAAAACCATGGAGTGGAAAATAATGAAACGAGTTCTGTATTCAGTATGCATTGGAAGCCTCGCGCTGGCGCTCACAGCGGAGGAGCGCAAGCGGCAAGGATAAACGGCCTGAGAGAGCGAAGCCGCAGCAGCGAACAGCAAAGGTTCAGGCGGCACGCCCCGCGAACACCGGCAGGACCATGAGCGCGCATCGTAACGCTTTCGGCCGCGCAGTATCGGCAGCGGTCGTCACGCGAAGCCGCGCACCAGTTCAAATGCCGTGGTCAAACACAACACCGGACTGCGCGCGGTTCGCGAACGAAACCTCGCGAGGAACGAAAGGATGCGTGAGCGGAACTTCCAGAGGAACAAAGAGTTTCGTGCGCGACGTGACGTTGCGGTGAAATCGCGATCCAGCAACGTCGCGGTTACGTCGGACGAGAAACGCATGCTAATCGTTATCGGCGAATCGACGAACTGAGTCGCGTGCAACCGGAACAGAACGTAGCGTTAATCGTGAGAGAAACCTCGCGGTCAACCGAACACGGAACGCCGAGGTTAATCGTGCTCGCAACGCGAATGAGTTTCGCGGTCGCAATAACGTAGCGATCAATCGGAATCGAAACTTCGCGGTCAACCGAACAGGAACGCCGCCTATTATCGTGGAGGCAATGTGAGAATCACTAATAACTGGCGTGGTGACGCGTTCCGCGGCCAGCGGTATGCGGCCTTCCGCAATTACAACAGGCAATGGCACGATCGTAGTTGGTGGAGAAGCCACTACGACCGGATCATCTTCGTGAACAACGGCTGGTATTACTGGAATGCGGGCTACTGGTTTCCGGCATGGGGTTATGCGCCGTCCGTTAGTTATGTGTCATGATGGTCCCATCTACGCCTACAATGGATGGACGCCCGATCAGGTAACCGTGGACGTGCAGGAACAGCTGGCGCGCGCAGGTTACTACGACGGACCGATCGATGGTGTCCTTGGGCCAATGACCCGGGAAGCCATCGCAGCTTACCAGGCTGACAACGGTTTGGCGGTTACATCGGCCATCGATGAGCCGACACTTCGCCACGCTCGGTGTAGCGTAAGTAGTCGGAGCACTTTTGAGAGCCGCGTGATGTGTTCATCATGCGGCTCTTTAAATGATCAGGTCAGATAGCGAGCCTGGCGCATGATTTCCTTGGTCCTTATCAGTCCGACCCATCGTGCAATTCCGGAACTAAGTAGACGCGAGTGAATCCCGTGCAACGATTCGAGATAGATGTCGGGCAAGGAGAAGAGAAAGCGAGAATGTTGAAGATGCTCGCGGATCCGGCGGCGCGGACGCCTTGTCGTGGGCGGCGGAATTGGCACGGTCATTCTCGTCGTTGTTTATCTCCTGCTCGGCGGCGATCCTCAGGCGCTGTTTAATTCGCAGCAGGGAGCGCAATTACCGCAACCTGCGCAGATCGACAGTCAAGCGCCGCAGCGATGAGGCGTCGAAGTTCGTCGCTGTCGTTCTCGCCGATACCGAAGACGCCTGGCATGAGATCTTCCGGCAAATGGGCCGACAATACGAGGAACCGAGGCTCGTGCTCTTCACGGACCAGATTCAGTCCGGCTGCGGGTTCGCCAGTGGCGCGACCGGTCCGTTCTATTGTCCGGAAGATCGACGCGTTTACATCGACCTCGGTTTTTACCGTTTACTCCAGCAACGCCTGGGTGCAGGAGGCGATTTCGCAGCAGGCCTACGTCATAGCCCACGAAGTTGGACATCACGTGCAGAATCTGCTCGGTATTACCGATCGTGTGCAGGCGGCGCGCGGTCGAGTCGAGTGAATCTGAATACAATCAGCTCTCTGTCCGGCTCGAGCTGCAGGCAGATTTTCTGGCCGGCGTTTGGGCGCGTTATGCCGACCGGGTCAAGCGCGTTGTCGAAGCCGGCGATATCGAAGAAGCGATGCGCGCGGCCAGCGCGGTTGGCGACGACAGACTTCAATCACAGCTCGCGCGGTTACGTCGTGCCCGATTCATTTACGCACGGCAGTTCCGAACAACGCGCCCGCTGGTTCCGCCGCGGCTACGAGACAGGCGATCTCAGCCAGGGCGATACGTTTAACGCGCGTGACTTGTAACCAGAAGTTTGGGCGGTTCGGAGGCTGGACGGCCTTCTTGCTACTTCAGTAATCAAGCCACATTCTATCCACCGAAAGGCCCTCACCGTGGCAGAAACGCATTGATCTCTTTGACAGCACGCTACAGCCATTTCACCAAACAGGTCCTTGAGACGATCCGTAAGGAGACTTTCGGTCAGGACATTGGCCAGAACAGTTGGACCACAGTCGAGGAATACGATCGATTCATTTCGTGGCTTGATCTTCGACCCGAGCATCACGTTCTCGAAGTCGCCAGTGGCTCCGGCGGACCCGCGCGGTATCTCGCCAATAGCGTGAGTTGCCGAGTCACGGGCATCGACGCCAATGAGGCAGGAGTCGCTACCGCCACTCTGAGCGTGGCCAGCTCCAATCAGGCTGATCGGATAACATTTGAAGTCGCGGACGCCAATTCCCCATTGCCTTTCGATGATAATTCCTTCGACGCGATCCTTTGCATCGACTCGATGAACCATTTTCCCGATCGACTGAAAGTGTTCCAGGAATGGCGGCGCGTCCTTCGACCCGGTCGACGCGCCGTCTTCACTGATCCGGTCGTAATTACGGGCCAGTGACCAATGACGAATTAGCTCTGCGTAGTTCGATCGGTCTTTTCCTGTTCGTGCCGCCTGGAGTCAACGAACAGCTTATCGAAGCGTCGGGATTTCGTTTGCTAAAGCACGAAGACGTCAGCGCAAATGCTGCCCTGGTTTCGGGGCGCTGGCATGAATCGCGGCAACGGCACAAAGACGCGTTGATAAAGATCGAAGGAGAAGAACGCTTTGAAGGTCTTCAACAATTTTTTGCGACCGTACACCGCCTTACCAGTGAAAGACGGCTATCGAGAATCGTATACCTGGTCGAAAAACAGGTTCGGCTAAGACGTTTTCTGCGCCCAAATTTGCGGACGCAGCTCAGCGCTTACTGTTGCAGAAAAATCTGCATGTTCTGAAAGTCAAAGGTCACCGCGTAGGGCTTGAAGAAATCGTGGCCGACCATGCCCGCGAGGTGAAAGCCGAACATGTTTTCCCACGGAAACGGCCCATCGTAGAGACCCGGGACGTTCTCTTCCTTTATGTCTCCGAAGGAAAGTTGATGCACGGTGTACGGCACGATCTTCAGCTTCCCGCCTCCGCCGGCGCCTTCAGCAGCTTTGTTTTCCTCCAGCTTGATTCCGGCTTCCTTGATAACCGACTCCGCCAGTTTAACACCCGCGCCCATCAGTCCTGTGTCAACGAAGAGGAGCGTGGGCGGAAGCGTCTCCACGCGACCCCAGCCCACCATGAAATGGTCGCTCGCCATCCAGATGGGAACCGTGACTCTCTTGCCTGATGACTTTGCCTTAAACTCTTCCAGGCTTTTGGCGTCTTTCCGGCGCAGCACAAGCTCGCCGCGCGGATAATCCATCGTCGTCAGGAAATGGTAAAACAGAGTGGTCCCGATGATTCCGTTGATTTGTTTCACGCCGAACCCTTCCGAGAGTTGGCGCAATGGAAGCATTGCCGTGGGCACGTTTTTGACCGTCCAGTCGCCGACGGTGAGTGACTCAATCCGCCCAAGCTGGACCTCAGCGTGCTGCCCGCCGGAAAAGGTGCCCTTATGCCGCGCCGAATTGCGGGACGCCAAGCTCCTTCGCGAAGTCCGTGTCGAGCGTGACCTCCGAACCCCCGGTATCGATGAAGAAGGTGACTTCGTCGCCGCCGTTTACGCGCACGTTGACCACCGGAAGCGGATCGGTCTTTACGAACTTCACACGCGTGCTTGTGCCGTTGCCATGCAATTCATAGGGCGTCTGGCCCTTGAAGCTCTCCAACATCGCAACGTTCAGTGTCGGATACTGCTCAATGAATCAGCTTGTTGCTGCTCACGTCGACGCCGTTCAGCGCAGCCGCTGCCTTTTGGAAATCGTCGCGGCGATAAAACGCCTGGGCCAGCATGACCTTTGGATCGGTGTCATCCGGCTGCAGGGCTATCGCCTTTTCCAGCCATTTCTGCGCGTCGTCGAGCCGGTTGGAAAGCAACGCGATGCGACCCAACTGGAGCGTTGCTGAATAGTCCTTCGGATTTTGAGCGACGATTTGCGAGTAGAGTTTGCCAGCTTCGGCAAACTTACCCGCCTGAAAGAGTCGATCGGCCGAATCGATTTCTGATTGCTTGGGCTGCGCTGTCGGTTCAGCTGTAGCCGCTGTCGCTGACTGCGGCGTCATAGCACTAGCCACGACAATAATCGTGGCACCGGCGAGAGCGATGCTAAGTTCTCTGTAAATTTCATTTTGATTTCTCGATCAGCGTTATCGCGCGCAACGTAACATTCACATGAGGTTTGTCGTTCATGATTCAAGGCGCACGTATCCGCAGCGTATTGGCGCTCGAAAAGTTAGAGCGATTGAAGAAAGAGAATTAGGAAGTGTCGGATAATGCCGCAATCGACCGCCTTTGCTACGAGCCAACGCATCCGCGGCGTGCTCGCGCCAGTCGTAACGCCGTTCAAGGCCGATCTTTCGCCTGACCGGGAACGGTTCATCAGGCATTGCCAATGGTTGCTTTCGCAGAACTGCGGGCTCGCTCCGTTTGGCACGACCAGCGAGGCGAACTCGATGTCGACAGACGAGCGCATCTCGTTGCTCGATGCGCTGGTCGCGGCCGGCATCGATCCGTCGCGCATGATGCCGGGCACCGGTTGCTGCTCGATCACCGAGACGGTCGCGCTCACGGCACATGCGGTTAAACACGGTTGCGCCGGTGTGCTGATGCTGCCGCCGTTTTATTACAAGGACGTCAGCGAAGAAGGTCTCTACCGTTACTTCAGCGAAGTGGTGCAACGCGTCGGCGATGCGCGTCTGCGAATTTATCTCTACCATATTCCGCCGGTGGCGATCGTCGGGATCACACCAAAATTGGTCGAGCGCCTCCTGAAAGCTTATCCAAACGCGATCGCCGGGATGAAAGACAGCTCGGGCGATTGGAATAACACCAAAACTTTTCTCGACGCGTTTGCAGAAACGCGCATCCGGTCACGGCTCGGACTGGGTTCGACGTGTTTGTCGGCAGCGAATCGTTCCTTCTCGCAAATATGCGCAATGGCGGTGCGGGCACGATTTCCGCGACGGCAAACGTGAATCCGGCAGCGATTTACGAGCTGCTACACTGTAGCGTCCGCTCGTCTCAGCGGATGTAGATCTCGAACCCCAACAGGCGCGGTTAAACGTCGTGCGCGACGTTTTCAGCAGCAGGAAATTTCCGTCGATGATCGCGGCGTTGAAACAGGCGATTGCGATCTACGCGAACGATCCGGAATGGGCCAGGGTGCGGCCGCCGCTGGTCGAGCTCACGACCGCGCAGGCGAAGTTGCTCGCCGCCGAATTAAAAGCGGTCGGCTTCGCGATGAACGGAATCAGGAGAGACTAATCAGGAACCAAGGAAATTGGATTTCCGAGATCCGAGGCAAAGCCGCGATGGCGAGCGAGTTTTAATTAAAATTTCAGACTTATCGACGGGACCAAAATTTGTTGGAAATACGAAGTAATGTGAAAGGAAAAAACATGAGAGATCTATGACTAACAGCGATAGCGGCGTTGGCGTTGCCGTTCATGGCGCATAAGCCAGACAACAACGGACGAGCAACAGACGACAGCGCAGGGACAGACGAAGGAAACGCAGACTACTGCGCCGGCGAAAGCGAAAGAAAATGCGCCCCGCGCAGGAGCAGAGCTAAACCGCAGGCAAAGCCTGAGACAGGCACAAATGTGCGCGGACAGACGAATGTTCAGGGTCGCGCTCGGGACGTAAACACGGACTGAACACTGGTGACGCGTTCGAGCACGAGCCAGACGAACGTGACGACACGAACTCAGACGACGACGACGGTGAACAAGGACGAGTTCAGGATCGCGTCACACCGAAGTGTTCAGTCTTGGACGGCATCCGAAAGAGTTCTTCGTCCAACGATACGGCGCGAGCCATTTCCGGTTGATCGGGAATTCGTAGCTTCGTGTTCGTGGACGGCTGCTGGGTCGCAGTTGACGTGGACGGCTTTACGCTATACGCAACGGGTGATCTGCCCGGGCGAGACGGACTTTGTTGAAGTTGTTGATTAGCGCATTCGTTGCGCAACACACAAAAGCGCCCCGCTGAAATGCGGGGCGCTTTTTTGTCTCATTTCATTAGCTCATCGTAATGGGCGAGAAAGTCGGCGGATCGCGGTAGATGGCGATTGCACCCGCCTCACGCAACACTGACTTCCGGCGTGCCGCCGCAGAGAAACGCAATCGTTTTCAGAGCCGGCTTTTCCGGCGGCTTCGATGTCGAATCTTGTATCGCCGACGGTCACAGCGTCGGCAGGCGAAATGTCGCCAAGCTTTTCCAATGAAGCGGCAAAGATATCGGGCGCCGGTTTGGAACTGTCGGCATCGTCGACCCGACACGTAGCCGTCAATGAGATCGCCGATCTTAAGCAGGTCGATGTAATACTTGGTGTCAGCCTTTTTGCCGGAACTGGCGAGCACGATGCGTTTGTTGTCGTCGTGAATGCGCTGAAAAAGTTCGCGCACTTTCGGAAACGGTCGCACTTTCGGAAGATATTCTTCTCTGAACAGCTCGGACCGGTATTCATCCAGCTCTTTGCCGAAACGTTTGATCTCCTCGGGCGTCAGAAACTCAGGTAAATATTGGTCCGGAGCCTTTGCCGATCTGCGCGCGTAATTGTTCCCGAGGAAATTGTTTGCCGAATCGCCGGAATGCGCGGTCCCAGGAATCGACGTGCAGTTCATTGGAATCGACCAGGGTGCCGTCAATATCGAATATGGAAAGCGAGCACGGAGGATAAGCGCATATTCTCAATCTGAATCGGGTTTCGCCGGTGAAGTGCGCTGAGTTGCGCGGGAACCTCTGCTCTTCGTTAATCAAACCGGCAGCTGCACGCTTTGCGGATAGTGGATGCGGTTCTCAGGATCGTATCGCTGTTTTAGTTGCTGGAGGCGCGCATAATTTTCTGCGCCGTAATAAGCCGTTGGCCAATCTGCGAAAGCAAGGTCTGGATAGTTTGCGTAATGGCTTGTGACTCCGGCTTGCGCGATATGATTGCGCATCCGACCTATCGCCTCTCGAAGAACCGCCGCGTGCGAGGCCGATTCCCAGTATGCCTGTGACTCGCCCAGGTAGGGAAAGCGCGATGCGGATAGGCGCCTTCCACATCGCTGGAAATGGCGCCGCCCAGAGTGTTGATTTGAAAATCAGTCCCGGAACAGTTAAGACTTCTTCGAAAATACCGGGCAACGCCAGACCGAATGTCGTCGATTCCTTTGTAATATCCGGCGCTGGCGTTCTTAAAATAAACTGGACCCTGCTCTCCATAATACCAGGTCAAGGCTTTCTTTAGAGAAGTGGGGCCTCCAGACGTCATTTTCTTCGTTAGGCCGGCGAGCCGGCGACGGAAAGCGACCAACCCTTTTTGCTTCGCGCGAACCAATAGTGATGACAACCACGGTGACCTGGCTGCCGTTCATGATCCAGGCCGAAAACGCCTCGTTAGGCAAATCAGAGGTGGCGTCGAACCAGGCCTCCAGCAACGCCGTGGCGCGTTTCGGATCGAGTTTGTAGGCGCGAAATTTCCATGACGAAAATTGTGCCGGGGCAGGGCGCGTGTTGAATGTCAGTTCGGTTATTATCCCGAAATGGCCATTTCCACCGCCGCGCGAGCTCCAGAGCAAATCCGGTTCCTCGTTTGAGTCGCGGATTATCCCGGCGCCATCGACCATTTTGACTCTGCGCAGATGGTCGCAGGTCAAACCCCATTTTCTGGCGAACATCCCGTAGCCGCCGCCAAGTGTAAGACCTGCGAGACCGACTGTTCTGCAAGATCCAGCCGGCAGGAAACGCCCTCTCGCCAGGAGGAACTGGTTCACTTCTTCCAATCGACAACCTGCGCCTGCGGTCAAAATGCCGGTCTTCGGATCAAGCTGCATCTCGCGCATCGGCGAAACACTGACGACCAGTCCATCGTCGTTCAGGCAAAATCCCTCAAAGGAATGTCCTCCTGCTTTTATCGCGACCGGCCAATTCTCTGCCTTTGCTCGTTCGAGAGCGTGTTGAACGCCAGTCTCAGACGTGCAACAAGCGATGACTTTTGGCTGCGTTAAGATCCCGGCGTTGTAAACCTCCCGGGCGGTCGCGTAATCAGGCGCCTCCGGCGTGACAAACTTGACGCCATCGACGAACGCGTCGGACGGCGATTTCGATACTGCGGGTCTCTCCTTCGCGGCAATGCTCGAGACATCGGCAAGGATTGCGGTCGTCGCCGCAAGAGATGTGCGGAGGAAGGATCGGCGCGTGTGCATGAATCGCTCTTGTTCCCATCCTGCGCGACGAAGGCAGAAGTAATGAAACTGCGAAATTCAGGACTCACTGCTAAGCAACTATTCCCGGAACTTGTCGCCGATTTGCCGTTTAATCCAACGCTAGATAAGAGCAAAGCTGATGAAAGCAATTCGCGTCCACGAATTTGGAGGTCCGGAAGTTCTTACGGCTGGAAGAGGTGCCGACGCCGCAGCCCGGGCCGGGTGAGGTGCTTGTGCGAATGCACGCCGATCGGCGTTAACCCGGTGGAGACTTACATTCGCGCGGGAACATACGCGCGATTGCCAGAGTTGCCTTACACGCCAGGGAACGACGGCGCGGGCGTGGTCGAGCAGGTTGGCTCGGATGTGAGTGAGTTTAAAGCCGGCGATCGTGTTTATACCGCGGGATCGATCAGCCGGAGACGTATGCGGAGTTCGCGTTGTGCAAAAAGGAGCAAGTGCATCCGTTGCCGGCAAATGTTTCGTTCGCGCAAGGCGCGGCCATGGGGACGCCGTACGCGACGGCGTATCGCGGGTTGTTGCAGCGCGCCGATGCGAAGCCAGGTGAAACGGTGCTGGTGCACGGCGCGAGCGGCGGTGTCGGGACGGCGGCGGTGCAACTGGCGCGCGCTCGCGGTCTGCGCGTGTTCGGCACGGCGGGCAGCGATGAAGGAATCAAGCTCGCGCGTCGAACAAGGCGCGCACGAAGTGTTCGATCATCGCGCGCCTGATCATTTTGAGCAGATCATGAAGGCGACCGGCGGGCACGGTGTTGACGTGATCGTGGAACTGCTCGCGAACGTGAATCTCGGGAAGGATCTGACCATTCTCGCGAAAGGCGGGCGCGTCGTGATCATCGGGAGCCGCGGCCGCGTGGAGATCGATCCGCGCGACACGATGCAGCGCGATGCCGATGTGCGCGGGATGATCTTGCCGAACACGCCGCCGGCAGAGCTGGCAAGCATTCACGCCGCGCTCGTGGCCGGTCTGGAAAACGGGACGTTGCGTCCGGTGATCGGCAAAGAATTTCCGTTGGCTGAAGCGGCGCAGGCGCATCGAGCGGTGATGGAATCAGGAGCGTTGGGGAAGATCGTGCTCGTGCCGGGCAAGTAGAGAAATAGAAAACTAATCAGGAAGCCAGGAAAGAAGCCAAGCGGCAGAAGCTGGCCCGAACTATTTCGTTTTGCGCCAGATGACGTCTTCGTTGTTACGACGGTCGATCAGCGCGTCGACTTTACCGTTAGCAGCGTAACGGAACAGAATTCTGCCTTCGACACCTTTGCGGAAGAAAAGCTCTGATGTTTCCGGCAGCAGTTGCTCCTTTTGCCGTTTCGTTCAACGAATAGCTTATCGCCTTCACCAATGACCGATCTTGTTTGGCCAGGCGCCAGTTCGTACGTGCCGATGAAGTCGGCAAACTTTTTCGGGTCGGCTTTTCCTACCGCAGGATCTTCATAGTAACGATGTGCCTGACTGGCGATGATCTGCCAATTGCCGTTGCGCTGAAGCCACGTGTCAGTGATGTGATAACGCGCTTTCAGATTTTGCCCGAAGATCGTCTCGGTCTCGTCCGCATCGTAACTGAGTATCGCGGTGTTCCCAATGATCCGGCTCTGAGCGTTCTCAACCTTAATCGTTCCGGAATATCCGGCCGGCAGCGGTGTGATGTCGGCGATCAGCTTCGGTTTGTCGAAAATGCGTCCTTTCTCGTCGGCGAAGATGCAGTCGTCGGCGAAATGTTTTTTCCACGGCGCCTGATTGCCGGACACCAACGCATCGTAAAGCTCCTGAGTGCGTCGGACCAGTTCGTCCTGTGTAATGGGAACATCTGCGGCGCAGACGATGGTTGCAGCGGACAGAAATTTAATGAGCGCGAGTGTTTCATAACAAGGATGAATTAAGAAGAAGAATTAAGGATTAAGAATGACAAACAAAAAGTAAGAATTAAGAAGCAGGAAAATGACACCGGAGGAACGTTCGCGGCTTGAGGCGCTCGACACGGCCTTGCGATCGGACAGCGTGCGCGAACACATTCGCTCTGTTGTGGTGCGCGTTCGCGAGCAACTGGCTCGCAGAAAAGATGCGCTAATGAGTTGGGAGCCGTTTCCGTTGGACGTTCTCGCAACGACACTACCGCCTGAGATTCGATCTGCGTGGGTATTTGTTTTGCGCGCGGGCGCGGACACAGGCGCTGAAAGGCATCCGAACAGTCATCAACGCATGATGTCGTTCGAAGGCAGCGGTGATTTGCAAACCGGTGAGCCGGGAAAGTGGCAATCGAATGTTTTGGTTAGCGATCCTGACGCGCCGTTGGAACGGCGGTGGATTTCAATCCCGACGAATGTCTGGCATCGGCCGGTAATCGACGCCGAGTGCCGATTGGGCAGTTGTTTCATTTCACACTGTGCCCGCCGAGGAATTGATTGAAGAGCGGCCGGATGACAGCCGCGAAGCTGGTACGAGGCAAATGAAGTATTTGGGAAAGTGAGAAGTAAGAAGGATGAATTAAGAACCAGACACGAGAAACAGAAAAGCGAATCAGGCTGCAACGGATGCAAAGCAACGGCCAGGCTTTCAAACCAGGAACACAGGAAAGAAATACAGCCATCTCAATTTTCCCTCTTCTTTACTGCGGGATTGCAAAACTCGGGCGAATTCGGTAACGAGCGGCAGATCACCATCTATGAAACCAACAACACGCCTCTTCCTCAGCAGTATCGCCGCTGGATGCACAGCACTGTTAATCAGCTGCGCCAGCACGCAGACCACCACGCAAAACAGAGAGAGCATGCTCGTGGCCTCCGGATTTAAAGTCATCACTCCCAAAACGGCCGCCCAAAAGCAAAAGCTCCAAAATCTTCCGGCCGGGAACGTGACCATGATCAAAAAGGGCAAGAAAACGTATTACGTGTTCCCGGACCCGGCTCACAATCAGGCATACGTCGGTGGACCCAAGAGTACCGGGCCTATCAACAGCTCCGCGCCGACAAGAAGCTCGCCAGGGGAAGATCTCCAGGACGCCGAGATGTATCAGGACGCGACGATGGAGTGGAGTTTGTGGGAAGGTGGCGAAGGAGTTTGGGGACCGATGGGAGGGCCGGCACCGAGCATTCTAAAACGAACTCGACGCGTCCGACGCACCGACGAAATCGGCGAAGCAGTGATACGCGAACTTCCGTTGCGGTCCGCCTGCCTGCCGTCGTGGCGAGTTCGCGCGTTGCAGTGAACACTCGCGGAAAACTGAATGAAGGAAGCCGCGCAGTCGAGACATTCAATCGAAACCGGTGCTGGCGCGCTTCAGATTTCGTCGCTTCTCCACGGTGCAACTTCTCATTGCGCTCGCCGTTCTCTTGATCTGTGCGCCTTTCGTTGAAGAACTCGAAGGCGGCCATCTGATTCTATCGGTTTTGTTTTCGTTGGTCCTGCTCGCCGCCGTGTTTGCTGTCGCCGATCGGAAGCGCACCTCGCCATCGCACTCGTGCTCGCGGTTCCAGCTATCACGGCCAGATGGATCAACCAGTTTCGGCCGGACCTGGTTCACCCTGCCGTTTTTCTCGTCTGCGCACTCCTCCTGTTGGCGTTTGTGATCGGGCATCTGCTGCACTTCATTCTGCGTGCGCCTGTCGTGACCGTGGAAGTGCTCTGCGCAAGCATCGCGGCTTACCTCATGCTGGGCTTGATGTGGACGGTCGCGTACTGGCTGGTGGATCAGTTGACGCCTGGCGGAGCCTTTTCTTTCAACACCAAGCGCGGCGCGCAGTCGATGAACGGATTCACTGGATTTTACTTTAGCTTCATCACCCTGAGCACCGTCGGCTACGGCGACATCACTCCGGTTTCACGAGCTGCGCGCTGGCTTGCGGCAATGGAAGCGATGACGGGTCTGCTTTATGTGGCGGTCCTGATCGCCCGGCTGGTTTCACTTTATTCGAGGGCGAAATCCAACGATTCCTGAGCACGATTTTGATCAGCTGGACGAGCGTCGCGCGACGCGTGAATTTCTCCGACCGATGCCGACGTAGCCCTCAAAGTCTTATGACAAAACCTGGCGCATTCACGCTATCACTTCCCGCCTGAGCATCTCCGACGCTTATGAAGCTTGAAGACGCAAAAGCATCCATTCGCCTGATCGCCGCGATAACGTGTATCGCGTTGTTCGCCAGTTGTGCGACGGCGCCGCAGACAGCGCGCGGTCCCGAATATGCGCCGACCGCTAGCCTCATGCGCGAGGCGCGCTCCGCAAACGTTCCAGTTGAAAAGCGAGCAGCCGATTATTTGCAGGCCGCCGCCATGACCGCACCATTGCTCGGGACCGGCATTGGGACACCCGCCTGTGAAACCTATAACGCGGCATGCGGTGAAGTGGCCGTTCTGCTGCGCTCGAGTGAAGGAGGACGGCTGTGGAACCAGCCGCTGACGCTCGCTGGCAACAACACGACTTATCATCTACGGCTTGAACCCGCCGGTTCCGCAGTCTGGGCGCCGAACTACTTCACAACCTTTGAGAGCCCAGATCAGATCAAAGAAAATCTGATCAGGAAGCAAAACGTTCAAGAAGGTGTTGGCGGCGCGCTTGTCGGAGTGCGAATCGTCAATCCACCCGAAAAGTTCATGCCGGCCAAGGGAATCACCGCACCGGTTACAGCCACGCTCGATTTTCACGCAACGGATGCCACCCTCGCACTTCGCCGTCCCGCCAAGCAACCGATGGCCAGCGTTGAAGGAAAAACCCGTCCGCTGGCGGCCAATTTCTCAGCGCCGATCAGCTACTACCAGCCGCCGGGTAATCTTCTGCTCATCGGATTGATGGCAGGGCTTACGATCCAGTCGCTATATGGACAAGACTGGCTTGTATTTCCTGCAGCCTTACGATCCCGACCGAATTCCTCTTGTTCTCGTGCACGGCCTTATTTCAACTCCTTTTGATTGGGCGCAAACGATCAATGGACTCCAAGCCGACCCGGAAATCCGCAAACATTATCAATTCTGGGTCTTCGGCTATCCGACCGGCAACCCCATCCTCTATTCTGCATTGCGATTGCGCGAAGAGCTCGGCCAAAGCTCGACAAACTTTATCCGAACCATCGCCCGTATCGTTGTTGTAGGTCACAGTATGGGCGGAATGCTTACTCGCATGCAGGTGATTACGGTCACAAAGCCGATGTGGGAGAAAGGTCTGGGGAAACCGCGAAAAGCATTTTTAGAGAAAATTCCAGCGATAGCTTGGTTGTGCGTGCCACAACATTTCAGGCTAATCCTCGGATTAAACGCGTCGTGTTCATTTGTACTCCGCATCGCGGGAGCAAGATGGCCAGCAGCGGATTGGGTAGATTTGGCACTAGCTTGATCGCTCTTCCACTTAACATTGCCTCGGCCATGACGGACGCGCTCACCAGCGCAGAACTTGTAGCAATTGACCGGAAGTTCCAAACGTCTCCCCGAACAGTATCACGGGCCTGAAACCGTCAAATCCGGCGTTACCAGTAGTCAATGAAGCGCGGATCACCGTTCCGTATCACTCGATCATCGGTGATCGCGGGAAGGACCACTCGCCGGACTGCACTGATGGTGTCGTCCCTTACTGGAGCTCTCATCTCGATGGCGCCCAATCCGAAGTCGATCGTTCCGGGCCCCACGGGGCATGCCAACTGCCACAAACCATTGCCGAGCTTGACCGGATTCTGCGCCTAAATCTCGGACTGCCTACCGCCGTCGCCGAACCACTGTCGCTACAGGCGGCGCGTTGAGATCGCACAGCTCGAAGCGAGCAGCTACAACGTCACTGGTTGCAGAAGCTGGAACTGCATCAAGGTTCCAGGGGTAATCACTAACGTGCCGGCTGTATGGCCATACTGCGCCTGACGCCCCGTCACCGGCGGGCTTCCCGGCTGGAACGTATTCGTCTTCACCGCGACGTTGCGGCCGTTCACCGAAACGGACGGTGAGTTCCACTGTGAGCGGATCGTTTTTGCGCGGATTGTAACGAGACGACGCGATCTTTCCGAACACTTTGCTTCCAGCTTTCATTAGAACGTGCCCCTTGACGGAGACATCCTGAGCGAGTTTCGCCTCGAAGCTTCTGCCTACCACAGTCTTCGAGCTGAACGCGCGCTAACGGTGCTTACTGTGATTGTTGTGCCGGCTGGGAGCGTAGCCGCATTCAAAGATGAAGCGGCGACGCAAGCGCAGACGACAGAGATAATTGCAATGACTTTTGTTGGTTTCATATTCTGAAGAGTTGTGAACTGAGTTTTCAATCGGGTGTTTCGTAAGGCGGCTCGTCTGTTGCGATCGGGGTCGTTTGCATCGGCGGGTTGATTAACTGGAAAACAATGGCTGCCAGAACAGCCAGCAGCGAAATCGGCCAGCAGATAGATCCAGATGTTTGCCCAAGTCTGAAATCCCGAGGATGCAGATGCCCAGAGCGACCGCGGGATTGAACGCGCCGCCTGAAATGTCGCCGACGGCGAATGCGCCGGTCATCACGGTCATGCCGATGGCCAGGCCATAAAATGAATTTCCTGAAGTGCCTTCCGCCGTGGCGGCGTTCAACACCACATAGACAAGCGCAAACGTGAAAAGAAATTCCGCAAGCAGCGCCGGACCAACGTGCGGCGCGATTGGAGTGACAGCCACACCGCGCACGAAGGACCTTACTCACGATCAGCGCGGCGACCGCGGCACCGGCGAACTGTGCCACCCAGTAAGGCACTACGTCGCTCGCATTCACCTTGCCCCGGATCAAGACGCCGAGCGTCACTGCCGGATTATAATGTGCGCCAGAGATGTGGCCGCCGGCGAAAACCATCACCATCAGCGCTGCGCCGATGGCGAGCGGCGCGATGACCCCGCGCCAGCGCCAATTCCCGTGCAGCCAATTGTCAGGACGAGGAAGAACGTTCCGATGAATTCGGCGATATACTTGTTCATAGGCTAATTGTTAGCTGATAGAGCTTGACAAAAGCAAGACACATTAACAATAGGACTTTGGTCTTAGTTTCTGCTTTAGTATTCATGCGGCAAATTTCATCTTTCGGATCGTCGCACCGCTGCGATATTCTTTCTAGTCGACCCTTGAACAGCTGGTTTATCTTTACTCGCAACCAACAACCAAAGGAGGAAACAGATTATGGGTTTACTCGATTCAATACTCGGCGCAGCTAGTGGAAAAAGCGCCCAATCTGGCGAAGCAAATCCGCTGATAGCAGTTCTCGGCGGTCTTCTCGCGCAGAGTGGCGGTCTGCAGGGTTTGGCCAACAAATTTGCACAGAGTGGCCAGGGAAACGCATTCCAATCGTGGGTTGGGCATGGGTGAAAACCAGCCGGTTTCCAGCAATCAGATTCAAAACGCACTTGGTTCCGAGCAGGTCAACGCGATCGCGACCAGAATGGGAGTGGATCCTGCCGTTGCGTCAACCTTCCTGGCTGAGTACCTGCCGAAGATCGTCGACAAGCTGACGCCAGCCGGAAAAGTCGATCCCGCTACAGATCATCAGCAGGGATTGGCGGCTTTGCTGCCATCGCTTTTGCAGAGCCTTGCTGGCCAATCTTCGACCGACGGCCCAGCGCGCGCATAACGTCCGCGGGCTGTAACGTTGGCCCCTGCCGCAGCGCCACTTCAACGTGCAGGAACTGAATTCACGCCGGCTGGACTGGCGGACGGCGACCTCTTCGGTTTGAACAAACGTGGGAACCTAATTTTGAATTTGCGAGGCGTCGGTGACGCGACTGGAGTTGGAGTGGGACTGGCGGCGCCTCAGTCATTGTCTTTCTGCCGAATACGTCTCGGTGTCGGCGAAGCCGCGGGCGACTCGGCTGCTGAACGGTGATGTAGCGCTCTCGGCAGGTGAGGTCGCGCCGGTTTCTTTGCGTGCGATGCTTTGGTAGTGAAGGGGATTCGGTAGGTGTCCCAGTCAGCAGCTGCGATTGAACTTGCGCAACGCAACGATGGCAAGGCCGATCCCAAACACTAGTGGAAGAAATTTGGCTGGCCATAACGTCCACGTGTTTGTGCTCAGGTTGTCGTTAGCGGTTTCGGCTGTCCTGTTGGAGTCAGTAACTGAGTGGTTACGCGTTTTGCGTCAATCGTTCGACAGGTACGTTCAACCAATCCGCAGCTTCTTTGCGATCTTGGAAAACGCGCACGTTAATCGGCGAACCCTGAGTTAGTAAGGCATGCAACCGAGCGTAATGAATCAATGTCGAATCCGTAGCGAGAATCGCCGACTTTACCGGTGGATGTCCGGCGTAGGAAAGGCGGCGACAGAGAGAGACTTGAATGACGTTATTTGAAGTTAAGCTCAACCTCATCGGCTGCGAGCGTATCAGAAAACCGATTGAAAGGCTTCTGCAACTTTGCTTCGAGATCCTCGAGGACGGATACGATTCTTTTTTAACAGCCGCCTCGTCGATCACACCGCGCGGTCGATAAACGAGCAGGACGTATATCTTCGTGAAACTCAACGTCTGGCGGCAGTTTCATCGGACGCCCGGATTGTCACACAAAAGCAGCACCGCCAACGAGCAATTTTCGCCATTAACTCTGCTGCGTTCCGCTTTATTGTGTTCCGACTCATTTTCAAGCAGCAGCGAATTTCGGCGCCAGCCGCTCTGATCGGCACGCCGAGCCACTTCGCGGCATCTTCTCGCTTTTTGAAATATTCGGAACGTTGATCGGGGAGTCCTCAGTGATTATGGCGTCAACTGGAAATAATGGCCAATGGTGGAGTCCGTCGCCAGAATCGCAGATTTCACCGGAGGGCGATCGCCGTAGGAGAGGACTCGATGCAGAGAGACCTGAATGACGTAACGGAAATTCAACTCAACTTCGTCGTGTCCTAAGGTGTCAAAGAAGCGGTTGAAAGGCTCCTGCAACTTGGCTTCGAGGTCTCCGATGATGGAAACGATTCTGTTAATCGCCGTTTCGTCCAATAATCCACGTGGTCTGTATACGAGCAGACGAATGTCGTCGTAAAACTCGACGTCTGGCGGAAGCTTCACGTTGTTCATTCCATTGATTCACCCAGAGTGGTTCGCGGCTGGTGGCTTCGCCGCCAGCAGTTCGAGTGGGACACCGAGCCATTGCGCGGCTTCTTTGCGGTCTTGGAATACCTGCACTTTGATCGACGAACCTTCAGTCAGTAAGGCAAGTAACCGGGCGTAATGAACAAGGGTGGAATCGGTAGCGAGAATCGCTGACTTCACCGGCGCACGACCCTTGTGGGAGAGGCGACGGTGAAGAGAAACCTGAATCACGTATCTGAAGTTGAGCTCAACTTCATGGGTTTCCGATGTATCGGAGAATCGATTGAAAGGCTCCTGCGTTGCGGCTTCGAGCTCTTCGATAACACTGATGATCTTGTTAATCGCCGCCTCGTCGATCAAACCGCGCGGCCGATAAACCAGCAGGCGAATGTCTGGGTGAAACTGCAATTTCAGGTGGAAGTTTCATTGCGCCTCATAAATTCTTTATGAATTGCCTTCTCTTGGGCTATATCACTGCGGCTGCGCTTCCGAACTCAAGTTCCGTCGAGGATTTCCTTGCGCGGGCGATGCGCACCCAGTAGTTCCAGCAAGGTGACCGGGAGCAGTTAATGCAACGCCGTCGCAGCCATCGAATTGATCGTTACTGAGTTTCGGCGTCCTCATGCAGTGCCATTGTTGATCGATTGCGGATCCTGGTCGTTCATATGCAATAGCCGTCCGCTGTAAACGGATCGACCGAAAGCGTCGACGGATCCTCGCTGATAATGAAACAAGTGCGGGGACTTCGCTTTCATTCTAGCAGTTGGGCAACGACCGTAGATCTGTCGCAGAAATCGCATTGCCGCCCCAACTCAATCGTTCAGCGTGCTGGACCTCGCGGCTGGCGTAATAGGCCTTCACTTCGGCGCGACTCAGGTAGCCGTCGTGATTCTTGTCCGCTTCCAGCATGATTTGGTTCGCGACACCGTGAGCGCGTCCATATGCGATCGCTTCCTTCTCCGTCACGATCCCGTCGTGGTTTGCATCGCGCTTCTTGAAATCTGCCATCCGGCCGGGATCACCGCCGGTCCATTCCACGACGGTCATGCGGCCGTCGTGATTCGCATCGCGTGAAGTGAAAATTTCGATGACGAGATAATCACTCGCTTCGTCGCGCCGATAGCTTTCCGTCGTGGTTCGAATCGGCCTGAGCGAAGAGGTCAGGCGCAGGACTCGGGGCCGCATAAGCACTCGGAGCGGCCAGGACAAACACAAGGAGGGCGTATCGAAAGTGTGTGCTCAACTGTTGAATGACGTTCCGATTTTGATGATTTCTTTTCATGGTTAAGACTTTGTTTCCCAGTTATTACAAAAGCATGGAACTGCATCAATAGCACAATTTCAATTTCGTATTACGTCGCGATAGCTCGCGGCTACTTCGGTATCGATACGCCCTGGGATCGTTAGGAAAAAACGCTAAAGGCGCGCCGCTCCAATCGCGTCCTGCTCACAATACCGGACCGAGCATCGCGATGGCATTATTCCAAAGTCGGCGCGTGATTGGCCACTGGGCGACCATCTCGGCGGTGACCTCGTGCGATTGGGCCAGATATGCCTCCTGACGGCGGCGCATTTCGGCGGTGAGGGCGGAATCGCAGAACAGGATGTTGTTCTCGTAGTTCAAGTCAAAACTGCGTCGATCCATGTTGGCGGACCCGATCAGGGTGATCTCGCCATCCAGCGTGAGAGACTTGGTGTGAAGGAGCCCGCCTTCGAATTCAAAAATGCGAACCCCGGCCGCCAGCAAGTCAGCGTAATAACTGCGACTGGCCGCCTGCACGATGAAGGAGTCATTGCGCGCCGGAAAGATGATGGTCGTCTCGACACCACGATAAGCGCTTGCGCAGAGCGCGATCTGCATCGCTTCGTCGGGCACGTAATAAGGCGTGGTGATGAAGAGCTCATGACGGGCCGCATACATCAGCGTCTCGAACACCTCGGGCATGGCGGAATTGCGCACCGTCGGTCCCGTGCCGATCACCTGCGCGGCAAAGCCCGGTTCGCCGGGAGGCAGCGGGCGCTGCAGGAGTTCGCGAATGTCTTCGTCCACGTGCGCCATCCAGTCGCTGGCAAATAGATACTGGTTCTGCCGGGCGATCGGGCCTTCGAAACGCATCAACGCATCGACCCAGGGCGCATACTTTGCCTTGATGAGAAACTCCGGATCCGCGCAGTTCTGGCTCCCGCAATAGGTGATCCAATCGTCGATAACTACAATCTTCCGATGGTTGCGAAGGTCGATGCGACCCAGCAACGGCCGCAGCAGCAGATTGCCGATCGGGAGGGCGGTGGCGACATGCACGCGAGCATCGCGCATCCCTTCCAATGCTCGGAGTCGATCATGATCCGGGAACCCGAGGCCGTCGGCCATGACCCGGCAGGTGACCTTGCGCGCCGCAGCTCGCTTCAGCGCTTCGACCACCTTGAGGCCGTTGTTGTCCGGCAGCCAAATGTAAAAGATCAGGTGCACGTGATCCTTCGCGGCATCGATGTCCGCGACCAGCGACTCAATGCTGGCATTGGAATCCGGCAGCAATCGTCCCGTGGTTACCACCCACGGGCTCGAAACCATTCACCGAATGCCCCACCCGGAACAGGTGGCTGTAACGTTCCGGGATTTGCGCCTGCAGAGCTGGCGCATCCGCTCCCGGCGCGTCGGCGACACTCGGCATACCGGCCAGCATTTCACGCATGCGGCGCACGCGACGACGCCCAATATTCGTCTCACCGAGGAGAAGATAAGAGACCATACCCACGACGGGTAAAGCGATGATCATCACGATCCAGGCAATCCGCGAAGCAGGCTCCCGGTGCGGCCGCAAGATCACCCGCGCGATCACCGCGAGGTGGACCAGAAAAAGCAGGAGCGCTCCCAGCGTGGAGAAGAACGAGTATTCAGTCATGCCTAGCCTGGTTCTCTATCAGAGTCCCGCCCCGATGACATTAGTCCACTCCTTGTTAAGACGCCTTGCATCTCCGCGACCACCGTCTGCGTGCGTATGTTCGGCAGTGACCCGTGCAACCTCCCGCAGACCTCCACGGCGTCGCGCCGAATTCAAGACCCTTACCCCGCGGCCCCGGTGCGCTCACGATATGAAAAGCGAAGCGACGTAACCATGGGAATTTAGTCGCCGCTTTCCACAAAGGAGTATTTCCCTAACGAGGCAGTATAACCGCCGTCGATCGCAAAGGTTTGACCGACGGCAAACGAAGCGAAGTCGGAGCAGAGAAAGAGGACCATCCCTGCGACCTCTTCGGGTTGCGCGAAACGGCCAATGGGAGAATTAGCTCATGAAGTAGTTGCGCATAGCTGGATCGTCGAACCACTCGGCTTTGTCACAGCTGTTTCAACTAAACCGGGAGCGAAGTGCGTTGATCCGGATTCCTTTATTGGCATAATCGAGTGCAGCCGCCTTCGATAAGCTCAATGACGCCGTGCTTCGCCGCCGCGTAAGTGCTGATGCCCGCTTCGGCGATTATTCCAGCAATGGAAGCATTGTTGACAATGGCGCCACCGCCGGCCTGCAACATTTGGCGAATCTCGTATTTCATCGAGAGAAAGACTCCCTTTCAGGTCCACGGCCATGAACGTTGTCGAAAGTTGAGTCGTCAACCTCAGCGAGCGGTATGGTAGGGGAAGAATACCAGCGTTATTAAACGCGCAATGCAATCCGCCGTAGGTCCTCGACCGCCATCGCGACAAGGTTCTCCACCTCCCTCGCTTCGCGAACGTCCGTTTGCGCAAAGATGGCTTCGCCTCCCTCGCGCTTGATCAGGTTCGCGGTCTCGACACCCGCTGGATCGATATCACCGATTACGACCTTCGCGCCGTGGTGCGCAAAGCGAAGCGAGGTAGCCCGACCAATCCCGGCGCCACCGCCTGTAATGAGCGCAACCTTGCCAGTGAAATTGAAGGCATTTGCACGATGGCCGGCAGTTCTCATTCGTTATACTGATGCTTTTGCTATTTCCTCCAACGGCCTCTTCTACTCTTCCTCGGTTAGTCTTTTCAGGCTCCAGGACAATGGCGAACTGTTCTCATAGAATTGCGGTGTTGTTCAGATCCGCGAATAGGCAACTCGACCACAAAAGTTGTGCCTTTCCCCAGTCCCTCGCTGTGAGCACGGATAGTGCCGGCATGCATTTCGACAATGGCTTTACTGATTGCGAGACCGAGTCCCAATCCTTCGCTTTGCGAATCGGCTTGTTCGAAGGCGTAGAAGACTTTTTCTACAAATTGTGGTTCGATGCCGATGCCATTGTCGCTGATCTCGATTGTAATCCTTCGTGGGCTAGGATTGTACGACCGCACAGAAATCGTGCCGTTTTCGGGAGTGAATTTGCAGGCGTTATGCAACACGCTCCAAAAAACTTGCTGCAACCGGGGGCATCGGCGATCAACTCGTGTCGAGATGCCGTGAGGGCAACGAAAGGCGTGAGATGTCGTTGTTCAATGTCGCTGCGCACGATCTCCAGCGCAGATTGCAGCAGCTCATGCGCGTCGGCCATGCGCAATTGCAACGTCAATTTTCCGCGCGCGATCTTTGTAAGATCGAGCATGTCTTCGATAAGACGCATCTCAAGTTCGACATTTCCGCGGACCATTTTTAATCCTTGCTGTACGTCCAGCCTGAGGTCGGATTGTTCCGGCAATTCTGCCGGCCCAGCTCAGGACAGGCGTAAGCGGCGCGCGCAACTTGTCACTTAACAGCCCGAGGAATCGATCTTTGCCGTGCTCGCCTCCCCTGCGTTTTCCTTTTCACGTTGCAACTCCTGGACGATTCTGCCTCGCTCGATAAAGAGGCCGATCTGGCTGCCGAGTGCCTCAACCATCTGAAGCAAATCTTCATCGGGCTCGACCACGTTATGGCTAAACAGCTCCATTATGCCGTCGATCTCGCCTTGAAAGAAAAGGGGAAAGCAAATCCACCGCGCAGATCCGCCGCTGCCGCATACGGGGCTCGAGGAAAATTTGGATCGCGGGTAACGTCGTAGACCCACGTTGGTTTCTTTGAATTCCAAACACGTCCGGGCAGGCCCTGGCCTTCGGGAAGCGTAATTACGAGAGATAAATCAGAGAACTTTTTCAGTCGCTCTGATGCCTGATGCCACACGTTCCGGCAGCGCAAGCCCGCAGCTGCCTCGTCGTAAGTCCAGATTGCAGCGAATGCCCAATCTCCGCTCGATGCCATTGCTTCCAAAGTTCGTTGGCCACTTCGGCCAGTGACCATGAGGCAGCGAGCAGGTTTGTAACCGCGTACTGAGTCGTGCGTCTGCGTTCGGTCCGAACACGTTCGGTTATGTCCCGCGCAATTTTTGAGGCACCGATAACGTTCCCGATCTCATCTTTGATTGGTCAGACTGCCAGCGAAACGTCGAGCGCGGTCCCGTCCTTGCGGAGGAAGACCGTCTCTGCAACGAAGGACACGCTCTGCCTTCGCGCGAAGCCGTTCGATGATTCCCAGCTCTTCATCGTGGCGATCGGGCGGGACCAGAACTGCGATCGGTTTGCCGATAATTTCATCAGCGCTGTAGCCAAAAAGCCGTTCCGCTTCCTTGTTCCAACTGGTGACTATTTCGTCGAGATCTTTGCTTATGATCGCATCACCCGAAGATTCAATGATCGCAGCCAGGCGGCGGTTAGTTTCCTCGGCGCGTTTTCGCTCCGTGATATCGCGTAAGTAGGCCGTGAAAATCGGCGACCCATTGACCTGGTTGCGTTGATCGCAAGCGCCACCATAATCTCGCTACCATCCCGACGCAGCGCCTCGATTTCGATTAGCTTTCCAATTAACGGGCCTTCGCCAGTTTTTAGATAACGAGCCAGCCCTTGTCGGTGTCGCTCCCGAAGTCTTGGCGGGATGATTAGTTCAGCCAGCTCTTTGCCAACTGCCTCACTGCGGCTAAAGCCGAATACCTCGCTCCGCACGCCGGGTTGAACTCCTGAACCCGCCCATTCGCATCCATGGTGATGATGCAATCGAGCGCCGAGTCGAGAGAAAGTCCGGCTAAGCGCCTCCAGTGTTCCTGCTGGATCCAGCATTCTGCCTCGCTGCTGTGGCTCACGTGACACCGCGTGCGCGCCTCATGAAACGTGGTGGCTAATATGAAGGAGAAGAATCGACCGTAGAGCGTTGTTCATTCTCGCAAACCACTCCCGGCTGCCTCGGCACTGATTGCCGTCGCCGTTTTACCACCAGAACGCCCGCGGGCCCCATGCTCCATGCCCAGCCGAATGCGGCTGCACGGTCCATTTCCGCTGCCATGTAATAGTTTTGGGCAATCTGCTGCTGAACCGCCAACTGGTGGTAACGCTGGTATTCCTGTTCCCGACCGACGTAGGCAACTCCCGCTTTCTCGTCTTTATAGACGTAAAAACGTGTCCTTTCATGGTGGCCCGATGGACTTGGTACGGTGGCAGGGCGGCATAGATTTGCTGTTGCTGTCGGCGTCTGCGGGGGTGCGCGCGCGGAATCCCGCCGCAGTAAGCAGGGATGTTGTGTTTCCTGATCCCACCCCGGCACAACCAGCCACAAAGAGCGCGGTAACAGCTGCGGCAAAGATGAGAATGACGTTTAATTGCGATTGTTGTGTTTTCATAATGCGTAGCTGTTTTAAGTGAATTGAGCAGATGTTGTCGAGAAAGAAGAACTTCCAGCCCTAGCCGAGCGCATCACGGACCGCGGCGATGAACTTGTCGTCATTGAACGGCTTCATGAAAAATGCGACTGGGCCAATGGCCATGGCCGTGGCGCGCGCGGCCAGATCTTCACGCGCAGTGATGACGATCACCTTTGTGCGCGGTGAGATGGCACAGAGTCGCGCAAGGAGTTCCAAACCGGTCACCTGATCCATCCAGATATCAGTTACGACCACCGGCACATGATGAGCGCCGGCGTGTGCCAGAAAATCTTCCGCTTTATTGAACGGGCGGACCTTGAACCCTTCGGACGCGAGCAGGTAATGCATCGATTTGAGGACGGAAGGATCGTCATCCACGATGCAGACCTCATTCGCTTGCGCGTCAGCCGATTCGCTCATGCCGCCGCCTTGCTTTTTGCATTTCTCCGCGCGCGGCAGGAAGGCGAACAACCATGCGCGCGCCGCGATCAGGGGCATTCTCGCCGCTAATCGTGCCGCCGTGCGCCTCAATAATTGATCGAACAATGGCGAGACCCATGCCCATTCCTTTTTGTTTCGTGGAAAAGAAGTGATCGAAAACTTTGTCCGGACGATCCTTTGGCAGTCCCGTTCCGAAATCGCGCACTGTAACTTCAGCGACGTCGCCTTTATCGGAGCGCGTAGCTGACAATGACACGTCGTTCTGCCGGCGGAAGTGTTTCCATGGCGTCGAGTGCGTTAATGATCAGGTTCAGCAACACCTGTTGAATTTGAACAAGAGTTCCCTGCACTCCGGGCACGCTGGGGTCGAGCTCAGTCGTGACAACACTTTCGCGATTCAATACGTCGGAGCTGACGAGCCGCACGGTATCTGAAATAATTGCATTGAGATTCAACAGCGTCTGCTCGCTGGTTTCTTTGCGCACCAAACTTCGAATCCCGCGCATTACTTCTCCGGCACGCTGGCTGTCCGCAGCGATCTCCTCCAATAATTCCCGGAGCAATACAGGATCGATATTTCCACGGTCGAGAAAACGACGCGCCGCAGAGGCTTTGTTCGAGATTGCGGTCAGAGGCTGATTGATTTCATGCGCAAAGGACGCAGTCATTTCGCCCATTAACGCCACACGATTGCGATGCGCCATTTCTTCGCGTTGAACCTGAAGCTGAAGCGCGGCCTGCTTTTGCGCACTCACGTCAAGCGTTACTCCAATGGTTTCCAGAATGTTGCCGTGTTCATCTCGCAAACAGCGTCCACGCATAATCACCCAACGCGTTTTGCCGTATGGCAAAAGAAGGCGATGCTCGGTCTCAAACGCTCCACGCAAAGCACAGGCACGATCGTACTCGGCTTTCACCGCGGCTCGTTCATCGGGGTGAACCCGTGAAAGAATCAACTCACAGGTCAAAGGCAGGTTGGAGTCGAAGCCATAAATCCTGCGTCCCTTATCGCTCATCAAGCGTCGCCTTCCGGATACAAAACCCAGAAAGCAAGATCGGCCGACTCAGCAGCCACGCTGATACGGGCATCGCGCTCCCGCAGAACCTCCTGCTGCCGCTGACGATCAATCGCGATCCCGGCAATATGTGTGGCGATTTGCGTGAGCCGCGTTTCTTCAGGCTGCGGTCCCCGTGTTTCCTGGCGATACATCGCAAACGAACCCAACACCTCGCCCTGAGGAGAAAGGATCGGAGTCGACCAGCAGGCCCGTAGTCCGCAAATCTTCGCGAGCTCGCGATAATCCCTCCAGAGCGGATCGGTCATGACGTCAGTCACGATGACTGGCTTGCGTGTGAACATCGCAGTGCCGCAGGAACCGTTGCATGGCCCGATTGCCGACCCGTCCACCGCTTTCACATAAGCTTCGGGCAAATTCGGTGCTGCACCATGGCGCACATGTTTCCCATCGCGGTTCAATAGAAGAATGGAACAGCGTAGTCCTTCTGCCTGACCTTCCATGAGAAGAACAAGGCTGGTAAGCACCTCGGAGAGCGGTGCGTCGGCCGCGATCATTTCCAAAACTCGACTTTGGCCGGCACGAAAAAATTCTTCCTCTTTGATTTGAGTGATGTCCCGGCAAACGACGACGCCGCCTAACAGATCACCGTCGGCGCCACGCAACGGGCGACCAGTGATTCGCGTCCAGATGCCGTGGGGCGCCTTTTTCATGTCGTGCGAACATCTCAATGTTGTCGACTTCCTCACCGCGAATCGAGCGTGTGATGGGCAACTGATCGTGCGGAAACGGGGTGACCTTGTCCGGCAGATATAGTCCGTAATGTTTGCGGCCACTCGGCTGGCGGCATTTGCATTGCACCTTTTCCAAACATGCGCTCCGCCGCCGGATTGAAGACGAGAAAGTTATTGTCCTTGTCGGCGACAACGACGGCATCGCCCATGTTCGACAAGATGGAGCGCAGGATTTCGTTGGTGCGGGAGAACTCGGCAGTGCGGCGCGTTACTTTTTGCTCCAACTGGTCTCGACTCTCGCGCAATGCCCGCTCCAATTCCCGTTGCTCGGTAATGTCGGTGTTAGTTCCAAACCAGCGCGCAACTTTGCCCTCAGCATCGAAGATGGGAAGCGCACGCGAAAGGAACCATCTGTATTCACCCGTTTTACTCTTGAGTGGAAAGGTGTCCTCCCACGGCTGGCCGGTTGCGAACGCAACCTTGATACGTTCAACCACTCGGTCGACCTCATCCGGGTGATGGACCTTTTGCCAACCCCATCCTTTCATCTCCTCCAGCGTGGTTCCGGTGTACTCATGCCCAGCGGTCGTTGTACCCAAAAATGTAACCTTCGCTGTCAGCCATCCAGGCGAGCTGCGATATGGAGTTTGCCAGAGTCCGGAACTGCCGCTCTCTGGCCGCCGCCTCCGCGTGCGTAGCGCGATGAAGCAAATCTAATTGGCCGGCGACTGATGCGATCACGTTTAGCAAGCGCTCATTTTCGGCGCGTGACTCGCGCATAAAAATTCGAGGACCGCGATAACCTTTTTGCCTGAGAGAATCGGAATTCCAACACCGGTCTTCAAACCTGCGATCCGGGCGGCCGCTGATCGCGGAAAATTAGGATCGTCGGTGACGTTCTCAACCCAGGCAGGCCGTTTCGATTCCCACACGCGTCCGGGAAGCCCAACGCCCGTTTGAAAGTGAAATGCTTCAGAGGCGGTCCTGAAAGGTTTCAGCTCACCATCACCGCAATACCACGCCGAAACCAAATCAAGAGCAGTTCCTGGTGGATTTGGCACCCATGCGTGTCCCAGCACCCAGCCCGTTTTCTCGCAAACGTCGCGAAGCACAACTTCCAAGGCCGATGATAGATCCTCGGCTGTCGTCAATTCCGTTGTGATCGTTTGGAGCAAACTAAGCTGCTCTTCACTTTCGTGGCGCTTCTGTTCCGCGCTTGGAGACCGATCAGCTTTCTTAGCGTCGCTGCTCATAATCGTAGGCAATGTTGGATTCCGGACGATCGGATGGAATCGGGAGTAATTTTCCTCAACCTCCTTAGGGCGAGTATTGGACTTTAGGCCTATACCCACAAGTCAAAGGCGGATGGGGTTCAGCCGTTGACTACGAGTGCCACTCAAAATGGCCGGGAGAGATTCGTGGTCGTCAAATAGCCTGAGTGCGCCGAGAACCAACGATTCAAAATATTTGGGGAATACGTCGTTCTAGCAAAGCGACACTTTCAATACTGAGCAATCGTCGGGGGCGGTGTGCCATTGAGGTGCTCGAGCGTGCGATTGCGAATCTCGGCGATAGTCGGGCCATGGCGATTACCCGGCCCGACAAGAAAGTCGACAAGCCGATCGAGAGAGGCGGTCTCCTGTTGCCGCCGGGTTTCAAAAACCCCATCCGAAAAAGAGATACAATTCCGTCGGAAAGAGCAGCGGAACTTCTAACGTCGGGTAATTAGCATGACCGAAGCAACCGACTGGCGGACCGCTCGCGGCTAACCTCGGATTCTTGCATCCCGCTGCGCGGAGAACTGCGGGAGGATGGCCACCACCAGCATAGCGTAATGTTCCGTGTGCCAGGTCCGCGATCCCGTACCCAGATCGTGAAATAGAGGTGATCATGCGATTGCGAGAAGTACACTCGATTCAACGCGCGCAGCACCGCACCGGGATCGTTCAATCAGTGTCTGCGAGGCCGCACGTGCGCAGCGTGTCGATGATGGAAACTGCCAGCAATGCGGACTTCACCCCGTGACCAGAAACGTCGAGGAGATAAAAGGCGAACCGCTCCGAATCGATCCAATGATAACCAAGCCCATCTCCGCCAAGTTGCGCGGAAGTGGTCATGAACCAGTCTGCTGAGATCCGTTCCTCAGTGATGGGGCGAGGCAAAGCGACATCACATAATCCACCGCGCCCGCGAGCTCCGCATTCAGCGCTTCCTGCGTCGTGCGCAGAGTATCGTATGCCTGCGTGATTTCCTGAGCGCGTTGTTCCGCCGCGACTTTGGCCACGCGCAGTTGCTCTACGTTTTCCGGTCTCTGCTCATATGCTCGGTGAGGTTAATTCTGTGATACGCGACAGCATGATTCCATTAGACCAAAAGTCCTACTAAGGAAGTGTAAGAACGTCCGGCAGAAAGCCAACCGATGCAAGATAGTTGCGGCCCTGATGGAAGGAAAACGGAAACCCGCACAGTCTCAACCGGGAAGGGTGAGCTTTATTTTGTTGCCAGATCGGAAGCTGATTCGCTCACGCAACGGAAACCGAGATGGTTCGTCCCAGTGTTCACTTCGCCTTTGCCGCGCGTGCCGACGATGTAGCGAGAACAATATTGCTCATTGCAAAGAAACGAGCCGCCGCGATGGACGCGCTTCTTCTCGTTAGGCTCAGCAGGATCCAATGGTGAGTCCGGCCCTTGCGGGTTGCGCGCCACTCCGCCTTTGTCTGCGAGCGTTTTATAGTAATCAGGCCGATACCAGTCGCTGCACCATTCCCAAACGTTTCCGGCCATGTCGTAAAGGCCGTAGCCATTCGGCGGAAACGATTTCACCGGCGCGATGCCGGCGAAACCGTCTTCGCCCGCATCTTTCACTGGAAATGCTCCCTGCCACGTGTTGGCCATCCATTTTCCGCCGGGACGAAATTCATCGCCCCAGACGTATGTTTTCCTGACAAACCGCCGCGCGCCTGCAAATTCAACCTCCGCTTCGGTCGGCAAACGTTTACCCGCCCATTTCGCGTAAGCTTCCGCGTCAGAGTGCGCAATCTCCACCACGGGATAGTTCTCCTTGCCTTTGATGTCGCTTTGCGGACCGAACGGGTGACGCCAGCTCGCGCCTTTGATGTAGGTCCACCATTGATAATGATCGTTGAGGGGAACTTCGTGATCGGTCGGCGCAAAAACGACTGCCCCAGCCACGAGATTCTCCTCGGGTGCAGTCGGGAATTCTTCTTTTGAGGGCGTGCGTTCAGCAATTGTGACGTAATTCGTCGCCCTAACGAACTTCTCAAACTGCGCATTGGTCACCGGCGTCGCATCCATCCAGAAGCCGTCAACATAAACGCGATGGACGGGCTCTGAGTCATTCGAAGGCATCGGCATTGCATGACTTCCTTCGCCGCCCACCGCCGCGCCCATGGAAAATTCGCCGCCGGGAATCCACACCATCCCTTCAGGCGCTTTGCCTGACGGCCGAGTTCTTGTTCGCGGCGGTCGGCTGAAATTCCGCCGTGCCGCAAAACGCCGACGCTTCGGTTAACACGATGATCGCGCAAAGGACCAGCGTTCGATGCGTGCGGTGTTTCATTGAGGCTTTCGTTTAACTGCGGCCCAGCAGCCGGGCGCTATTCGGTTTTCCCTGTGGGCTTGTCTTTTTGTGCGACGAGAATTTGGAAGTTGGGAGGGCTCTGCGTGGTTGGATCCACCGTCCTGTCTGTGAAGACAAGTGTCGCGCCCGGTGTGATAACGGACTTTGCCTTATCCAGGAACGCGGTTGGCAGCCCGCTTTTCTGCGCCGCCACAAAAATACTCTCGTTCGATTTGCTCTCGCCGGTGGCTGTCACTTCCGCCCAGCGCAGATGCCCTTGCGGATCCGTTCCCTGAAGGGCGCTAAACACAAGGTCCTTCAAAGGCGCAACGACCTGCGGATTTGGTATTCCCGCCCGCCCGATTTCCACGCCGTTTCGGTAGACGTAAACTGTTTTGTCCGCGCTGCTGATAATCACAGAGACTGGACCGGTGGGAGACTTATCCGGGTCCCAATCAAACTGGCCGGCTGCAATCGGCTCACTCTCTTCGCCGCTCTTGGAAAAGAAAAGCCCTGGATGCACTGTCGTGGCAGGCGCGGAATGTTGGTTCGCCAGGATTACGGTCGCGCCTTTCATCGTGACTCCGAACAGCAGCTTGGAAAATTCAAGCGGAAGCCGGACACATCCATGGGAATCGGGGTAACCTGGCAGGTCTCCTGCATGTAACGCGATCCCGCCCCAGGTGACGCGCTCCATGTAAGGCATCTCTGCCCCCTTGTAGATACTCGAGGTATGATGCACCTCTTTTTCCAGAATCGTGAAAACGCCGGTGGGAGTAGGGTGACCCGGACGCCCAGTGCTAACGCTTGACCGCGCGATGCAGACACCGTTCCGATAGACATACGCCACCTGCTCGGGAATGCTGGCGACGATCAAAAGTGGTCCTTCCGGCGCGCGCTCAGGTTCCCAAACATATTGGCCCGGCTTCAGGCTAACCGTTTCCGGGGAGACGCGGATGCCTTCGGTAAAGGTTTCAGCCAACATGAATGACCACGCAAGAACTAACAACCCGGTAAGGATGGCGATCGATGACGAGAACAAAGATTTCATGGCATTAATGGGCAGTTGACGAGTACACGCGTGATGCTTCAGGTCGCTCTCGGCTGTTAATCCTTTTGCTCTGACGCAAGTCGGGCTTGCCGTGCTAGGCAGCCGGCTCGGAATGTAGTTCTCGATGCTTTTGTCGTAGATCAGCAGCCGGCAAATCGGAGTCAAGAAAACCGAGCGCGTGCGGCACCTTGATAACACGCACTCCAGCCCTGCGCTGTTGCTCGACAATTTGATCGCGGAACGCCTGCATTCGAGTCCAATGCACCTTCGGCCGGAAATGATGTTCGGCATGGTAGCCATTGTAGAACCACGTCCAGTTATAGAGCTTGCCATAGGTGCTCACGCCCCAGGCAATCGGCTCGTCGGGATTGCCTCCGTAATGCCGATAGTAGCCGTTCAGATAAGAGAGGCAGTGGCCAAAATACCAAAACGGCAAAGGAAACAGATGTAATGCCAGTTCAGAATACCGAGGATCACAAAAGTCGTGACGAAGCACACCAGCTCGAACACTCCCCAAAACGCCTAAGCGCGGATTTTTTCGTTTTAGTTCCTTCAAAACGGTCTTGGGATCCTCGCGAAAGAAGCTTACGAACGTGTATTTCAACGGATGTTCCGCTTCACCGTCATGGCCGTGCTTGTAAATCGAAATCCAATCGATCGTGTCACCATGATCGTCGGGCCGGTCGGCGTTGCCCTTGTGATGCTGCATGTGAATGCACTCGTAAAAAACCTGGCCGAAGCCAACCGTAATCGATTCCATGATGCTGAATAACCGATTCAACAGCGGCGAACGAAAATACGGGTTGTGAATGAAGTTGTGCGAAATGCCGTTGATGTTCCACGAAATGCTGACCGAATAAATAAAACCGAGAATCAGCATGACCCAGAGCGGCACGCGCGGGAAAAGGTAAAACATGCCGAAGAAGTAAACGCAGTGCAGAACGCCTGCCGCGACAGGGATGATGTCCCAGCGTGTGTGCGCAAAGATCCTGGAATTTGTCTTCGGACGCTCGATCGCGACCAATTCACTCGAAGAAGTTGGCATTGTGTTCAGGAACCCGTGTTGGAATACACAATTTTCACGGATAAATCCAGTCGGAAATTCTCGTTCCGATTTACAGCCGGTTCGAGGGAGATCACATTGCGGAAAGGGCCAGCCGAACGGCGGTGAGAAATTCCTCGTCGTCGAATGGCTTGGTGAAAAAGCTGACGCGCCGGCTTTCAGAGAGGTGGAACGAACGAGCGGATCGTCTTTTCCGGTAAACATGATGACGCGCGTCGACGGCGAAAGCTCCGCAGCCGCGATTGAACTTCGAGGCCGTTCATGAGCGGCATCCAAACATCAATGATGGCAACCGTAGGCCGATGAACCTTCACGTAACTCAAAAACGGGTCCGGCTCGCTGAACTGTTCGGGGTGCCAACCTGCCGACATGAGAAGCCGATTGAGGCCTCTCAACACCGACGGATCATCGTCGAGAAGACAGATCCGATCTGGGCGTGGAGCATGCAAAACAAGTGAATACTACGCCTCGCGTTCGACGCAGCCATATTAGACCTTAGTCTCACACCACCTAGGGAATGCGACCTGTGCTTGTTTGACCAAACACACCAAATCAGCGACCGGCACGCATCATGTAGAAGGTCCGTTCACCGGAAGGACAAATTCAAATCGAGCCCCACCACCATCGGCGTTTTTCCCCGCGATGGTGCCGCCGTGCGATTCAAGAATCGAACGTGCAATTGCCAGGCCCATTCCCAGTCCTTCGTTTTTAGTAGTGAAGAAAGGATCGAACAGACGATCCTGCATCTCCGCCGAAATTCCGACACCGTAATCGCGCACGCTCACGCAAACTGTACCATCGCCATTTGATTGCGTTGCGATCACGACCTTGCGCCTGGAGATCGGTGTGTCTCGCATCGCGTCAAATGCGTTGATCACAAGATTCAGCAACACCTGTTGAAGTTGAACCGGGTCGGCTTCGACGGTCCGCAAATTCGAATCGAGCGATGTTTCCACCTGGCACGAACGCAGCAGGGCATCGGCAGATACCATGCGCACTGCGTCCATCACAACCTCGTTGAGATTCACCGAGCGACGCTCCACCTGCTCTTTCTTTACCATGCCCCGAATGCCGCGAACTACGTCACTGGCGCGGCGCCCATCTGCGATGATGTCACCGAGCAGTTCGCGAATTTCGTCCTGATCAACATTCCCGCGATCGATGAAACGCTGTCCAGCTGCGGCGTTACTGAGAATTCCAGCCAACGGTTGATTCAACTCATGAGCAATGGAGGCAGACATTTCACCCATTAACGCCACACGACTGAGGTGACTGAGCTCGTCACGTTGCCGCAGTGCTTCTGCTTCAGCGAGCTTGCGCGGCGTTATGTCTATGGAAACACCAATGAGCCGAGCGCCTTTGCGATTGTCCCCGGCTACGCAGCGTGCGCGCGCGCCGATCCAGCGCTGAGTTCCATCCGGTAACAAAACACGATATTCGATTTCGTATCCACTGCGTGTTTCTAATGCGTGTTTGACGGCGGAATCGCGAAGCGCACGATCCTCTGGGTGAACGCGATCTTGAAAGGCCGCGTGGTCGAGGGGAGTCTCGGAATCAAATTGAAACAAAGTGCGCGCGCTGTCAGACATCCAAAGCTCCTTGGTGGCGGGGTCCATCTCCCACACCCCGAGATGAGCTGCTTCGGCTGCGAGAACGACTCGTTCCTCGAATTCGTGCAAAGCCTCTTCCTTTTTCATTAATTCTGTGATGTCCACGCATGAGCCGATGTAGCCGGCGAACCCTCCCTGCGCATCATGGCGTGCCACGCCCTGATCCGAAATCCAGCGATACTCGCCATCATTTCGTCTCAACCGGTATTGCATAACAAATGGCTGCCGGGCATCGAATGCCTCGATGTAAACCTCGAGGCACTTTTGCAGATCGTCCGGGTGCACGCCTTCAGCCCAGCCGTTTCCAAGCTCCTGTTCGATGCTGCGGCCAGTAAACTCTAACCACGGCTTGTTAAAGAAAGTGCAGAGCTTATCCACGCCGGCCATCCAGATAAGGACGGGCGCAGCATCCGCGACGTTCCGGAAACGTGACTCGCTTTCGCCGAGTTCGGTTGCTCCAGTTACGCGTTCCTCGATGACGGTGGCCAGAAACAATAGCGGAATCGCTAAGACGATTAGAAATATTTGGATTGAAAGAGCGTCTTGTTCAGCTGGTCCGCCGGAGAATGGTCCATGCCCGTGGGCAGCGCTCCAGATCGCCAGGAAGCTGACAATCGAAACAGCAGTGCTTGCTCCCAGAGAGCCGAATCGTACCGCCGCCCAAAGAAGGAATGGGAGCGGGAGAAAGAGAAGAGCCGAGTCCGTTCCCGATCCGAATTTATAAAGGACAGCGTAACTTACGAGCAACAGACCAACAAATAGCGCGCATGCTTCCAAGTAACGCGATAGTCGGGCTGTCCGCAGGGGCTGGATTCCAGTCGTCGCCCACGTCACGACTAACGGCACAATTATCAATGCCGCGAGGGCGTTTGAAAAAAGGCGTACTCGGATCAGCTCCCAGTAGGTGTCCTCGCCCCAATGGTTCCATACGACAAGCGCGGCGTCTAAAAACGACGACAAGAACGGGGCGATGAACACCACGCAAAGGCAAAACAGGCCCACGTTGCGAAGTGTTAAGAAACGAATAGGCCCGCCCACCAGTACCGCATCAACCCGGCGCCGATCAGTGCTTCGCAGGAGTTGCTGAGGAACCAGCAGAAAATCATCAGCGGTGGAACGTGACTCTGCAATTGCGCCGCCAGATGCGCTGGAAGCGCAGCCAATAGCACGACCCACCAGCTGCGCGGCGGCGTCAACAAAAGCGCCGCGACAAGAACAGAATTCGGAGGCCAAAGAACAGAGATAGGATGAGGTTGAAACGTGAGTGCAAAACCGATTTTGCAACCAAGATAATATCCAGCGAACACCCACAACCCGATGATCAAAAGATGCGGGTCGAAAACCGCGCTGCGAGTGTTCCCGTTCCGCGCTGCTGATTGAATGCTCGCAGCTTCAAGAGATACGGATATACCCTTCATCTTCAGCGAACCTCAATTTAGCCTTGGCTTTGAGGGGAACGCTTTGTCGGGTAACGGCGAAAAATGCATCGAATGCAGAAAGAGTCCCGATGTGACTGTCGCGATTGCGGTGCCTACAACCACACGAATGCCTGCCCTTAGCTGGCAACTTCTTTCCACGGCACCTCGCATTATTACATGGCCGCATCCTTGGGAGAAGCCGTTATTTTTGATGTCGCTGCCGTTGGTCATCTTGTTGAAATGCCAGGGAGGGGACTCGAACCCCTACGGATTTCTCCACCAGATCCTAAGTCTGGCGCGTCTGCCAATTCCGCCACCCCGGCAAATTGCGATGCTCACGAAGCTCGCTTTGTTGGCCGCTTCGGGCAAATTGCGCTTGTAAGCTTCCTCTGGTTCCTGCGACAAATCGAACGATGCCTGCGCAAGAGCTCACCCGACCCGTTTTCCTCCCGGTCATTATCGGCACGCCGCGCCAAGGCCGCCTAACCGAACCCGCGGCAAATTTCGTTTTCGGTGAAGCATCGAAGCGCAGCGATATCAAAACGGAATTGATCGACATCCGGAAAATTCCCATTCGCATGGACGACGCCGGCGAAGCGCTAAAGGACAGCCAGTTCTGCGCCACGGTCCAGCGCGCCGACGGCCTGATCATCGTAGCCCCGGAATACAATCACAGTTTCCCAGGACTGCTGAAGCATGTGCTCGATACAAATCTGCAAGGAATACATTCACAAAGCGGTTGGCGTCTGTGGCGTATCAGCTGGTCCGTTCGGCGGTGTGCGGATGATCCAGAGTTTGCTTCCGGTGCTGCGTGAGCTCGGCCTCGTCACGATTTTCTGGGATGTCTATTTCAGGCACGGCAGGAAAGCTCTTCGATCCAGCGACCGGCAAGCATCACCGATTCAGCTTACACCCGTCGCGTGAAGAAATTTCTGGATGAGCTTGTCTGGATGTCGCGCGCTCTCCGGTACGCGCGCGAGAACATCCCAGCGCCGTAATTCTGTCGCGCATCGCGAGGTTGCTTACGAAGAAGCAGGTGATGGCGACGGCGCGTCTGCCGAAGCTTTCGCCTCAGCGGTTGCAGCGGCCGCTGCCTTCGCTGCCGCAGCTTTCGCCGCTGCTTCAGCTGCAGCTTTCTTCTTCGCCTCAGCGGCGGCTGCGGCGTCCGCGAGACCTCTTGTCAACCGCCTCTGCTTCGACGGGATGGATCTTGTGATAATACCCGTTCGATTTGGAAAGTTGCTCTTTGCGCCAAAGCAAATGATCGAACCGCTCGCGCTGACTCAGCTCAAATTCCTTGTCCATCTTGATCGCCTCGAATGGACACACCTCGACGCAAATCTGACAGCTCATGCAGACCGAGATGTCGATGTCGAATATCTTTGGGTAAAACTGCGGTTTGCCCATGTAATCGGGCTTTCTGTCCTCACTCTTAACGATGTAAATGCACTGCGGCGGACATTCCTTCTCGCAAATCTTGCACGCCACGCAGCGCAACCCCGCGTGCGGATCGTTATCGTCATAAATCAGAAACGGAAAATTCCGATAATTTTCCGGAAGTGGAACTGCGCTCCTCCGGGTACTGCACCGTGGTCAGACGTTCCTTCTCGAAATAACTTCCGACAAAGTTCCGGGCCGTGACGGCCATTCCCTTGAGTATGCCTGTGCCAATCATCGATCCACTTCTCCCATTACGATATCGATGCTGCCGAGGATTACCATTATATCAGCCACAGTGTGACCGAGGCACAGGTCCTCAAGCACAGTGAGATTAATGAAGCTTGGTGGGCGGACGCGGTAACGATACGGATTAGGGCTGCCGTCGCTGATCAAATAAAATCCGAGCTCACCCTTCGGTCCTTCGATTCGACCGTACGCTTCGCCAACCGGTGGGCGAAATGCGCGCACTTTTACTTTTGGATTCACAATGGGGCCGGGTGCAATTTGCGCGAACGCCTGCTTCAGGATCTCCACGCTCTCGCGCATCTCCAACGCCCGCATCATCAGGCGATCGTACGTGTCGCCGTGCTCCCCAAGCGGGATCCGGAATTTGAATCGCGGATAAAACCCGTAGCCGTCTACTTTGCGAATGTCGTAATTCACACCGCACGCGCGCAACATCGGACCTGTGATGCCGGCGTTGATCGCCAGTTCGGCGGATAGTTTTCCGACATTTTGGGTGCGGCCGATGACAATCTCGTTGCCGAGAATCAGTTCCTCGAATTCATCGAGAAACTTCGGAAAACGATCGACAATCTGTTTCGCGCGAGCCAGCCACTTCGTCGTTCGCGTCTACGCGGCAGCCGCCGAAACGCATGTAATCGCACATCATTCGCGAACCGGATAACGACTCAAAGAGATCGAGAATTTTTCGCGCTCGCGGAACGCGTACATCAGTGGCGTGCCCCACGCGCCCATGTCGCTGAGCAAAAAACCCAGAAGCGAGGCGTGATTCTGCAGCCGCGTCAGCTCGGCGAGAATGACGCGCAGATACTCGGCGCGTTCGGGAACTTCGATTCCGGCGAGTTTCTCAACGCTAAGCGCATACGCCCAGTTGTTGGTCATCGAGCACAAATAATCGAGCCGGTCAGTGTACGGCATCGAGCCGAGGTAACTGGTGTTCTCGCCGATTTTCTCGTGATTTCGATGCAGATAACCGAAGACCGGTTTGAGCTTGCGAACGACCTCGCCTTCGAGCGCCACATTCATCCGAAACACGCCGTGCGTGGATGGATGCTGCGGTCCCATCGACACTTCGAGCAATTCGCCGTCGAACCGCGAACCCATGCTGACAGGCGGTCTCTCTGTTACTTCGATTGTTTCAACGGCAGCGCTCATTTCAGATTGTCATCCTGAGTCGCGAAGACGACGAAGGATCTCTGATTTGTGCCTGAACCCGCGTCACAAAATCGCTTGAGATGTTTCGCTTTGCTCAACATGACAGGTCAGGACGGTCTTAATTCCTCCTCGGCTGGCCTTGGCGGGTAATGCTGCTTCGCCTTCTCCATCACCTCGTCGTGCGGCGTCGGTTCCCATTCGTAATCGTCCGGCTCAGAGTAATCTTTCCGCATCGGATGATCTTCGAAACTCGTCCCACATTAAAATCCGGCGCAGATCGGGATGATCCGTCGAGGCGAATGCCGTACAGATCGAAAATTTCACGCTCCTGGAATTCGGCGCTCCGCCAGATCGGCGTGAGTGATGGTAAACGAGCGCCCTCCGCACGATCACGGGTGCGCATGCGAATGATGACTGGGCCATGTTTATGCGTCATCGAGTAAAGGTGATAAACCGCTTCGAGATATCCCGGAATTTTCTCCTCAGTGGTCTCGACTATCTCTTTTCCTGGCCATCGACGACCTTCTTTACCTTGGTTGTTTTCTTCACCACGCGATCCAGCCAATCGACGCCGGTGACGTTGGAGCAAAATCGAAGCAAAGCGCGGGATCGACGCGCAAAAATCTCGCAACCGCGACCGCGTGCTCGTTGTCCATCAGCAATGAATGCTGCTGCGATGGACTGCCGTTCGGCACAATTTCGATCTTCGCTCCGGGCACCGCGGCCTCGATCCGCGATTTGATTTGGTCCAACGATTCCATGACGAAAAAGCTGTCATCCCGAGCGAAGTCGAGGGATCCCGAAGTATTGCCTCAAGGTTCCGCCACGGGATTCCTCGACTCCGCTCTGCTCCGCTCGGAATGACAAAGCGAGAATCATCGCTCGATCACCGGCGGCTGAAACACGTCGGCATTCGCTGATGGCTCCAGATCATGTTCGCCAAACTTCGGCACGGGGAACTCGCTTGGTTGGTCTGGCTTCAGAAACTTCGGCCTTATCTGCGCCGGTCAACTTTTGATCGTCGATCTTGCGTTGCAATTCCATGAATGCATGAAGCAACGCTTCCGGGCGCGGCGGGCAACCGGGGATGTAAACATCGACCGGAATATAACGGTCGATGCCTTTGAGAACGTTGTAACCTTGCTTGAATGGTCCACCTGAAATCGCGCACGCGCCCATGGCGATGACGTATTTTGGATCAGCCATCTGGTTGTAAAGCCGCACGATTTGCGGAGCCATTTTCTTCGTGACCTGTTCCGGCAACGATCATCAGATCCGCCTGCCGCGGCGATGGCCGGAACACTTCGCCGCCGAAGCGCGCGATGTCATAGCGGATGCCGCAGTGGCGATCATTTCAATGGCGCAACAGGCCAGTCCGGAACTGCAGCGGCCAGATCGAGTTTTCGCGTCCCCAGGTTGTAAAGGTCCCGCATCGAAGTCACCCACACTCCCTGTCGTTGTAGTTCGGTGCGCAGTTGTTCGTCGATTTGGCTCATGGATTCTGCTGCAAGAGTTACAAAGGTGGCATTGCGGCCAGGAAGCTCGCAGCTTGCAACAATGTAACTCTTTTAGCTTTTTAACCAGCGTGTGAGCGCGCTAGCGCTGCCATTGCAAACATCCCTTGCCCCACGCCCAGACAAGTCCTTCGATGAGGAGCAGAAGAAAAATTAAGGATCGCGATAAACGCTCCGACCGGCAGACCGGTGAACGCGACCGCAAACGGCACCAGAAACACAGCCTCAACGTCGAAGATCAAAAAGATTATGGCATAGAGATAATACTGCGCGTGGAACTGAATTTCGCGCGTCGCCGATCGATTCGACGCCGCATTCGTAGGTCAGAAGTCTTATCCGGACCGGGCTTTGGCGGTTGAAAATCGCCGCCACAGCCAGGCCAGCGCCAATGGAAACAGCGGAAACACCAGCGCTACGCCAATGAAAATGACGATGAAAAATACGGATCCGGATTCATTCCTGTCTGCGATCAAATTCGCTCGGAAGTGGCCAGTGCCAAGCTTATAGTTACGGCGTGAAGAAAACAGCGAGAAAATTTCGCAGCTTTTCTGAGGCTGAGAAAGCGGACCGCGATTTTTACAAAAACTGACCGGCAACGAACGTTTGCAAATCCTGGTGGAGCTCCTCAATCATGGCCCTGAGCAAAGACTGGAGAGAGTTTCTCGAATTATTAAATTCCCGCGGCGTTGATTACGTCATCGTCGGCGCGCAGAGCCTGGCATTTCACGGGCGCCCACGCCACACCGGCGACTTGGACATTCTCGTCCGGCCCACTCCAGACAACGCGCTGCTACTTCTCGCGCTTCTGAATCAGTTCGGATTCGAGCAATCCAGCTTCAAGGAAACTGATTTCCTCCAGCCCGAGCAAAATCATTCAACTCGGACGAGTCCCGAGCCGAATCGATCTGCTGACCAGTCTCACAGGTGTGACTATCGACGAAGCATTCGACGCGAAAGTGTCGGCTATCATCGACGGCCTTCCTGTTTTCGTCCTTGGCAGAGACGCATTGATACGGAACAAGCGAGCGGTAGGTCGGCCACAAGATCTCGCAGACCTCGCCGCACTCGAGGCTTAATATTTCGATGCCGACGCGGGCTCAGGATCTCGCGGAGGACAACAGTCGCACCGGGTAGAACTCGCGAACGCCGCAACAGCTAGTTTTAGCTGTCGTCTGACTTTCGTCCGAACCAACGCCGCTTTTTCGGCTTCGGTTCTTCGGCCGGTGGCGCGGTGGGTTCCTCTTGTCCCGGAGTGGGAGCTTCGGCCGCTGGCTCTTCTTGCGTGGGCTGCTCCGCCTCAGGCGTTATCTGCTCCGGTTCTGCCTCTGCGTCTTTGCGTTTCGCCTTCTTTTCCTTCTTCGGTTTTTCCTCGGCGATATACTCTGCGTCCACCCACTCGATAAACGCCATGGCGCGCAGAATCGCTCTTCCGCGCGCCGAGTTTGACGATTCGGGTGTAACCGCCGTTCCGTTCGGCGGAACGTTGCGCGATGTCGTCGAATAACTTTTTCACGATGCCTTTCTGCCGTAACACGGCCAGTGCCCTGCGACGCGCGTGAATCGAGCCGTTCTTACCGAGCGTCACCATCCGTTCAGCGAGAGGACGAACCGCTTTGGCCTTTGCCAAAGTCGTCTTGATTCGCTGATGTTCGATTAAAGCGCAGACCTGATTGGCGAGTAACGCCCGGCGGTGATCCGCGGTGCGCCCCAGCTTGACCGTCTTCTTTTGATGTCTCATACGCGACGAAACGCGATCTTCGCACAGACGTTTACTCTTGGCCAGCAGCAGGTGCGGCCACCGGCGCAGCGCCATCGGCACTTATCGGCAAATCGATCAGGCCCGGCTCGAACTTCATGCCCAGACCCAACCCAAGGTGTTGCAATTTATCCTTGATCTCATTGAGCGATTTCTTGCCGAAGTTCCGATACTTCAGCATTTCGGCCTCGGTCTTCTGGGCAAGCTGCCCGACCGTGGTGATGTTCGCATTGTTCAAGCAATTGGCCGCGCGCACGCTCAGCTCGATCTCGTTCACACTCATGTTGAGGAGCTTCTTCAGCTTGATATTCTCTTCGCTCACGCCAGCCGGCGTCTGATCGAATTCGATCACTTCCTCGTTGTAGTGGACGAAGACATCGAGGTGATGCCGGAGAATCGCGGAAGCCTGGAGCAGCGCGTCATCTGGAGTTAGTCGGCCGTCGGTCCACATTTCGAGAATGAGTTTGTCGTAATCGGTGCGCTGACCGACCCGAGTGTTTTCCACTGCATACTTCACCCGCGTGACCGGTGAAAAGATGGAGTCGATGGGAATGAGGCCGATCGGCTGATCGGCGCGCTTGTTTTCCTCGCCGGTGGCAAATCCGCGGCCGACGCGCACCTCGAGTTCCGCGTCGAATTTGTGTTTTCGATCAAGGGTGCAGATCAGTTGCTTGGGATTCAGCACTTCAAAACCTTGAATCGTTTGAATGTCGCCGGCAGTGACCTCGCCTTCCTTGTTTACGAGAAGCGACAATTTCTTGAGCTCGTGGTCCTGACCATCCAGTTTGAATTTCACTTTCTTGAGATTCAGGACGATGTCGGTCAGGTCCTCAACCACGCCGGGCAACGTGGCGAACTCGTGCTGCGCGCCGGCGATTTTTACCGCGGTTATGGCCGCGCCTTCGAGCGAGGAAAGCAGGACGCGCCGAAGCGGAGTTCCCAACAGTGTGACCGTAGCCGGCTTCAAACGGCTCGGCGATGAACTTTGCATAGGTATCTGTGGCCGTGCTCTCGTCTTTAGTGAGAGTCTTCGGCATTTCAAAACGACCGTAACGGATAGGCATCTTTTAATTTTCGAATGTCGATTTGCGATTTGCGATTGAACACCGGCAAAGACCGGACAATCGAAATTCGGAAATCTTAAATCGAAATTCCTTCTATCGCCGGGTTCCCCTGGCGAGCGCGATCTCACATCCAGCGACGGAGACCCAGGGACCAACGGCGTAATTTCAAAAACTCGCTGCGGAGCTTGGAATAAAGTCTAAATCCGCAATTTTGCAAACGCGGATCATTCTCAGGCTCTCGATCACGTCATCCGGCAGTTCATTTGTGTCTCTCACCGTCTTCGGAAAGTGCCTGGCCAGCACGCGTCCCGACTTCCTTGATCGCTTCTACCAATGCATCACTGAACTTCTCATTTTGAAAATGCGTCCGCATTCTTTCCACAATGCGTTGCCAGAATTCATCGCCGCATTTTTCATGAATCGCGTTGTCCCCAACAACCGCAAGCTTATGAACACGCGGCGCGACAAAATGAGCACCGCATTGCGCTCGCGCGTCTTGTGCATACCGAGCCGATGAAATTTCCTCTGTGCGGCCTCGAGGGGATCACTCTTTAATTTGCCGCGCTCGATCAAAACGCGAATCTCACCCGACGTTTTCGATTCAGCTTCGTGAATCGCTTGAATAATCCGATCGTGCTCGAGTTTGCTAAGGAATTCTCGCGTTCGCATTTGATCACCAGCTCGATCCCGCGCCGCCTCCGCCGAAACTGCCGCCGCCACCGCCGAACCCACTGAATCCGCCTCCACTGCCGCCGCCACCGGACGACCAGCCTCCGCCGCTCGGGATGAACACAGGGCCACCTCCTCGCGATGAATAGCCGTAACCGCCCAGTTTTCGGAATAGCCGCGAAATGATGATCAGCACAATGACAAAAGATGATGAAGGGCAAAAGACCGGTAAAGCGCGCCGCCGCCCTTGCCTTCCGCTACTGTTTTTCCTGATCCTTTGTATCCGCCCCGGATCGCTTTGCAGATCAGATCGATTCCTGTCGCCAGCCCAGCCTCATAATTGCCAGCCCGAAATAGTGGCTTGATGTGACGCTCAGTGATGTCGAATGCCGTCGGCGTCCGGCAGCGCGCCTTCCAAGCCGTAGCCGACTTGGATAAACATCTTGCGGTCCTGGATGAACACAAAGAGGACCACGCCGTTGCGCCGACTCCTTTTGCCCCACGCCCCACGCCTGTGCCACGCGCTGTGTGTAATCAGCGATATCCGAGTCGCTCTGCATTTTGGGAAAACCGCGACCACCACCTGGTCGGAAGTTTCTCGCTCGAATTGAGCAAGCTGCTCGTTGAAGCGAGATGCGGCTTCTTTCGAAACAACGTTGGCGTAATCATTGAATTTACGCGCCAGGCGTTGGTGGAATTACTTCCGCGGCATTAGAGCGCGATCGACAAGCAGGACGTCAAAGTCTGCCAGCAACGATGGAACACAGCGTTCTCGGGAACGCACGCGGCTGCGTGCGTTTTAGCGGCTTCGCCGAAACGACTTGGCTCAAAGTTCACGAGCGAGCCGCTTTCGCGCAGCAAGCCGCATGCGCCCCAAAGATTCGCACTGCGCTGTTGGTGCGCGACCATTCGTCGCACTACGGCGTGGTCGCGGGCGCCTGGAGCGGGCGAGCTAAAATTGAACTGCACCGGCGGCGGCTTTTCCGCGCCCGGTTGCGCAGCGAAGAACGGTTTCGGCGGAAAACCGAGCATGCCCGCGATCAAATTTGTCGGGAAACTGCGCACCGCCACGTTGTAGTCCTGCACCGTCTTGTTGAAGTTGCCGCGCTCGACGGAAATTCGGTTCTCGGTTCCTTCCAATTGCGCCTGTAGACTCAGAAAGTTCTGGTTCGCTTTTAATTCCGGATAGCGCTCCGAGACCAGAAGCAAACGCGACAGGGCCGTGCTCAACTGCCCCTGTGCGGCTTGAAACTGCTCCAGTTGTGCGGCGTCGGCCGGCGCTTTGTTCGGATCGAGTTGCATTTGACGCGACCGACACTGGCGCGGGCATTCGTCACTTCGACGAGCGTTGATTTCTCGAAATTGGCCGCACCCGACACCGTGTTCACGAGATTCGGGATTAAATCGGCGCGACGCTGATAGACATTTTGCACCTGCGCCCAGCTTTGATCGACAGCTTGTTGCAAGGGGACGAGGCGATTGTAGCTGCCGGCAAGTGCAATGGCAGCAACTACGACCACGACAAGAAGAATGGCGATGAGGACGCCGCAACCGAGCGCGAATTTGTTCATAGAGTTGTGAATGGTTCAGGAAATACGGCGCTGAGTCAACCTGCGCGCCCAAGAACTAGCCGCAGAAACTGCGCGTCCGAAAAGTTTCCGCCCGATCCCTTGGCGGACAATGACTGCTTTCAACGACGGAATAATGAATAGCCGCTGGTAATGCGACCCAAGCGCCACCACCATGTCCGCAGGCGCATCCTTGCAGATGCAAACGCCGGACCATTGCGCATTTTGCCAGGGCAAATCGAGCATTCGTTCCATATCGGCCTCGCGTCCGTTCGGAGCCTGCTGGTTCAACCAGAACGTGAGTCCGCACGCCGGATTTACCTGCGAACCAACAAACGCTTCTCGCAATAGACGTAGACGGGACAATTTGGCGACGATGGTAATTGCCGTTCCCAATTACAAGCTCGCCCAGTCGCGCCCATTCGCGCGCCGTTAATTCAAAGCCGGTCGCAGGCAGCGGATTGCCGCGCGCGTCTTTTTGTATTTGAGATCGCGCAGTCCAAGCCGGCTCGCCACGTGCGCTTCGAAGTAGCTGATAACGCTGCGCCCTCTGAGTTTTCGACGCAGCAGTTCCGAAAAAATCTGGAGGTGACTTGGGCCGTAAATAAAAGCCGAACCAGGTTCAGCCACACTGGGCAATCCGATCGCCATCGCGTTTCGATCGCGAATCGAAGCCCGCTGAAGATGCGACGCGCCCTCAATGCCGTCGGTTTGGCTAAGCAATTGCCGAATCGTGATCTGTGATTTCCGCGGATCACTTTTCCACTCGGTGATCGTGTCCGACACCGGATCGTCGAGTCTAAACAGGCCCTCTTGCACAGCCGCGAGCGCTGCAATTCCCCAAAACTTTTTGTCCCGCTAAAGATCGGCCATCGTCTGTTTGCAGATCCACCGTTTGCGTAATGCTCGAAAATTGTCCGGCCATTTTGCATTACCAGCACCGCACTGCCACGCCTGCTCTCGGAGTATTTTGCAGCACGCTCGCAATCCGACGCATTGATTTCCGCAAATGCGGCCTGCGAGACGATGCAATAAGCGCAAGTGACGAATCCGACTGGTAGCGCACGCGTCTCGCGTGCTGCGAAGCGTGACCACGATGAGCGCACTTCATACGTAGGTCGCGTCGCCCACATGGTCGACGGCTACAAAGATTCGTTGTCAGCGCGGCGCCGATGACCAGCCGCGGGACGCGTGCGCTATCCCGATCGCGTCGCGCTGGCGTTACAGGTTGCGCCACCGGCAAATAACGTCTCCGCAACTCTTCAGCGTTTGGCAATTCGTCGAGATTGCGCAGACCAAAGTGATCGAGGAAAAATTGGGTCGTTTCGTAAAGGAGCGGCCGCCCCGGGATTTCGGCGCGTCCGGCGATTTTCACCAAACCGCGCTCCATCAGCGTTTGCAGCACGCCATCGATATTCACGCCGCGCACCGCTTCTACGTCCGCACGCGGTAATCGGCTGGCGATACGCAATGATCGCCAACGTCTCCAGCGCAGGCGCACTCAAACGCGCCGGCTTCGGCGCCGGGAAAAGCTGCCGGACCCATTTCGCAAAGCCGGGATCGGTAGCCAGCTGCCAGCCTTCTGCTTTTTCGACCAGTTGAAACGCGCGGCTCTGCTGAATGTATTCCACTTTCAGTTGTTCGAGTGCGGCGGCAACTTCGGCATTTTTACGCGCGCAAACTCGTTAGGCGTCTCACTCGCCTGATCGCCTTCGGCCGCCTTGATCGCCGCGGTGATTTCATGAATCGAGAGCGGCTTTTGCGCGCTGAACAGGAGCGCTTCGATAACCTTTTCCAAGCTCATACTAGTTGTCATCCCGAGCGCAGCGAACGCGAGTCGAGGGACTCGAGAGCCAGCTTTTCGTTCGCATCGGGATTGATAGCTTGGCACGCGGACTTCGTCCACTGGCGTTGCAGCCTCGACTTCGCTCGGAATGACGGTGTTCATTACGCTCCGATCGCGGTTTGAATCGCATCCGCGATCCGGTCTGCTTGTTTGTCGATCATTTCAAACTCGCGCCCTTCGATGAGTAGACGAATTTTTGGCTCGGTGCCGGAATAACGCAGGAGCACACGGCCTTTGCCGGACAACTCTTTCTCGGCCTCTGTTACCAACTTCATCACAGAATCCAGTTCCGCCAGCGGACGCTTTTCTTTCACCGCCAGATTGCGCTGGGCCTGCGGATATTTTTGCAAACACGCCTTGAGCTTGCCCAGTGGCTGGCCGGTTTTGTGCATGATTCGCAAAATCTGGAGCGCGGTGATGATGCCGTCGCCTGTCGTGGTGAAGTCACGAAAAATGACGTGACCGCTTTGTTCGCCACCGAGATTCAGTTTTTGCCGCACCATTTCTTCAATGACATAACGATCGCCGACTTTCGTTCGCACGACTTTGCCGCCGCGCGCCGCCAGCGCTTCATCCAGACCGAAATTGCTCATGACCGTTGCCACGACAGTGTTTTGCTCCAGCCGGCCGGATTCCAAAAGATCCAACGCCGCGATCGCGAGGATTTCATCGCCATCAACAATCTCGCCGTCCTCGTCGCAAAGCAGAACGCGGTCAGCATCGCCGTCGTGACTAATGCCGACGTCCGCGCCGCTGATTTCGACAATGCGCTGGATTTCCTCTGGATGCATGCTGCCGCAGCCGTCGTTAATGTTGATCCCGTTCGGCTCGTTGTGCGCCACGGCAACCTCCGCGCCTAACTCGCGCAAAACGCACGGCGTCGATTTGTAAGCGGCGCCATTTGCGACATCCACTGCGACGCGCATTTCCTCGAGCGACATTCCCTTGGGAAAACTCGCTTTCGCGAATTCCACGTAACGGCCGAGCGCGTCATCGATTCGTGTGGCTCGACCAATGTTGTTCGCGGTCGGCCGAATCGAATCGATCTCGCCAGTGAAAACGAGGTTTTCGATTTTTTCCTCGATCTGATCATCCAGCTTGTAACCGTCGTGCCGGAAAAACTTGATGCCGTTGTCCTGATAAGCATTATGCGACGCGGACAGGACGATGCCAGCGTCAGCCCGCAGCGATCGGGTGATGTACGCAACGCCCGGCGTCGGCAACGGCCCGATCACCAGAACATCCACGCCAAGCGAAGTGATTCCGGCCACGAGCGCGTTTTCCAGCATGTAACCCGAAAGACGCGTGTCTTTCCCGAGCACGATTTTGGGCCGCGCGCCGTCAGGCGTCCTGCGCGGATTCATTTGCGCGAACACATACGCCGCAGCGCGTCCAAGTTTCAGCGCCGTCTCCGCCGTAACCGGCTCCACGTTCGCAACGCCGCGCACTCCGTCCGTGCCAAAGATTTTCTTCTCGCTCGGTCACGGGCTAATTGAAACGCTCAAAGCGCGATTCGTAAACGCGAATTTTCGCAATGCCAAAGCCCACGGCTGGCGAGGCCGTTACTGAGTGTTGAATTAGTCACCGGTAATGTTGGCAGTGGCCCTCTACGTTGCGTCCACGGCTTCGGTAGATTTTTTCGCCAGATTCATTTCGTTAATTTTGCGATGAAGACGTGCGGCGGCTGATGCCGAGTTTTTGGCAGCGGCGGTGACGTTGCCATTCGTGGCGGCAAGCGCTTGGGCAATCAATCTTCTTTCCGTCTCGTGCAGATCGAGCGGGCTCGGTTTTTTCGCCGAACGCTTCGGTTGGTGAAACGCCGCCGGGCAACTTTGCTGTTGCCACCTGACGCACAGCCGCTGGCAGATCGCGTAACGTGATTTGTTTGCCTGTCGCCATGACGACGCCGTGCTCGATTGCGGTGCGCAGCTCGCGGATGTTGCCGGGCCAGTCGTAAGTCAACAGCGCGTCCATGGCGTCCGGCGCGAGGTCGAGAAGCGGTTTGCCGGTTTTCCTTGCAAAAATGGCGCAGAAATCCGCGGACCAGAATCGGGATGTCTTCTTTCGGTCGCGCAGCGGTGGCATAACGATACGCACGACGTTGAGGCGAAAATAAAGGTCGTCGCGGAATTTTCCCTCGCGCACGAGTTGTTCGAGATTTTTGTTTGTGGCTGCGATCAGGCGCACATCGGCACGCAATGTTTGGTTGCCGCCGACGCGTTCGAACGCGCGTTCCTCGCTCATGACGCGCAGCAATTTCACCTGCGTGCTCGAGTCGATCTCCGCCACTTCATCGAGGACAAGCGTGCCGCCATTGGCCTGCTCAAACCTGCCGATGCGCCGTTCGTGGGCGCCTGTGAATGCGCCTTTCTCATGCCCGAACAATTCGCTCTCGAGAAGCTGCGGCGAAAGCGCGGCGCAATGCACCACCACAAATTTCGCTTTGTTCCGCCGACTCAAATTGTGAATCGCATGCGCGGCTAGTTCTTTCCCGTGCCGCTCTCGCCTTCGATCAACACATTGGCCGATGAAGGGGCGACTTGTTTGATTGTCTCGAGCACATCATGCAACGCCGGCGAATCGCCCCAGATATTTTCGAGCCCGTAACGCTCGTCGACCTGCTCGCGGAGCGCGCGATTTTCCTGCTCAAGTTTGCGGCTCTGCACCGCGCGCGCGATCAGCAATTCGACTTTGTCGAGGTTCAGCGGCTTGGTGACGAAATCGTAAGCGCCACGTTTCATCGCCTCGACTGCGACATCGACCGATCCGTAAGCGGTCATCATGATGCAGATCGGCGGACGCGACATTTTCAGTGCGCGATCGATTAGCGTCATTCCATCTTCGCTGCCCAGGCGGAGATCAGTTAGAAGCACATCGACCTGCTCGCGCTCCAGCACGTCCATCGCACCCGCAATATCGGCCGCGACATACACGTCGTAATCGTTTTCGATCAAACGCCGCAGGCCGTCGCGCGTATGCTTCTCGTCGTCAACAATCAGAACCGTGGGCTGAAGATCCATAAAGGAACCAACAACTAACCGCAGAGAACGCAGAGTTCATGGAGATTCAAAACATTTCTGTGGCTCGCGCGAGGTCCACGCTATGACAAAACCTTGCGACTCTGTGGCGCTTGCTCCCGGAAACGTGTATCATCGCGCGTGCGTCAGCGAGTCTTTCGGGGTCTGATGTCAATTGTTCTTGTAAGCTGTCCCGCCCTGGTTACTGGCGAGGACGCGGGCAGCGCAGACACGACCTGGAAAATCGTGGCTCATGACAAAGATCTTGAAATCTACGGCCGGCTGCGCCCAGGTTCGCCGCACAAGGAATTCAAAGCAGTTGGCCCGATTGACGCGCCCACTCGTGCTGTAGGCGCTGTGATCGACGATTTCGAAAATTATCCAAAGTTCATGCCTTTCACGACGGAATGCCGGCTGATTAAACAGGATGGCGACACGATGATTGGGTATCAGCGGCTGTCGCCGAAGATTTGCGCGGATCGTGATTACACACTGCGCGTTTCGAAGAAGTCATTGCCCGTGCACGGGATGGTGTGGTCTATACGAGCCGGTGGTCGCCTGCGAATGAACTGGGGCCGCCCGAAAAGAAAGGTGTAGTGCGCGTAAAAATTTGCGAGGGCAGCTGGCGGCTTGACCCTGAAGGACCCGCCAAAACACTGGCCACCTATTCCATCTACACGGATAGTGGTGCCCCTTTGCCAGCCTTCATTGACAACCGCGTAAGCCTGACTGGAATTCGAAGATTGTTCGCGGCCGTTCGCAAACAGGTAAAGGAGCCAGCATACGCGGCGGCTTCGCAGGCGTCACCAGCGCCCGCCAGGCCCTAGCAAAATCTTTTCGCGAGTAACGTGCGCGAGTATTGTCCCTCCGCATGAGAGCGAATTTCTTCCTGTCTCTAGTCGTGATCGCCGGTGCGTTTACGCTCAACGACGCCACTTTGGCCGAGAGCGCGCCTGACACTCCCAAGAAACCTGTTGCCACCGAATACCATGGAGTAACCGTCGAAGATCCGTATCAGTGGCTCGAAGCGGACGACGACTCGCAGGTGAAAGCGTGGTCGGACGCGCAGAACCAGCAGACACGTAAAAATCTCGACAGCTTCCCCGACCGGGCGGCGATTGAAAAACAATTACAAGAATGGGCACGCGAAAACTTCGCCGAGCTATTCCTCGCTCGTCTCGCGGCCCGGAATTTTGTTCGCCATGAAATTCCAGCCGCCGAAACAACAGCCGCTGTTGGTGACGCTCGCGTCGGCGGACGATCTTAAGTCGGAAAAGTAGTGCTCGATCCGAACGTCCTCGACACGAAAGGCACGACTGCGATCGACTGGTTTGTACCGTCGTTGGACGGCAAATACGTCGCCATGTCACTTTCCAAAGGTGGCAGCGAAGACGGAACACTTCACTTTTACGAAACTGCGACGGGCAAAGCGTTACCGGACACGATTGCGCATGTCCAATATCCCACGGCGGGCGGCAGCGCGGCTTGGAACGCGGATGGCACCGGCGTTTATTACACGCGTTTTCCCAGGAAAGGCGAGCGGCCGGATGCTGATCTCAATTTTTATCAGCAGATTTACTTTCATAAGCTCGGCACGCCCGATACAGAGGACAAATATTCGATCGGCAAAGACTTCCCACGAATCGCGGAGATCGCCCTCGCAGCTTCCCGCGACGGCAAATACATTCTCGCGACTGTAGCCAACGGCGATGGCGGGGACTTCGCGCATTATCTGCTTGGGCCAGATGGAACGTGGAAGCAGATCACGCAGTTTAGCGATCAGATAAAACTCGCGCGCCTCGGGCGCGATAATGCGCTTTATCTGCTTTCGCGCGCGGATGCGCCGCGCGGAAAGGTTCTTCGTCTGCCGCTCGATGTGCCGGAATTAAAAAATGCCGCGGAGATTATTGCTTCCGGGGAAGCGGTGATCGAGCAGATCGTGCCGAGCACAGATGCGCTCTATGTTGCCGATCTGCTTGGAGGACCATCGCAAATCCGGCGCTTCGATCTGAATGGCAAGAATGAAACCACGATCTCGACCCCACAAATCTCTGCTGTGCAGGAATTGCTCGCGCTCGAAGACGGGTCGCTCCTGTTCCGCGACGTGAGCTATACCGACCCGGCGGCGTGGTTCCATTGTCTCAATGGGAAAACCGAGCCGGTGAAGACGGCTCTGCAGAGCACGTCCCCTGTCTCGTTCGCCGACATTGAAGTGCGGCGCGAGTTCGCCACCTCAAAGGACGGCACGAAAATTCCAGTGAACGTCCTTTCTCGAAAAGGAATGAAGCGCGACGGAAACAACCCGACGCTGCTCTACGCGTACGGCGGCTACGGAATCAGCATGTCGCCCAACTTTGATTTTACGCGGCGGCTCTGGTTCGATCGCGGCGGCGTGTACGTGGTGGCAAACATTCGCGGCGGTGGCGAGTTCGGCGAAGAATGGCACAAGGCAGGCAATCTCACGAAAAAGCAAAATGTATTCGACGATTTTGCGGCGGCCGCGGAGTACTTGATCAAAGAGAATTACACGCGCCCGGCAAAGCTCGCGTTTCAAGGTGGAAGCAACGGTGGCCTATTGATGGGCGCGATGATCACGCAGCATCCTGATCTGTTCCGTGCAGTCGTTTCCTCCGTGGGCATTTACGACATGCTGCGCGTGGAACTGGCGCCGAACGGCGCATTCAACGTCACCGAGTTCGGCACGGTTAAAGATCCCGAGCAATTCAAGGCGCTTTACGCTTACTCGCCCTATCATCACGTAGTGGACGGAACGAAATATCCTGCCGTTCTAATGATGACCGGCGCGAACGATGGACGCGTGGCGCCGTATCACTCGCGCAAGATGACGGCGCGCCTGCTTGCCGCGAACAAATCCGAGAACCCGATTCTTTTGCGAACCAGCTCGAGCGCGGGCCACGGCATTGGCACTGCGTTGAGCGAGCGCATCAAACAGTCAGCCGACATTTACGCGTTTCTCTTTGGGCAACTCGGGATGACAGGCAAGCGCGGTGATTAGTTACAACGGTTACAAGCGTTACAAGCGATCTTGTAACTGTTGCAACGACGTAAACCTGGTGCCCTTCGCGAAGGAAACCGCTGATCCTTGCCGCCGCGATTGCGAATTTTCTTTCTGCTCGCAATTGCAGCTGGCGTGGCGGTCTTCTTCAGTCCGCTGCTCACTCGTTACGTGGAAGGTGACGCCTTCCGTGTCGCGATGGAGGAGGAAACGGCGAAGGGTTTGCATTTTCCTCAGGCGCGTTACGCACCGATTCGACGGACCGGCGCGTTCACCGCGCAAAGCGACAGTTTCAAAGCGGACAATGGACAGAAGGCGATGAAGTCACTCGACGCTCACGGTATCACCGCCAAATTCGATCCGTGGGGCGTGTTTTTGCGGCAATGGCGCTTCACCGATGTGCATGTGCAATCTGGCGACGTCGAGATCCAGATTTACGAAGCGCATCCGGAACCAGTGACAACCAAAGCCGTGGTTCGCAATTTTTTTGCCGAACAGAGTTTACCTTGAGAAGATTCAATCGGAACAGGCCAACATCACCTGGCGCTTTCGCGGCGAGCGAGCGGGCTTCTTTCGGAACCCAACTGCTCATCACCCCGAACGGCCGGGACTTCGAATACGTTGCGACAGGCGGCCGACTGAAAATGGCGCCGGTTCCCGATCTCGAACTTCGCCGCACACACATCCTGATCACGAAAACGCTTTTGACCCTTTATGATCTCGATCTCGCATCCGATTCACGCAGCGACGAAAGCATTCGGGCTCAGGGACACGCAGGCCTCGGCCAGGACAAAAGCATCGATGTAAAAGCGAACTCAACTCGGTGCCCATTCGCCAGTGGTTGCCAGCGGAATGGAAAGGCCGTCTCAAGGGCAGCGCTTTCGGCGATATTCACTGGACCGGAAAAGATCCAAAGCTGGAAAGTTCATCCGGCGAAGGTTCGTTGCGCATTCATAACGGGCGAGTCGACGATGTTCCGCTTCTGAACAAGCTCGCGGAGCTTGCCCAAAAGAAGTCGTTTGAACGTCTGGACCTAAACGAATGTTCGCTCAGTTTTGCGTGGCGCTATCCGGAGATCGAGATCAAGGACATCACTATAGAGGAGAAAGGCAAATTCCGGATTGAGGGAGAGATTTCTATCAAGCGCCGGCTGTTGCGAGGCACGATCAGACTTGGGCTTACCCGCGAATATCTGGATTGGCTGCCAAACCCTGAAGAAGTATTTAGTCGACGCTCCAGCGGCTACCTATGGACCGATGTGCATCTATCCGGCACGATTGATGAACCCAGGCAGGACCTCAGCCAGCGCATCATCGAACTCTTCAAAGAATCGCCCGGCGCTTATCTCGGCCTCATGTTTCGCCAGTTCGGCGATTGGCTGAAGAAAACATTTGAGGCGACTAACGGCGAGTGCGTCGAACTGACTTTGCCGCCGGTCAACCAATCGCTGATTTCTGATCTTCCGGCCTCTGATCTCTGGCTTCTCCTGCTTCCGGTAACATGCGAATGCGTTTGTCGATGAATGGCAAACGGATCGTCAGGGTAAGACCTCTGCCCTGGCTGCTCTCGATGGAGAGCTCGCCGCCGTGCTCGCGCACGATGCGGCGTACAATCAATAATCCAAGCCCACTGCCGGATGCTTTGGTTGTGAAATAAGGTTCAAATACGCGACTCAAGTTTTCCGCCGACATGCCGCCGCCGGTATCGACAAATCGGACGATCACATGCGTATCGGCCAGATCGGTCCGAATGCGCAACGTGCCGTGGCGGTGCATGGCTTCGACACTGTTTTTGATCACGTTGTAAAACGCTTGCTTCATCTGATCGCGATCGAGCTGAAGCAATGGCAGATCCGAGCGCAGCTCTTGTTCAACGACTATCTCGCGGTCCTGAAGCTCAGGCGCGAAAAAGCGAACCGCTTCTTCGACAATTGTGTTTACATTTTCCGGCCGCAGTTGCGGACGTGACGGCCGGATGGCTTTCAAGAATTGCGTGACGATGGAATCCAGCCTGTTGACTTCCGGAACGGGCGACATCGATCGATTGTTCAAGCTCCGCTTTTTCACCGTCGTGGAGCTTTTGCACGCTGCGCTCCATCAATTGCAAATGAATGTGCAGTGAGTTGAGCGGATTACCGATTTCGTGCGCGACACCTGCGGCCAACAACCTCAGCGCATTCAAACGTTCCGACTCAATCGTTTGCTGCGCGTTGCGGCGGCTTTCAGTGATGTCGCGCAGGATGATCACATGCCCAACCTCTTCCGCTGTAGCCGTGATCGGCTGGCCGGAATCATCCGCCTTCGCTAATGCTACGGCGGACAAGCCGCCTCCGGCTACAGTCGGTTCGCGCTGTTCCATCACCAGCGGGACAACGTAGAAATTGATGAACCGATCTTGCGGATAGAAGATTTCCATGTCGTGGCTGACCGGGCCGCCGCTCCGAGTCAGCGATTCCCAATCGAGACCTCGAATGCGTTCATCCAGCCGCTTGCCGATTGCTTCGCCCGCCTCGAGTCCAAATAAGCCGCAAGCCGCATCATTCAGGTAAGTGATCCGGCCTTTCGAGTCGGTCACGATGATGCCTTCCTGGATGGCATTGAACACGGTTTCCAGGAAACCTTTCTCCTGCGCCAGGCGCAGAAAATAATTCTGCACATCTTCCGGCCCGATGCGGCCGAGGCGCTCGATGAGTTTTTCAAGAAAACCCGCTTTCATAAGCTTAGGTCATGGTTGAATGCGCGAATCGTTGAAGCGTTGCAACCGATACGCTGCGCCGATTTAACTGTTCAACGACTCAACACTTCAACTTCTTCGTGTCGAGCCGGCACCTCCACCGTCAGCATTTCCACGCGCAAATAATTCAGTACCACCGGCGCGAGGATTAAGCCGGGGATCCCCATGAGTCGTTCGCCGAGGATCAGAGCGATTAACGTGAGCCAAACCGGATTGCGGATCCGGTCGCCGATGATCTTGCTGTTCAGCAAATACTCGAGCTTGTGAATCACGACGAGAAAGACCAGCGCGGAAATCGCCAGCTTCAGGGACATCGTCAACGCGAAAAAGACGATGATTGTGTTGCTCAGAAGGTTGCCGACGATCGGCACGAGCCCGCAAAGAAAGGTGACCGCAATGAGCAGCGGCGCGTGCGGCATGTGAACCGCCATGAGGAAGATCGCGGTCAACGCGGTATTGATGAGAGAAATGGTGATCTGCGCGCCCATTACCGTCTCAAAGCTTCGGTAAAAATCGCGGAACCGCCTCGAGACTTGATCGCAGCAAATGGAGTAAAGATTATTCTTCACCCGATGCGTGCCCCGGTAGGGGTCGAGCCCGGTTTTGAAAAAGAGGCTCGCGGCAGCGACGATTCCAAGGATGCTGAAAACCAGGTTCGTGGTCGTGGCTTTGGCAACGTTTGCAACGTTGCGCAGGTAATTCGCTTCCTCCCCGAGCGCGCCGACCACGACCTGCCTCAGACTTTCAAAATCAGTAAAGGGCAAGTCGATCTGCCTCTTCTGAGCCCACGCGCTGGCCGAAGGAATCGAGGTATCCGCCACATCCGGCAACGCCAAAATGGCCGCCCGAGTAAAATAAATCCCGGCGGCGCCAATCCCGACCACAGCGATGATGAACAACGCCAGCGCCAGCCATTTTCTTCGGGTGAGAGAATATAGTTGGCGCAATGCAAAATACGAAAACAAGACTACCAGCAGCGGCGCGCCAAGATGAAGAATCCCCGCCAGAATGATTGTTGCGGCGAGCACTGCGTAAGAAACTCGCACCGGGGTAATCATGACTCACTCACCCCTTTTACTCCATCCGTGCCGGACATTGTCAACTAGGCCGTACCGTGCTGTAGAGTGCGCTGTCCTCAGCGCACCGGGAGTTTACGCATACACAAAGTCGAAAATCGCCGCCGGGCGATCACAGAGGACCGTTTCGGGACGTCTCGCTCCGCTAGCAAGATCTGTTGCTACAAAGCTTGGCCTGTTTCTTGTTCAGCGCGTTCTTTCAGCGCCGCCTTGCGCGAAAGTTTTACGCGGCCTTTGTCGTCGATGCCGATGCATTTGACCCAAATCATGTCGCCAATCTTGACCACGTCCTCGGTGCGGTTCACTCGAAAATCGGCAAGCTCGGAAATGTGCACCAAGCCGTCTTTGCCTGGGAAAACTTCGACAAACGCCCCGAACTCCTTCGTCGTGACGACGCGTCCCTGATAGGTTTGTCCGATTCTCGATTTCGCGGGTCATCCCGCCGATAATTTCCTTCGCGCGCGCCATGCTCTCGCCAGTCGTTGCGTAGATGTGCACTGAGCCGTCGTCCTCGATGTTAATTTCGGCGCCGGTTTCCGCGACGATGCCCTTGATGGTTTTGCCGCCGGGCCCGATGAGCGCGCCGATCTTCTCCGGATTGATTTTAATTGTCTCGATTCGCGGCGCGTATTTCGACAACTCGGTCCGCGGTTGATCCAGCGTGCTACGCATGATCTCGAGAATCTTCGTGCGCGTTTCTTTCGCGCGTTGGATTGCTTCCGCCATGATGTTGTGACCGATACCGGGGAGTTTCAGGTCAAGCTGAAAACCCGTCACGCCTGCGTCCGTTCCGCAAAGCTTGAAATCCATATCGCCATAATGATCTTCGGATCCAATGATGTCCGTTAGCAATTCGTAGCGCTTCAATTGCCCGTCATCACCGGCCTCGCTGACGAGGCCGATTGAGATTCCGGCAACCATGCCCTTCACCGGCACACCTGCGTCCATCAGTGCGAGCATTCCGCCGCACACGCTGGCCATGGAGGTCGAGCCGTTGGATTCCATGATCTCGCTGGAAATGCGGATGGCATAACGAAATTCGTTTTCGCTCGGCACGACCGGTTCGAGCGAACGCTCGGCCAACGCGCCATGGCCAATCTCACGCCGTCCAGGCCCGCCTGTCCGCCCGGTTTCGCCGACGCTAAACGGCGGAAAATTGTAATGCAGAATAAAGCGCTTTGATTGTTCGCCTCCGCCGTACGCATCAATCATCTGTGCTTCTTCAATGGGAGCCAGCGTCGCAAGCGCGAGTGCCTGAGTTTCGCCACGCTGAAAAATCGCACGAGCCATGTGCTCGCGGCAGCACGCCTACTTCGCAGGTGATCGGGCGCAAATCGCTGATAGCCGCGCCCGTCCACGCGTTGCTGTTTTTCCAGAATGTTGGCGCGAAACATCTTCTTTTCGACAAACTCGAATGCCTGAGAGATCGCAAACGAATCTGCCTCGGGAAATTTTTGAGAATCGCCGTCTTTACTTCCTCTCGCAGAGCGTTGATCGCTTTTGCGCGCGCACTTTTGCCTTCAGTGCGCAGCGCTTGTTCGAGTCGATCGCCGGCAACCTGGCGGGCGATATCCACCATCTCCTGATTCACGTGGAGCAACTGAACGTCACGCTTTGGTTTACCCACTCTCGAGGCCAGGTCTTTCTGGGCCTGAATCATCTCACGCGCATGCCCGTGCGCGAACTCGAGCGCTTTTATAAATTCAGCTTCCGGCATTTCCTTTGCCGAGCCTTCGATCATGATCACGTCGTTTTCCGTGCCGACGTAAACAAGGTCGAGATCGCTCTGGGCGCGCTCGTCATGTGTCGGGTTGGCAACTAACTCCCCATTAACACGACCAACGCGCACCGCTCCAATCGGGCCTGCAAAAGGAATGTCCGAAATAGAGAGCGCGGCGGATGCACCGTTCATCGCGAGAATGTCGGGATCGTTCTGGCCATCGGCGCTGAGCAGGATCGAGATGATCTGGGTGTCGTAAAAATATCCCTTCGGAAAAAGCGGCCGCAGTGGGCGATCGATCATTCGCGAAGTGAGCGTTTCCTTTTCCGCAGGACGGCCTTCGCGTTTGAAATAGCCGCCCGGGAATTTTCCAGCGGCTGCGGCTTTCTCGCGGTAATCAACTGTCAGTGGGAAGTAATCCTGACCTTCTTTGATTGCTAGCGCCGAAACCGCGCTAACAAGCACGGTGGTGTCGCCGCACGTAACGATAACTGCGCCATCGGCGAGCTTGGCGATTTTGCCGGTTTCGATAGATATTTCATTGCCGCCGATTTTGGCGGTGACCTTTTGTTGCATGTTTATTTTCCTGGATTAGCGGATCCAGGCGGTCACCCCGACTGTAGGTTTTAAACCCGTTGTCCGGCAGCTGCCGGACGCGAAACTAAAACCTAAAATCCAAGGTGATTACTACGCCTGGACTGCTGATTGTCTCTTTAGTTTAGTTGTGGCTTCGAGCGAACCCGTCGAATGATCGCTCCGATTATTTCCGCAAGTTCAGCTTCTCGATCACATTTCTTGTAACGATCAGCTTCCGTTTTGCTCAAATAATCGAGCAGGCTCCGTCGTTGCGCGACCATCTTGAGTAAGCCGCGGCGCGACGAATGATCTTTCCGGTTAATCTTAAGGTGCTCAGTCAAATGCTCGATCCGGTGCGTGAGAAGTGCGACTTGCACATCCGCGCTGCCGGTATCTTTGTCATGCAATTGGAACTCCTTGAGATCCGACGTTTGGTTGCTCTCAGCCATAACGAAGCGCCTATTGTAGCCGAAGAACCCATCTTCGCAACCGCACAAACCGGCCGCGCCTGCAGCAGTCGGCGTGTTCTTAAGCTGGATGCCTTTCCCGTTTGCCGTCGCACCAAAGGCTGAGCTTTGCACGCGAACGGACTCCGCGCGGACCGCGGACGATTACGCCAAAGAAGTTGCGCAGAAAATGTTTCGCAGGATACATGCGCAATTTCCGGGCTGACGTGACAACCGGTTCTCGCAGCACTTTGAAAGCGCCCAGTTTTTTAGCTCGAGGAAAAATAAACTTCTTCACCAGCAAAGTACTGCTCATCGAAACCGCCGATAGCCTCGAAATTGCGTCGTGTAGTGAAAAGAAATGCGCCGGCCCCAAGATTCAGGCCGAAATAAACCGACGAAAACCCGCGCAACAGCATGCGTCCCCAAATGGGAACAAATCCGTCCATCGCCACTCGCGCGCTGCCTCCGGCGTAACCACCTTCAAGAGCGGCGATCCCCACTCACATGCGCTCGATTGATCCGCGTGTCGGCGTCAACGAAGAACAAATACTGCCCTGCGCAGCGCACGTGCGCCTGCATTCCGGGAAGCCGCGATTTGGCGTCGATTGATTGGGATCACCTTCGCGCCCGCACCGCGACGCGATCTCCGGCGTCGCGTCCGTTGACGCATCATCAACGACGATGATCTCGCACGGCTGTGCTCGCGCCAGACGCCGCCTCCCGAATCGCAGCCAGGGTATCCGAAAGTTCGTGCTCTTCGTTGTACGCGGGAACGATAAATGAAATCATTGCTTTGCTGAGGCGAGCCATATCGCCCGTGATCAACAGACACGCAAGTCGCCGGCTCGCACGGCGCTACTTTGTCCGGGCGTAGAGCAATGAATCGAGAAGCTTGTCCGTCCTTCACCACATTGTTCTTGAGGCGTCCTTCGAAGCTGAAGCCGGCTTTTTCCAGCACGCGTGCGGATGCGGGATTGTTCGCAAACGGCTCTGCATAAATTCGCCGCAGCGAAAATCTATCGAAACAGAAATCAGTGAACGCTGCCGACCGCTTCAGTCATGATGCCGCGTCCCCAGAACTCCTCGCCGAGCCAGTAACCCAGTTCGGCAGTGTGCCGATGCACATCAACTCCTGAGTGAATTCCAATCCCGCCAACGGCGGCGCTCGTTAACCTCAATACAAAACATTGTCATCGGCTCGGAACTGCCTACCGTTGCTTCAAAAATTTGTGTGCGTCCTCGATCGTGTACGGATGCGGAAACAGATCGCGCAACGCGAGCCAGACTTTGCGATTGTTCGCGTGCCTTGCCAGCGATTCAGCATCGTCCAGTCGCCACGGGCGAATCGTGCATCGTTCGAGCACGAGCTGCATCGATTACTCGCTATTGAACTTAATCCCCGTTTTCTGCACCTCGCGGTAAGGCAACAGCCATACGAGTGATTCATCGTGAAGATCGACCACTTGAATGCGATTCCCCCATGGATCACGAAAGTCGCAGCGGAACGGAGGCTCCAATTTGAGTTTGTATTTCTCGGTAAGTTTCTTTCTGACTTCCTCGAGCTGCGTTTCATCGCGAACCATGATCCCGAAATGCCGCATGTTTGCTCGCTGAACCTTGTCGACTTCGAAAATCGCCAGGAACTGATGGTCACCCAGTTTGAAGAACGCGTCGCCCTCGCCGCCACTCATCTGTTCGAGATTGAAAACATCCTTGTAAAAGGCCACCGCCTTCTCAACGTCATCCACCTCGATCGCGACATGATTGCATCCATAGACTTGCACGCTCATATGTCAGATTAGCTGAAAACGAAGCGGTGCGCGCGACACTTTTTGGTGCCGCTCACAAAGAAGCGTCTCATACTGTCATTCTGAGCGAAGCGAAAGAATCTCGGATCCTTTGTTTCCTGGCGTTCACCTGGCCAATAATCAGAGATGTTTCGCTTCGCTCAACATGACAGCGCTAGTGTGAGATAATTTATGCGCGCGACAAATTCACCACCGAGGCGAACGCACTTCAGCGAATCGGCATTAATCGCCTTTTTCAGTGCTGTAGCCTTGCTCATCCATCTGCTGACAAACGGGCGCTACGGCTATTTTCGCGATGAGCTTTATTACATCGCCTGCGGGCGCCATCTCGATTTTGGGTAACGTCGATCAGCCGCCGCTGTCGATTTTGCTTCTTCGATTGAGCCAACTGCTCCTGGGCGATTCGCTTTTTGCGATTCGCCTCCTCCCGGCGTTGGCGGGTGCGGCGATCGTTGCGCTCACAGGCATGATCGCGCGAGAGATGGGCGGACGCGCGTGGGCCATCGCTCTCGCCTGCGCGGGATCGCTCTGCGCGCTGTTCAATCTGGCAGTTGGAAATTTCTTTTCCATGAACGCGTTCGAGCCGCTGTTCTGGATGGGATGCGTTTATCTTGTCGTCCGCATCGTTAACGGTGGTTCGCCTACGCTTTGGCTTTGGTTCGGCGTGCTGCTCGGAATCGGCATTGAAAACAAACATTCGACGGTGTTTTTCGGCGTCGGCATTCTCGTTGCACTGTTGCTCACCCCTGAACGCCGGCACTTTGCTCAAAAGTGGATCTGGCTCGGCGGAATTATCGCCTTAGCTATCGCGCTGCCGAACATCCTATGGCAAGCGCAGCATCACTGGCCCACATACGAGTTGCTGAGCAACATCGCTCACAGCAACAAAAACGTCGCGCTCAGCCCGGCACAGTTCATCGCGCAACAGGCTGTTTTCATGAACCCGGGAACACTGCCGCTGTGGCTCGCCGGCCTATTCTGGTTGTTTGGTTCACGTGACGGCCGGCGCTACCGCGCGATCGGAATCATTTACCTGGTCACGCTCACCGAATTCATCGTTTTGCATGGCAAAAGCTATTATCTCGCGCCTGCGTATCCGATGCTCTTTGCAGCGGGAGGCGTGGCGGCCGAGCGCGTTTTCGCGGCACGCCTGACGTGGATCGAAACCGGTGTTCCTCGGCGCGATCATCGCAATGGGCGCGTTATGTGCACCATTGGTCCTGCCAATCTTACCGCCCGATAAGCTCGTTGCATACATGCGAGCCATCCACATGGAACCGCCCCGCACTGAGACATCACATACAGAAGCGCTCCCGCAGATTTTCGCAGACCAGTTTGGGTGGGAACAAATGGTCGGCTCGGTAGCGCATGTCTATCATCACTTGCGACCTGAGGACGAAAAACGCGCCGCGATTTTTGCCAAAACTATGGCGAGGCTGGAGCGATCGATTTTTTCGGGCCAAAGCTCGGGCTGCCACCGGCGATTTCCGGACATCAGAATTATTTTCTATGGGGACCTCGCGATTGGACTGGCGAAGTCGCTTTGGTGCTCGACACGAATGACGACGACGAGCGCGAGCTATTCGGCTCGGTAGAAGATCTGGGCCAGGTAGTGAGCAGCCCTTGGGCAATGCCATTCGAAAGGCGACGTCACATCTACCTATGTCGCGATTTGAAGGTGAGCGTTCGAGAAGTCTGGCCGCGCGTAAAGAACTGGTTGTAACTCCGACAGCCTTTAGAGATCAGTCTCGAAGGGTGTTTATCCCCTGTCGGGCGATTCGTTCGATGAGTTGCGGATATGACAGGCCTGCTTTTCCGGCTGCGAGTGCGAAGTCTTCGTCGTCAGAGAGAATCGGATTCGGGTTCGCCTCGATGAAATAGAGCTTGTTTTCGGGTGTCAGGCGCAGATCGATTCGCGCGTAGCCGTCGATTGTCAGCAATCGGTAAATCTCTTTACATTTCTTGTGGATACTAATGACAAGCGCCGGATCGAGCTCGGCGAAATGGTTCTCCAAGCCCCAGCGTTTGCGATATTCGTCGTCCCATTTCGCCTTGTAGGTAGCGATCTTCGGTTCGTCAGGCGGCACCTCGCGGAAGACCAGTTCGCGGATCGGAAAAACCGTCAATCGCACACAGCCCATCAGGCTCACGTAAAGCTCGCGGCCCTCGATGTATTCCTCGGCAATGGCGTCACTGTTGTATTTCCGTGAATAAAAGTCACGCGTTCGCGAAACTGGTCGTCATTTCCAACGAATGACGCTTGTGAGATCCCGTACGACGCCTCTTCTTTTCACCGGTTTCACCACGAGCGGAAATTTTGGCTGCTTCAGACGTGCGATTCGCTGCCCGCGCGGGATGACCACGAAATTCGGCACATGAATTCCGTGATAGTGCAGAATCTTTTGAGATGCCTTTGTGCTTGCAAAGCGTCAGCCCGGTCGAGCCGCAGCCGGTGAACGGGAGGCCTTGCATTTCGAAAAATGAAACAATGTTCTGGTCGAATTCAGACTTGTTTCTGAATTGTTCGACCAAATTGAAAAGGACATCAGGCGCGCACATCTCCAGTTTTTGCCGCAGCAGATCGACATCGTCATAGATGGCCAGATGCTCCGGTGTGTGCCCCATCGCGCCGAGCGCGTTCATCACATCCGCCTCGGTTTTCCACTCTTTCGTTTTCAGTTCGTCGCTGAAATCCTGGTCAACAGTCGTAGGGCTTGTGCCGTCGAAGAGCACTAGAACTTTGAGCTTCTTCTTCATGTCCTATTCTCAGTCCGCTGTCATTCTGAGCGGAGCGAAGCTGCAACGCAGCGGACGAAGTCCGCGAGGCCAGGCTTTCAATCCCGCGGGACGACCTTCAGGTCTATTGTCAACGGGATGTTCTCGACTTCGCTCGACAATGACGACTGATTATTTGGTGCGCTTGAATTTGCCGGTGAAAAGATAATTCATCACCAGCGTTGTGATAAAAGCGGTAACACGAAAATCCTGCTGCGGATCATCATTCAGTACATGCAATCCAAGTTCATCACATCGACGGGTAAGCCTCGCAAGGAGGTGGTTCACGGAGAATTTCTTTTCGTTTGTCCATTGGCAAACCGCATTCAGTAATCGCCGCCTTCGTCGGCGCAGATATGCGCTTGCCTTGATGCCAGCAGGCGCGGCGAAGAGCTGTCGCAGATCGGCATCATAAAAATCTGGATACGTATCCTCATTGAGTTTGCGTTTGTGCGCGTAATACGTTTTGAGCTTTACGTTCAGACAATCGTAATCGGCGACGCGATACTGCGGAGTGTGCACTGGTGGCTTGCCTGCGAGCGAGCGCATCAGCTCATCAATGTATTCCATTTTTCGTAGCGCCGGCCAGTCAGCATAATCCTTGCGCCAATCGAGCTCCGGCGTGAGCCAGACCGCAAATGTCTCGGCGAAATCCTCGTCCGGATGACTCTGCGCATACCAATCCTCAAGATGAACGACATAACTACGGCTGAACGGGCGTGGCCGGTAAGTGTCGGGTGTTTCCTCCCGCGATGTTTGCCCAAAACAGTCCTTCCATTTTTCCGACGCGTCAGTTGATAAGCGTACATGTAAGCGTGCCCCGCTTCATGTCGCATTAACTTCATGAACCACTCCGGCGTCCCGCCTTCCACTTCGAGCATCATCGTGCGCTCGAGTGCGCGTAGCCGGTCGTGTACCAGAAAAAACGGAACAAAGATCGCAGGAACCCCAACTGGGACGAACCATTCATCGCCAATATGACACGGCGGATGAAACACCAAGCCTTTTGCCGAAAGCTCGTCATAGAGGTGCCGGATAAGCGGTTCGAGTGCCGTGCCCTCGAGCCGCAATCCGAGTGACGAGATGCGGTGTTCAAGAAGTTCCTGGTCGCTCAGTGACGCCCAATCGGCAGCTTCCATCTCGCGCACCGTATCACCGGTAAAAGCGCTGTCACGCTTTCAAGGCGGGGCGGGCCAATGGCCATGAGGTTATGTGTCAAGCAGACCGGCGGTTCACAAATAAAAACGCGCGACAGCGCCGACGCGTTGGTCACGATCGATTGACAAGTCGCCCAACCCGTCTATAGAGAGGCCGGCTCGCCGCGGTGAGTCGTTGTCAGAAGTCCGCGCGTCCCCCAAGGGGCTAGCGCGCCGGGGCTGTTCCGAATCCGAAGTAGAAGCTGCATTCCTGCGGCTTTCGGCATCGAGAATAGGGTGCTCCACACGAGACTCGACAACATCGGAGCAACCCCAAAACACCATGAAGCTATTTTACACAGTCATATTTTTCTCATTGCTGGCATCGGCCGCTTTCGCGCGCGAGGAGTCAATCCTGGCTCGTGTCACCAGTTACTGGGCAGGCGAGGGCTCCAAATTCGCCAGCACCGGCCGACGACTAAACTCCGGACATTGCGCCGTCGATCCCAAGCGAATTCCGTACGGCAGCAAAGTTGTCTTCCCTGATCGCGCCTGCACCGCGGTCGACACCGGACCGGCGGTGATTAGTCGCAAAGCGGCTCGTCTTTGCGGACGAACTGCGAGCCAACTCAAGGCCATCGTGGTCGACCGATTTTTGAGACAAAGCGAGAGGCGATGGCGTGGACGAACACGCATCCCCACTTTATGACCCTTCAAGTTGTCCGGCCCGGATCTCACTCGGAACCGCCCGAGCTATGATCAAATTGAAAAATATTCGGAATCGCTTCACCCACGACGACAGGGACTTACAACTGAAATCGCCGTCCGACACTGGACAAGCACGGAAACGGCTGTACATCAACAGCCCATGAAATTGATCGACGCGCCGATTCGCGCTGCCCGCTGGGGCGGGCGAGCGGCATAGAGGCTCGTTAGATTTTCGCCAAGTTGGAGCCCGCAATTCGCGGCACCCCAGTGGTCGAATCTTACCACGCGCGGATTTTTCGCGCCGGTATCCCGAACCCACTTCGCCGATCACATTTAACAACGTAGAAAGTTATGAAACCAATACTTCAAATTAATCACAAACAACGCCGCTCACGTCGCGACAACCGCGCACGGCGTCGTCACCAGAGTTTTCCATTAACGGATTACAACTATCGTCCGACAGCGGAAGCAGAGGCGAGTTCCTCGCTGTTCGGCCGGTCACGAAGGCGCCCGCCTTTCACAAATTAAGCAGTAAATTCTTCGGCGCAGAAACAAGCCGGGATTATTTCGCCGAGCTTTTGTTTTTCGTTCTGATCACTGGCATCGCTGCTTGGCCGGTCGTGTCCATGCTCATCGCAGTGATTCGCATGATCAGGAATTACTGACGGCCCGGATTAGTCAGCGATGTTAGCGGTTGCCGCCGAAAATGCCGCGAATAGTTTGGCATGACCATTTATGAAAACGAAGGCCAAAACCTTCCACATCATTGTCTGGTCGATGCTGACACTGGCCGGCTTCAATCTGCTTGCAGCGAAGGAACCTCTTTACGACGGGCTCGGCTCCTATTCGCGCAAGGTCACGACTGACTCGGCCGAAGCACAGCGCTATTTCGATCAGGGCCTCGGCTTTCTCCACGGATTCAATCATCGGGCGGCGATCCGCGCGTTTCAGCAAGCCGCGGAGACTCGATCCGGAATGCGCGATGGCGCATTGGGGCGTAGCGCTCGCGTGCGGTCCGCACATTAATTCTATGGCCGTTCCACCGCCCGCAGCGGAGCTCGCGTGGAAGGAACTTGAGCTGGCTCAAAAGAATGCCAGCAACGCGTCGCCGGTTGAGCAGGCGCTGATCGACGCCCTGGCAAAACGTTACGCTAATCCGCAGCCGGAAGATCGCAGCGGGCTGGATCGCGCGTTATGCCGATGCCATGCGCGAAGTATGGAAAAAATATCCAAAGGATCCAGACGTCGGCGCTCTTTTCGCGGAAGCGATGATGAACTTGCGGCCCTGGGATCAATGGACGCCAGACGGCAAACCGCAGCCGGGCACGGATGAGATCATTGCCACTCTGGACGCCGTGTTAAAACTCAATCCGAACCATCCACTGGCGAATCATCTCTACATTCACGCGGTGGAAGCATCGCCGAATCCGGAGCGTGCGATGGCTGCCGCGGACCGGCTCCGCAACTTACAGCCGGGACTTGCCCACAATGTGCACATGCCATCGCACATCGACATTCGCACCGGCCAATGGCTGAAGGCCGTGGATACAAATGCAAAAGCAGTGGAAGCAGATCAGCGCCACCGAAAGATTTTCGGGCCGCCCAAAGGTTTTCTGAACGTCTACATCGCGCATAACCGCCACATGCTGGCGTATGCCGCGATGATGACGGGTCAGCGCGACCTGGCGATGAAACACATCCGCGCCATGGTCGCGGAGATGCCGGCCGATTTTCTAAACGAAAACGCATTGCAAGCCGAAGGAAACGTCGCGATGCCGCTGGAAGTAATGGTGCGCTTTGGCCTGTGGGACGAAATCCTGGCCGAGCCGGAAAAATACAGTGACAAGATGTGGTTCACCCGCGCATTTCATCATGCTGCTCGCGCGATCGCATACGCCGCGAAAGGTGACACGGTTAACGCGCGCAAAGCGCAAAGTGTTTTTGTCGAACGCGCCAAGCTTGTGCCAAAGGACGATTTTGTGAGCAACAACAGTTGCGAAGCGCTTCTCGCCGTGGCCATTCCGATGGTGGAAGGAGAAATTCTGATCGCAGAAGGAAAGATTGATAGCGGCATCGAGCAACTGCGCGCCGCAATCCAAAAGGAGGACGCCCTCAAATATGATGAGCCACCGGGATGGTTGATTCCGGTGCGTCACTCGCTCGGAGCGGTGTTGATGAAGCAACAACGTTTTGCCGAAGCGGAGCAGGTGTATCGCGACGATCTCGCGCGTTTGCCCGAAAACGGCTGGTCCTTACTTGGCCTGGCAGAAAGTTTGCGGAAACAAAATAAAAACACAGACGAAGTTGCTCAAACCCAGGCGAAGTTTAAGAAAGTTTGGGCAAAAGCCGATCTCACGATTACCACTTCGTGTCTTTGCCAGCCGCAGGCGTGACTCGCTGCGTACAGAAACCAGGACCAGTTGAGCCGACGCTTTCTCAGGCCGAGGGAGAAACCTACAGTTTTGCGTAAACGCCCATCAACGGGCGGCGCGATGGTATCTGTGAACGGAAGTCGCTGACGAAACCATCCTTCGTACGAATTTCAACATGACCAACGCTTCGCGCGGTCCCATACACGAGCACCGAACCAACGGGCGCAGCGAATGGATCCGTTATCGATAATCTTTTGAATCCATAGTTGTTGACGAGTTCGAACGCAGCGTCTCTGGCAAGGTCGGTTTTCGGGCGGGAATCGATGACACCGGAAGCGAGTAACGCATCTTTAACGTAATGCCAGCATCGCGAGCGCGAATGCGCATGGGCGCGCTCCTGCGCGAGCGTTGCTGCTTGCACTAATCTGTTGTCGATGCGCCGATCGACTTTGGCTAGCGGGTAAACGATCCGCTTTGGATAATAGTCGCTAATCACCGGCACAGATTCCTTCTTACCCTGCGGAGAGCTAAAACTGAAACGGCTGCCATGCTGCACCGTTTGATTTACGGTCGGCTGATTCATCGGGCCGCACGGGTTCCATCGCAAAGGTTGCTCGTGAGGGCGCCTTCTCGACTGCTTGCGTCGGCTTTTGCGCAGCTACGCGCACCGGCTTTTCAGCGCTCGTGCGCACCGATTCTGTCAGGAGTTTTCGCGTTCTTTTAGAGATCGCCGGCGCTGTCTTCGCCGTGATCACCTGAACTACATCGTTCGTGGCCTCATCGCTTCGACTGTCGCCGCCCAAGCTGGCCGGCGCCAAGCCCTGGGCACGTGCGCCCGCGCTGAACGTCACCGAAACCAATGCAGTTGCTAGTGCTAAGAAGAGTGGTGGTCTCCGCACGAGCGCGAGGTATGCCGGAAATCACAACCCGTGGCAAGCTTTTTTCGATAAAAATCGTTGGCGGCTGGTCAGTTACCGGACGCCGCGATTTCGATGTGCGCGCGAACCATGCCACCCCGTTTCAATCGTCGGGGAATAATCGGGCTCAAATCCGGGCGGGAGGACCGAACATCTGGTCGCGGTCAATGTACGCCCGGTTCCGATGGCGGGGCACCGATTCTTCGCCGTCCGGCGCGACGATGGCAGTGCGCCCCGAAGGCAAACGCAGGATCAATCGGCCATCGGACGTGATACCCGTAACGCGACTGCGCACCGAATGAGTGCGGCCTCGCGCGGAATATGCGGCCGAACTCCGGCTGGAGGGAGCGCGTTTGGCTGTTGAGGCAACAGATTTCTTTTTGTTCTCAGCAGCAGACCGGCTTGCGGTAGCTGGCGGCGGTTCGGTGTTTGCCTGCGCTAATGAGTTTGCGGCTGTGTCCGTAGGAGCAGCGGTGTCGGGCGTCGCTGCCGCAGCATTTTCCGCTGCATTCGTCGGAGCGGTGCCGTGGGATTGAGCGTTGGCTATTTGAGCCTGCTGAACATCGGCGGGCGAAACGTGAAACGGATTCGGAGTCGTCGCGGCGTTTGCCGGCGCAGGAGTTTCAGGTAGGGCATTTGATTTCGCCGGTTGCGAGGACACAACGGCGGGAGGCGATATCGAAGTGTTTCGAGTAACTTGAGTCTCGGGCTGACTTGCCGCTGGTGAAGAGTCCGGCACACCAACCAGAACGCCAACTTGCTTTGGCTTTTGGATGTCACGAACCAACTTGCCGATTGAGTCCGGGAAAACCATGGGCGCGATTGCCGCTGCCAGCAACAACAGGACGCCAACCACCGCCGCGGTTCGCACCAGCCGCCGCGGCCGCGCTTTTCTCGGCTGCGGAACGCTTGTCCTAAGAGGGATACCGTAGCGATCGGATAGCGTGCGTCGGCGCTCAATTTTCCCAAGCGATTCGCGGATCATTTCCGTGACGACCAGCAAATCCTTTGGACGCTGATCGGGGTCGCGATGCAACAACCGGCCTAACAAGACTCGCAACGGCTTTGGAAACCCTGAAAACTTTGGACGGCGCTGGAAGCGCCTCGGCTGAGAGCGCAATCCCGGTCAGCAGAAAATAGAGGGTCACACCGAGGGAATAGATTTCCGAGCGGATATCATTCGTCGGGTCGCTGAATTGTTGATCATTCACGCCATGGTCACTGGCGGGTTTGCCAGGCACATCTGATTCGCTTAGCCGAGGCTCGGGCTGAGGCATGAGCGCCGGCAAGCCAAAGTTGGTGACCTTCACCAACGGCCAAGTGCCCTCGGCGGTCTGCCCTGGCACCAGCATGATGTCCGGGGGCCGAATGGGCGGATACGGGAGCTTGTGAAAACCGGCCGAGGACAACACACTCACGATCTGTTCGCCCACTCGTAGTGCAGCGTCAGCCGGCATCGGTCCGTGGCTGCGTGCACCATGACGCAAGTGTCTCACCCGCAAGCCGCTCGGACACGTAAACGTAATCGTCTCCTTCGCGCCCAAAATCGCGGACGCTGCCGATATTGGCATGCTGCAGCTTCTGCGCCGACGATATATGTTCTTCAAATCCCTCACGCTCGGCCGGGTCGATACTCGCTGCCGGGATCAGCGTCACAGAGACTGGCTCCCCGGTTCTCTCATCCACGGCTTCGTAGCTCGTTGCGGGACCGGCGCTAAAGGGTTGGTACGGCGTGCCGTCATATTGAAGACGGATGCGGTAATTCTTGAGGAATGTCGTGCGCTCCATAACCGGCCTCGTTGGCCACGGCACAAATACGATCTGGCTGCACCGCCATTATTCAACCGTGATTTCGGCCGCGAGTTGCTCGGCGTTTGCGTTCGAGAGAGCGTGACCTCAGGATCGCCAATTTGAAAGACCCGCGTCCTGGCCGTTACCCGAATACACTTTGGAAATTGCGCCCGCGGCGAAATTTGCGAATCTAAACCGGAGATCCTGAATCCCCGTGGTGTAACGGTAACACAGCGCCCTTTGAGGCGTTATTCATGGTTCGAATCCATGCGGGGTAGCCACGTAAAGCGTCTTC
>ERZ1370068.6402-contig-5386_pt1 | contig 76228 bp, 131 predicted proteins | sample MGYA00561227_ERZ1370068 | MGnify/ENA primary metagenome ERZ1370068 (study PRJEB38410, sample SAMEA6850437) | metagenome | study: Metagenomic assessment of the ecological functions of the soil: analysis of the soil microbiota associated with the... | reverse complement strand
TTGTGCTTCGTTCAGTTGCGTATTGCTCGCAATGTAATTGCCCACCTTTACACGGATGTCTCGGTAACCGCCCGCTTTTCCCTGGTCCATTACCTCGCCGGCCATGATGCGTTGCAATTTCAAGACTTGCGCGTGGTGATTGTGTCTGCCTTGGCGTTCTTCTCCACGAAGCGCAGGCCGGCGAAATAATTCGCCACTTCGCGGCGGGCGCGCTGCGCGGTCGCTGGAATCTCGCGGCCTTCTTCGATCGCGCGAACCTGTTCCAGGGTCAGTGGATTGCCTTCGATGGCCGTCGAAGAATGGGCGTTGCGGATGCGGGTGTCTTTTTGCAATGCCGGAATCCATGGAACCTGGACCGCGGCCGCCAAAATGCGTTCGCGCAAGGCCGCGACCTCTTCCACGCGAGAGAGCAGGAGCGGCGTGATGGTATAGGCCGAGGTGTAACTCACGTGTGTTAGTCAAGCGTTAGTCAAGTTATTAGTCAAGCGGCAAACCGTTCGCAGCCGACATTAGGGCAAGTATAAGTCAAGTTTTCAGTCCAGAGTCCCAAAGGGGGACTGTGCCCCTCGTTAAAATGGTCTATTCAGAGAGCCGAATGTATAAAAAGGGCCAAAAATATACATTTAATGGGTTGAATGCATGCGGCGCACTTTGTGACCACCGCCAGCTGAGCAGCAGCTCCGCTGCAATCCGGCCTTGTCGAACGTCGCTGCATGGTTTGAATCCGAAACCAGTGAAACGCATTGGAAAAGTGGCTCGCTCCAACAATTCGCCGAACACATGGCAACATGGGGTCAGTCTGAGGCTTGCCCCGTTTTCTCGGACAGTGAGGAAGGGATAATTTAGTTCAGTTTGGATTCAAAGTTGATAGGGCTCTGGTAGTCAAGACTGGAGTGAAGTCTGGTGCGGTTATAGAAGGTCTCGATGTAATCGAAGATGGCGGTGCGGGCTTGGGCGCGGGTGGCGAAGCGATGATGATAGACCAGTTCGTATTTGAGGCTGCTAAAGAACGACTCGATGAAGGCGTTATCGTAGCAGTTGGCTTTGCGGCTCATGGAAGGGACCAGGCCGTGTTGGGCTAGGACTTGTCGGTAAGCGGCGCTGGCGAACTGAGCACCGCGATCGGAGTGGAGTATAAGAGTTTTAGCGGGGCGACGATGACCAAGCGCCATGCGCAATGCGGCAATGACCAGTGTGGCATCGAGGATTTGGCTCATGGCCCAACCGACTACTCGCCGGGTGAAGACATCAAGGACCGCGACTAGATACAGCCAACCCTGAGCGGTCAGCACTGCGGTGGCATCGCTGACCCAGACTTGATTGGAGCGTCGAACAACGAGGTTGTGCAATCGGTTAGGCGCGATGGGTCCGCCGTGGCGGCTGTCGGTGGTGGCCGGCTCGATATTTGGAGCGCTGCCGGGCGAAGATCCGCTCCAGACGCATGAGGCGGGCAATGCGATTGCGCCGTCCCGGACAACCCAGCGCATGAGCCAAGCGCGGGCTGCCGTAAGTCTGGCGACTGCGAGCAAATTCCTCTCGGATGCGCTCGCGCAAGCGGATGTTCTCCAGTTGGCGTGAGCCGGGCAAGCGGCGCCGTTCTTTCCAGTCGTAATAACCGCTGCGCGAGACCAGAAGAGCCTCGCATAACCAGGCTACCTTGTATTGGCCGCTCATCTGTTCGATTCGGGCATATCTCTCGGCGGCGCTTCGGAGAGGATGCCCAGTGATTTTTTAACACTTCACGCTGCTCCAAGAGCTTGGCGTTCTCCGCGCGCAAGCGCCGGTTCTCCGCCTCCAGTTCTTCGAAGCTGCGCTTCGGCTTGCGTCCGGCCTTTGGCGCGTCAGGCACGCGTTCCGCGTGCGCCCAACGATAGAGCAGCGGCGGACGGATCCCCAGCTCGGCCGCCACCTTGGCTGCACTGCGTCCACTCGCACGCCACAACTCCAACGCCTCCTGTTTATATTGATCGGTGTATCTCGCCTTGCTGCGAGCCGGCTTCGATAACTGTGTCTTCATGTGGGCTTCCTTTCGGGTTTTGACCCTTAGCCCACTGTCCGTCAAATCAATGCAACCCTAGTCCCTCGCTTTTGACACTCGATTGGAAGTTGTTTTCGGGCTGTTGTTGCACGTGATGCACCATGGCCACGGCAACAATCAGTATGATGGCTGCAATTACCTGGTGCGGGTGAAGACTGGCATGGAAGAAACCCCAGGTGATGCACACGGCAGCGAGCGTTTGCATCATCTCGAAATAACCGTGCAGTTCGATGCGCGCGTGAGATGCAGCCCTGAAAATAAATCAAGAGCGGGATCCCGCCTGAGATCGAGCGCGAGGCAAAACAGCAACAACGATCGCCTTTCGTCGCGTGCGCCTGCGCAGCCGCGGGCCAGAGCGCTGCGCCATTCAGTTTGCCGTAGGCCAAGAATCAGCGTCATGCAGGTGAGTCCGACGACGATGCGCATGCTCGAGGCGAGTCGGAGAGGACATGCCAATCATCGACACCGCGTCCCGCAACGGTTGAAAGTCCCCAGAAACGGCGCGCAGATCTGAGCGCGTAGCCTGTGCGAGATGTTAGCGTCCGGCGCGCTCGAGGAAGAGACTCCGATCATGGTCGGATGCGTAACAGACACAAAAATGCCGAGCGATGGATCGCGCGCCAGCGCCGAGGAAGAATCGCGCCGCGCCAGCCGGTCACCAAAAGCAGGAACGCGCCAATGGTTGGAAATAACGGGCTGGATATTCAGGATCACGTTCACCACCGTCGGCGTTGCCGTATTCAACGCCAAGCGTGAAAAGATGTGCCAACCGCCGAGCCGGCGAACCGGAGAAAAGCAGGTAGCCCCAGTGCGCGCGCGATTTTAGAATCTCCGTATAAATCGCGAGATCAAGATCGGCAGGAACATGATGAGGATGAAACACGTGCTCCCGAAAAACTGATCACCTTGGCGTCGAGCGATTCATTGAGCGGGGATGCGCCACGCGCTCTCCGTGCCCCAGAGCGCAGCGCCAAGGCCGACGAGCCACGGGCCGTAGGCCTTTGCAGCAGCGCCTAACTGTGCGCTGTTGCATCGAATTCGGTGTAGCGTTGTGGCATTTGCTACGTCAACGCCTCGGCGTCGCAGGGGAGTGATGCAAGATCGAAAGCCTGAGATCCGCGCCACATTCGGGGAGAGGACCCCAGGTGGGGGGCTTTAGCTGCACCTGCGCATTGAGCCCGTTCAAACTCCACCCTCCCTCTCCTTTGCCCACTCCTTCGCCCTCACTGGCTGCCCGACGCGTCCGTCTCTCCCAGAGGGAGAGAAGGAGAGGCGACCCAGCGGTGAACATCCTCAGTGTCTTTGAATTGTCGCTGAAAAGCGACGTCGAGGACGGGTCGCGCTCGAGTGAAGCGGCCTGCGCGCGCAGGCCGTCTCGCAGTGCCCCGTTACCGCGCGGCGAAACGAGCCGAGGCCGCCCTCGGCCCTGTAAGTCGCAGTCCAGCACTGCGTGCGGAACTGGGTAGGGCAGGCAGTCCTCTGTACGCCGCGGCGCTAATCTCGAACGGCGCGCACAGGAGTGACGCGCCCTACCGAACCATTCACTTGCGCGCGGGTAGAGCCGAAAGAAGCATTGACGCCACAACTTGTAAGGTGTAGCTGATTAGCCGCCTCAACACTATACTGCGTTGCCCCAAGTGTTCACGGGTCTCGTGATGACAAGGTCATCCGATTCCCGTCAATCGCGCGATAGCTCCGGCATCCGCCGCCGCCGCCGAATGTCTGAAGTGCAAATATCGCTTCACGACCTATGTAAGGAGATCGAGCGCTCGGACCTGCGCGTGGTGAAGCGCGACATGAACCCACATGAACCATTTGATCGGCGCAAACTTGGCCGCCAGCGTCATGAGCGTTTGAAGAAGAACGCTCCACCGAGTCTTCTTATCTCTGGAGGATGTGGTGGACGAGATTGTGCACGAGCTGGAAACCGGCGGGCGCGGGGGGTTCCGTCGGCCGCGAATCCGGCGCCAAAGTGCTCGAAAAACTCCGCGCCATCGACGAAGTGGCCTATTTGCGTTACGCCTCCGTGTATCAGCGATTTCAGGATGTCGATGAATTTGTGGATGCCATTCACACGTTAGGACGTGCGCGTAAAACCCAATGCGCTGCAGCGGGAATTGTTTTCCGCTGGACACCGCAAAGTTCCACGCCAGCACCGCACGCAAATTTCGACGAACAAGCACCATGGTCGCGTTTAAGAGGAATTTCCATATCTCCGCACGGAGTCAGGACAACTCTTCAGAATTCAATCGCGATTGGCTTCATGCGGCGATCACGCGGGCGGCTCACGAAGCCGGTTATCCCAGTTGGTGGCTCACCGATCACGTGACGGAGAGCATTGCTTTATCTGCATCTGCGAAACGACGAAAACGTCGTCGCATTCGATCGGCTCTCGCAGACTGTGCGTTACGTCCTGAAAGCGATCGGTTACAAGGAGATTGTGCCGCATTTGTGCACCGCTCGCGCCGCCCATTTCCATCTCGTTGCTGGACATCGCGCGCCACGCTGGCGCAGGTTATGAACTCGCGTTTTTGATCTTTTGGAAAAGCGAATCAACAGCTTGATCGAAACCGGCGCCGATAATCTTCAGCTTGTGTTCGCTCCAAGTCTTGTGTGAAACAGCTTCGTGGCGTCAAAACGTGGACGCGCGCCTGCGACGCCCTGCGCGAGAAGTCGTCACCGCTTCGTCCGCGAAAGACCAGCGGCCGGCGCCTGATTTTGCGCGATTGGATTGCTCAGCTGCGTTGGAACGTGTCGAGTCCTTCCTGCGACCTCGCTCAGGGACAGACTCTGCGTCGAGGCGCGTCCCGCGAAGTTACCGTCGAAGCTGTGCCCCGGGGTTCCTCGACTTCGCTGCTGATGACATCATATTTCTAAGTCTATCAAAATCAGGATCAGTTCGCGAGGGTGCTCTTGTCGCCTCTCCCCTCGGAGAAGGGGAGAGGATGAAGGTGAGGGTTGGATTTGTCGAGCAGCCGCGTTGGAGTTGCGTTGATGCGACCCTCACCCCTCTCCTTGGCAAGGGAGAGGCGACCCATGCTCGCACCATGTCATCCCTACCCCAAAAATCACTCTCGTATTTGGGAGACGTCGAGAATGACATTTTACAAAATCGCGTTGAATTGCGTGCCAGATTGCGCAGACGTTTACAGCGATCCTGACAGGCGACAGTTCCGAGCGCCGTGAAGAGCATCATACGACCATTTTCAGAAAAATCATCGCACGACAACTTCCGGCGAAAATCATCTGGGAAGACGAGGATGTAGTGGCTTTTGATGACGTTGATCGCAGGCTCCGGTGCATCGCCGTAGTGCCGAAGAGGGTCATCCCTCGAATGGCGAAGCGAAAGATTCGGACGACGTTGCTGGAAAACTTTTGCTCACTGCGAACAAGGTCGCCGCACAACGGGCTCGTGAGAGGGTATCGCATCGTTATCAGGCAATGGCCCGGACGCAGGCGAAAATGTCTCTCATCTACATGTGCATCTTCTCGGCAAACGGGGACTGGCTTTGGCCCCCAGGATAAACGTGGATAGTTAATTTGCCGAATTCACAGATTTTGAAACCGAGTCCGATCGTTCGAAAAAATTTAGGGCTTAGCTAGCGATTGCCGCCCCCGAGGCGAAGGCCGGAAGCAGAAACGTCCTCTTGCACAGTTACGCGCTTGTCACCACGCGAGCTAAAACGACTTTTGATCTTGCGGAAAGCCGGCGCCATGGCAGCGCTTCTCGTCATCGAGATAAACCAGACACCTCTTTCAGTCTTCATATGTGCCGCGTCGAAGATTTGTCAGCGCCGTTGATTAAGATGAAGCTGTAGGATGGACGGTTGCTCCTGGCAAGTCGCTTGCGGTCTGGAGATGAAGTGTCTGCGCGACGAAAATCCGAGGTTGCAGTTGAGCCACTCGCTCATAGCAGAATTCACGCGTCGGAGCAGATTGATTGTTTCAACACTTCGAATCAAGGAATGTAATTCACGCTCGTCCAGTTCAAACCGTGATGCAGACGATGCGAACGTTTCATCAGACCCTAACTCTGCTGGAACCTCGTCTCCTAATCGAAGCTCTAGTCGCTTCATCAAGCGACGCGCCTTGTAGTTCTGATCGCGAAAAAGACTTCGATTCTTCCAGCAACGTCGCAAGTTTAGCGCTCTCTGATCTCAATTTCGCTTCGCTTTTCCTTCGCCTGATTTGGTGATGGGCGCCTTACCGAAATAACCAGCCACGGCCAACATCGCGGCCAAAGGCCACTGGCCAGCCAATTTTCCAGCTGTGAACTCGTGCCGTTTTGGCCTTGGGCTGCCAATAAGATCAAAACAAGCGGCAGAGTTTTCACTTGCCGAACGGAGGTATATGGGAACGCTTTCAACAATTGCGCGCTGAGCCGTAGGTCGCAAAGTTATTTTTCAACGAATCTGTCAGGTTGCGCGACCGCGGCGTGTCGCCTTTACTCACGAACAAGCGCCCAGTCGACCCCAACGATCCGCATCCTCCGCGAAGCGTTTCAGCGACTTGGGAAAAATCGAGATAAGTCTGCGCCCTCCTTGCTCTCCTTGAGACCCGACCATGCCGAAATCCGTTCCGCTCGCTCAGCGCTCCTCAGGATTGTCAGCACCCGATTCTTCTATTGGCTGCGCTTGCAGGTGACGATCCGTCGACCGGTTTTGCCAGACGAGCGGTAGCAAACCTGCGGCCTACACGCATCTTCGACCACCTGCGTGAAGCAGCGCCGTCTTGACCTTTAGGGAGCTTCATGGCCGATCGCCACGCCGGCGCGCACTCGCCACGGCAAATAGCTGTGGCCGCGCCACCTACCGACCGCACAAAAGTCCGCCAGAGAACTACGGCAAGGAGGATCAGACTACCGTTGCTGCATTCCTGCCCTGGCGGGGTTCGTAAGTCCTCAATCCATAGCCCCTGACGGAGAACAAATTTTCTCGCATAGATCCGCATCAACAGAACTCAAGCGGGCGCTTTTGAGGAAGAATCGGCGCATTGACAACGCCATCAGCGCTTCGTTTACATCGACGCCGTGAAATGGCTTGGCGTTGCTCTTTGCTTGTTGTCGCTTTCGCCGCGGCGAGCTCCTGCACGACTGTTGGTCAATCGGCGCGATCTCTGCAGCCCAGAGCCTGCGCCCGATTCACAGCTGCCCGGCAGTAGTGCGGCGCAGACCACGACCAACGACTGACGACAACCAGAACAAGGCGGCCAAGCGCGAAGCGCTACCGCCGCCGGACGTTCCCCACTACTAAATCAGCAAACTGGCGCGCGCAGTCGCTTAGCCGAACGGCAGGTTCGCCTTGATTCGACGCGCACATCCGTATCGTACCGACGCGCGCTGACTTTGGCCAGCCGGCGTTTGCGCTTTGCATTTTGAGGACATCAAATGGCGTCGCGAAGAGTGCGCTCGCAACACTTTGCCGCGTGCCGTGATCTTAAAACGTTTCGCTACTGCTTTACGTGTTTTGCTTCGCGCAATTGGCTTCGGCATAAGGCGCGAAAGATAGCACAATTAGCGATTTAGCGAATTAAAGAGTTAACGATTGCCGAAAAATGGGCGAACTTGTAAGGAGGCCTCACCGACGCAAGGCTAAATCGCTAAATCTCTAAATCGTTTTAATCACTGAATGAATTCAAAACCGCACGTCATCATCGTTGGCGCGGGTTTTGGCGGGCTTGAGGCGGCAAAAAGTTGGCCTGCAAAGATGTGCGCGTCACTGTGATCGACCGCACCAATTACCATCTCTTTCAGCCTCTCTCTGTATCAGGTCGCGACAGCGGCACTCTCACCGGCCGACATTGCTGCCCCAGTGCGTGCAATCTTGAGCAAATGCAGGAACGTGGAGGTGATCCTTGCCGGAGATTGCAATCCGTGGATGTCGAGGCGAAAAAGTGAAAACGGTCGATCTGGAAATCGATTATGACTATCTGATCCTCGCCACCGGCGCGCGACACTCCTACTTTGGACATGACGAGTGGGAGAAACTCGCCCCCGGATTAAAAGTCTCGAGGACGCGGTTGAGCTGCGCCGCCGGATTCTTTTGGCATTCGAATATGCCGAGAAAACCACAGATGAAGCGGCGCGCAAAGCGGCGATGAATTTTGTCATCATCGGCGGTGGACCGACCGGTGTTGAAATGGCCGGCGCGATCGCAGAAATCTCCCGCCACACGCTGGCCAGAGACTTTCGCCACATCGATCCATCAGAGGCGCGTGTCATTCTCATAGAAGGCGAGCCGCGTCTGCTGGCTGCTTATCCGCCGAGATTTATCGGCGAGCGCGCGCGAAACAGCTCGCTGGATCTGGGCGTGGAAGTGCGCACAGGCGCGCGGGCAACCAATCTCACCGAGGCAGGCGTGCAGGTTGGCGATGAATTTATTCCTTGCCGCGTGAAAATTTGGGCGGCCGGGAATAGTCGCGTCGTTCGTTGGCAAAACGCTCGGCGTGCCGGCTGACCGGGTCGGCCGCGTCATTGTGAACGACGACCTTACGATTCCCGGGCACCCGGAAGTCCAGGTGATTGGCGATCTGGCGAATTTTACGCATCAGACTGGACAGCCTTTGCCGGGAATCTCGCCAGTGGCGATGCAACAGGGCCGCCACGCCGCGCGCAACATCACTAGCGATGATACAAGGGCGTAAACCGCAACGCTTCCGTTATTGGGACAAGGGAACGATGGCGACGATCGGGCGAAACAAGCGGTCGCCGATTTAAAGTTCATGCACCTCGAGCGGTCTTCCTGCGTGGCTGGCGTGGTTGTTTGTGCACATCATTTTTGGTCGGCTTCCGCAACCGCTTGCTGGTCCTTTTTCAATGGGCGTGGGCGTATCTAACCTTCGACAAAGGCGCACGACTCATCACGCGCAACTTTCAATCGGAGCAAAGACCGCCGGCGTAGTGGTGCCAATTGCCAGCGCGAATTGCCAATTACTTGGTGCCGCAGCGACGCGTCAGACTTGCGCGACGCTAGCAAAAATGGCCGTCAAGTTCTCGCGCTTCCTGGTTGCAGGTCCCTCAGGCCGGTTCGCGGGTAGCTTATCTTCACAGATCAGCTGCCAGCCAAAACTGGACTTCGTCGGCTTCCTCTTCGGCGATACCGATCTTCGCAATAAATTCTCGGCGCGAGCGGGCTTTCGCACGCTGCCCGTTAATTTGCCGCAGCAGAGGATGCCAGCGCGTGCAATTTGATCCGAAGGACTCTGCCTGCATAACGCCTCTCGGAAGTTGGTCATGCTAAATTCAGAACGCGGAGAGCGAAACTTCTTCATGCGGTTTTTGAATTCTTCAGGATTCATACGTGCATCGTTCGCCACCGCGAAGGACGGAAAGCTCAACATTGGCAATTGGCAATCGGTAATTGGCAATCGATCACGCCCCGAAGTCAGCGTTCGCAATCTGCAGCGAAGAATTCCAGTCAACGCTGTCGGGCTTGAAAGTTTGCCGCGAAAGCCGTGCGCCGTTGCCTGCAATGCACGAAAGCGAAACAAACAGATTTGAGCAAACTGCCAAACGATTTTCGTCTGGCTCATTTCCGATCGCCGGATGTCGCGGTTGCATCGGCAGTTTCTCGGCCAAACGGGTCCGACCGACGTGCTAACGTTTCAACACGGCGAAATTTTTATCAGCGTCGAGACGGCCAAACGGCACGCTCGTGCGTTTGGAAACTCGCTCCATGCGCGAGCTTCAGCTATCATACGTTCATGGCCTTTTACATTTGCACGGATTCGACGATCGAACGCAGCCCGAGCGCGCAAAATGCAGAAGAACGCAGGAAAAAATTCTGAGCGACTGTAGCCGGGATCGATGATCCCGGCAGAGCGAATCTCCACGATCCGGCATCACCGATGCCGGCGTACAGCACGTTTGAACTGAGCGCGCGCGTATGTTAGCCTTTTCAGCATGAGTTGCGGGCCACGGCGGGACGACGCGAGTGCCAGGCGCAGATCAAAGACATCAAGGAGGACTCATTTCGCCTCGAACGCAGAAGGCCGGAACCATAACCACGCGGCGGAGCCTACGATCGAACAAGAAACGCGTTCGGAAGACGAGCTCGATGTTCCGTGGCAAGTGGTGGTGCACAACGATCCAGTGAACTTGATGAGTTACGTGACCATGGTTTTCCAGCGGGTCTTCGGCTATCCGCGCGAGAAAGCGGAGAGACACATGTTGGAAGTGCATCAGAAAGGCGGTCGATTTTGTGGAGCGGCATGCGCGGAGCGGGCCGAACTATATGTGCAGCAGCTGCATGGTTACCTCCTGCTCGCCACACTGGAAAGGCAGTGCTGATATGGAAATTCGCCGACGCAACGATGCGATCGAGATCTCCGAACTGGACCCGTTTCTCGCCGAGCTCCTTCGGCAAATTCCGGCGAGCGCGAACCCGGACGGTGTGCCAGGCGGCCAGAACAACGCCTCTTCAGTCCACCATCAAATGGAAAACAAACAGAATTGTGCGCGAGTGGAAGATATATGTCGAACCCGAGCTGCGGCGTCTCTTTCAGACGGCGACAGAGACGGTGGCGGGCAGATTTGCAGCAACTAAACGGCAATGAAAAAAGCTTTCGCAAACCGCACGCCTGCGCATTCCTGCCAAACACGCCGATGCATGGCTGAGCGCGCTTAATCAGGCGCGCCTCGTCATAGCCGCAAAAAATAACTTCACCGAAAACGAACTGAACGATCACTTTCGCTCACCCATCGGATCGCGCCGGGACCTGAGTTTGTTTCAGGTGAACTTCTACGGTTTTCTGCAGGAATTTATTCTGCGCGGAGCTCGAGAGCTGAGGGAGAACAGGTCCGAGCAGTCAGGCTTCCTTCTTTGCTTTTACCATGGCCATCAGCCGTTCTTTGATTGCGGAAGAGGCTTTCGCCGGACGCAGGCTCAGCGCAAATGCTTCATGCAAGCGCATAGCATTTGGTGATGAATTCTTCGCCTTTCTTCCCGAATTTCGTGCGGGCTTTTTCGAATTCCTCTAATTCTTCCGACTCCAGCGCTCCGATAACATAGAGCCGTAGCCTGGTTCTGGAATTCGTTAAAGTTCATCTCTCAACTCCTTGAGGCCGTCATAAATTTTTTGAGCCCCAGTTCAAGCCGGGTCTTTACCGTGCCTAATGGTGTATTCGTTTTGGCGGCGATTTCGCGCTGGCTCATGCCCCTGAAAAATGCGAGATCGATTGCCTGCTGCTGGGGCGGCGGGAGGCCCTTTATGACCTTGCGAATGAGAGCGCGCGTGTCGCCGAGCACGATCTCTTCCTCAGTCGCGTTATGCACCCACGCATCAGGTTGCTGTTCAGTTTCATTTTGCAGGCGTTCCTCCGCACGCGCATAGGCCTGCTTCTTGCGCAGGCCATCAATCGCGCGGCGCCGGGCCAGTGTAACCATCCACCCAAGCGGTTTGCCTTTTTGAGCAGAAAAGTTTTTGCCTGGTTCCAGATTTCCATGAAAATCTCCTGCAACAGATCATCGGCCTCGGCTTCGTTGTGAATTACCCTCAGGATAAGTGCCTTCAGGATCCCATTGTATCGATCGTAGAGCTGAGAGAGTGCATCGGGGTCACCGGCTTGGATCGCTTTCATCAATTCGAAATCACTCGGAGCTCCCGGTTCGAGTTGCGGCGTCAACAGAGCGCGGTCGGCGCTCGCGACTCTGACAGGCGCACGCGTTTCTTTGGCTTGCGGCGCGTGGAAGCAATTACTTCAGGATGGTTCCATTTGTAATTAAGAATTGCAGCAATTAAAAACAAGAATCGAGTACAAGGGTTGCAATCGCGTGTCTTAATCTGCGCAGGCGATTTCGTCCATCAGTTTTCTGACGTGCGAAATCCGTTGATTGCGCGCGGCGTCTTGTGCGTCAAAGTTAATCGCATGGCACAGGGACCCAATGATACATCCGTCGATCCGCTCTGGTACAGGACGCGATCATCTACGAACTGCACGTTAAGACTTTTTGCGACAGCGACGGCGATGGGATGGGTGATTTCCGCGGGCTGATCGAAAAACTGGATTATCTGCAGGAGCTCGGAGTCACTGCAATCTGGCTGCTGCCATTCTACCCGTCCCCTCTGCGCGATGACGGCTACGACATCGCCGATTATTTCGACGTGAACCCGAATTTTGGCACGCTCGACGATTTCCGTGCGCTTCTGGATGCTGCACATCAACGTAATCTGCGCGTCATCACGGAACTCGTAATTAATCACACTTCGGATCAGAATCCGTGGTTCCAAAAATCGCGGCGCGCTGTAGCTGTAGCCGGAGTCGGTGACTCCGGCCGCGCAGGACCTAGCGATATCGGCGCGGTACATCTCAAATGACGATCTCGCCTACAAGGATTTCTATGTCTGGAGCAACACCCGGAAAAATACAAGGATGCGCGAATCATTTTCAAAGATTTCGAAACATCGAACTGGGCGTGGGACCCTGTTGCAAAAGCGTACTACTGGCATCGGTTTTATTCGCATCAACCGGACCTGAATTTTGATAATCCGGCCGTGCATGATGCAGTGGAGAAGGTCTGCGACTTCTGGCTGTCCATGGGTGTCGACGGGCTTCGTCTCGATGCTGTCCCGTACCTGTACGAACGGGAAGACACCAACTGTGAGAATCTGCCTGAGACGCATGTATATCTCCGCAAGTTGCGCGCTCATGTCGATGCGAAGTTCCCGAACCGGATGCTGCTTGCAGAGGCCAACCAATGGCCGGAGGATGCGGCCGCTTATTTTGGCACAGGGGACGAGTCGCACATGAGTTTTCATTTTCCGCTCATGCCTCGCATGTTCATGGCGCTGCAGATGGAAGATCGCTTTCCGATTATCGACATAATGGACCAGACTCCGTCGGTCCCCGAGAATTGCCAGTGGGCGATGTTTCTACGCAACCATGACGAGCTCACGCTCGAGATGGTCACGGATGAGGAGCGCGACTACATGTATCGGGTTTACGCCACCGATCCACACGCGCGGATTAATCTTGGCATCCGCCGGCGACTTGCGCCGCTGCTGGCAAACAGTCGCCGCAAAATCGAAGCTGCTCAACACGCTGCTATTCTCAATGCCTGGCACGCCCATCATCTACTACGGCGATGAGATCGGCATGGGAGACAATTTTATCTGGGCGATCGCAATGGCTGCCGCACTCCAATGCAGTGGAGCCCGGACCGCAACGCGGGATTTTCGAGAGCCAACCCGCAGCAGCTTTATCTGCCGGTCACGATCGATCCCGAATATCACTACAGAAGCCGTCAACGTCGAGAACCAGCAGAAAAATCTCTCCTCTCTGCTGTGGTGGACGCGCCGGGTCATCGCCATGCGAAAAAACTTCAAGGCGTTCTCACGCGGCTCTCTTGAGTTTCTCTACCCGGATAATGCGAAAGTTCTGGCGTTCCTTCGCCGCTGGGAAAACGAGACCATAGTGGTGGTAGCAAATCTTTCGCGGTTCGCACAGTCGGCGGAGTTGGATCTTTCGCGCTTCGCGGGTTGCGTGCCGATGGAAGTCTTTAGCCGCAATTTGTTTCGGCCAATCAGGAAAACGCGTTACGTCATCACACTCGGCCCGCACGCATATTACTGGTTCGCGCTCCACGCGCCGACCGATACTCGGCGTGCGTTGAAGAAACGCGTTATTCCCACCATCAACGCGCCAGCTCAGTTGGACGTCCTGCTTGGCAACAGCCAGCGAGAACAGCTCGAGCGCGAAGTTCTTCCCAATCACATCCAGAACGCCCGCTGGTTTGGTTCCAAGGCGCGCACCTTCCGGAACTTGAAGGTGACAGAGCAGGTTGCCGTTTCGCCCGATGCCGACGGCGCGCGACTTTGGTTCGCCGAGGTAAACTATCTGGATGCTCCGACGGAAACGTACACCATTCCGGTAAAGATCGCCTCGGGCGAAACCGCGCACTCCATTACGCAGAACGCGCCGCACGCGATCGTAGCAAACTTCCGACGGAGGAACGGCGCCATCCTATGCGATGCCATCTGGGACCCGACCTTTCGGTCGGAGTTATTCGACGCGATCGTGCAACGTCGCACGCTCAAAGCACAAGCAGGACAATTTGTCGGCGTCGCAAACCTCGGCCCGGAGGCGGGACCTCGATTTCTCCGAAAAATCACACGTTTTGAGCGCGGAACAGAGCAACTCTTCAATGCTCTTCGACAACAAATTTTTCCTGAAACTCTATCGCAAACTCGAGAACGGCGTGAACCCTGACGTAGAAATCACGCGGTTTCTGACGGAGCAAACCGATTTTCCAAACGTGCCCAGCTTTCGTCGGAGCACTGGAATACCGCCGGCCAAAAGCGGAGCCAACTGTTGTTTGCCTGTTGCAGCGCGCGGTCGCCAATGCAGGCGACGTTTGGACGCTGACCGTCGACGCGCTCGGCCGCTATTACGAGCGCGTGCTGGAGCGCAAAGCTGATCTCCAGAATGAAACAGCGCCGCCTGGTGTTCTCATTGAGGAATTGGTCGGCGGCGTGTATCCCGAAAAAGTGAGGCTGCTAGGCCAGCGCACGGGCGAGCTGCATCTTGCCCTCGCGTCGCGCGGCGACAATCCCGCGTTCGCGCCGGAGCCATTCAACGCCATGGCGCAGCGATCCGGTGTACCAAAGCATGCGCACGTCCTTGCGCCGCGCGTTTACATTTTTGGAGAAGAAATTATCCGAAGTCCCGCGAAATTCCGAAGTGAAGCGAGGAAGTGCTCGCTGCGGAAAAAGAGATATTGGCGCGCGAAAAACGATTGCTCGATCGCCGCACTAATGCCGCAAAATCCGGATTCACGGCGATTACCATCTGGGGCAACTGGTTTATACCGGCAAGGATTTCGTGATTCTCGATTTCGAAGGAGAACCGGCGCGTCCGCTAAGCGACCGGAAGATGAAACGCTCGGCTCTGCGCGACGTCGCTGGCATGATGCGCTCGTTTCAGTACGCCGCTTACGCCGCACTCTGGCAGGCGGCCATGCGCAAAGAAGACGTCCCTTTCCTGGAGCGCTGGGCCGATCTCTGGTATCGGCAGACGAGCAGCGCTCTTTCTGCAAAGCTATCTGAACACGACGGCGGGCGCCATTTTCATCCCGAAGAATAGCGACGACCTCCAGATCATGCTCGAAGCGTACTCTGCTCGACAAAGCCGTTTACGAAATTGGTTACGAGTTAAACAATCGTCCCGAGCTGGTTCTCATCCCCATCCGCGGCATTAAAGACATTTTGAAATCTGCATGAAAATGATCCACAGATGTCGCGGATTCTCGCAGATTGAAAAATCGAGATTGCCTGAATCCGTGTAAATCTGCCTAAATCTGTGAGAAAGACAAAAGGTCCTATGAACACACATCTCAACGAAATCGATAATGACATTGCTGCGAAACATTTGTTGAAACATCCGTTTTATCTCGCATGGACGCGCGGTGAGTTAAGCAAGCAAGCGCTCGCGGATTATGCGCGGCAGTATTATCACCATGTCGCGGCGTTCCCAACGTATCTCTCCTCAGTGCACGCCAACTGCGATGATCAAGACACGCGGAAACAATTGCTCAACAATTTAATCGATGAAGAAGCTGGCTCGCCAAATCATCCCGAACTTTGGCTTCGGTTCGCCCAAGGTCTCGGTCTGTCTCAGGCAGATGCGCAAAACTCAGAAAAATGGCCAGAGACGAAGAACTTGATCGACACCTTCCGTGCTGTTTGTCGCGATCGATCGACAGTCGAAGGTCTCGCAGCTCTCTACGCTTACGAGAGCCAAATTCCTGCGATCTGCGAATCGAAAATCGACGGACTAAAGAAACACTACGGCTTCAGAAATCCCGAACATTATCGACTATTTCAGCGTCCATGTGGAAGCGGATCGCGAACATTCTGCCGCCGAGCGCGAGATGCTAAGCGCGCAGATTAGCGAGCGAAACTTTCAATCCGTAAAGGCGTCAGTGAACCGTGTTCTCGATGCGCTCTGGGAAATGCTCTCCGGCGTTTGCCGACGCCACGCCATCGCGTGCTGAGGCCATGCTGTATTGAATTTTAAGGTGACGCCTCCCCTTGGACAAGGGGAGAGGACTGAGGTGAGGGTCGAATCTTCACGACGCGCAGTTGCCTCGAACAAACCCTCTCACCCCCCTCTCCCTTTGTTAGGGAGGAGGCGACCGCGATCGCACTCGCACGAATTAAAATACCGGACGCACGCACCTCATTCTACAAGACAGCAGCGTTACAGCCTTAGCGCGGTCGCAAGACTAGGAACGAACGTACGCGATGTCGGCAAACCGATAAGACTTGCGGCTGGCTCGGATCAAGTGAGGCAGCAATCTTGTTGTAGTCCGAGACTGATGTGACCGGCTGTTGATTGATTTCTTCGATCACATCCCCTTCTGCAATTCCGCCGCGCCACTATCAGGATCTACGCTCGCCACCAATACGCCTCGGACATTGGCAGGCAGATCGAGCTGGCGTGCCACTTCTGGAGTCAAGTCGCCTACCTGAATTGATGCGAGCGGACCGCTACTTGTATCCTGATCGTTTGATCCGCTCGGGTTTTGCGGCTGCGAAGGGGCTCGTTTCGGCAAAACACTTGAAGTCTGGTAATCCTGGGGCTGTTCTTTGATCTGAGTTGTCACCTTCAACGGTTTGCCGATCACGCAGGACTTCTCAGCTCAACATTCTTGTCCAATTCGCTTTGTCCCACCATTTTCCTGAGCGTCGCAATATTTTGGACGTCGCGCCCATTAAGCTTGCGAACGACATCGCCGGGCTGCAGTTGCGCCTGCGCTGCCGGCGAACCCGCCATGACTTGATCCACCACTACTCCTTCGTTGTCAGTCGGACCTTTGCGCTGATTGCAGCGCGCGACTGACGATTCCCAAATAGCCGCGAATTACACGACCGTTCTTCAACACGCTTTCGATGCACGCACGAACTGTGTTGGAGGGAATCGCAAAGCCGATTCCTTGTGAACCCCACTGCTGGAAACGATTTGTTCGTTGATACCGACAACTTCCCTCGCAGGTTGATCAACGGCCCGCCGCTGTTCCCCGGATTGATTGCCGCGTTAGTCTGGAGCAGATCGCCGCGAAAATCCGTGCTGTTCGGTTGTCCCTTCCAGCTGATGATTCCGTCCGTCACTGTCTCTTGAAGACCAAATGGATTGCCGATAGCCACAACAAAATCTCCAGGCTGCACAGTGTCCGAGTCAGCCAGTTTGAGCGGCTTGACGCCAGGATTATCGATTTTGAGCACCGCGAGATCCATCTGAGAATCGGCGCCAATCAACCGAGCCTTCCTGGTGCGACCATCGCTCAGTTGCACTTCAATTTGATCGACCTGATTGCCTTCCCCGTCGCTGACCACGTGAGTGTTTGTGATGATGTGACCTTCGTTTGTTACGATCACACCGGAGCCGAGCGAATTCTGCACAAGCGTCTCATCTTGAGGATAGCGATGGCGTCGGTTACCGAAAAAACTCAAAAGGGTCACTCCCATAGTCGCGCCGGACACCAATCCTTTTGGACGCCTTTATGGCAACAACAGAAGGAACCACGCTGCTCACGAGTGCGCGCCGTTCCCGGTTCAAGGCCTCCAGCGAAGCGACTTGTTTTGAGTCAACGCTTGGCTCCAGAGGCCAGGGTATGCTTTTCCGGAGCGCGCCCGGATGGTAGCCTTAATCCTCCGTGTTTAAGACGGTAATCATACAGCAGGGAAATTCCCGCGCTGACGACCAAGACAAAGAGCAAAAATTTCGCGAGATTTTTCATTAGCTGACATTGGAAAAAGTTCGTCCCTGTTGTTCGACAATTAGGCGCGCCGAAAACGCTTGATTCTCGGGCCATTCCAGACATGGATCCGCCTCGAAGATCGATATCGCGGCCGCGCGGGCATCGTCGCATTAAATCCGCATCAGTCTTCAGGTTGCCGATCTTGAGTGTAGGCAGACCGCTTTTGCGCGGTGCCCAGCAAATCGCCCGGGCCACGCAACTCCCGGTCTGCTTCGGCTACTTCAAAGCCATCACGTGTTCTTTCCAAAACGGCGAGCTTTGCTGAGACTTCCTTCGCCTGAGCCGACGTCAGCAAGATGCAATACGACTTATGTTCTCCACGGCCGATCCGTCCCCGAAGTTGATGCAGTTGCGCGCAGACCAAAGCGCTCTGCGTTCTCAACCAGCATGCACGCTGGCGTTGGGGACATCCGACACCGACCTCGAGCACAGTCGTGCTGATCAACGCACTTTGTCTCGCCGCGCCGAAAGCGTTCCATGATCTGCTGCTTTTCAACCGGCGCAATGCGGCCGTGAAGCAACTCGCAGCGAAACGAGGATGCAACCGTTCCCGCCACAGCGTGTCTCCGCTGCTGCCGCTTTGACGTCTAATTTTTCGCTTTCATCGATCAACGGATAGATCACGTAGAGCTTGGCGGCCTGCTTCCAATTGAGTTCGCAGAAAAGTAAGAACCTCACCGAGCTTCGAGTCATCACGCACGGCGGTGACGATTTTGCCGCGGTTCCGCGGCATTTCATCAATCGTTGAAACATCGAGGTCACCGTAAATCGTCATCGTCAGTGTGCGCGGGATCGGCGTGGCAGTCATCACGAGCACATCGGGCGCCGGTTCACGCGTCGTTAATCCTGGCGCGCTGAGCAACACCGCAAATTTGTGCTGCTCATCAATCTACAACAAGTCCGAGATTCGAAAACGAAACCGATTCGTAGAGCAACGCGTGCGTCCCGACGATGATGTGTGGCTCGTCGCGCGCGAGCGTCTGGGGAGCACACGCGTCTCGCGTGTTGGTTTCGGCGTCGCGCCGAAACGAACGCTTTGTTGCGGGCCTCGTCATCCTGGGTCCAAACCCATTGATAATCTTCGTTCTGTTTTGCCACGCCTGAATCCCACGGATTGCGAAGGATGTAGTGGAACTTCTCTTGCAAGTCACGATCCGATCGAATCAGCCGATCAAACGATTCTTTTTCCCAAACTGGTCCGCTCGTGTTTTGGAGTTTGTTAATCTGATGTGCTGTGAAAGATTTTATCGACTCGCATCAGTTCCGCGACTGACCAGAAGACAGCATTTGTCATTTACATCGTATTGCCTCGGCCACGGCTGTAGGAGGACATGCGCGTGATCTGGCATTACGCACGCAGCGTAGAGTTCATAGCGCTTGTCGTGAAAATTCCGGAACGCATCGAGCACGATGGTTCGCGCCGCTGTGGATAGCTTGTTGCGTCGACGTGTACTTATTGTAATGGCGTAAACGGCCCATGGTCGATCGAAATGCGGAAGGTGCCGTTTTGTGCAGCGCGCCCCTTCAGATTGGGGAGCATACGCGTCTCGCGTGTTGGTCGTTGCGTCTCGCGACGACGAACTTTCTCGTGAGACCGCTGTTCATCGAAGTTCGTGCTGTTGCGACAACAGCACCAGCACCCGAGACAGGCGCGCTCCCCAGAACAGTAGCAGCGTTTTCCGAGTTACGCTCCCGCGCAAACAACGGCAACGGACCGCTTTCTTCCTGTCGCGCGGCCGTTCGCAATGCAACGACGCACGCCCAGCGGATCGAGCCAGCGCCGCAGCACATCGTAGTGTTGCTCGGCCAGAATTTGCGTCGGCGCCATGAACGCGGCTTGATATCCGGCTTCAACCACCAGAAGCATGGCTGCTATCGCGACCAAGGTTTTTGCCTGAACCAACGTCCCCCTGTAGCAAACGATTCATTGGGTGAACAGCCGCCAGGATCGCGCCGGATTTCTCCGATGACTTTTCTCTGCGCTCCGTCAGTTCGAACGGAAGCGACTTCACGAATTCGTCGAACAATGTGCCGGGTCCGCAGTGTGCCTCGCCGACGCGGATCGATGCATTTGTCCGGCGCGATGCAATCAGGATCTGCATCGCAAAAATTCTGAAGGACCAGGTGCTCGCGGGCGGCGTGGCGTTGCTGCCAATCGTTCGGGAAATGAATTGCGCGAATCGCTGCTGCCGTCGTCATGTCACTATTCATGAGTGCACGCGGCAACAATGTTTCGAGTCCTCCAGGCGCGGGCGGGACTTCATTCAAAAGCCGATAAACAATACTGCGGAACATCCGCTGGGAAAGACCCTCCGTGGCGGGATAGATTGGAGTGATCCTGCGAAAATGGATCGATATTTCCTCATCGTTCTCGATAACCTCGAATTCCGGGTGATCCATGCAAATCCGCTTTCCTCACGCAGACGCGGCTTGCCAAAAACAACCAGGCGTTGCCCGGTCGCAATCATCTTCTGCACGTAATGCAGGTTGAACCATCGGCATACCAGCGGCTCGCTCGAGAGCATTTTGGGTGCGATTCTTCGAGCGTGGCCTCAAAGATTTTCTTCCATCCGCCAAATCGGCGCAGCGAAGTCTTGGTCACCTCGCCGCAGAGAATAAATCGGAACGTCGCTTTCCTCACGCGGAAACTGCGGGAACTCTGCGCGATCTTCGTGGCGCCGCGGAAAATGAGTGAGCAAATCTTCCACCGTCTCAAGCCCGAGACGCCGCAGTGCGAGAATTTTCGGGCGTGGGATCAATTTAATTCCTCAAGTGACTGCGAAACCGCAAGGCTCGCGTGCTGAGGTGATTTCCGAAGTCGTTTGTGATCCAGGATCCGGTGATCTGTGATCGGTTAGGTGATTTCACGCTGTTCACTGTTCACCGATCACCGAATCACTTTCGCAGCGTTCCGCCGCTCGCAGCGCTTCGATGTGCATGGCAATCAACGTCTCACCCCATACTCATCCGCACAAATTCGGAATGCGATATCCCATGGCGGCGGCGGCAACTGGTTTGCCATCCGCGTCAAAATAAACGGCCCGGCGATGGCGACTCGCCCTGACGCAGACGAAAGATAAGATGTTTTCCCTTTACGACGCGCGGCGGCACGACTGGCTCGACTTGGCGCGCAAAAAAAGCGGCTTGCGGATTTCCATTTCCAAACGGCTGCAACATTTCGTGCCAGCGTAGAAATTCAACATCGATCTCGGTGAAAGGGAGCTCGTGATCCAGTCGAATGCAGGGTTGCAGAGCTTCGTCGGAAAGAAATTCGCGGGCAGTGCTCTGGAACGCATCGGCAGAACGATCAGAAATTTTCCTCGCACAGTGCCAACCCGGACCGCCATCTCGTGTCCGCCATATTTGTCGAGGCTGGCCGCGCACCGATTCAGCGCTTCGACCAGGTTCAATCCGTCGATGCTTCGTCCGCTTCCCTTCCCGATGCCGTTATCATCAGGAAACCGATCACAATCGCGGGCCGACTGATATTTTCGAGCAAAGGCGTGACGCCACGATGCCAAGCACTCCTGGGTGCCAGCCGCGTGCACCCGCCACGAATGGCCGCATCACGCGCGGCATCGAACTCATTGTCGATCTTCTCTGTGGCTGCGGCAAAGATTTGTGTTTCCACGTCCTGACGTTCGCGATTTGCTGCCGATCCAGCTCCGCTGCAAGTCCTGTTGCTTCGCTTTCGTCCTGCGTGAGCAGCAGCCGCAAAGATTTCTCCGCCGTGCTCAAACGTCCCGCAGCGTTTAATCGCGGCCCAAGCCGGTAACCAATGTCATCGGGCAAAATTGGCGGGTGCACTCCAGCGAGTTGCATTAATTTCCGCAAGCCGATGCGCGAGGTCTGGGCGATCTCGATTGCGCCGCGTTGCACCAGAACACGGTTCTCGCCACGCAGCGGCACGATGTCCGCGACAGTGCCGAGTGCCACAAGATCGAGCTTTGATTTCCGAAATCGAATTCGGGCAGCGGCCTGCGTCTTCAGGAGCGCGTGACAAAGTTTGAAGACGATCCCGACACTGCAAAGATATTCGAACGGCGGGGTTGAGTGGCGCAGTGCAATCCCGCCTGCGAGAATTCTGACATGCTGTCAGCTTCGGGGAGGCAGACAGGATTGTCTGCCTCCACGAGCGATTTTTGATTCACAATCGCAACGCAACCCGGGCAACTGCGCTTTCGGCTCATGATGATCAAGCACAATCACCTCGACCCGCGCTCGTTAAGAATCGCAATCTCGTTAACTGACGAAGTGCCGCAATCAACGGCGATGAGCAATTGCGGCTGATGTTGTTCGAGACAGCGCTCGACACTTTCGCTGACTTAAGCCGTAGCCCTCCTCGATGCGCAACGGCAAAAACAGTTCCGGCGCGCCTCCATAAGCGCGCAACATTTCATCGAGCAGCGCCAATGACGTCACACCATCCACATCGTAGTCGCCGAAGAGCACGATGCGTTCATGTTGATCCAGCGCAGCGAGAACGCGGGAAACCGCAGCGTCCATTTGCGGCAGCAAAACGGATCGCTCAGCGAGCTGAGCCGCGGGCGCAGGAAACCTTCAACTTCCTCTGCACAGCCGAAACCCTTTTCGTGAAAGCAGCCGCGCGATGCATTCCGACCCGCAAATTTCGCTCCACGCAATCGCGGTGCCATTCAACTCCTCGCGCGACGCCAAAATCCAACGACTCTGCAAGCGCCGCGTAAAAGTCCTTGGCGGCTTCTTCTCCGCGACCAGGTTGCCTTCTACGCGGCTTTGCAACCGATCAGTTTATTCGCGCGTTACTTCCTGACAAGATTTTCCGCACTTGCGCGCTGGCAATGATGCTCGACCAGAGGGCTCGTCACTTTAGTAGACCTCGGTGAGCCCGATAAAAGCGATGCGAGGACGCATCGCACTCTAAGCGACTTCGTGCGAAATTATTCAGAAGGTTATTAGGTTTCGCGGAAGCTTTCGAGTTGCGTACGCGCCCTCGCGTCGTTTTTATTTTCGAACATGCGCAATATTGGGACGTCCACGGTAAAAATGAGACTCATCCGCTGGGTCGCGCTCATTTGTGTTATCCTTCTGCTGGTCTACGCAGCATCGCCGTAGCTCTCCCATTCTGGCGATTTACGACCGCGTTGCGATCTGGCGTAACAGCGCCGCGATCCAGTTCACGCATCGATTTTCCGGCTGTTCGAGCTTCATTACAGAAACAGCTCGTCGCGCGTTCGCTCGCGCAACGACTGCTGCACAAGCGATGGGGTAGCCTCGGCCCGTCGCTGATTGATATGATCGTTGACACTTATGGGACACCTGAAGGAATCGCGGCGCTTCTTTCCAATCCAGGAGCGTTGAAGAGTCTTCAAACTCCGCGGCAGTTCAAATTCTCCACTAGTAAAGGTGAAGATTGGTCAAAAATAAAATACGCGTCTTCACAGGGCCACGCAGTTTTTGTTGTGGAGCGAGAGGGAATAAAAATCAGATTCCGCTTTAAAGATCTAAGCTGGCAGCTCAACGATCTCGACCTGGTTTGGGCGAGCCGACGGTTAATCAATAGCCCAAACAATCAAGATGCTGTTGCGCTACACGAGAGTCGAACGCAATTCCGCCCTCGGGAAGCAGACCACGCTTTGCGCAGAGCTGAGCAAAAGTTCGCAAACCTTCCTTCTCTTTTTTCCAAAGCTGAATCGAAGATGTTCCGTGGTAATAACAATTAAGAAATTCGCGAGTGATCTCTGGGTCACCAGGGTCAGCGACCTGGCCGACAACAGTCTGCGATTAACTCATTTAGATGCGCGAGATTTTCGTCACGAAGACCACTCAGGCGATCGGCGATTTGTTTCGGAGCAACAACTTCGGGGCGAATCAGCCAGAGGATGCGTCAAACAAATGGAAGACCCATAAGTTTCTGCCATTGTTCGCCAAGATCCCAAAAATTGAAATTCATTCTGCATGTTTTTGACGAAAGCCGGATTGCTTGGTCGCCGATGAGGAGTTGCGCCAGAAGCAGCCAGAACCTGATTTCACCACAGCAGGCGAGACGCCCGCTGGCTCAAAACAAGCTGCCCTTGCTACGCTGCTTCAAATGTGGATTTAACCAAGCTCTCCGAGCAGGCAGCGCAGGAGATTGACCGCAGTCTTCGACGCGGGATCGAGCTCGATTTCTTCGATTTCGGAAATTTCATCCGCGATGCGCGACCACCACGCTGTAAACCGGTCCGTCAGATGAAATGGAAACGTCATCAACGATTCGATAAATCGGGTTGCGCAGAAATTCGAAACTGGAGACAAGCGCAACATCGAGCTCGCCATTCGGCCAATCGTTTGCATAGCGCCGATGGATGATCGAACTCGACGCCGCCCTGGCCAGCCGCGAATGAGCGGACGCGCGTTGAGATATTTTACGCAGCCGATGCGGAGCGGCTTCAATGTGAATCAAGACCGCCGTCATCCTGAGCAGGCGAAGCGTAGTCGAAGGATCCCGTGGAACTAGCTGTGAGTTCTGCAACGAGATTCCTCGACTTCTGCTCAGAATGACAGCGACTCAGGCGCAAGCCAATTCCGCAGGCGCCGGAGTTTCATTCGGCCTGACGCGGCAGATATATGGCGATAATGACTGTCGCGCTGAACCGGTTCGCGGCCGGCTTCCCGGATGGCATGTTCGAGCGCTGCGACGGTTTGCTGCTGCGGAGTGGTCGCGCCCGCCATGTGGAAAATTTTTCCTCCAAAATTGTGCCGTGCAGATCGTCCACGCCGTAGCTGAGCGAGACCTGCGCGAGCGGCAGTCCCAGGCTGACCCAGTAAGCGGTCAGATGGTCGATGTTGTCGAGGTAAATGCGGCTGACCGCGAGATTGCGAAGCTGCTCAAACGCAGAGGCGCGTTTTATGTGGGCGAGGACCCGTGGGTTGTGACGGTTCGAAAGCAAAGGGAACAAACCCGGTAAACCCGCCGGTCTCATCCTGCAATTCGACGGAGCTGGCGCAAATGATCGACGCGATGAGCGAGCGTTTCGATGTGTCCGTAGAGCATGGTGCAAGTGCTGCGGCCGCCCATTCGATGCCAGGTGCGATGGACGTCGAGCCATTCGGCGGCGGTTTCTTTGCCACGGCAGATCTGGTCGCGCACAACCGGATCGAAAATTTCCGCGCCGCCGCCCGTGATCGAGCCGAGACCGGCTTCGCGCAGAGTCTCGAGCGTGTCGCGGATCGGCATGCGAAAGATTCGTTGAGCGAGATGACGACACCTCGATGGCGGTGAATGCTTTGATGTGAAGATCGGGATCGAGCGCGCGCAGACCGCGCAGAAGGTCCAGATACCAATCCTTCTTCAACGTCGGATGCAACCCGCCGACCATGTGGACTTCGGTTATTCCAAGAGGGAGCGCCTCCGCTGACGACGCTGATAATTTCGTCAATCGCATATTCAAAGGCGTGCGGCGTCGCGCTTCTTGGCGGCGAAAGCGCAGAACTGGCAGGAGAGGATGCAGATGTTGGAATAATTGATGTAACGGTTGTGGATGTAGGTTGCGTAGTTGCCGTTCTTTCGCTCGCGCACAACGTTGGCGATCATCCCAAGCGCGTTGAGATCGTTCGAGCGGTAGAGAGCGAGAGCATCGGCCTCTGAAATTCGCTGACTGCGCCTCAACTTTTTCGGCGATCGGCCTGAGTTCTTTTGGAATAAGCAGGTAATTCATCCGTGCCAGGCTACAAAGCACGCTGGCAACCAAGAATGCACAGGAGCGCTTCCAGCTTTACAACAAAAACCGTGGCCACAGAGGGATCAGTGTTGATCAATTCGATAGTTGCGCTCCGGAGTGAAAATGCTGCATGCGCGCTTACGGAGGCCTCGCCCTGCAAGGAGGCGGGAGGTGGGCCACTCAGAGCCGTGCAGTGTCGTTCCACCCCCTCACCTCCGTCCTCTCCCCTGCCAAGGGAGAGGCGACAGCAGGCTCACGGTGACTGCATGCAAACTATCGCGCTTTGAAGGGAGGATTCGCGAGATGCTTTCGGCGAATGTTTCGCGCCTCGATGCTACCGTCTAATTGAGCGATGGCTGCTAGCGATCCAGGAAATCAAGGAGATCGGAGGAAGACGCTGAACGACGTGCGGCTGATGCGGCTAGGTGAGTCGAGGGCGATACCGGCGCGTTCGAGAAGCTCGTCGAAAAGCACCAAGCCTTGGTGGCGGGCACGGTGGCGCGCATGCTGGGCAGCAACTCGGACGTGGAAGACATCGCGCAGCAGGTCTTTATCCGAGTCTGGAAAAGCGCGCGCCGATATGTCCCGCGCGCCAAATTCACCACGTGGCTGTTGAAAATCACGCGCAACCTGGTTTTCAACGAATTGCGCCAGTACAAGCGTCACGCGCATGTTCCGCTTCAGTCTGAACCGGGCGCCGAGGATCCACCTCTGAAGGATGAGATGAATCTCGCGCCGGATGCGTCTCTTTTGCAGACGGAACTTCAGCGAACGATCGAGGAAGCGATTCTGCAGCTACCGGAAACCCAGCGGATGGCGCTGGTGCTGCGCAGTATGAGCAGCTTAGCTACGAGGCAAATCGCCGAGGTCCTCGATCTCTCCGTTCCGCTGTGCAAAAGCGTGCTCTTTCGCGCGCGCTCAGAGCTACGCTCCCGCCTGAGCAAGCTCGGTTACATCGCAAGTAGCGTTTCGGCAGACGCGAATGAGCTCCGCTGGTGACATCGCCAGGAAGCATTAGACCGGTAACCCGAGCCGGGCGCGCTTCAGCCACAGGCTGGCGAATCGAGCGAGGTCGAAGGACTCGCACCTCAGCCTGGATTTTCCGATCGAACCGGGACGAGCACCGGGTTGTGAGTTCCGCCTTGGCGCTCACCACATGACGACTAGAACGCGATCTTCGTAACATTGCGAGTCTCATGCTGATCGGCAACGACTCTCAGCGCGTCCCTACGGCGGCGCTCCTAGGCTCAACCCCGGCCACGGACGCGGCCGGATCTGGCGTATGATGGGTCAGCACAAATACGTGCCCATCGCTCCCGCGGAAAAATGCGCTCAAAATCCAGCTGACGATGCTGATAACGATAGCGCCCCAAAACGCACTCCAAAAGCTGATCCACATGAAATCCGACTACGACGCTCGGCACGACGAAGCAGCAACAGCGCCGTTTAGAATAAGAATGAAAAACCCCAGCGTCAACAAGAATCAGCGGCACACTCGAGAATCAACAGGACAGGGCGAACAAACGCGTTAAGAATGCCGAGCAAAAGTGAGGCGCCGATCAGGCAGCCAGCCACGAGTGTCATACCGAATTCCGTGGATGATCGACGAGGCAACCATTGCGGCAATCGTTGTGACAGCCCAGCGGAAAACGAAATGCTTCATGCCAATACGTCTCCCTTAATCTACTCCTCTGTTAACGAAGGGCGAGAAAGCGCTTGCCAACCCGTCGAAGCGCGTTAAACGGGTGAAAGCGATCAACACCAATCAATCTGTGCCGAAAAAAACCGAAAATTGTCAAAGCAAAAATCAAGCGCCACCGGAAGCCGCTGGGCCGCACTGCTGAAGTGAGCATCGAGTAAACCGCCGGCACGCGCCTCATCGGCCACAAGCGAAAGACCCGGGGACGCGATAAAAGATTCCGACCGCTCAAGGAGCAGACGTTCCATGCCCTCAGCAAGTAGGATGACCGCAGAACCATCGGACGACACAAATTCGTTTGCGCGCGTATTTCATTTCCGAGCGGCGCCGCCAGAGTTGCGCTGCCAGGTGACGCCAGAGTCCGGATTGGCTCGAAGCAGAAACGACAGCTGCTTTCGAGATCAGGTCCGCGGCTGATCTTCCGAGGACGCGAGTTGGTCACGTTCAGTGAGCGGCGGTCTACCAGATCCGCCGGAATCAACCGCGCCTGCAAGGTGTTAGCAGCACGCTCTGCAGAGAACGCCTCGCGGTGATTCGAGATGAACAAAGCCGCCGCGAACGAGGCAAAACACATCGCGCGATTGCGCGCAGTCTCGGAAAAGATCGACAAGTTGCAAGAGCGGCGCTTCCGCAGCCGTGGACCCGCAGTTGGCACACTATCTCCAACGCCGTAGCTACGACAAAGCCCTGGAATTCCTGGAAAACGTATAGCGGCGTTTGTCAAGCACCGTTCGAGTCGTCTGCGGTTTACTCGTCAGTGGGTCCCCCTGCGGATCAGGAAGCTGAACAATGCCCGCCTGGATTATGGAGCGAGTCATATTCCACAAACCCGTTCGGCATGAACCGAGAGTTAATCCCGTAACCTGCTGAGCGTTCTTCCATCCGCGCTGACTGAGGCGTCCTGAAAATGTTCGCGTGGCCCGCGAGCATCTGAAAACAAAAAGAATAGGCGCTTGGCACAAAGGCCTCTACAGCTTTTTTATCGTGAAATTACGCTCGACGATCAGCTGCTCGTTGACGATCGGCTGCATCTCTTCGCGAGAAGGGATGTGCGCGACTTTGCCGCTGAGCGCGTCGCGATCGGCCGTGAGCCAATCCGGCACCGGAGCGATCTGGGTCAGCTCGAGATTGCGCAGTGGCGAGCTGGCGTGATTTCGGTTTGTCTTTGATCGTGATTTCGTCGCCCGCTTTCACGTTGTAGGAAGCAATGTTCACGGTGCGGCCGTTGACCAGCACGTGGCCGTGCGACACGAGTTGCCGCGCGGCGCTGCGCGTATTGGCCAGGCCGAGGCGATAAACGACGTTGTCGAGTCGCGTCTCGAGAAGCTGGAGCAGCGTTTCGCCCGTCACACCGCGCTTGCGGCAGCGCGTTCTGGAAAATGCGGCGGAATTGCCGCTCGAGCAGCCCGTATTGATAACGGAGCTTCTGCTTTTCGCCGAGCGCAATCGCGTAATCGGACTGTTTCCGCCGGGAGCCTTTCGGGCCGTGCATGCCGGGCGGATAATTTTTCCGCTCCAAGCGCTTTGGACGATCCAAAGATCGGCACGCCGTAACGGCGGCTGACTTTCGTTTTTGGTCCGGTGTATCTGCCCATCGAGAAGTTGAGAGTTAGAGGTTAGCGAGTTGAAAGATGTCGAATCTAGACGCGGCGCTGTTTCGGCGGCCGGCAGCCGTTATGCGGCACGGGTGTAACGTCGCGAATAACGGTGAGATCGAGGCCGATTGCCTGCAAAGCGCGCACCGCTGATTCGCGCCCTGCTCCCGGCCCTCTTGACCAATACTTCCACTTCTTTCAGCCCGTGACCCATCGCCTGCCGGGAAGCATCCTGCGCGACCATCTGCGCCGCGTAGGCGGTGCTTTTGCGCGAGCCTTTGAAACCGACTTTGCCGGCGCTCGACCATCCAATCACGTTTCCGTTCATGTCGGTGATCGTCACGATCGTGTTGTTAAATGTCGAAAGAACATGCGCGATGCCGGAGTGAACGTTCTTGCTGCCTTTGGCTTTGACGACCTTCGGCTTCTCGACGTCGTCGCGCTCGAAAGCGAAAGATTCTCCGGAGCTCCGCAGGCTGGCGCCGCCTCTTCTCTTGGCCTTTTGGCCGGCTTTTTGCGCCTTCGCTTGGCCGCTGGCTCGGCTTTGGCAGCCGGCTGCTCCGGAGCCGCCGGAGCGATCTTGGCCGGCCTGCGTGTCCGCCGTCGATCTTCGCCGCGCTTCAGCCGGCAGCCGCGTCCGCTTTCGCCTTCTTCGGCTTTCGGCTTCTTCCGGACTTCGGGTTGGTCGTCTTCTTCTGGTTCGGCCATGATCTTTACTGGTTAAACTTTGCCCGCTTTGGCTTCCGGGTTGCGGATGACGCCCACTGTTTTACGCGGGCCTTTGCGGGTCCGGGCATTTGTCGAAGTGCGCTGGCCGCGCACGGGCAGGCCCCGCCGGTGACGGATCCCGCGATAAGAATTGATCGCCTGCAAACGTTTCAGATTGCCCTGCACTTCGCGGCGCAGATCGCCCTCGATCGCGATCTTGTTGTTCGTGATCGCGTGAATGATTTCGTTCAACTGCTGCGGCGTAAGATCTTTCGCCGCGCAAGTTCGGATCGATATTCGTCTGCTCGAGAATGCGCTTAGCCGTGCTCAGGCCGATCCCATAAATGTAGGTGAGCGACGCTTCGATGCGTTTGTCGGCTGGAATTTCAACTCCTAGTAATCTTGGCATGATAGTTCGTTAAATCAGCGTTACAAGGTTAAATCGTCAAATAACATCATCCCTGGCGCTGCTTATGGCGCGGGTTCTTGCAGATCACGCGCACCACGTTCTTGCGCTTCACGATCTTGCAACTGGCACAAAGTCTTTTAACTGATGGTCGTAGCTTTCATAATCCGCGAAATGGAAAACGCGGAGACATCGTCCGCGTTGTCACTTTTGGCGAAAAGTAATTCGCCCCTTCGACAAATCGTAGGGTGAAATCTCTAGCATAACTTTGTCTCCTGGCAAGATGCGAATGAAGTGCAAGCGCATTTTCCCGGAAATATGCGCCAGGACGCGATGCCCATTGGCCAACTCGACCCGAAACATCGTGTTGGGCAGCAAGCTCGACAACCTTGCCTTCTACTTCAATTGCGTCTTTGCGCGCCATGTCAGAATTTCCGGCTCATCCTTGGTGATCAGGACGGTGTGCTCGAAGTGCGCCGAAGGCATTCCATCGGCCGTGCGCACCGTCCAGCCATCGTCGAGCAATCTGACGGCAGCCGTGCCGATATTAATCATCGGCTCAATCGCAAGCGTCATTCCGGCCTTTAGTTTGGGCCCACTGCCGCGTTTGCCGTAATTGGGAATTTGAGGTTCTTCATGCAGTTTGCGGCCCACGCCGTGACCAACAAATTCGCGCACAACTGAAAAGCGGTTACGCCGCGCTTCATCTTCAATCTCCGCGCAGATGTCGCCGAGCGCGCCGGCCTTCGCGTGCGACTGCGGATTGCCCGCTCCAGCGCATTCTCCGTGACGCGCAGCAATTGGTCCGATGCGTTCATCAATCGATTCCAACCGGCACCGTCGTCGCGGTGTCCCCTACCCAGCCGTCTCTCGATCACGCCGATGTCCAGCTTCACAATATCGCCGTATTGAATCCGGCGCTGGCTTGCCGATGCCGTGAACCACTTCGTCGTTGAGCGAAATGCAAATGTTGCCCGGAAAAACGCGGTGCCCGAGCCGATAACCGAGGAATGCGCTCTTCACGCTCGGCTTCGTGCATGAAGTCAGCGGCCGCTTCATCGACCTCTTTGGTCGTAATTCCGGGACGAATCAAGCTCGCTGACGCGATCGAGAATGTCGCTCGCCGTGCGGCACGCCTGCGCGCATCTTCTCGACTTCTCTTGCGCTTCTTGATCGGAATCATGTCGAGCATTTTGTCTCTCGATCAGGCGCGAGATATCGGCAAACACCGCTTCGCGATCGCGATTGCCGTCGATCCGATGCAAGATCGACATCTTGTCATAAAAGGAGGCGAGCGGCTCGGTCTTGGTTTCGAATTCGGCAAGTCGCGTTTATGCAACACAGCCACGTCATCGTCGTCGCGACGCAACTAGTGGCCCGTCGCAATACGGGCAAACCGGACGCTCGGCGAACTTGCGCGCTCGTTGACGCTGGTGGTGAAACCGCAGTGCGCCGCATTGCAGCCGGCCTGCAGATACGGTCGCAGCACAGTCTCCTCCGAGACTTCGAGCCAAATCGCCAAATCGAGCGCGGTGCGCAACCGCTGCCAAGATCGACATCAAACTCTCGGCCTGGGGCAGGGTTCGGGGAAAACCGTCAAAGACGAACCCGTGACCACCGTGCAAGCGCAGCCAGTCTTCGATCAGTTCAACGATGATCTTGTCCGAAACGAGCCCGCCGCGTCTGGATGCACTTCCAGCGGTCTCTTGTCCCAGAGGTGTGCCGAGATCTTTTTCGCGGCGTAAGATCGCGCCCGGCGATGTGACCGGAATACCGAATTGGCGCGTAATCATTTCCGCCTGGGTCCCTTTGCCGGAGCCGGGCGCGCCCAGAAGAACAAGTCGTCTTTTTCACCTATCGGCCGTAAAGGAAAATGGCGACCCGGCGATCACGAGCGCGGCGATGCCGACATAAAGCCACATCAGCGTGCCGCTCGCCGCTGCTTCGCCGCGACTGTAGGTAGCGCGATCAAACGATCGCCCGCGGATCCGACCCTTGCGCAAAAACCCGTCGTAATGCCGCTGAATCAGGTGTGTCTCCACCTGGCGCATGGTGTCGAGCATGACGCCCACAATGATCAACAAGCTGGTGCCGCCGAAAAATTGCGCCGTGATCGTCGGCACGTTCAGTCCACTGGCTCAGAAGGCTTGGCAAACACCGCTATCAGCGTGAGGAAAACCGCGCCGGCGAACGTGAGCCGCGTCATGGTGAAATCGAGAAAATCCGCAGTCGGTTTCCCGGGCCGGACGCCAGGAATGTAACCACCGTATTTCTTCAGGTCGTCCGCGATCTGCGGCTGGTTGAAACTGCGTCGCGACCCAGAAATAACTGAAGAAGAAAATCATCGCCGGCAAGAACGACGTAATGCGGCCAGCCGGTGGAAAGCGCGCTGGCGATCTTCGCGCAGTCGGACTGTTTTGAAATGCGAAGCCGACAATCGTCGCTGGAAAGAGGAGCAGCGCCCAGGCGAAGATGATCGGCATCACGCCCGCGTAATTCACTTTCAAAGGCATATACTGCGTCTGTCCGCCGTACATTTTGCGGCCCAACGACGCGCTTTGCGTATTGCACCGTGATTTTCCGCACGCCCTGCGTGATCGCGATCACAGCGTGCGATCACGATAATCAAGAACAACACCAGCATCACACAGAACCATCGGATTCACCTGGCTCGATCCGGTCTGCGCTGACGGCACAAAGGTCTTCCATGCCTGCGCGCAGCGCAGCCGGCAAGCGCGCGACGATGCCGATGGTGATGATGAGCGAGATTCCGTTGCCCGATGCCGCGCTCGGTGATTTGATCGCCCAGCCACATCAAAAAAAGTGTGCCGGTCGTCAGCGAAATCACGGTTACAATTCGAAATGTCCAGCCGAGATCATCCACCAGCGGAATCCCGAGCGTTCCTGATCGTGTCAGTGATTCCCGGCAGCATGGTGTGATACGATTCCGGGTGCTGAAACGACAGCGCCAGCAGGTAACCTTGAAAAATGCACAGCCCAAGTGTCGCGTAGCGCGTCAACTGCATGATCTTCTGCCGCCCGCCATCTTCGCGCGCCAGCCTGCCAAGCTGCGGAATCACCGCGGTCAGCAACTGCATCATGATCGACGCGCTGATGTAGGGCATGATGCCCAGGGAGAAGATCGCGCAATTTTCCAGCGCGCCGCCACTGAACAAGATTAAAGAGCGCCGCCAGCGCCGCCGCCGGTTTTGGCTCAGACGCAGTGCGAAACCATTCCTGCAACACCGCCTGGTTGACCCCGGGGTGGTGATGGCCGCGCCCAGACGCACAATCACGATCACCGCCAGCGTAAACAAAATGCGCCGGCGCAATTCCGGTATCTTGACCGTGTTTAGAAACGCCGAAACCATCCGCTAAATTTGGAGCATCATGTCCGGCGAAGCTAGCTCTTCCGCGATGCTTTCTTTTCGCCCGCGACTTCGCTTTCGCCGAGCGTTTCTTTGCCGACGCTTCCTTCACGGTCGCTCGGTGCACGCTTCGCCAGCGTTCTCCCGCCGACATTTCATTCGCCGCATGTCATCGGCGCGCCGTGTCGCTCTTGCCTCTCGCGCAGTGTAATCGTTCCGCCCGCCTTTTTCGATTTTCTCACGTGCGGCCGCGCTGACTTTATCGGCTCTCCACTTTCAGGCCGTGCTTCAATTCGCCGTCGCCCAGAATCTTGATTCCTGCGAAATGGCCGCGGACGAGATTCGATTCGCGCAGCAGTTGCTCGTTTACCACCGCTCCGGCCTTGAAATGCATTGAGGTCGCTCAACATTCACGATTGCATAATACTTGTGAAAGGCAGCGTTATTGAATCCGCGCTTTGGCAATCGCCGAATCAGCGGCATCTGTCCGCCTTCGAACCCGAGCCGAATGCTTCCACCGAGCGCGCTTTCTGGCCTTTATGCCCTTTGCCGCTGGTTTTCCGTGGCCCGGAACTTTCACCGCAACCCAGCCGTTTAACGCGATGTCGCGACGCCGGGACGCGGCTGCAGATTATGAAGACGCATCATGATTGCTCACCCTTTCCATCGCCGGAACGTAATCCCGCGCACCTTAAAAATCTCATCCCGTCGGCGAAGCGATCGCAGCGCGGCGATGGTCGCCTTTACTACGTTGGCGTGATTGCTTGATCCGAGCGACTTGGCCAGCACATCGCGAATGCCGGCCGCTTCAGCTACGGCTCGCACACCTCCGCCCGCGATAACCCCGGTCCCCGGCGAAGCTGGACGCAATAGCACTCGCGCTCCATCAAATTCGCCGATCACTTCGTGAGGAATCGTGTTTTCGTTCAATGAAACTTTTTCCATCGACTTGCGCGGCTGCTTCGGAGGCCTTTCGAATGGCCTCTGATACTTCGTTAGCCTTGCCAAATCCGCATCCGACTTTTCCGTCGTGATCTCCAGCCACGATCAACGCGCTGAAGCTGAAACGACGGCCGCCCTTCACGACCTTCGCGCAGCGGTTGATAAACACGACTTTCTCCGGTGGTATCGCCCTTTTGCCGCCGGGAGCTTTGTCTTGCCTGCGCATGTCCGGTCGTCTGCCTGCATGTTGTTTGAGCCATGAATTAAAATTTTAAGCCGCCTGCGCGCGCCGCGTCTGCTAAGGCCTTCACTTTTCCGTGATAAAGAAACCCGCCGCGATCAAAAACGACTCGATCGAGTTTCTTCGCCAGCGAGCGTTCCGCGATTGCCTTGCCAATCTGTTCCGCCGCGGTCCTGTTTGCGGCGGCTTTATCTTTGCCCAGCAAGGAACGCTCGCGGTCGATGCAGCGGCCAGCGTCCGTCCGGCATCGTCATCGATCACCTGAGCGTAAACGTGCTTGCCGGAGAAATGAACTGACAGTCGCGGCCGTTCGCGCCGTGCCTGCCACCTTTTTCCTGATCCTTTGATGAACACGCTGCCGCGCTGCCTTACGAATCGTCGCCATAATTATTGAACAGTCTTGCCCTCTTTGCGACGAATCTGCTCGCCCGCGTAGCGAACGCCTTTGCCCTTGTACGGTTCCGGCGGGTAAAAGCGGCGGATGTCCGCCGCCACCTGCCCGACCAAGTTTTTGTCGACGCCCTTCGATCGTAATCTTCGTGTTATCCGCGACTGTGATTTTAATGTCCTCTGGAATCGAAAATGGAACCGGATGCGAGAAACCGAGACTCAAGTTAAGGTGTGGATCCCTGGACGGCAGCCTTGAACCCAACTCCTTCGATCTCGAGTTGCTTGGTGAAACCTTCGCTCACGCCCTGCACCATGTTGTGCACGAGGCTGCGCGAAAGCCCGTGTAACGCTTTCACGCTGCGCGATTCTGCTTCGCGCACCACGAGACACCCGGTTGTCCTGCACGCTGGCCTGGATCTGACGCGGAAGTTTCCACTGCAGTTTTCCCTTCGGGCCCTTCCACCGAGACCGCTCCCTCCTGGTCAACATTGACTTTGACCTTGTCTGGGAATCTCGACCGCCTTATTTCCGATTCGTGACATGAGTTCGTGATTCGTTAAATCGTTACCAAACGTAGGCCAGCAGTTCGCCGCCCACTTTTTGCTTCCTGCGCTTCGCGCCCCGACAAAACGCCGCGCGACGTGGAAAGAATCGCCAGGCCCATTCCACCCAGGACACGCGGGATTTCATCGGCGCCAACATAACGGCGCAATCCCGGGCGGCTCACCCGGCGAAGCCCTGCGATCGCGCTCGAGCGATTCACGATTTTGTTCGTGATCTTAATGCGCGGATGCGCAGCGCTCGTGTCAATCGAGTAATCGGAAATGTAACCTTCATCTTTCAGGATGCGCGCGATCTCAGCCTTGATCTTCGAGTACGGAACCAGCACCTCCGGTTTTTGCGCACGCGTGCCGTTGCGCACACGCGCCAGAAAATCGGCAATTGGATCAGTAACAGTGCTCATGAAAATCAGGCGGCTTGCGCGGCGGGCTTCTTTGCCCGGTCGCTAAAGGGCATTCCCATTTCGCTTAACAGCGATTTGGCTTCCTCGTCCGGTCTGTGCCGTGGTGACGATAGTAACATCAAATCCGATGTTGCGCTTGATTTTATCCAGCTCGACTTCGGGAAAATCGACTGATCCGAAATTCCCAGGGTATAGTTGCCGTGATCATCAAAGCAGCGCGGAGACACGCCGCGGAAATCACGGATGCGCGGCAGCGCCGCTTTGATGAAGCGCTCGAGAAATTCGTACATGCGCTCTCCGCGCAGGGTCACCTTTGCGCCAATGGCCTGGCCTTTGCGCAATTTGAAATTGGAAATGCTTTTTTGGCCAGTGTTTCCACCGGGCGCTGGCCGGTGATTAATGCCAGTTCGGCCTTCGCTTCTTCCAGCGCCTGCTTCACATCAGATTGCGAGCCGACCGAAGTGTTAATGACCACTTTTTCGACTCTCGGAACCTGGTGAACGTTTTTGTAACCGTGCAGCTTTTGCAGCGCCGGCATAACGCGCTCTTTGTAATCGCGATAAAATTCGTTTTCCATTTTCATTTGACATATCGAGAAGCCTGAAACCTCTCTAGTCACTCAGGCTGTCTTTCTGCTGTCGCTTTTTCCGCTCTTTCGACTTCTTTGTCGCCTTTTTCTCAGGCTTCTTCGTCGCGCTCGATTAATTTCACGTTGGAAATATGAATTGGGCCCTCGCGTTCGGCGATTTTCCCGCTCGGATTATCCTGAGATTTTCGCAGGTGCTTTTTGATGATCCGCACGCCTTCAACGACGACACGCTGTTTTGCCGGAAACACCGCCAGGATTCGTCCTGAAGAGCCGCGGAAATTCCCGGAGATGACCTCGACTTGGTCGCCTTTTTTAACGTGAAACTTGATGCGGTTCATAGGACTTCCGGGGCAAGCGAGACGATTTTCATGAAATTCCGCTCACGCAATTCCCGGGCGACCGGCCCGAAAATGCGCGTGCCGCGGGGATTCAAATCTTTATCGATAATCACGATGGCATTGTTATCGAAACGCAGCAGCGAACCATCCCTCGCGCCGGATCGGTTGCCTGGTCCGAACGAGCACTGCGCGCACCACTTCGCCCTTCTTCACTGTCCCGTTCGCGCTTGCTTCCTTGACGTTGGCAGTAATCACGTCGCCGATTCCTGCGTAACGCGTGGCTTTGCCAATGACACCAATCATCGTGGCCATGCGCGCGCCGCTATTGTCCGCCACATCCAATCTGGATCGAAGTTGTACCATAAAATCGATAGTTACTTTTGGATGACTTCCACAAGGCGCCACCGTTTTAGCTTGCTCAGCGGCCGCGTCTCCATGATGCGCACCCTGTCACCAGTTTTTGCCTGGTTCTGTTCATCGTGCGCATAGAATTTTTTCATCTGTTTGACAATCTTGCCGAACTTCGGGTGCGGCACACGCGTCACCGTGCGCACCACAATTGTTTTATTCATGCCGCTGGAAACCACTTCGCCGGTGCGCGTCTTACGCGGGCCGCGCGTGATAGACGCGGGAGCAGATTGCGGTTCGTGTTCGTCAGCCATAGTTACTTCGTTTCAGTTTGTTTCTCGCGCTGCGACAGCTCTGTTTCGATCCGGGCAATGTCCCGTCGCAGGAAGCGCAACCTGCTTGGCTGTTCCAACTGGCCACTCTGCTGCTGCAGCCGGAGGTGAAGCCTTTCCTGGCGCAAGTCGCGCCTTTTAGTCAGCAACTCGTCAGTGCTCAGCTCGGTGATTTCCTTCATTTTCATGACGCTTAAGCGGCCCTCACATGGTGCCGTGTGAGAAACTTCGTGCGCACCGGCAACTTGTCCGCCGCCAGCCGCAAGGACTCCCGCGCCACCGATTCCGGCACGCCGTCCAACTCAAACAAAATGTTGCCAGGCCGCACCGTGGCGACCCAGAACTCGGGCTGGCCTTTTCCCTTGCCCATGCGCGTTTCCGGTGGACGCGAAGTTACCGATTTGTCCGGGAAAATGCGGATCCACAGTTTGCCCTTGCGCTTCATGTTACGAGTGAGCGCGACACGCGCGGCTTCCAATTGCGTGTTCGTGATCCAGGCGCGTTCGAGTGTCTGCAACCCGAATTCGCCAAAATCGATCCTGAGATTGCGCGAAGCGGTTCCCTTGCGGCTTCCCCGCTGGGACTTTCGATACTTCACGCGTTTTGGCATCAACGGCATAAAATTTCTCCTTAGACTTCAGCCGGCTCTGGTGCCGGAGCCGGCGGCGGTGGCGGTGGAGAAGCGGGCTGAACGGCGGGCTCCTCCTTCTTACACATCCAGCATTTGACTCCGATTTTGCCGTAAACGGTATTGGCTTCGGCAAACCCGTAATCGACCGCTGTTCGCAGCGTGTGCAGAGGAACTTTGCCTTCCCGATACCATTCCGAGCGCGAAATCTCCGCGCCATTGAGCCGCCCTGAACAACGCAGCCGAATTCCTTCGGCGCCAAAATCCATCGCGGTCTGCACGGCTTTTTTCATCGCGCGGCGATAAGCAATCCGCCGCTCGATCTGTAGCGCCACATTCTCCGCCACCAGCTGCGCATCGAGCTCCGGTGTTTTGATCTCCTGAATGTCGATCTTGACTTGCTTGCCCTGCGCCATCTTGGAAATCTCTTCTGTCATTTTCTCGATCTCGGCGCCTTTGCGTCCGATCACGATTCCCGGGCGCGCCGTGAAAATGGTTACCCGGATGCTGTTCCACGCTCGCTCGATCACGATTTTCGAGACCGCTGCATACTGCAGCTTTTTCTTCACGTAATTACGAATCTCTAAATCGGAGTGCAAAATTCTGGCAGGTCCTGAGGCGAGGCATACCAGCGTGAGCGCCAATCGCGGTTCACGCCCAGGCGAAAGCCAATCGGATTAACTTTTGTCCCATAAGTCAGTATTACAAATTTACTTTTCGATTTCTTCGGCGCCTTTTTCGCTTTCGGCTTTTTCTCTTCAGTTGCCGGTCCTTCCGCGCCTCGTCGTGCCACCAGTCTCTTCTTCGCCGCTTTCTGCTTCGGTCTTGCGTTTCGCTCTTCCTGGTCTCGCGTGTCTCGACTTTAATTTCGTCAGTAAGCACGATTCGAATATGACTGGTCCGTTTCAAAATCCGACTCGCGCTGCCCCGCGCACGCGCCATGATCCGCTTAAACGTTGGACCTTCGCCTACGACCGCTTCTTTCACGACCAATCCGTCAGGCTTGAGGTTGGCGTTGTTCTCGGCATTAGCGATCGCGCTCTTCAACGTCTTGTTAATGAGGAACGCCGCTTTCTTGGGCGTGAAAGCGAGGAGATCGAGTGCTGCCGAGACCGGTAGACCCTGGATCTCACGCGTGACTTCGCGCGCCTTAAACGGCGAAATCCGCGCATACTTGTATATCGATCTGACTTCCATCGTTTCGTTTCGTTCTGTAATTCGAGAATCGAAATTCGTAACTCGGTTTCCCGTTTCACGATTCTCGGCTTCTCGATTCTCGTCTTCTTATTTCAAACTCACATTCGGTTGCGCATCCACCTGGAGGCGGTCCCCTACTTTTATTCTGTCCTTCCTTGAATCCATTTCCTGAATCACAGCGCCGCAAATCCTTTGTCGCACATCAATCACCCGCAGGGTCGCGATCCTTTTGTCGCCGCGCATCGCCCGCATTGGCATCCCAATTTTGACGCCTTGTTTTTCGCCAAGGTTACCGACTACGAAGGACCATTCATCCTTCACGCTGATCACGCTCCCGTCCATCAAACTCGGCTCCGGCAAATCCGGCGCATTCGTGGACTTCGTGACCAGCTTGTCGATGCTGCGCAGCTGAGTTTCCACGTCCATCCGCGCTTTCGCATCCGCGCTCTGCGACGTTTTCAAGTAACACAACACCGCCTCGTCCAGCCGCAGCATCTGGTCGCGATATTCGTCGCGCTCCTTCTGCGCGAGCTGAAGATCGCTCACCGCCGCCAGTAAACGCTGCTCCAGCTTCGCCCGGTCCTTGTTCGCCGACGCCAGCCCTAGTGCCTCCATTTGCAATTGCAGATCGGAATACTTGCGGCGAAACAATTCCGCCTCCGCATTAGACTCCGCCAGGCTGCTGGTCAACGCTTTCAGCGATTCCTGAGCAATTGATAATTGCCTCTGCAAATCCTCGTTTTGCTGAAGCAAACCCGTCGCAGTCACCTCTGAAGGCAGCCGTGTTGGCTCGCGAATTCGCCGACGCTGCAGGCGAGCCGCCTGCCACTGCGGTGTCATTCGCTCCCGCGTTTTCAGTTTTGGATTCTGACAAAGAACTATTTCCCTCTGCCGCCAGCCCCTGGGCCAGCGCAACACAACCCACCACGATGAAAAGTCGTTAGTTGATAGTTGATCGTCGATGGTTTCACCTCTGGCGAAACGCAACGGCTCATCTCTATCAACTCGCAACCTCGACTAAAACTTACTCTGAGCTAAAATTATTTCGTCACCTTCGCCGTATGCGAACCATGCTTCTTAAACACGCGCGTGGGCGAAAATTCACCGAGCTTATGACCGACCATGTTCTCGGTAACGAAAACGGAATTAAACGTCTTTCCGTTATGCACCAAAAACGTGTGGCCGACAAAATCCGGCGTCACTCATCGAGCGCCGCGACCAGGTTTTGATTGGTTTCTTTACGCCCGAGCTGTTCATCTTGTCGATCTTCTCCAGAAGATACAACTCGACGAAGGGTCCCTTTCTTTAACGATCTAGCCATAATATTCAAGTGAATTGTGGAGGGTCGAGCTCTGCGAGATCGGTCTCGCAGAGCTCCGCTCCTCCAGGACTCACGCTTTCTTCTTCGGTCTTCTCCTTTCCAAAATAAAGCGATCGCTCGGTTTATGTTTGCTACGCGTCTTAAATCCTTTGGCCAGTTGTCCCCAGGGACTGACCGGATGATGCCGTCCGCCGCCGCCTTTTGATTTCCCCTGGCCGCCGCCCATTGGATGATCGATCGGGTTCATCGACCATGCCGCGCACGTGGGGACGACGTCCTTGCCAGCGAGTACGCCCCGCTTTGCCGCTCGACACATTCATGTGATCGACGTTTCCTACCTGGCCAATCGTCGCGAAGCAGTTTTCGTGGATGCGCCGAATTTCGCCGGAAGGCATTTTCACCAATGCGTAACCGCCTTCGATGTTTGTTAACGTCGCCTGTTGCCCGGCGCTCCGCGCAACCTGGCCACCGCGACCCGGACTCAATTCAATGTTGTGAATGTTTGTGCCCAGCGGAATCGCGCGAAGTGGCAAGCGCATTTCCCAGATCGGGCGCGACATTCATCGCCGGCGGCGACCGTCGATCCCACTCGAAGTCCATTCGGCGCGAGAATGTAACTGAGTTCGCCGTCCGTGTATTTGATGAGAGCAATCCGCGCGGAGCGATTCGGGTCGTACTCGATCCCGAGAACCTCTGCAGAGACACCGTGCTTGCGTCGTTTGAAATCAACCTTGCGATATTTCTGTTTGTGTCCACCGCCAATGTGACGCGACGTGAGCCGGCCGTAGCTGTTGCGACCGCCGCTCTTTTTCTTCGGCTCAACAAGGCTCCTTTCAGGCCGCCACTTTGTGATTTCATCGAAAGCAGGCAGCGACTTGAAACGGAGCGTCGGCGTTAATGGGCGGAATTCTTTCAGTGCCATAATGCTATCTAAAATTCGATTTCTCTTCGTCAGATGAGATCGATCTTTTCGCCCTCCTTTAACGTCACGATCGCTTTCTTCCACCGCGGCCGTCGTCCCAACGGGTCCACGCACGCGTTTCTCCTTGCCCGCGTAATTGCAAGTGTTCACATCGACCACTTTCTTTTGAAACAGGCGCTCGATTGCGTTCTTGATCTCAATCTTGTTCGCACGCGGACTCACGCGGAAGACATACTTGTTCTGCTTCTCGCTCATCAGGGTTGACTTTTCAGTCAACGAAGCGGTTTGAATGATCTCGTGCGGCTCGTTCATGGTATTACTTCGCGTGTTCGCTGCCTCCAGCCGGGCGAGTCCGTTCCGCCAATCTTTCCAGCGCCTTCTGGGTGACGAGGATTTTCTCGAAGGCGAGCAACTGCTCTGTGTTTACATCGGAAGCAGTGGCAAGCGTCACCGGTTTGACGTTGCGCCCAGACTTCAAAGTGTTTTGATCAAACGCATCCGAGACCAACAAAACTTTCCGGGCGTCCGTTTGTTTTTTCAGCAAACCCACGAACGACTTCGTTTTGAGCTCCGGCACAACGAATTTGTCGATCGTCAAAACATCACCCGCCTTGATTCGCTCGCTCAGCGCTTTCCGGAACGCCAGACGTCGCACGGATTTTGAAACTTTTTTGAATAGTCTCGCGGCTTGGGTCCAAAGACGACACCACCGCCACGCCAGATCGGCGAAGATTTGTAACCAGCCCGCGCGCGGCCGGTCCCTTTCTGCCGCCAGGGCTTCGCGCCGGACAGATCCACTTCCGCTTTCGTTTTGGTGTTGGCTGAACCGGAACGACGCGCCGCGCGCATGGCGACGACTGTATCGTGGACGGCCTGCGAACCTTTTCCGTCTTCGATCAGTTCAATGCCGGCTTCCTTGGCAGCGGCTTTGGTTAAAACTTTCGCGCTCATTTCTTATCGCACTGGTTATGGCCGGCTTCTTCGCCGCTCTCGGCTTGATCTGCTTTTCGTGTGCTCCGCATGCTACCGCCAATTTGCGCCGTCCGGATTCTTGATCGCCGGTCTGACGATCACATAACTTCCATTCGCTCCCGGAACGGCGCCGCTGACCAAGATAATTTTTTCGGCTTCGCGCACCTGCATGACCTGCAGATTCTGGACGGTGACGCGTTCATCACCCAGATGACCAGGCATTCCCATGGTTTTTCCAAATACGGCCCGGAGTAGAACGATTGCCGACCGCACCGATGCGCCGATGCGTTTTCGAACCGTGTGCCGCACCTTGTCCGTGGAAGTTGTGCTTCTTCATCACGCCTTGAAATCCTTTTCCTTTCGATCGTCCAATCACATCGACATAGTCGCCCGCCTGAAATTGCGTAACGCTCAAATTGATCTCGCCTTCCGGAAGATCGCTGGTCAGGCGAAACTCGCGCACGAATTTTTGCGGCTCCACGCCAGCCTTTTTGAATTCGCCCAAGCAACGGTTTGGTCACACGCGATTCCTTCTGCACGCCGAACCCGACCTGCACGGCCGAATAGCCGTCGTTCTGTTCGGTCAAACGACGCAGCAAAACGTTATCGCCGGCCGCAATCACGGTCACGGGACGCAATCGACCTCTGGCGTCGTAAACGCTGGTCATACCAATTTTTTGTCCAAGAAGTCCGATGCTCATGACCGTGCTAATCGCAAATCTTTCAGAAAGGCCTCCGCTTAAATCTTAATCGTAATGTCAACGCCCGCAGGCAAATTCAGTTTCTTTAGTTCATCCACCGTTTTCGCCGTCGGCTCAATGATGTCCAGCAGCCGCTTGTGCGTGCGAATTTCAAATTGTTCCATCGACTTTTTATCAACGTGCGGCGAGCGGTTTACCGTAAATTTCTCGATCAACGTCGGCAGCGGAATCGGACCCGGCTACCCGCGCCCCGGTGCGCTTCGCAGTCTCGACGATCTCCACCGCGGATTGATCAAGCATGCGATGATCGAACGCCTTCAATCGAATCCGGATGCGCTGGCCATTGCTCATTTGGCCTCTTTCTGATCGAGAATGGCCGAAACCAGATTGGCCGGCACCGGTTGGAAATGGGAAGGTTCCATCGAGTAACTGGAGCGGCCTTTCGAAAGTGAACGGATGGCAGTCGCGTAACCGAACAACTCGGCGAGCGGAACCTCGGCATGAATGATCGCCAGATTGCCGCGCGTTTCGATGCTGTGAATGCTGCCACGACGTCGGCTCAGGTCGCCGCAGATATCTCCCTGATACTCGTCCGGCGTGATGTTTTCGACCTTCATGATCGGCTCCAACAGAATCGGTTTGCCCTGCTTAAATCCATCTTTCATGGCGAAAATCGCCGCCATTTTGAATGCGAGTTCGCTGGAATCGACTTCGTGGAACGAACCGTAAACGATATCGACCTCAACATCGACAACAGGATAACCGCCGAGCACGCCGTTGAGCACCGCTTCTTGGATTCCTTTTTGACCGCAGGAATGTATTCGCGCGGAATGATGCCGCCGACGATTTTGTTCTCGACGAGGAGACCTTTGCTGCGCTCGGCTGGACGCACATCCACTTCCACGTGTCCATACTGACCGCGGCCGCCGGATTGTTTAATCAACTTGCCGACGCCGTGCGCGTTCGTGGTGATCGTTTCGCGATAGGCGATCTGCGGCTTACCCGCGTTTGCGTCCACTTTGAACTCGCGAAACATCCGGTCGCGAATGATTTCCAGATGCAACTCGCCCATTCCGGCGATGATGGTTTGGCCGGTGTCTTCGTGCGTATAAACGCGGAATGTCGGGTCTTCTTCTGCGAGTCGCTGAAGCGCAATCGCCATTTTTTCCTGGTCCAGTTTTGTCTTGGGCTCAATCGCCATCGAAATGACGGGATCAGGGAAAGACGGCGGTTCGAGAAGGATCGGATGGTCCTCATCGCAGAGCGTGTCGCCGGTGGTGATATTTTTGATACCGACGATGGCGGCAATATCGCCGGAGTAACACGTCTCGATGTCTTCGCGTTTGTCCGCTTGAATCTGGATTAAGCGCGAAATGCGTTCGCGCTTGTTCGTGCGCGGATTGTAAACCGTGTCGCCCTTGCTTAGCGTGCCGGAGTAAACGCGGAAGAAAACCAGCTTCCCGACAAACGGATCGCTCCAAAGTTTGAACGCAAGCGAGCAGAAGATTGCCATTGTCATCCGTCGGCGCTTCCATCGGCTCGTGCGTATCTGGGTCCATTGACCTTTCGCGGGCGGAATGTCGAGCGGGCTCGGCAAATAATCGACTACTGCATCGACCAGATACTGAATGCCGATGTTCTTCAACGCGGAGCCGCCGATCACCGGCACAAATTTATTGGCGATCGTTTGTCGCCGAATTCCAGCCTTCAGCAGCTCCGGCGTGACCGGTTTTCCTCGAGATGACGGCCTCGGCGACGTCATCATCGAGATTGGAAACTTGTTGGACCAGATCGTTGTACGCCTTGTCAACAATCTCGACATACTCCTTCGGCACATCGGCGACTTCATACGTCGATCCGAGCTGATCGTTGTCGGAATAAATGATCGCTTTCTTGTTGATAACGTCGAGCTGGCCGCGCAGCTGATCTTCCTTGCCCAGCGGCAGCAAAACCGGCCACGCGTTCGCGCCGAGTTTTTGTGGATGCTATCCACCGACATTTCAAAGTCCGCGCCGACGCGGTCCATCTTGTTGATGAACGCCAGACACGGCACGTTGTATTTCGTGGCCTGACGCCAGACTGTTTCCGATTGCGGCTGCACGCCGGCCACGCCATCGAAAACTGCGATCGCCCCATCGAGAACGCGTAACGAACGTTCCACCTCGGCGGTGAAGTCGACGTGTCCCGGTGTGTCGATAATGTTGATCCGCTGCCTTGATCCCCTCGAAAATCTTGTAAACGCCTTCTTCCTTGCGTTGCGCCCAAGTGCAGGTTGTCGCAGCGGAAGTAATCGTGATTCCTCGCTCGCGTTCCTGCTCCATCCAGTCGGTGACGGTTGTTCCTTCGTGCACCTCACCCATCTTGTGAATCATGCCGGTATAAAACAACACGCGCTCAGTGATCGTCGTCTTGCCGGCGTCGATATGCGCCGCGATGCCAATGTTCCGCGTTCGTTCCAGCGGGAACTTGCGATTCGGCGAATTTGGATCTTTCGCCGCGGTCTTTTTCTGTTCCATCGTCGCCGTCGCCATAATCGTCACCAACGGAAATGCGCAAACGCGCGGTTCGCTTGCGCCATTTTATGAGTGTCTTCGCGTTTCTTGATCGCGTTCCCCTGGCCCGCTGCAGCATCCTTGATCTCCTGCGCCAGCGCTTCCGCCATCGGCACTCCTTTGCGATTGTCCGCGTATTGAACGATCCACCGAGTAGCCAGAGAAATTTGTCGAGCAGGCGTCACTTCCATCGGGACCTGATAGGTTGCCCCACCTACGCGCCGCGATTTTACTTCCAATCGCGGACGGACATTCTCGATCGCCTTATTTACAACTTCCAACGGATCGACCGAATCAGAACCTTCGCGAGATTTGTCGATCGCTGTGTGACGATCCGCTCCGCCAGCGATTTCTTGCCGCGATTCATCACCGTTGTAATGAGGCGCTCCACCGCCGGACTCCCATAACGGGAATCGACATGCTCCTTTTTCTTGTAAACTCTTTTCCGTCGCGACATTGTCGATCTTCCTGTCCAATATTATTTCTTTTCGGCCTCGGCTTCCTTCGCTGCGCCACCTCCGCCCGCACCAGCTTTCGGACGCTTCGCCCCGTATTTGAGCGGCCGCGCCGGCGCCCATCAACGCCTAACGCGTCGAGCGTCCCGCGCACAATATGGTAGCGGACACCCGGCAAATCCTTCACGCGTCCCCGCGCACAAGCACGATCGAGTGCTCCTGCAAATTATGCCCCTCGCCCGGAATGTAGGCAATCACTTCCTGGCCATTCGTCAACCGCACTTTTGCCACTTTGCGCAGCGCAGAATTCGGCTTCTTCGGCGTGCGCGTCATCACCTGCACACATACGCCACGCCGTTGCGGACAATCCGCCAGCGCCGGTGACTTCGATTTCACCGACACCTTTCGGCGTCCTTTGCGGATCAACTGATTAATCGTGGGCATCTTCCAAATCTCAAAAACAAAGCGCCGCCAAAAGCGTTGTGCGCGGGGCGACAAAAACCCGCCCAGGTCGCGCAGCAAACTCTCTCACGCGCCTGATGCGGTGGACCGTGAATATAGAGGGGAAAAGCGCGGCCTGCAAAAAATATTTTACACTGCGTTTGTCATTCCGAGCGGAGTCGAGGAATCTCTAATTGAGATGCAGAAAAGCTCTCGAACTTTTAGCCACCGATCGACACTCGAAAGCGCGGCGTGGACGCCTAACGACTGCGCACGGTGCAGATCGACACGCCGGCGTTCATGCCTGTGGGAACGCAAGGCTCGGTGAAAGGCGTCAGCCCTCGGGAACTGCGCGAACTGAATGCGCAAATCGTTCTTGGAAATACGTATCATCTATTCGTTAGGCCGGGACTCGATGTGATCAAACATTTTGGCGGCCTGCACAACTTTATGAACTGGAACGGACCCATCCTGACCGATAGCGGCGGTTACCAGATTTTTTCGCTGGCGAAGTTGCGAAAAATCACGGAGGAGGGCGTCGAGTTTCAAAATCACATCGACGGCGCGGCGAGCATTCATCATCGCCGGAGATCGCCATGGAAATTCAGATGGTGCTCGGCAGCGACATCGCAATGGCGCTCGATGAATGCGTTCCGTATCCGTGCGAATATGAATATGCAGCTCAAAGCGCGGAGATGACAACGCGTTGGGCGAAGAGATGCCTGGAGTGGAACCGGCGAAACGGTGAAACGGCGAATGAGAGAGTCGCCGCTTCGCCGATTCGTCGGTTCGACGATTCGATACTCGTCGGCATCGTTCAGGGCGCCACCTTCGAGGATCTGCGAAAAGGAAGCGCGCAGGCAATTGTCGATCTTGATTTCGATGGTTACGCCATCGGCGGCGTGAGCGTGGGCGAACCGGAGGATGAAATGATGCGAGCCGTCGAATGGGCTGAGCCATTCTTGCCCGGGAATAAACCGCGTTACGCGATGGGCCTCGGCACGCCGCCGCCAACTGCTGGAGTTGATCGCGCGCGGGATGGACATGTTTGATTGCGTGCTGCCAACACGTCTCGCCAGGAATGGAACGGCCTTCACGGCGACAGGCACGATCAATTTAAAAAACGCAGAGTTCATTCTGGACAAGAATCCGATTGAAGAAAACTGCGTATGCGAAGCCTGTCGTGAATTTTCGCGCGGTTACATCCGGCATCTCATCAAGGCGGAAGAAATTCTCGGCCTTCGCCTGATCACGCTGCATAACCTGCATTTTTATTTGAATTTAATGAATCAGGCGCGCAGCGAAGTAGAAAAGGGAACATTCGATCAGTTTCGTAAAGCGTTCGTAGCGGGTACAAAACGCGAGATGCGGTGATGGTCGAATGAGGCAGCTTGCAATGCAGAGCGGCGTCCCTGCCGTTAACCTACTCTTTTGCTGGCTGCCCTCCGCGCTGCCCGAAGATCCACAACGAACCGTTCATACTCGCGTTGCCGTGATTCCTCATCCGGTTGTCGAAGAAGAGACGATGGATGCACCGTGGCGAGGGCTCTGGGCGCAAGCTTCGACTGACAACACCTTGCCGCGCTCGCGAGTAACACGGAATGATGGACCGAAAACCGCCTGCGCTGCCGTCGCGCCGAGGCAGACCAGCAACCTCGGTTTAACAAGGCGCAGCTCCGCTTCCAGCCACGGGCGACAGGCTGCGATCTCGCGCGAATTTGGTTTCTGATGAATTCGAGCGTTTCCCCGAGGCTCCCATTTGAAATGCTTTCACCGCGTTCGTGACATAAACCTCCTTGCGATCGATTCCCGCTTCTTCCAGCGCCTGGTCCATGATTTTTCCAGCCGGTCCGACGAACGGTTTACCCTCCTGATCTTCGTAATCGCCGGGCTGTTCGCCGACCAGCATGATCGCCGCGTCTTTCGGGCCTTCGCCAAACACAGTTTGCGTGGCCCGCTTGTAGAGATGACACGCCGTGCATTCGTTGCGCCGCGTTGCGCACTTCGGCCAAACTCGGCATGTATCCGGCGGTTGCGCCGGCCGCGCGTATTCTTCAGTGGCAGTCACCATCTTTCGATTATAAATCGCAACTGCCTTGGAATTTGTGTTTGTTTAACCAAATGATTCTGGAAACGCCTCGATTAATTCTGCGTCCATTCCAAGAAGAAGACGTCGAGCCGTTTCGCCGAACTCATGGCGAACCCGATTTTACGCGATTTTCACTCGGCCCATACACGTATGAACAAACGCAGGGCGTGTTGCAGAAATTTCTCTCCTGGAATCAGGCTGGTTTGCCTTCGCAGTTCGCGGTGATTTTCGCGCAAATAACGACCTGATTGGCTATTGCGGTTTCCTTCACCACAAGGTCGACGGGAAGGACGAAAGTGAAATCGGTTATCGGCTTCATCCCGACTATTGGAACCGCGGACTTGCGAGCGAGGCCGCCCAGGCTGTCCGCGATCACGCGTTCCGCTGACCTGAACCTACCGCAGGGTCATTTCGCTGATCCATCCTGACAATCATCGCCTCGCGCCGCGTGGCTGAGAAAAACGGGATGAAGATCGAAAGAGAAACGGTGTTTCGCGGATTTCCAACGCTGGTTTTTGCGATTACTCGGGAGGCAGTGGCTTGCGGAGCGTGGCGCTGGATGAACTCGCGGGCGAGAGCGCGATAGGCTTCCGCGGCTGTGCCGCTCGGGCGTATCTCCAGAATCGATTTTCCGAAACTCGGTGCTTCGCTTAAGCGAACACTCCGCGGAATCACGGTTTGATAAACGCGTTCGCCGAAAGTGCTGGCGCACCTCGGCTACAACCTGCTCACTAAGATTTGTCCGGCCGTCGTACATGGTCAGTGACAATACCGCCGAGTTCGAGGCGCTTGTTCGCGCCCGAATCGCGCACCTGCTCGATCAGTCGGACAATTTTTACCAGTCCTTCCAGCGCGAAATACTCACACTGTATCGGGGTCAGAAGTTCATCGGCGGCGGCGAGCGCGTTGGTCATCAAAATTCCGAGCGACGGCGGACAATCCAGCAGAACAAAATCAAACGTCTCATCTGCGTGCAACGGCTGGAGCGTTTCCGCCAGCCGCGTGAGATGATTCGGCATCCGGGCGATCTCGACCTCGGCACCGGCAAGATCGAGATCGGAAGGCACAATGAACAGAGCTTCGCGTTCGGTTGGAAAGATTCTTTCGGTAATGGAGGCGCCGCCAAGTAATGGCTCATAAAGACTGGTTTGCTCCACTGCTTGCAACCCAAACGAACTGGTAGCGTTCGCTTGTGGATCAAGATCGATAATCAAAATGCGATGACCTGTTTCGGCCAGCGCGGCGCCGAGATTTACAGCCGTGGTGGTCTTGCCCACACCGCCTTTTTGATTAGCGATCGCGACGATCTTCATAAATCAGAGTAGTCAAGCCCGGCTGCGCATCGCTTGCAGTCTTCCAAGCTTGCCAGATGATGTTGCCAGTCGCTGCAAACGGAAACTAAATTTTTCGGATTTCGGATTTGGAATTTCGGCAGTAGCGTTTGAACGTCCAAGTCGTGAAAGCTCCTCTGTATCAATCGAACCAGCACCGGCCGCGAAACCGCAGGAGCGCGAGGAACCCGTTGTCTTACGAAGCCAGGACCTGCGCGGCGTCGTCACGCTGACGCTAAACCGGCCGCACGCGTTTAATGCTTTATCTGAGGCGATGCTGGCAGCGCTGCAGCATGAATTCGACGCGATAGCCGAAGATGACGTCTGTGCGGGTGGTCGTTGTCGCGGCCGAGGGCAAGGCGTTCTGTGCCGGTCACGATCTGAAAGAGATGCGCGCTAAGCCATCGCTGCGAGTACTACGAGCGGCTCTTCAGTCAATGTTCTGAGATGATGCTGGGCATCCAGCGGTTGCCCGTGCCCGTGATCGCTCGTGTTCAGGGCGTCGCGACCGCGGCAGGCTGCCAGTTAGTGGCCATGTGCGATCTGGCCGTGGCAGCAAGCACCGCAAGGTTCGCCGTCAGCGGCGTCAACCTGGGTCTTTTTGCTCGGCGCCGGGCGTCGCGCTCTCGCGAAACATTTTGCGCAAGGCAGCGTTCGAGATGCTTGTAACGGGCGAATTTATCAGTGCCGAAGAAGCAAAAGTGCGCGGATTGATTAACCGCGTCGCGGAACCGGAACAGCTCGACGCCGAAGTTGAGAAACTTGTTGCGGCAATCATTGCAAAACCGCGTGTGGCTGTGGCGATGGGAAAGGAATTCTTTTACCGGCAAATTGAACTGGGCATTGCTTCAGCCTACGAAGCGGCTGCAGCAGACCATGGCCTGCAACATGATGGATGAAGCTGCGCTCGAAGGCGTTCAGGCATTCATTGACAAGCGCCCGGCGCGCTGGCTAAAACATACAAAGTCACCGTGACCGTTTCGATCTAACGATTCAACGGTTCATCGATTTAACAACTTCGCCCGTGACTTTCACTCTTCAAGAACTGGCCAGCATGTCCGGCGGCGAGTTGGTTGGCGATCCAAAGCTGAAAATTACGGGCGCTGCATCGCTCGCCGAAGCGACGAGCGGAGAGATTAGTTTCTTCGCCAATCGAAAATATATTGGCCTCTTGCGCAAGACGCGGGCTTCGGCTGTTTTCGTTCCGCCCGATTTCGGCGAACCGCTCACCGCCGCCCAGGTTCGCGTCTCAAATCCTACCAAGGCGTTCGAGCAGGTAGTGCTCAAATTTGCACCGAAACCAATCACTTTTGCGCCTGGGAGTTCATCCCAGCGCGATTGTCGGCTCAAGCGTTCGCCTCGGAGAGCGTGTATCAATCCAGCCTCATGCGGTCATCGAAGACGGTTCCGAAATCGGCGATGACACAATTATTGGCGCTGGAAGTTACATTGGACATGAAACAACAATCGGGGCCGCGTGCATGATTTATCCGCTCGTGACCATTCGCGAGCGAAGCCGGATTGGTTCGCGAGTAATCATTCACAGTGGCGCGGTCAGTCATTGGTGCGGATGGCTTCGGTTTCGAAATGGTCGATGGCCGGCAGCAAAAGATCCAGCAGCTCGGGATCGTGCAGATCGACGATGACGTCGAGATCGGCGCAAACACGACACGGTTGATCGCGCCCGGTTTGGTCGGACCTGGATTCAGCAAGGGGTGAAGATCGACAACCTCGTGCAAATCGCGCACAACGTGATTATTGGGAAAAATTCCGTGATCGTGGCCCAGACCGGCATATCCGGGCAGCACGCGCGTGGGAGAGCGCGTCACAATGGGGGCAGGTTGGCATTGTGGGCCATATCGAAATTGGCGACGGCAGCAGCGATTGGCGCGCAAAGCGGCGTCTCCAAGAGTGTTCCGGGAGGCGTCTGGTTCGGTTCTCCCGCGGTTCCACTTGCAGGAAGCGCAGCGGCAAATTGCCTGGATCCACCGACTCGGAAAACTCTTTGCGCGAGTAAAGAGATTGAGAAGAAATTAGAATCCTAATTTCGCCGCGTCGCTGAAACGAGCCCGCGCAACGCCTCAGGCGAGATCCATTCTGCGCCGCACGCCGCAACTGTCTCTGCCTCCATGGAATCAGAAGTAGCCACCATTAGCTCGAACCGTTTCGCGTATTTGCTCGCCAGTCGCTCGATGATGGCGTCGGCTGTCTGGCCCGTGCGGGAATAAAAGACTTGCACTTCAGCAGGGCCGGAGGTCGCCTCGACCTTTCTTCCTTTGCCATCAAAGACGACTACCACGCGCACACCGGTCCAGTCTTGATAATCGCGCAACTGTTTGATCAGCGCTTCACGTGCCAACGAGGACCGCCGCGCGTGGAGCTTGCGTAATTCAGGCCAGGCAAAAATAACGCTGTGCCCATCGACGATCAGATAACGTGGCGCGCTGCGGCATTACTATGTTATCGTGCATGAATCACCAAAACCAAGTGGTCGTAAGACAGATCGAATCGAATTTACTGCTTCCGCGTCGGATGTGCCTTCTTTGTCCGCTGCTTGCCTGATGCCGGTTGCGCAGCGCTGGCTCGCAGCGCTGCCTTCTTGCGCTCTAGATACGCTCTACGTCGCTTGCGTTTTGACTTGTACCTGGTGCTGTTGTCCCACGGGCATGTCTTATCGGTTGAAACGATCGAGAAACGCAATCTGATTGAACTCAGATTGTTTCCTACTCCAGCCTTCGAGCCGAAATCGCGATTGCGTTTCTGCGCGATTCGTTTAAAAAGCACCACTCTCAATGGCGCATCGGGAATCGGCGGCATCCTCCTCCACGCCGAAAAGCGTGGCTGGCCTTGCCATTTTACTGCTCGTATTGGCAGCTTTTTTCGGGTTTTTAAACACTCAAAGGTGAAAGCGCTTCGCGTAACTGTGGCAACCGCACAGGCTGCGCGCGATGCAGCCGAGCGCCGTATACACGAGAAGCCGAATACCTCGAGCCGGTGGCACCGGGAAGAACAGAGCAAAGTCGCCGAAGCGGAAAACAGAGCCGCAAAAGCCGAGGCAGAGCTGGCTCAAACACAGAAAGAGAAGGCCGATCTACAGGCCAAAGTAGACCAGAACCAGAAGGAGATCCCTTCTTTGCAGATGCGCGGGGACAAAGCGGAAAAAATCCGAATGCTTCGACGGCTGACAGCCCCGCCGCGACAGCACCGGCCACGGACTTGCAGTCGCAACTCGATGATCTCCGCAATCAACTGGATAGCGCAGAAAAGAAAAAGCTTTCCTTTCCGAAAAACTCCAGGACATGCAGGAGCGCGCAGATCAGCCGAAGCAAGAAAAAACGGCGGGAAGCCGTGCGGGAAAGTGGACCGCGTCGAACGGGGTTGCGCGGCACAGTCCTCGCGGTCAATCAGGCGTATAACTTCGTGGTATTGAATCTCGGTGCTCGCCACGGAGTAGAGTCGAATGCCGAGATGCTCGTTCTGCGAGACGGAGCTTTGATTGGAAAAATTCGCATTTCTTCAGTTGAACCGGCGACCGCCATCGGCGATATCATGACCAACAGTTTGGCGCGCGGCGCTCAAATGCAACCTGGAGACAACGTGATTTATGCTGGCACAAGTCCGTAACCTTCGAACAATCGTCGTCCCCGTTCTGCTGTGTGCATTCGTGGTCGGCATGACCTCATGCGCAACACAGAAGGAGACTGCCCTGGTCAACGATCCGAACGACCGCCACGACTCAATGATCCCATGGAACAAGCAAGAATCGTGGGAAACTTCGTGGGCAGTTCGCTGGGATGACCGATAGACGCTAACAGACGAGGCTTGCGCCAATTGCGTTTTCGGTGGAACGCGTTTCCTCAGCGCGTTGGCAAAGTAATGCAGCTTTGCCGTCTGACATGTGCGCCTGCGGCAGTCCATTGCCATCCGCTCGCCGCGGCAGCCGATCCCCTGCAATTCAAATCCAGAAACCGGCTGGGACGACTGCGTTTTTGGGTATCACGACAATGCCGTCGCGGATGAAATAATTGTCTGCATCCAAATTTGGCGGTTTCCCTTCCGGCGTAATCACGACCCCATCGGCGATGCGGGCGTTTTTGTCGATGATGGCACGATCAATCACGCAATTGCGTCCAATACCGATGGGCAGCTGTGACGAATCAGTTTGTCCTAATTCAAAATAATCCGCGCCCATGACGATGCTGTTCCGGATGGTCGCGCCGCTTTGGATAACGCTGCGTATTCCCACCACGCATCGTTCCAGGTGCGCATCCGAGATGATGCATCCATCCGAAATAATCGCCTGCCGTAGGGTGGCGCCGTTGATTTTGCTTCCCGGCAAAAAGCGCGGATGCGTGTAGATCGGAGACTCGGGCTCGAAGAAGCTGTACTCGGGCACTACATCGGTGAGATCCAGATTCGCCTCGTAGAAGGCGCGGATTGTTCCGATGTCTTCCCAATAACCCTTAAAGATAAACGCGCTGACGTGCCGGTCTTTGATCGATAGCGGGATAATATGTTTCCCGAAATCGAACAGATCGTTCTGCAAAGATTGTATCAGCACCTCGCGATTGAAGACGTAAATTCCCATCGAGGCCTGGAACAATTCTTCATTCTTCATTGGAACCGATGGCGCCGAGCAGCTCCCGGCTCATTTTCATTTCCTGTAGGATCGCTTCATCGGTCGGTTTCTCGACGAAGCGCGTAATCCGGCGGTCAGCGCCACTCTGCATGATGCCAAACTCAGAAACGTAACGCCGCGCGGACCGGTTTGGTGGCCAATGTAATGTCTGCGCCCGAGTTCGATGTGCTGCTGAAGAATTTCTCGAAAATCCATTCGATAAAGCTGGTCGCCGCTTAGGAACCAGGTAATAATCAAACGGACGCTCGAGGAAATAGCGCATGTTTTGCCGCACAGCGTCAGCGGTTCCCTGATACCATTGCGAACCGGCCGGCGTTTGTTGAGCAGCAAGAATGTCCACAAAGCTGCGCGAGAAATTGTCGAACTTGTAACTGGCCTGAATATGCCGATGCAGCGACATAGTGTTGAACTGAGTCAGCACATAGATCGAGCGCAGCCCGGAGTTCAGACAATTGCTGATCGGGATATCGACGATGCGATATTTCCCCCGAGCGGCACAGCCGGTTTGGCGCGGTCCTTCGTTAACGGGAACAAACGCGTGCCGGCGCCGCCGCCCATGACGATGGCGAGCGTTTGCTGGGTCGTGTCTGGCGGCAATGCTCCGAACGCCCGGGGATTTTTCGGAAGCGAATCGCCTTGCGGCTGGTGTTGCATTGGGATCAATCAATCGTGAACGGCTTTGGGGTCAATAACCTTGCGAGACACCTTATAAATGACGAATGACGAATGACGAAGCCCGAAAGAATGACCAATCGGAATGACAAAGAGCGTTGATATGCCTCTTCGTCATTTGCGCGTCAGGAACTTCCTCGTCATTCGTCATTCGTGCATCGTCATTGTCCCAGCAGTGTGTGGTCCAGCCTGCTCTATTGAGGCGAATCTTGCGACTGAAGGCGGGCACCGCTACACTCAAAAACATGTGTGGGATTGTCGGATACGTTGGGCGCGCTCAAGCGGCGCCCATTTTGCTGGATGGGCTGCGTCGTCTTGAATATCGAGGCTACGATTCAGCCGGTATCGCTGTTGTAGACGAGGGCCGTCTGGAAACGCGCAAATGTGCGGGTCGCATCGCGGCGCTCGCACAACTAATGAGGAAGGAACCGGTCTCCGGTTCGCTTGGCGTCAGTCACACACGCTGGGCCACGCACGGCAAAGTCACCGATCAAAACGCGCATCCGCATTTCGACGCCAGCGGCAAGCTGGCGCTGGTCCATAACGGCGTTATCGAAAATTATCAGGCGCTCAAAGATGAGCTAATCCAGCAGCGGCGATACGAACTTTCGCTCCGAAACCGATACCGAAGTGCTCGCGCATTTGATTGGGAAACTCTACGACGAATCGTGCGCCAGCACCGTGGATGTCCCGGAGAAAAAGCGCGCTTGCTTGCACGCCGTTCGCGCGGCGCTTCGCCAGGTGATCGGCACGTATGGCATCGCTCTGGTCCATGCCGATATCCCGGATTTCATGATCGGCGCGCGGCGCGGAAGCCCGCTTGTGCTCGGCGTGGGTGACGGCGAAAATTTCCTGGCCAGCGACGTTAGCGCAATCGTCGCTTACACCCGCGACGCAGTTTACTTGAACGATTTCGATGTAGTCGCGGCGGGGCGAGACAAATTCGAGATCACGTCGCTTGCCGGGGACAGCACCGAGCATCCGGTCAGCAAAGTTGAGTTTACCGCCGAAGACATTGGAGAAAGGTGATTATCCCCATTACATGCTCAAAGAAATCTTTGAGCAACCAAACACGGTGCGCGACGCGATGCGTGGCCGTCTCAACCCGGATGAATGCACCGCGAAGCTGGGTGGCTTGAACATGACACCTCCCGAGCTGCGCGACGTCGGCCGTATCGTTCTTACTGGGCTGCGGCACGGCGCTTCATGCCGGCAGGGTCGGCGAATATTTGATCGAGCGACTTGCCAACTTTCCAACAGACGTCGAATACGCGAGCGAGTTTCGCCATCGCAACACGCCGATGACTCCTGAGACGCTGGTTTTCGCCATCAGCCAGAGCGGCGAAACCGCGGATACGCTCGGCGCGTTGCGTGAAAGCCGGCGCAAAGGTTTTCGCACACTGGGAATTTGTAATAACGTCGCGAGCACAATCGCGCGCGAAAGCGACGGGGGCGTTTACATGCACGCCGGGCCGGAGATCGGCGTCGCAGCCACGAAATCGTTCACGTCGCAGCTTGTCATTCTGACGCTTCTCGGACTGCTGCTTTGGACGGATGCGAAATCTTTCCGCGACTGAAGGAAGCCGCGTGATTGAAGCGCTCGAAGCGTTGCCCGGCCAGATCGAAGCGGTTTTGGAACTGAACGATCAGATTAAGGCAATTGCGAAAAAATATGCCGATGCGAACGGCATGCTTTTCTTCGGCCGGCAATTCAACTTCCCCGATCGCACTCGAAGGCGCGCTCAAAATGAAGGAGATCACCTACCTTGTTTGCCGAAGGGCATCCGAGCGCTGAGCTCAAGCATGGCATCATCGCGCTGATCCGTCCCGATTTGCCCTCGGTGTTTATCGCCCCTGATGATTCCGTCTTTTCGAAGAACCTGAACAACATCGAGCAAGTGAAAGCCCGCAAGGGACCCGTTATCGCCGTGACCAGCGGGAACGGTCCGAAGCACCTCAAAGGGATTGCCAACGAAATTATCGTGTTACCGGAAGCGCCAGAGTGCATAATGCCCATCCTGGCTGTCGTTCCGCTTCAGCTTCTCGCCTATCACCTCGCAGTCGAGCTCGGCCGAGATGTCGATAAACCACGGAACCTCGCCAAAAGCGTAACCGTGGAATGATATTGTGCTGGTAGGGACAGCGCGGCGTCCATATCGATTTCCTGTCGCTGGAAATTCTAGCGGTTTTGCAGTAAACTGCGCGCCCAAGCATCCTCTTCCTCCGGTGCAACACAACGAAGAGTACGTGCTCAGAGTCCTCGAGGAGGGCGGACTCATCACACGCCAGCAGATCGACGGCGCGCGTCACTTCTAAACGGCGAGCCCGGTGTAGTCGATGTCTTGATCAACGACGGGATCGTCTCCGACGTGGACGATCTCGCGCACGCTCGCAGCGCAAGCGCACATGGATTGGATCGACATCTCTTCCATGGTGATTCCGCCGCAAATCATCAATCAAATCCGCGGCGAAGACGCACGCCGTTTCAAGGTCATCCCGGTCGCTTTCGGCGAAACCGGCCTGGTGGTGGCAGTGGGCAATCCGCTCGACATCGATACGATCGACAGCCTCAGTTTTCTTCTGCAACGCGAGCTGGAACTGGTTTGCACCAGTCCCGCAGAAAATTCGTGAAGCGTTGATCAAATACTACGGCACTGCTGACGAAGCAGCCGATGTCTTGCAGAAAAAATCGGCGAAGACATCGATCTCGGCTTGGAAATTGGCGATGGCGCGGAAGCGACCGCAGATCGATGAAGCCGATGCACCGATCATCCGGCTGGTGTCCATGTTGCTGATCGAGGCCCACCGCGCGGGCGCGAGCGATATTCATCTCGAACCGCTGGATAAAAAATTCCGCGTCCGATTTCGGATCGACGGCGTTCTGCAGGAAATGCAAGCGCCACCGAAGCGTTTGCAATCGGCCATCATCAGCCGGCTCAAGATCATGACCGGTTCGATGAGCATCGCAGAAAAACGCCTGCCGCAGGACGGTCGCATCCAGGTAAAAATCAAGAAGAAGCCGATCGATCTTCGCGTCTCGACGATTCCGACCAATCACGGCGAAGCGTGGTGATGCGTCTGCTGGACAAATCCAGCTCTAAAGCTCGGTTTGCCGGAGCTTGGATTTTTTCCGACGATCAGGAAACGTTCGAACGCCTGATCAAGCTGCCGGACGGCATTCTACTCGTTACCGGCCCTACCGGCTCCGGAAAAACGACCACGCCTTTACGCCTGTCTCAATTACATCAACAAACCAGACCGCAAGATCATCACCGTGGAAGAGCCGATCGAGTATCAGATGACCGGGCATCAATCAGGTGCAGGTGAATACCGAGATTGGGATGACCTTTCCGGCAGCCTTGCGTTCCATTCTGCGCCAGGCGCCGAACATCATCATGATTGGCGAAATTCGCGACCTCGAGACAGCGAGCATCGCCACGAACGCCAGCCTCACTGGTCACCTCGTCTTTCAGCACGCTGCACACGAACGACGCGCCTTCTGCGGTAGCGCGCTTAGTCGATCTCGGTGTTCAGCCGTTCCTTGTTGCTTCCTCCGTGCGAGCGATCATGGCGCAAAGGCTCGTCCGCCGATTATGCGCCAACTGCAAACAACCAGGCGAACTTAGCGAGACCGAATTGCGCGCATTGCGAATCGAGCCCGGGCAGTTCGTCCGAGGCGCAAGTCATGAAGCCGGTCGGCTGCGACCGATGCCGTCAAATCGGCTACAAGGGTCGAATGGGCATCTTCGAAATCTTCGATGATCGACGATGACGTGCGCCACATGATCAACAAACGCAGCTCGACTTTGTCGTTGCGCCAACGAGCGCGCGAACTCGGCATGCGCACACTCGCGCGAGGACGGCGTCCGCAAGGTGCTGGCCGGCCTCACCTCTGCCGAAGAAGTGATCTCCATTACCGTCGGGAGACGTGAGCTGATGCCATTAAGGTTAACGAATCCATGAATAACAGCTTGCCGAATTTTTCGTGGAGCAGCGGCGTGCTCCAGCCTTCGCAGGCAGAGGACGTGCTGAGACGAAGTAGAGTTGAATGGCAAGACGGTCGCGCAGGCGATGATCGATGGCGGCTTCATCGATGAGCACTGGCTTTTATCAGACAATTGCAAACGGACTCGGCACCGACTTGATCGACCTGACCGAACGCGAGATCGCGCCGGAGATTTTGCGTTTGATTCCCAGTGGGCTGGCTCGGTTGCACGGCGCTCTTCCGGTTGAGATGAGCGGAACCACATTGCGAGTCGCGCTCGTTGATCCGTTTGATCTTCACGCCGCGGAGGACCTTCGCTTCGCGCTCGGTAAAGACATTCAGGTCGTCGTTTCGCCGCCGGATCAAATCGAAGACCTGATCAAACAGCATTACGGCAGCGATACGACGAGCATGGAGGACGTCCTCAAGCAGCTCGGCGAAGCTGGCGAGCTTGCTGCTCAATCGCGCGAGGCGAGACGGCGAGGCGTGCGGTCGAAGCCGAAGCAAACGCAACTCCCATCATTCGCTTTGTCGATCTGATTCTCTACCAGGCGATCCAGGACCGTGCGAGCGACATTCACTTCGAGCCATTCGAAAACGAGTTCAAAATCCGCTATCGCGTCGATGGGCGCGCTCTACGAAATGTCGCCGCCGCCGCGTCATCTTGCTCTGCCCGTGATCTCGCGCGTGAAAGTGATGGCAAACATGAACATCGCAGAAAGACGGTTGCCCCAGGACGGCCGCATTCAGAAACATATCGCCGGACGCAACGTCGATCTTCGAGTTTCAACTTTGCCAACTCAATTCGGTGAGAGCCTGGTGCTGCGGGTTCTCGACCGCAGCATTGTAAATCTCGACTCGAAGCGCTCGGGATGCCCGATTACATCTACAATTTTCTGCTGGAGATGATCGAGCATCCGAATGGCATCTTCATTGCCACTGGACCGACCGGCTCTGGAAAGACAACAACGCTTTACTCCTGCCTGCGCAAAATCAATACGATCGATTCGAAGCTCCTCACGGCAGAGGAGCCGGTCGAATACGATCTGGAAGGGATCGTGCAAGTGCCGGTGAACGACGCCATCGGCCTGACCTTTGCGCGCGTTTTGCGCTCGTTTCTGCGCCAGGACCCGGATCGCATTATGGTGGGCGAGACGCGCGACCTTGAGACCGCGCAGATTGCCGATTCAGGCGTCGCTGACGGGGCACCTTGTTTTCACTACGCTTCATACAAACGACGCGCCCGGGGCCATCACGCGTTTGATCGACATGGGTGTGGAGCCCTTTCTGATTTCGTCCACGCTGGAAGCGGTCCTCGGACAGCGTTTATTGCGCAGCATCTGTCGCCAGTGCCGCACCACTTACAAGCCGAGCGACTCGTTACTGGCTGAGTTAGGGATTTCGCGGCGGGACATCGGCGAAAAACAATTCTTTTGCGGTAAAGGTTGCGACGCTTGTAACAACACAGGCTACAAAGGACGAAAAGGAATCTACGAGCTTCTGAGAATCACTGATCCGATTCGTGAACTAATCAATGAACGCGCGCCAACGGTTACGTTGAAGCAAAAGGCTGTGGAGCTTGGAATGGTAACGCTGCGCCAGGACGGCTTGCGCAGCATCTTCGCTGGCGACACCACCGTCGAGGAAGTGCTGAGATATACGTAAGCCAATGACGAAAGGCGCGCGTGATTCGTTGAATCGTTACACGGTTACATCGGATTTGCGGTTTAACGATTTAACGATTCGACGTTTTAACGTGGCGAAGTCATTCGACATTCGGATTTCGTCATTTGTTGGTTCGTCAGGTCCCAATGCTCGACATGCCGTTCCGAGTTAACTAAAATCGCTCGCCATGGCGCGCTTATAACTACGTAGCTCTCGATTCTCGGGGACAGGAAGCGACTGGGTTAGTTGAAGCCGCTTCGACCAATGACGCAATCGGCCGATTGCGTCAGGCTGGCTATTTCCCAACGAGTGTCTACGAGGAAGCTGTAGCCCGCCCCGACGACAAAGCATGCTCGGCGCCGCGCGGCGAAGATGGTGCGCGCGACGAAACCGCGCGCGGAAGACCGGAATTGTTCTTTTCAAGCGCACGAAGGTTAAGCCAAAAATCCTGATGATTTTCACGCGTCAATTGGCAACGCTGATTGATTCCGGATTGCCATTGTTGCGAAGTTTGACCGTCTTGGCGAAAGCAGGAACGCGACAAGGTATTGAAAAATACAATTAACAAGCTCTGCCGACTCCGTTCAGAGCGGTAACACATTTTCTGACGCGCTGGCCCTGCATCCGCGGATCTTTAACAATTTATACGTCAACATGGTCAGAGCCGGCGAGGTCGGCGGTGTGCTCGAGATGGCGCTCAACCGGCTTTCGGAATTTCAGGAGAAAGCCGACGAAGATTAAGAACAAGGTCATCGCGGCAATGGTCTATCCGATCATTGTGATGACGATGGCAGTGGGCATCATGGGGTTTCTCCTTGTCTTCATTGTGCCGAAATTTGAAGCGATCTTTCACGACATGCTTGGCGATAAACCGCTACCAGCCGTCACCACGTTTGTTATCGGAACGAGTAACCTCGTAAAGGATCATGGTCTTGTTCTGCTCGGGGCGGTAATCGTCGCAGTGACGGCTTACAAATTTATTGGCCGCACGCGAGGCGGGCGATTCGTGATTGACAGTTTCAAGCTGCGCATGCCGCTCTTTGGCGATTTGAATCGCAAAACGGCAATCTCGCGGTTCGCGCGCACACTTGGAACACTGGTCACGAGCGGTGTGCCGATTTTGCAGGCATTAAATATCACCCGCGAAACCGCCGGCAACGCTGCAATTGCCGCCGCGATCTCACACGTGCACGACAGCGTAAAGGAAGGCGAATCGATCGTTCAACCGCTGGAAGCCAGTCGCGCTTTTCCGCCGATGGTGACCAGCATGGTCGATGTGGGCGAAGAAACCGGTAAACTTCCAGAAATGCTCCTGAAGATTGCCGAGGTGTATGATGATGAGGTCGATAACGCGGTTGCAGCCCTCACATCGATGCTCGAGCCCATCATGATCGTGTTTCTGGCGCTGATTGTCGGCACGATCGTGCTCGCTCTCTTTACGCCGCTTATCAGCATCATCACCGGCTTGCAGCAGCAAACGTGACTGCGCTTGCGGCCGAAATGACGAAGTCAGAATGATGATGTCGTAGACATCGTTACATCGTTACGTCGGATTTACGGTTCAACCGACTCAACGGTTCAACGAGTCAACTTGGCACAGCCGTTCGTCACTTAACGCCAGGGCGCGTTTACTCTCATCGAACTGATCGTCGTCGTCGCCGTTATCATCATTCTCACCGGATTGGTTCTAAGCACAGTCGGCTACGTTCAGAAGAAAGGCTGCCCGGTCCCGCGCCGAAACCGAAATCGCCGCCATGTCCGCGGCCTGCGAAAGTTACAAAGCGGATAATGGAGTTTATCCGAGCGATAATGCGACGACCGATACACATGCATCTCTGATGCGCAGCAGGACTTCGACGCCGGCAGACTGTAAGCAGCATGCCAGCATTTAGCTGGCACAGCTGCGCGTCAACAGCGGAACGCCGGGATCCGACCGGGAAAATCATACATGCACGTTCAAGCCTAACATGCTCTGACCCAGACCGCGCCGGATACGACGACACGCGTAATTCGATTCTTTCGGCAACAGCTACGGCTATTCGACTCGCGAACCAGGCTGATACAAACTAAATGCTTCGATCCGTTTGATCTCTGGAGCACCGCGCTAACGCCGAACTCCAGCCAACCGATCAGTATGCAGTGGATCAAAAATTGGTAGGGGCGCCCTAGGGCTTGTAGGGCGTTTCGAACGCCGTTGGCGTCACCCTTCGCTCGTGTGCACCACAACTTCCACACGGCGATTGGGACTCTGCTCTTCAATTGATCCGTTTGGCGACGCTCGGAATTTCGCCGGGCCGTAACCACGCGTTTCGATTTGCGCAGGATTAATACGCATTGCCTCTACCAAATAGCGCTTCACGCTGTCCGCGCGGCGCTGACTTAGATCGAGATTGTATTCATATGTGCCGAATGAATCCGTGTAACCTTCGACCGAAAATGTCGCCTTCGGATTGCGCTGGATGAGAGTGCCCAGTTTTTGCAGCTGACCGATGGCGCTCGCTTGCAGCACGTCGCTGTCATATTGGAAGAGCTGATCGTCCGGCAGTCGTAATTTCGTACCCAGATCCGGAGCGGACCTTTTTGCGCAAGTAGTTGGTCCAAATCGCTGAAGCCGGGGTGCGTCCTTTATTTGGTCCAGCGCTGTCACCGGGCATCTTGCTGGTAAAGGTGTTGGGACGCTTGATCGTCGTATCTGGTAGCCAGCTCTGTTCCGCTGAGCGCAGGCTGTGGACGGCCTGACTGCGAATTATTGTTCAGCAGCGATTGTTCGTGCAGCGCGTTTGGATCGCTGGCGAGACTTTGCGCAGTCGGAACGCTCAATTTCAGTTAGCACGGAATTTACTTCTGGCTGTTCCACTTTGGGTTGATCAGGCAAAACGTCCCGCATGTCGTCCGGAAGCGCCGCGCTGGCCTGAATGTCCTGCAATAGCTTGTCGAACGATTTCTTTCGTCCGGCAACTGCACATCAGTGTTGTCGGGGTTTGGTTTCGCGGCTGGATTTGTCTGATCGGCATTGCTCTTGCCGAGGTCCGACGTGCTGATGCTCCTGACCTTAAACGTGGGTGTCTGCTCATTTTGAGCAACCATAGTTTCCACCGATTGAAAACGCGTCCGGTAAAAGTAAGCGCAGAGCGCGAGGTGTAATCGCCAGCGAAACGATCAATCCAAACCAGAGCCAGCTGCGCTCTTTGCTGCCCGTGAGCAGTCCTTCGGTTTCCAACCGGTCAAAATCGTCGAAATCGGAAACTCTCATTGCTTACACATGGCTTCGCAACATATCACATCTGGAATGACGAAGCAGCCAACGCGCTAAAGCCAAAAGTTAAAAGCGTGAAGTTACACCGTCTCCCTACTGACCTTCTTTTAACTTTGTAACTCTTTAACGCTTTAACTTTTCCTTCAACTGCTCCGCGTTTGCTCAATAAACGCTCTGGCAGCACGCCGGATTTCATCTGCCACGCGCGCCTCGGGCGAAACAAATTTCGGTGTGAACCATGGAAAGAGTCCGATCAAATCGTGTGTGACCAGAATTTGTCCGTCGCAATGCTTGCCCGACCCGATACCGATGGTTGGAATGCCGATTGCCTTTGTGATCTGCTTTGCAATTTCCGCGACCACAATCTCGAGCACGATAGAAAACGCACCGGCTTTTTCTACGGCGCGCGCATCGGCAACCAGCGCTTCCGCTTCAGACTGAGTACGACCCTTGATCCGATAGCCGCCTTCCTCGCGCACACTTTGTGGTAGCATGCCGATGTGTCGCCATGAACGGGATACCTGCCTTTGTGATCGCTTCGATTTGCGCGACATGGCTCACGCCGCCTTCGAGCTTCACCGCCTGCGCGCCAACATCGACAAACTTCCTGGCGGTCTCCACAGCTTGTTCGGGTGTGTCGTAAGTGTGGATCGGCATGTCCGCCACGAGTAATGCCTGCTTAACCCCGCGAGCCGCCGCGCGGGTGTGATGCAGCATTTCCTCCATCGTTACACCGGTCGTATCCTGACAACCAAGCACCACCATGCCTAACGAGTCGCCCACCAGGATGATGTCGATGCCGCTTTCGTCGAGCAAACGCGCCGTCGGATAATCGTAAGCCGTTAACGCGGTGATCTTTTCGCCGCGTTGCTTCATTTGGCGAAAATCTTTCATCGGATCTGGTCGGAAGATCAGCCGCCAATTTGAGAACGCAAGCTGTAGCAGAAAGCGGCGGAGCGTCCGCCGCACTCGAAAACTTTCGTAAAGCGGGATTAGATTCCCGAACATTTCGCACGAAGTGCCTTGAGTGCGCACGCGTCCTCGCGTCGCCTTCTCGAATGCGGCCAAGCTTACCAGTCGCTCGCCAGCCGAAACCACGCCGCCACAATCTTCAAGTTCCGCGAGCAGATCTGCGATTGTTCTTGTTTGGCCCGGCAAAATCAGATCCGGCCGGATGTCGGTCAGCGGCTGGAGGACAAACTTTCTCGTGCATCCGCGGGTGCGGCAATTGCAGTCGTTCGTTGTCGATCTGGCGATCGCCGCAGTAGAGCAGGTCGATGTCAATTGTGCGCGAGACGTTTTTCTGATGATCGCGCTTGCGGCCTAATGACTCCTCGATGCGAACCAGTTGCTCAAGCAACTGCACGGGATCGCCTTCATAATCAAATTCAACGACTGCGTTTAAAAATTTTGAGCGCTCCCGTTCGCAATCGACCGGCTCGGTCTCGTAAATCCCCGAAGAGAGAATGGGCGGTTGTACCTCATCAAGCTCGATGATTTGTCGTCGCGCTGCTCGCAAATTCTCGAGCCGATCGCCGAGATTGATCCGAGGGCGACAGCCGTTCTCATCGTTGTAGCTGGGATCGCGATCTGGCCGGAGTCGCCGCCTCGGCGATTAAAGTCCCAGCACATCCTGCATGCTATAGAGGCCCGGCGGCCTTCCGATAATCCATTTTGCTGCCCGCAAGGCGCCTCGCGCAAAAATTTCGCGACTCGCTGCGCGATGAGACAGTTCAAGGCGCTCGGCGGGTCCGTTGAAAATGACTGTATGCTCGCCAACGACGTCGCCTTCACGGATCGATTGAATCGGAATTTCAGTCTGCGTTGTTTTAGCTGCCTTCAAAACCTCAGCCAGCGTTTTGGCCGTCCCGCTGGGCGCATCTTTTTCATTTTGTGATGCGTTTCGACGATCTCGGCGTCAAAATCGCCGCCGAGCTGTTCGGCAGCTTTGCGCGTCAGCCAGAAGAGCACATTGACTCCGATGCTGAAGTTAGATGCAAACACGATCGGCAACGACTGCGCGGTTTCTTCAATGATTCTGCGTTGCTCCTTAGACTGACCGGTCGTCCCAATGACCAACGGCTTGCTGATGCTCAAGGCAACGCGACAGATTTCAGTGATGGCGTCGGCTTGGCTAAAATCGATAGCCACATCGCAATTTTGCATAGCCGGCTCGATCGAATCGCCAAGATCGCATCGCGCGATGATCTCGATTTTCGGATCGCCATCCGCAAGATCGCTGATGGTTTTGCCCATGCGACCGGCTGCGCCAATCAGCAACACGCGCACGCGAGGCAATTTCATTTTAGCCGAGACCCTCACCCCTGGCAAAGGAGAGGCGACACGCGTTAGCTCTCAAGATTCGCATGTTGAGCTGATTACATGCCGCGCCGTAGCGAAGCGACGGCGGGAGGTGAGGGTTTCATTTACTTCGCTCAAATTCCTCGAGCGTCCTGCGCAAGCGCGTTTGATTTGCTTCGCTCATCTCGCATAGCGGCAGACGCACGTCGCCGGACATCGCCCCGCGCCAACCAAGCGCTGTTTTTACCGGCACAGGATTTGGTTCAATGAACAGATCCTTGAAAAGTGGAATCATCTTACGATGCAGGTTGAAGGCTAACTTCGCATCGCCGCATTCATAAGCTCGGACAAGCGCACAAACTTCAGCTGGAAACACATTTGAAGCGACGCTGACGACCCCAACTGCTCCGACGCGACATGAACGGCAGCGTCAACGAATCGTCGCCGCTTAGAATCGTGAATGACTCAGGCAAACGCGCGCGCAACTCGCTGATACGCTCGACACTCCCACTCGCTTCCTTGATCGAAACAATATTCCTGCATTCCTTGGCCAGGCGCGTGACGGTATCGGGCGCAATGTCCACTCCGCATCGGCCAGGAATGTTGTAGAGCATGATGGGTAACGATGTGGCATCGGCGATCGTTTTGAAATGACGGAACAAACCTTCCTGGCTCGGTTTGTTATAATACGGCGCGACGAGAAGCGCGCCGTCAGCGCCGAGTTTCTCGGCCATCTTCGTATCGGCTACCGCGTGCTGCGTGGCGTTGGAACCCGTGCCGGCGAGAACCAGGCACCGTTTTTTCGCAGTTGCGATCGCAAGGCGGATGAGCTCCTGGCGTTCCTCGTGTGACAGTGTCGGCGATTCGCCCGTGGTGCCGACAGCAACAACTCCGCTGATTCCGGCGGCGATTTGGTTTTCGATCAGTTTCTCGAAAGCGGCAACGTCAATCGCACCATTGCGAAATGGTGTGACTAAGGCCGTGAAGGTGCCCGCGGAACATATGTCGCCAACTGTAGAAGGGGCTCAGTCAATTGTCATGTCCAGCGAAGTCGAGACATCTCTGATTATTTCTCCTTTAAATTAGAGATTCCTCGACTTCGCTCGGAATGACAAACCAACCAAGGCTATGAGCGTCAAACCTCGATTGTTCCTTCAAACACGAACTCGGCCGGGCCGGTGAGCGTGACATTGCGAAACTGCTTATCGATCTTTTCAAACCCGACCCGCAATTCGTCTCCACCGCGCGCAATTACGCCAATCGGACCCTTCACGTTTTCTAGTGGCGGCAAAGATGAGCGCACTCGCGACCACGCCTGTGCCGCACGCGAGAGTTTCATCCTCCACCCCTCGTTCGTAAGTGCGGACAGCGATCTTATCGGCTCCGCGTTTCTCAATGAAGTTCACGTTTGCGCCTTTTGGCGAAAACGCTTCGTGATGGCGAAGGGCCGAACCTTCTCGCGACACATCGACATCGCCGACTTGTGCGACCGGAACAACGACGTGCGGCACGCCGCTATTTATGAAATGAACGATCTTTTTCTCAGCGCCAATTTGAAGAGGAACACTCAGCCGCAAATCGGTCGGCTCGGTCATTTGCAGAGTGACGAGGTCTCCAGCTAACTCCGCCGAAATGACGCCAGCTGGAGTCTCAAAGGAAATTTTGCCCTCGGCGCGTGCCACCTTGTTTGCAAAACGCGCGAAGCAGCGCGCGCCATTCCCGCACATTTCGGCTTCTCCTCCATCCGCGTTAAAGTAGCGCATTCGGAAATCGGCGTGGTCCGATGGATTTTCCAACAACAAAATTCCATCCGCTCCGATACCGCGGTGGCGATCACAAAGGCGCGCGATTTGACTGCGATTTAGATGGATGTCCCCTGCCCTGTTATCGATCAGGATGAAGTCGTTTCCCGCGCCATCCATTTTTGTGAAACGCAGCATGAAATTCGTCTAACACAGTAAAGTGACGCTAGGCAATCATGCCTGCGGTCCTGAGAACGCTAGACCGGACTGTCCATGCCTGCGCCATTGCCAGATCGGCTTTTGATGATTACTTATTCCGCCGTGAAGGGACTGGCAGCTTGGGTTTTCTCTTGCAATTCTTGGGTTCACGACGCCCGCGTCATTTGCGGGCGATTACAACAGTTTGGTCCTTGAGCAAATCGGGCAGATGCCGCAAGGCGGCCGCTATTCTGTTTCGCATTTCGCAAAGATCCGTCTTCAATCTTCGGCACACTTCGAGTCCGGCAAATTTTTCATTCTACCTTCACAGGCGTCGCCGAGTTTCTGCTCCGGGGCAACCTATCTGGTATTTCATCAGAACGATCGAGGCTTTGCGCGCGCGCGGCCAGCTGCAGCCTCGATTATTCCACGTTAGGAGCGGTTGATCATCCGCGATCAACGCGATGGCGAAGGCATCTGGGGCCGCTGGAATGCAAATGGACCTGGCACAGCCCGTCTGTTTCACGAGCTGCAGCTTGGACAAAACTTCGATAACTTCAATCAGGCGAAACCGGGCGATTTCATGAAAATTTTCTGGTCGCGGCAAGTCGGGAGAAACGAGCACGGACATTCGACGATCTTCCTCGGCATGGAGAACCGTCCGGACGGCCAGTATGTCCGTTACTGGTCGAGCAACGTTCCGTCTGGCTACGGCGAAAAAAGCGTTCCGCGAAGCAAGATCGCTTACGCCATTTTTTCGCGTCTTCAGACGCCTGCTAATCTCGCGCGGATCAACAACGCCCCATTCGTCGATACGTATTTGGCGTCTCTCCTTCGAACGCGCTCCAGCATTGCGGAAGCCGGCGCGAAGTGCGGGCTTTGATTCGATGCAACCAATCCCGCCAAAGGTGGATTGGCTTCTCCGAAGACTGAGTGCCGAAAGGGCAAATGGCGGCTGGGAAGCCGTCCCTTCTTGAGGAATGGACATTCCTCAAATGGTGCTTGCCTTCCACTCAGACTGCTCTCTTAAAACGGAGCGATGATGATCGAAACCTTAAAGCGTCATTGGTGGGTCCCAGTGATAAGGGGTATCGCTGCAATTGTTTTTGGAATTATCGCATTCACGCATCCCGCTTATAGCCGCTATCGCAACATTGCGTGCTGTTTTTTGGGGCGTGGGTGCTGATCGACGGCATATTTCGCGTATGTCGGCGCGATTGGACATCACGGCTTCCGATCCGGACTGGGCATGGCAGCTCGTCATCGGAATTGTTGGGATTATCGTCGGACTCCTCACATTCCACGCACCCAGGGATAACGGCGCTGGCGCTTAGTCATCTATATCGCAGCCTGGGCGCTGATGATTGGTGCGTCCGAGATCGTGATGGCAGTCAAAGCTGCGCCGCGAAATCAAAGGGCGAATGGTTTCTGATTCTGATGGGCCTAGCATCAATCGCGTTCGCCGTGCTGCTCTGTGGAATCCGGTGGCCGGCGCCGGCGCTGATTTGGCTCATCGCGTGGCATGCGGTCGTACTCGGTGTTCTGGCAATCTTTTTTGGCTTCCGCCTGCGCACGCTTGCGGGCGCTGCCCGTGTCATAGTCGGATTTAAGAGAGGGCATCCCAGATGCCGGCGGTCGATCCTTGCGATCGCGGACTTCGCTTTTGTTGTCTGTTCGCCAGGTATTGGCCAACCAGCGCGGTCTTCCGCTTGGCTGGCGGCCATGCCTCGCGAAAGCGGAGCTCTGGCTCAGCAGCCTCGCTTTAGCGATATTTCGCAAGCCATACGGCTTTGCCCGACCAGCCATGCCGATTTCACTGCGGCGCTCAAACATGAGTCCTCATACACATCGTGAATTTCCAAAGACGGAAGTCCCGAGCCCTGTTCACTCCTTATGAAGAAACATCTTCTACCCCTAGAATGCGACCGGCAAACGGTTCGCGACTCAACAACAGGGACCAGCTCGATGGCAGGAAGTTGCTTGACTGCCCTGACGGCGTTCAAACGCGGAGATTTTTCCGCGCGACTGCCGGACGACTGGACAGGGATCGCCGGCAAGATCTGCGGACACCTTCAATGACACAATCTCGATTAATCAGCGTCTGACACAGGAACTGGAGCGCACTGGCGTGGTGGTCGGCAAAGAAGGCAGGATCAGACAAAGAGCCTCGCTCGGAGAGGTCTCCGGTTCCTGGGCCGGAAGCGATCGAGGTCGGTCAACGATCTGATCGAGGATTTGGTCCAACCTACGAGCGAAATGGCGCGCGTAATCGGCGCTGTCGCCAAGGGAGATTTATCCGAAACAATGGCAACAGAAATCGAAGGCCGGGCGCTGGAAGGCGAGTTTCTGCGCACGGCAAAAATCGTAAACACGATGGTGCGTCAGCTCAGGCGCGTTTCGCATCCGAAGTGACGCGCGTGGCGCGCGAGGTCGGGTACAGAAGGCAAGCTGGGCGGCCAGGCGAACGTTAAAGGCGTTGCAGGCACCTGGAAAGATTTGACCGAGAACGTCAATCTCATGGCCGGCAATCTCACCGCACCAGGTTCGCAACATCGCCACCGTGACGACTGCGGTGGCGAACGGCGATCTGACCAAGAAGATCACCGTCGATGTGAAGGGCGAGTTCCTGGAGCTGAAGGACACCATCAACGTGATGGTGGATCAACTGCGTTCGTTTGCCTCGGAAGTGACGCGCGTGGCGCGCGAAGTGGGTTCGGAAGGAATTCTCGGCGGCCAGGCGCGAGTCGAAGGCGTCGTCCGGAACATGGAAGGATCTGACAGATTCGGTCAATTTCATGGCGCGCAATCTGACCGGCCAGGTGCGCAACATTGCCGCAGTTACGACGGCAGTCGCGAACGGCGATCTGTCGAAGAAAATCACCGTCGACGTGAAAGGCGAAATCCTCGAATTGAAAAACACGATCAACACGATGGTCGATCAGCTCAGCTCGTTTGCCTCGGAAGTGACGCGCGTGGCGCGAGAGGTCGGCACGGAGGGAAACTCGGCGGCCAGGCGGACGTGCGAGGCGTTGCCGGAACCTGGAAGGATTTAACCGACAGCGTGAATTCGATGGCCGGTAATCTCACCGGCGCAGGTGCGCAACATTGCTGAACGTCACAACCGCCGTCGCGAACGGCGATCTGTCCAAAAAATCACCGTCGACGTCCGCGGCGAAATTCTGGAACTGAAAGACACCATCAACACGATGGTGGATCAGCTGCGTTCATTCGCATCGGAAGTGACCCGCGTTGCCCGCGAGGTGGGCAGCGAAGGAAGCTCGGTGGACAGGCGGATGTGAAGGGCGTCGCCGGAACGTGGAAAGACTTGACCGACAGCGTGAATTCGATGGCCGGTAATCTGACCGCTCAGGTCCGCAACATTGCCGACGTCACGACAGCGGTCGCGCGCGGCGATCTCTCGAAGAAAATCACGGTCGATGTAAAGGGCGAAATTCTTGAGCTGAAAAACACTGTCAACACGATGGTGGATCAGCTCAACTCATTTGCGTCGGAAGTCACGCGCGTGGCGCGCGGAGGTCGGCACGGAAGGCAAACTGGGCGGGCAAGCGATCGTTAAGGGTGTTGCTGGCACGTGGAAGGACCTGACCGACAGCGTGAATTCCATGGCCAGCAACCTGACCGAACCAAGTGCGCGGTATCGCGAAAGTCGTCACTGCCGTCGCCATGGGCGACCTGAAACCAAAAGCTGCTGGTCGAAGCCAAAGGCGAAATCGCGGAGCTGGCCAACACGATTAACAACATGACCGAGACGCTGGCGACGTTCGCTGATCAGGTGACGACAGTGGCGCGTGAGGTGGGTGTCGAAGGAAAACTTGGGCGGACAGGCTAACGTGCCGGGCGCTGCCGGCACGTGGCGCGATTTGACCGACAATGTGAACCGATTGGCAGCAAATCTGACAACGCAACTGCGCGCTATCGCTGGAAGTGGCAACTGCCGTGACGAAAGGCGACCTCACCCGTTCGATTCAGGTCGAGGCGCAAGGCGAGGTCGCGTTCGTGAAGGACAACATCAACGAAATGATTCGCAATTTGAAAGACACAACATTGCGGAACGAAGAGCAGGACTGGCTTAAAACCAATCTCGCCAAGTTCATCGCGCATGCTGCAAGGCCAACGGGACCTGCTGACGGTTGGCAAGCTTGATCTTGTCGGAGCTCGCTCCGGTGGTTCCGGCTCAACAAGGCGTTTTCTACATCATGGACAAGCTCGGACGAGGAGCCGGAGCTCAAGCTCTTGGCGAGCTACGCTTGCCACGAACGGAGAGCGGTGTGAAGACCTCTTTCAAACTGGGCGATAAGCCTGGTCGGACAAGCGGCGCTGGAAAAACGACGCATTCTCCTGACCGATGTGCCCAGCAGATTACGTAAAGGTAAGTTCCGGTCTGGGCGAATCGCCGCCCGATGAACATCGTCGTCCTGCCGATCTTGTTCGAAGGAGAAGTAAAAGCGGTCGATGGAGCTTTCATCGCTCGAGCGCTTCAACTCGACCCACCAGGCGTTTCTCGACCAATTGACGGAGAGCATCGGCATCGTGCTTAACACGATCGAAGCAAACACGCGGACGGAAAACTCTGCTCAAGCAATCGCAGTCGCTCGCGTGCGAACTTCAAAATCGCCAGGAAGAGTTGCAGAAAACGAACCTGGAGTTGGCAGGAAAAGGCGCGCTCCAATCTGGCGAAGGATCAATTTCTCGCCATGCTCAGCCACGAATTGCGCACGCCTCTTACACCGGTGCTCGCGTCCGCCCTCGCGTTGGAGAGCGAGCCGGCATTGCCCGAGAACATTCACGAATCACTGCAAATGATCCGCCGCAACGTGGAATTGGAGGCGCGGCTGATCGATGATCTGCTCGATTTAACGCGCATTAGCAAAGGCAAGGTGCAGCTCAATTTTGAAGTCGTTGACGCTCATAGCCTCTTGCAGAATGCTCTCGAGATTTGTCAGGCGGAAATCGATCGAAAGCATCTGGCGCGTTCGGCTCGATCTCAGCCGCCGCAAAAGTCCATCTGCGAGCGGATCCCGCGCGATTGCAGCAAATCTTTTGGAACCTGATAAACAACGCGGTGAAATTTACACCCGAGCGATGGGCAAATTTTCATTTCCACTGAGCAACGATTCGCAGGGACAACTGCATGTTGAGATCGCCGACACCGGCTTGGGTATTGAGCCGGAATCACTGCCGAAAATTTTCGATGCCTTTGAACAAGGCGGCCGGACAGCTGGGCGGACTGGGTCTCGGTCTGGCCATCAGCAAAGCGCTTGTGGAAGCGCACAAGGGAACAATCACTGCACAAAGCGCCGGTCGAAACAAAGGCTCCACGTTTACACTCGTCTTTCCAACGTGCGAAACAGCGGCAGCTCAAGATTGCTCCCGGCTGTTTCCCCAGAAACCGGAACGCCAGGGTATGCGGATTCTGCTTGTCGAAGATCACGAAGACACAAACCGGTCGCTTACGAACCTGCTTCGGCGGCGCGGCTATCAAGTGCAATCAGCCCTGAATTTTCAGTCTGCGCTCGATCTGAGCTCGAAGGAACAATTTGATGTGCTCATCCAGCGATCTGGCGTTGCCCGATGGCAGCGGCATCGATCTGATGCAAAAACTGCAATCTACACGCCCGGTTATCGGGATTGCTCTCACAGGTTTTGGCATGGAGGATGATATTCGCAAGAGTCGCGAGAGCAGGATTCCAATATCATCTCGTCAAAGCCGATTGATCTTAACAGGCTCGATTTGCTGATTCAAGAGAGCGCGAACAGTTCCGCCACCAGCCTCGATCAGAAGTTGTTCGCCGCGAAGTTATTGGCCTCACTACCGACTGCGCCAGGCGTGAAGCGCTCCAGGCATAGCCGCCTGTTTTACAGCCGTTCGACATCCGCTTGTATCCGTCTGATCGAGACAGCTGATCGACGACAATCGTATGGCGCACCAGCACACCGGCGAGTTTCAAACACTCGTGAGAACAGCCTTGGCTCTATGGCGTGAACGTATAGACTACAGTGTACACGGCTCTTCTTGTGCCCTTGACCACACTGTGGCCGACGTTCTTGGCTGTATTTGCAACTGCTCTTCGCCACGTTTTTCGCTGTTCTCACAGGTCCGGCCTCAACCGTGCCAATGGAAATGGCGAAGGCGAGAATGATCGAAAACAACGCTTTCATAGTGATACTAAATTATTCGTTTCTGACGGCTCGAATGCGCCTACCCGGCTCGCGTCGTGAATTCGAGGTTGAAAAAATAAGCCCCGCGTGGCGACCCGAAATTCGGGGCTGGGCCCGCCAGGATTCGAACCTGGGACCAAGGGATTATGAGTCCCCTGCTCTAACCGCTGAGCTACAGGCCCATTTTCATAGGTAAATCTGAGCACAGGAAAAGAGTTTGTGTTCGTATTTTCACGGTGCTATTCTACGGTCAACCTTATGAAACCACGCAAATCCACGAAAACATGGCAGAAAACCCGAAAGCCGAATCTTCTCCGCCATAAGTCCGGGCGCTATTATGCCAGAGCTTTTGCTGGCGGCAAAGAAGTTTGGAAGTCGCTCAAGACATCGCATTACAGCGTCGCGGAAGCCAAGCTCGCGGAATTTCTGAAAGAACATCGCGAGCGCGTGAGCAACGGCAACGGCGAAGTGTCGGCCAAAATGACCTTTGGCGAGGCGCTCAAAATCCATCAGCAGAATCAGGCCGACGACGTGACAATCAAAGCCGACAACGCGGCACTACTGGAATCAGATTTTTGTTGCCCTGCTGAAAAGCTGGCCGGGCTTGGCGGATCGGGAAATCCGGCGCATCACCAAAACGGATTGTAAGGAGTGGGCGCGCGCGTTTCGCAAGGTTGCGTCCCCGACACGGTATAACAACACGGTCTCGGGATTGCGGCATGTGTTCGACGTGGCGAAGGACGCAGGGATTATATACAGCAATCCGGCGGAAAGACTGGAGCGCGTGCCAGTGCGCGCGAAGCAACTCACGCTGCCGAGCGGTGACCAGTTCTTGCAACTTGTCGATGCGGTAGAACACGCGGGCGCGTGGTGTTCGCGAGATTGCGCGGACTTCTGCGCGGATTGGCATTCACCGGCTGCCGAAAAGGCGAAGCCGCTCAGATCGACATGGCGCGACGTGGACTTTGATGCTGGCGAGATCGTTGTGCGCGGCGACCCTGAAACGGCCACAAAGAATTGGACGGTGCGCCGCGGTGCCGCTGATTCCCGATGCACGCGCGCTGTTTGAACGAATGCGCAGCGAACGTCATGGCGAGCCGTTAGACGCAAAAGTATTCCGCGTCGGCGAGTGCCAAAAGGCGCTTGATCGCGCGTGCAAGAAAGTCGGCGCGGATCGCATCACGCATCACGATTTGCGGCACTTGTTCGCAACGCGCTGCATCGAAAGCGGCGTGGACATTCCGACCGTCTCGCCGCTGGCTCGGACACAAAGACGGCGGCGCGCTGGCAATGAAAACCTACGGCCACTTGCGGCGCGAGCACAGCATCGCGCAAGCGCAGCGTGTAACGTTTGCTCCGGTCGCCGCGAGGCATGCGACGTGATCGCATTTCGAGTAGCTGGATAACTGCGCATAATGAGCGTTCGAATACCCCATACTTAACCAATCACCGCAATGCGCCGCAGAGAGGTTAAGAGACGACTAGCACACGTCGTCAGTTCACCCGTATTGCCGAAACCAGTGATAAAACAACTCATGTCTTGGGCCATCTGGCGACTTAGCAATACGTAACTGAACGAAGCATAA
>ERZ1370068.9097-contig-790_pt1 | contig 76244 bp, 120 predicted proteins | sample MGYA00561227_ERZ1370068 | MGnify/ENA primary metagenome ERZ1370068 (study PRJEB38410, sample SAMEA6850437) | metagenome | study: Metagenomic assessment of the ecological functions of the soil: analysis of the soil microbiota associated with the... | reverse complement strand
AGCACTTCCGTTCGGTTACGTATTGCTCAGCGTGTCGCCGTCCGGATCCTGCGCGTCAGCCGTCACCAGTAGCTGTGCGGCCCACTTCCACCGTGCAGGGTTCGCAGCGAGCGGTGACCGTCGGCGGACGATTGAGCTCGGCGGGGGTGGCGGTGGCGGCGGCGGCGCGTGGCGGCGGCGGTGGCGGCGCGAAGATGCGGACGCCGCGAGGCGAGTAGCCAATCCGGAACTGGATGTCCAAGAGTCCAGACTGTCTTCCGTCGCTCCGGTGTGACCCTCTCTCGACTCCATGGGCAGGTCGAAGTTGAAGCCGCCACCCACGAAGAATCCCTTGGCCGCGTGATAGGTCAGCCCGATCGTGCCATTCGTGATGCTGTCGTAATTCGACGATGCCGGCGCCAGGCTTCCGTCGAAGCCTCTGATGGGCGTAGTGACGGTCACCGTGCCATCCGACGGGATGTCGCCGTTTATTTCGGCGGTCAGGCGCAGCGACTTGCGGGAGGGAATCCCGCGCCAACGCCCCAACGGAATCCGGAGCTCGCATGAGACGCCGTCGGGCTCTCCTCGAATCGGCGTAGCCACCATAGGCCGCGAAGTCGACCTTCTCGCGTTCATCTCGCTGCTGCGCTGACGAAGTCGAGCAACGTGTCGAGCGCGCCAGTGCTCGCGCGCGGCGTCCTTGTCGCCAGTGCGAGATCTTGAATGCGACACGGAACGCAGAGCGAAGCCGGTTTCTGATCGGCCTGGCTCATGGGACACGATCTTGATGCCGCGGTCCAGTCGCCAATCTGCGGTTTCCGCTCCATCCGTTCGTGACGAAGGGATTGCGCGAGAGTCACGCCGCCGAAGACGGCGCTGTTCTGGTAGAGCGGGCGGTATCGCGGTCGATGCGCGTGATGACGCTTGAAGGACGTAAAAAATTCCGCGCGTCGGTTGATTCCGATCGCGAACGTTCCAGCGAAGTCGGCGACGTTGGTGAAGCCAGGCACGTAATTGAGGCCCTGGCGGTAGGCTCCCCATGTAGGCGCCCTTTGCCAGTGGGTCGGCAGTCGGCGCATGCGCAGAGGCCGGCGTCGCCGTCAGAATGTCGGAAGTGCGGAGGGCGCGTCGGTTCGTCGGAAGCTGCTCGTCGACGTCTGCGCGCCCGCCGTCGCGGCCACGCGAGACCAGCAGAATCGTGAGCCCCATGAAGCGAAGCGTGGTCTTCATCTGACTGAACCTCCAGCGGAACAGCAAATGCATCAGTCAATCACTAGGGCGACGCGTACTGCAGTCAATGAAACCTAGTCCATTTTTCCTTGTTTTTTGGGTCCTACAACCCACGCGATGCCGATGCTCGAGCAGTATGAGCCCAATCATCGGTGCGGCAAAGACCGTCTGCGTGACCGGATCGCCAGACGGTGTGACGACTGCCGCCACGATGAAGATGATCAGGATCGCGTAAAGCTGAGGTGCCTCGCGAGGAAAGCGCGCCGTGACGAGCCGCATCCTTGCAAGGAAGAACACGATCGTCGGCATCTGGAACGTGATCGGCCATGGCGATGAGAAATTTTGTATACATCGACCAGACGGCGGCTGAGCGGCGAGGCATGAAGCTGCAGGTCCAGGCGTGTCGAACGTCCCGAAGAACGCCATCATGAACGGGAACGCCATGTAGTGGTTGAACGCGGCGCCGCCGAGGATGCCGAGCGTCGAAAGGGCCACGAACGGAATCGCCAACTTCTTCTCGTTCGTGTAAAGACCCGGCGCGATGAAGCGCCACACCTGATACATCGATGCACGGCGCCGCCAGCACGACGCCGGCGATCAGCCCGATCTGGATGTGCAGCGAGAACGCTTCGCCCGGCTGCGTGTAAATCAGCTGGCTGCCCGCGCGGCAGCACGCGGCAGGTCGGTTGCAAGATGAAGTCGTACGATCCGTGGTGGAACGTGAAGCCGACGACGACGCCGACGCCGATCGCCGATGGCGGCATTCGCATGATGCGTTTCCGGAGCTCGTCGAGATGCTCCAGAAACGACATCTTTCCAGCCGTAGCGTCGTCGTCGTCATCGTCGTCGGGTGGGCGCTGGAGCGCCCCGACTGAGGGCCGGGAAGGGCACCAGAGGCCATTGACGGGTGCTACGTTCTACCGGCGTGATGGTCGGCGGTCTGGACCGGCGGCGGGTCGTCGTCATGCGAGCGCCGCAGTGGCAGCGGCAGCCGGCGGCCGGCGTCTTGGCAGAATCCGCTGCTCCTCCATGCGGATATCTTCCTCGAGCGTGCTCTTCAGCTCGTTCGAGGCTTTCTTGAACTCGGCGAGGCTCTTGCCGAGCGACTTGCCCAAGCTCAGGCAGCTTGCGGGGGCCGAAGATGATCAGAGCGATCGACGAAAATCACGATCAGCTCGGGCATCCCGAATTGAACCAAACATGAGTGTCTCCTGCTTCCGAAACCGCGGGTCGATCGCCAATTATAGGAACCGGCGGTGCGAACGGGTCAAGGAAATCCCTCGCGACCTGTGCCCGAAGTCGTTGCCCATAAGGAAGTTATCTGCTAGCATGCCAGACATGCGACGTTACCGCCCTCTGCCCGTCGTCGTGTCTCGCCATCGCCGTCTCCGCCCTGCGTCGGCGGGCTTGCTTCGGCACGAGCGCTGCTCGCGACCGACGACAAGGTGCCCGATCACTACAAGACATTCACGGCCGCGCTGAGCGCCATCGAGATCGAGCTACGTCGACAAGATCGATTCCGATCGCCTGGTGTGCAGCGCGATCCGCGGCATGCTCGGCGACGCTCGATCCGCACTCGAGCTTCTTCGACCCGCGCGGATACGCGCGGATGCGCGAGCGGCAGGAAGGGCGCTACTACGGCATCGGCATCCAGATCAGTCGCCGTCGACGGCGACATCATCGCGCACGATCGTGTTCGAAGGATCGCCCGCGCCTACAAGCAGGGCATCCGGCGCGGCGACGTCATCGCGAAGATCGACGGCGAGAGCGCCAAGGGCTGGACCGATCGAGCAGGCGATGAGCAGGCTCCGCGGGCGCGAAGGCACGCCGGTGCAAGATCGAGATCCGGCGGCGCGGCTACGCACGAGCTGATTCCGATCGAGCTGACGCGCGACGAAGTGCACATCCTCACCGTGCCGGCGTACTTCATGATCGACGCGACGACCGGCTACATCCAGCTGCGCGACTTCGGCGAGAACACCGACCGCGACGTGCAAGCGCGCGCTGCAGCGAGCTGACGTCGAAGGGCATGCGGCGGCTGCTGCTCGACATCCGCGACAATCCTGGCGGCCCGCTCGATCAGGCCATCAAGGTCGTCGAACGAATTCCTGCCGCGCGGCAAGATGATCGTCTACACGCGCGGGCGCGATCGCGAATTCGGATCAGGACTACCGCGCGCACCGAAGACGGCGAGTTCACCGACATCCCGATCGTCATGCTGGCGAACCGCAACAGCGCGAGCGCGTCGGAGATCGTCACCGGCGCGCTGCAGGATCACGATCGCGCCTACGTCGTCGGCGAGACGACGTTCGGCAAGGCGCTCGTGCAGTCGGTCTACCGCATCAGCGGCGGCGCGGGGCTCGCGCTGACCACCGCGCACTACTACACGCCGAGCGGCCGGCTGATTCAGCGGCCGTGGGACGCGACCTTCGACGAGTATCTGAGCTACACGATGCGCGATCAGGACGCCAACAAGCGCGCACAACCCGAGCGATCTGAAGCGCACCGACGCCGGGCCGTCCGGTTACAGCGGCGGCGGCATCGAGCCCGACAAGTGCCTCGCGGGGCCGCTCGAAGGATTCAACCCGACGCGATTCGGCCGCATCGCTGTATACGCGCGCAGGAGTTCGCGACCTACGCGGCGAAGTTCACCGCGCGAAGGCGACACGCGCATCATCGCAGCACGCCGACCGGCCGCAAGACGTGTCGCGCCCAACTTCGACGATCGACGACGCGATGGTGGCCGGATTTCCGCGAGCAGCTGAAGACCGACCGCGTCAAGATCGACGAGGACGCGTTCCAGAAGGACCTGACGTTCATCAAGGCGATGATGCGGTTCGGCATCGATCGAAGCGCGTGTTCGGCGTGGCCGAGGCCAAGCGGCACCTGCTCGAGGTCGATCCGCAGGCGCAGCGTGGCGCTCACGATGTTCGGCGAGGCGCAGAAGCTGGCCGGCCTCGCACGCGGCGAACGGCCGAGTCGCGCACTAGTCGGATCGCGGGTCGGCTCGGCTCGGTTGCGGGCTACAGCCAGAAATTAATAGTGCCGACCACAACGAGTTGGCACTGCTTTCTCCTTGCCCCCAATAGGTAGCAGTTGTTACACTGACGACCGTTTCGCGAGCCCGGGGCCGCTTTCCGAGTCTCGGAAAGCGAAGGGCCGCGAATGCGGTCCGCTGTCGATTCTGTCTCCCAGCCAGAACAATGCTTCTGAGGCCGTCTCGCCCGTTGCGAGCCGCACCGGCGCTCACGGCGTGCCGTGGTCGTGTGCCATGCGCCTCGAACGTCTGGAGATCAACGGCTTCAAGTCGTTCTCCGATCGATCGGAGCTCGCCTTCGACAAGGGCGTGACCGCGATCGTCGGTCCGAACGGCTGCGGCAAGAGCAACGTCGCCGACGCCATCACCTGGGTGATGGGCGAGCAGAGCGCCAAGAGCCTGCGTGGCGAGCGCGATGGAGGACGTGATCTTCAACGGCAGCGACGCGCGGCAAGCCGACGGCGTGCCGCCGAAGTGCGCCTGCGGTTCAGCGGCGTGCTCGAAGACGTCACCGGTCCGGCGTTTGGCGACCGACGAAGCGCAGCAACGGCGCACCACGGCAATGGGCACGGAACGGAACGGCAATGGCAAGCGGGCATCACGCGAACGGCGAACGGCAACGGGCATGGCAACGGGCATCACGCCGAGGCCGTGGCAGAGGGCGATCCGTGCCAGTGCTCAACGCGGGAGGAAGCCGAGGAGCTGATCCAATCGGTCGCTCGCGAGGTCGAAGTCACGCGGCGGCTGTATCGATCGGGCGAGAGCGAATATCTGATCGACGGCCAGATCTGCCGCCTGCGCGACGTGCACGAGCTGCTGATGGACACCGGTCTCGGCGCGAAGGCGTACGCGATCATCGAGCAGGGCAAGATCGGCCTGATCCTGAGCACGCGGCCGACCGATCGGCGTCAGCTGATCGAGGAGGCGGCCGGTGTCACGCAAATACAAGGCGCGCCGGCGCGCCGCCGAGCTGAAGCTCGAGGCGGCGCAGCAGAACCTCACCCGCATCGACGACATCGTCTTCGAGGTCGAAAAGCAGCGCGGCACGCTGAAACGCCAGGCCGCCAAGGCGCGGCGCTATCAGAAGCTGCGCGACGAGCTCCGGCGCTGGGAGAAGGTGCTCTTCGCGCGCAAGCTACCGTCAGCTTGCGGAGACCATCGAAGCCGCGCGCGCCGGCTGCTGGACTCGGCACGCGAACGCGAGGCGGCCGCGGCGGCGCACGTCGCGGGAGATCGAAGCCGATCTGGGCCGCGATACGCATCGAGCTCGTCGAAGCTGGAATCGCGCGCGACGTCTCGGCGTGAGAGCCGCGCACGCGTCCGAGCTGACCATCAACAACCGCCAGCAGCAAATCGCGTTCGACAAGGAGCAGATTCAGCTCGCTTAGGCAGCCGGCTCGAAGCCGTGATCGCCGATCTGCCGTCGGGCTCGAACGCCGCCGCGAGCCCGCACAGGCGGCATGCTGCAGTCGCGCGCGCGGGCGGCTGCGGCGACGCGAATGCCGAGCGCGATCGGGCGGCGGCGATGCTGGCATCGGAATCGGACGCCTACGAAGTCGGCGCACCGCGGGCATCGAAGGCCTCGAAGCCGACGTCGAAGCGGCGCGGAGCGAAGTGTTCTCGGCGATCAACTCAGCCACGGCGCTTCGCCATTCGCTCGAGCATGCCGCGATCGGCCCGGCGACCGCGTCGCTGAGGTCTTGTCGAAGCTCCAGGCCGAAATCGACGACGTCCGAATCGAAACCGAGCGCGTTTCGAGCGAGCGCCAGGTCGGCTTCCAGAGGCGATGCGCGCGAGCGCAGAGCGCCCTGGAGGCGACCCGCACGACGAGAGCCGCGCGCGAATCGAGCTGGCCAGCGCACGTATCGAGCACGAGTGGCGTGAGCGTTCCGGTGCGATCACGCGAGCACGAGATCTGGCCGGACTCGAAGCGCGCCTGAAATCGCTCGAAGAGCTGGAGGCCGCTCGAGCTGAATACGGCGATGCCGCCCGCGCGCTGCTCGCGCAGGCAGCGGCCATGTCGGGCCAGCGCGGCGCCGTCGCCGGACTATCCTCGAGGTCGAGGCGGGTTACGAACGCGCGGTCGAGGCGTGTCTCGGCGATCTGCTCCAGCACGTCATCGTCGAGCGCGCAGAACACGGCAGGCGGGGTTCGAGCTCGTGCGCGAACAGCATGCCGGACGATGCGGTTTCTGATCGTCAGCGAAGCAGCAGGTGCCATCTGTCGCGTCCGGCGCGGACCGGCGCCCGATGGCGTCGTGGCGCTTTCTTCGGTCGTTCACGGCGAGCGGGCCGTTACGCGGGAGCCGTTGGAAGCGCGCTCGGCGAAGCCTCGGATTGCGGAATCGTTCGAAGCGGGCGCGCGGCAAGCGAGCCGGACAACCGGCTTCCGTCGTCGAACGCCGGGCCGGCGAGCTCTTCCGCGGGGCGTGTTTCGGTGACGGGCGGCGCGCCGCATGAGGCCCGCGGCATTCTCGAAACCAAGCGCGGATCAAGGAGCTGTCGCGGCGCAGGTCGATGCCGAGCGTCGAGGCACTCGGCCGGCTGGCCGAAGAAACGGCCGCCTACGAGAGCGGCGATTGCGCAGGCGTCAGACGCGATCGCCGCGCTCAACGCCGACCATCACAAGCACGAGAAGGCGATCGTCGCGCCTCGACGGCGCAAGCTGCAGCGCGGCGGGCCAGAGCGACCTCGACTGGAGCAGAAGCGAGCGCAACTGGATCGCGAGCGGCAGCCGAGCGGAAGAAGAACGCCGACGGCGCTCGATCGCCGGCAGGAAGAGGCGCGCTCAGTCTCGATTGCCCGGCCTCGAAGCAGGAGCAGCGGCGGCCGACGAGCGCTCGACCCTGGCCCAGCGGCGGCTCTTCGAAGCCCGCAGAAGCGGCCGACGATCTGAGCCGCGCGCCGGCGCGACGCCGGCGCGTCGCATGCCGGGCTCGTCGAGCGAGCCGCGGCGCTCGCGATCGAGGTGCAGCGGCTCGAGGAGGCGGTCGCCGAGCTCGAGTCCCGTGCGACGGCGCGCTCGCAACCGAACTCGCAGACGACATCACGCGCGCGTGGATCAACTCCACGTGGCCGATTCTCGAGGAGTGCTGCGCAGCTCGACGCTGACGTCCTGACGACTCTGAAACGCTTCGCCAGGAAGTCCATGCGGCTGACGACCAGGTCACAGCACTCCGCATCACGGCCGACGAGCACGAAGGCCTGATACGTGACTGCGCGTGCGTCACTCGAAAGCCTCCGTGCGGCGGTGGCCGAGCTCGATATTCAGCGCGCAACCGGCCGAGAGCGATCTCGCCATCTGGCGCAAGCGTGTCTCGACGCCGTCCAGGTCACGATCGACGAAGTGCATGGCGCAGGTGACGGCAGCAGGAAGTGGCCGGCGAGCTCGCGCCTGATGCGCAGGTCATCTGTGCTGAGGAGGCCGAGGACGAAGACGGGAAGTCGCAAGTCGCGAGTCACAAGTCGCAAGTTCCGAGTCCACGGAGGATCTGAAACCGCGCGACGGAGGAGTTCGCGCGGCGGACGCTCAGCGCCGAAGACGCAATTTCCACGCTTCGAGCCAAGATCGACCGCCTCGGCCCGGTGAACATGATGGCCATCGAGCAGTTCGACGAGCTCGAGACGCGCCACACGTTCCTGACCACGCAGCGCAAGGGATCTGCTGGACTCGATCGCGCAGACCGGCGCAGGCGATCCGCGCGCATCGACGAGACCACGCGCGAGCGGTTCGCCGAGGCGTTCGCGCGCGATCAACCGCAACTTCCAGGAGATCGTTCAGCACGCTGCTTCGGCGGCGGCCGCGCCGGCCTCACGCTGCTCGACGAGAACGATCCGCTGGAGAGCGGCATCGACATCATCGCGCAGCCGCCGGGCAAGCGCCTGCAGAGCGTCCAGCTGCTGTCGGGCGGCGAGAAGGCGCTCACCGCCATCGCGCTGATGTTCGCGCATCTTCAGCTACCAGCCGAGTCCCTTCTGCCTGCTCGACGAGATCGACGCGCCGCTCGACGACGCCAACATCGGCCGATTCGTCGAGATGCTGCGGGCATGCAGACGCACACGCAGTTCATCCTCATCACGCACAATCGCAAGACGATGGAGATCGCCGACCGGCTCTATGGCGTGACGATGGAAGAGCCGGGCGTCTCGAAACTGATTTCAGTGAGACTGAACTGAACGAATTGCAGGATTGAAGGATTGCAGCATTGCAGAAGGGATCTCAACGGTCTTCTGAAACTTTCTGCAATCCTTCGTCAATTCTGCAATCCTGCACTCCCGCCATTCTCTCTCGCTGACCGTCGCCTGCGACGGCCCCAGGCCGCTCCCAGATGACGGCGACTGCGAAGGACGACCGGGTGCGCGCCTACAAGCTCGGCCGACGGCGGAGAACTGAACATCAACAATCCGAGGAGGATCCGTGGACATCCAGGCGGTGGATGGCGAGACGGTCGAAGTTCGCGTCGAGCGATCGTCCAGGGTGACCGAAGCGGCGGCCAAGGAGATCCTGCCGCGGCTCCAGATGGTGGAAGACGTGACGCCGGAAAAGGTGCTCGTCAGCGGTGAGCGGCTCGGGGCATCGTGATTGGCGTCGTGGTCGACATGCATTTTCACGTTCGGCGCCGAAGAGTGCCATCGTTCGCGCGAGGACGAGTGCCGGCGACATGACGGTGAAGGGTTTCAGCGGGCACGTGATTCTGAATGGAAACAACGGCGGCTGGAAGCCGAAGGCCTCGGCGGCGGTATCGAAACACGCTGGGTCAACGGCGGCGTGAACATCGCGCTGGCATCCATCGGCAACGAGCTCGTGGACGTCCGTGTGACCAACGGCCCGTTGAATCTCGGTGGTGCCTCAAACCATCAACGCCAATCTGAGTGCAACCGCGCACGAATGGCCGGATTGACGTGAAAGCACCGAAGTTCGAGGCGCTCGGCGATCGGACCTCGCGCCGGGTCCGTGGACGGCTGAACGCGGGCGGGTGCCGATCGAACTGACCACCATCAACGGCAACATCACAGTGGCAGGTCAGTGAGGGAACGACAAGGCCGCGAGGTATCACCGCCTGAAGCGCTGGGTGAGCCTGGCATCGCTCGCGTGGACCATCGCTTCTTGCGGCGGCGTTCTCGTCACCGACGCTAAGCCTCCGGGACTTCGCGACTGGGCCGAAAGCCTCGCTCGCATCGCGCCGGCTTCGCTGACCTCCACCGCCACCGTCGCTTGGTATGTGACGGGTCTGACTTTCGTCAGCGAGATCGGCAGTCCCCTCTGGCTTTCTTACAGCACCTTCGTCGTCGAACGGCGGTATGGGCTCGAACGAGTCGTTTGGCGCCTGGGCTGAAGGATCAGGCCAAGTCCCTTGCGATCGGTCTGGTCACTCGGCGCGGGTGCTGCCAGCGTCTCGTTTCTTCATGACGGCTCTCGCCCGCAGGCTGGTGGCTGCCGGCCGGGGCCAGTCTTCGCGCTGCGTGATCATCGGGCTGACCAATCTCGCGCCCATTCTTCTGCTGCCGCTCTTCTATACTGGTCAAACCGCTCGATCGCGAATCGCTGCGGGTCCGTCTGGTAGCCATCGCCGAACGGGGCGGGCGCGCGGGTGCTCGGCGTATATGAGTGGGGCCTTGCCGAAAACCGAAGAAGCGTAACGCCGCGCTGACCGGCATCGGGATCGACCCGAGCGCATTCTCGTCTCGACACCATGCTGGCCGAGTGCTCGGAAGATGAAATCGAAGTGGTGATGGCGCACGAGCTGGCCCACCATGTGCACGGGGACATCTGGAAAGAGCATCGTCTTCGAAGGGCTGCTGATTTGCCGGGTTCTTCGTGGCTGCCCGAGTGTTGTCGTTCGAGGCTGGCTGCTGGGCCTGAACAGGCCTGGCGATGTGGCGGGCCTGCCGCTGCTTCTTCTGGCGGCCGGCGCCGTCTCGCTCGTGATGCTGCCGGCAGCGCACGCCATTTCGCGCGTGCACGAGCGTGCGCCGATCAGCTTCGCTTTGCAGCTCACGAAAACCCGGGCGCGTTCGTCTCGGCAATGCGGCGGCTCGGCGCAGAACCTCGCGGAGGAAGATCCGTCGACGCTCGTTCAGTGGCTGTTCCACAGCCACCTCCCTATCCGCGAACGCATTGCCGCCGCACAAACGTTCAAAGTCTGATTGCCATCGGCCCGCCGCCCGACCAGGCTGGCCTGGCGTCATCGCCCAACGTATATCGGGTTGCTGCGGGCAGTGAACCTCGGCGGGGCATCAACAGGGTTGCCATGAGCGACCTTCGCCAGCTTCTCGGCACGCTCGGCCTGGAAGGCGGGCAAACCCTTCTGCAAAGCGGCAACGTCGTCTTCCGCAGCAGGGTTAGCGTCGGCGGCCAGGCTCGAACGGCTGCCGAGGACGGGCGCCGAAGCAGCTGGCGGTGAAAACCGCGTTCTTCGTGCGGGAGCGCGGAGGACTGGAAGGCGCTGATCGCGGCCAATCCATTTCCCGACGAAGCGCGCAAAGATCCCGGCCGCCTGCTCATGCTGTGTCTGAAGGCGGCACCCGAACGCTCGGCGGTGACCGCGCTGCAGGACGCGATCGTCGGACGCGAGATCGTCAAGGCCAAAGGTCAGCAGGCGTATATCGTCTATCCGGACGGCCAGGCCGTTCGCGCCTGACCACCGTGCTCATCGAGAAGAAACTCGGGACTCGTGCGACCGGACGAGTCTGGAACACGGTCCTCGAGCTCAACGCGCTTGCGGACCTTCACCAGGATGACGGCTGCATTCCCGACGGATGTGCGCAGTGTGACCCCGCGCATCATCGTCGACGATGTGCCGCAAGCTCGTCGCCTTCCTCAACGCATGTATTCGGGGCGACAGGCAGAGGTGCTCGAAGATCGACCGGCGGTGATTCGCATCGGAGACTCGCTCGTGATGATCAGCGAGACGGGGCCGCGAGACAGGGTCACCGTGCATTCTGCATGTCGTACGTGCCTGATGTCTGACGCGACACTATCAGCGGGCCATGCAGGCGGCGCCGCGTCCATCGAGGCCACGCCGAACACCACTCATGGAGATCGCCGTGCGATGGTGAAGGATCCGTGCGCGCAACACCCTGGCAATCTGCCACACATGCCTCTCGAGTCGAGAGGAGTAAGATGCGCCGAGTGCGAACCGTGATCATTGCGTGCTGTTGCCTGCTCGCCGTGTGGCTGAGGCTCGCGAGGTCAAGCAGGTGCAGGTGTGGTTCACCATCGGTTGATGTGTCGATTGCGCCGTCCGAATGGGCGCTGATCGAACTCGACAGCCAGCCGCTGCCTGCGTGAATCAGGCGCTCAGCGCTGGCGCTGGCGGAGGATGGCAAGGCGAATGGCTTTGCCGGCTGCAATCAGTTCGCCGGGATACACTCTGGCCGCCGACGGTTGACGTTCAGTCCACTGGCGGCCACGCGCATGTTTCTGCGGCGGAGACGATGAATCTCGAACAGCAGTACTCTCGGCGCTGGGCAGCACGCGCACCTACCGGCAAAACTGCGAACAGTCTCGAACTGGTTGGAGACAACGGCACCGTCGCACGCTTTCAGAAGCGGTGACACCCGGACCTGAGGTCACCCGGGGATACGTCATGCACTGGCCTCATCGTTGGGCCGCGCTGGTATTGATGGTGATGCTCGCGGGCTTTGCGTCGGTCCGTGCCGACGTTCGCCCCGGCGATCGCGGACTCAGGCAGGCCGCGCTGTCTCGTTCCCTTGCACGCTTCAGTCGATCGAGGCGATGTTCCGGAGTTGTAGCGCTCGTCGTGGCACGCGGACAGCGTCCTTTATCAGGGCGCGGCGCGGCAAACAGGATGTGGCGCGTCGCGTCGAGATGAAAGCCCGATGCGATCTTCAGAATCGCGTCGATGACCAAGCCCGCTCACGACCGTTGCCCTCGATGATGCTCGTCGAGGCGGAAGATTGAGTCTCGAGGATCCTGTCTCGAAGTATCTTCCGACCTTCGAGGATCGTGTCCGGTGATCGGTTCGATTCGACGCGGCTACTTCCGCCTCATCAGACTCGGCCAGCGAAGCGACGGTGATCATCCGTCATCTGCTCACGCACACTCAGGAGTCGGCTATGATGGTCGTCGCACGTCGTGGCCCGCTTAATCGGCAACGATCGGGACAAGGAACCGAACTTCCTCTCCTGTTCGATCCTGGCGAGGAAGTGGACATACGGAGCGAGTTCCACGAGTGCTCGGACGGGTGATCGAAAAGATCTCAGGTCAGCCGCTTGACGCCTTCTCTCCAGGACCGGATTCTGAAACCCTCGGCAGCGAACGACACGGCGTTTGCCGTTCCACCCGTCAACGTTGCGCGTGTCGTCACCGTCCACTCGCGCACACGGACGGCAAGCTCTGCGGCAGCAGCCGAACGCTGCGACGCAGCAAGCGCCGGTCAGAGGCGACGGGGACTCTACTCGACCGCGCAATGACTGCGGGATTTTCATCCAGATGCTGCTGAACGGCGGAACCCTGCACGGCACTCGGCTGCTGAGCGAGCGGTGCAGTGCGGATGATGGGTGAAACCAGATTGGCTCATCGTCGTTCAGGCGAGCAGCCCGCTGCGGACCGCTCTCTCGCAGCCGCGCCAGCCACCTCTCAGGAGCCGGCCGGCTACAAGCCCAGGTTCCAGATCGCGATGGAAGGATCCGCGCTACGCGAAGTATCGAAGCGAGGGCAGTCTGAGCTGGGCCGGCGATCGAGACAACACGCACTTCTGGATCGATCCGAACCCGCCGCATTCGGCGGTCTGGCTCTGCGGCAGGTGCTTCTGCGACGTGAGTCTTGTCATCAGAAGCCTCGCGCGGCTTCGAGGGGCTGGTCATGCCCAGCACTGCTGCGCTGGCATCGATGGCAGACGCCGCGGCTGGCCTTCCTGCAGGAGCGCTTTGCGGCTCGCAGGCGAATCTTGCCTGTGCGGTCGATGTTGATGACCTTCCACCATCACCTGCTCGCCTTCCTTCAGCTCGTCGCGGACGTCCTTCACGCGGTGGTTGGCGATTTCCGAGACGTGCAGCGAGGCCGTCGGTTCCGGGCATGATCTCGACGAACGCGCCGAAGTCGGTGATGCGCTGAACCTTGCCCAGGTAGGTCTTGTTCAGCTCGGGCGTAGCCGTCAGTTCCTGGATGATCGAGATCGCCTTCTGCGCGGACGTCATCGTCGGCCGACGCCACGTTCACCCGGCCGTCGTCCTCGACGTCGATCTTGACGCCGGTGCGCTCGATGATGCTGCGGATCATCTTGCCGCCGGGTCCGATGACGTCGCGGATCTTGTCGACCGGGATCCGGATGGTGACGATGCGCGGCGCGAACGCCGAGATGTTCTCGCCGCGGGCCGGCAGCGCCTCGCGCATCTTGTCGAGGATGTGCAGCCGGCCGCGCCGCGCCTGCTCGAGCGCCTTGCGCATCACCTCGGTCGTGATGCCCGCCGACCTTGATGTCCATCTGCAGCGCGGTGATGCCGTCGGCCGTGCCGGCGACCTTGAAGTCCATGTCGCCGTAGTGATCCTCGGCGCCGGCGATGTCCGACAGCACCGCGCACTTGCCGGTCTTCTCGTCCATCACGAGGCCCATCGCGATGCCCGCGACCAGCGCTGCTCCAGCGGGACCGCCGGCATCCATCATCGCCAGCGATCCGCCGCACACCGACGCCATCGACGACGATCCGTTCGATTCGAGGATGTCCGACACGACGCGGACGGTGTAGGGAAGTCTTCCTCGGCCGGGAATCATCGGCGCGAGCGAGCGCTCGGCGAGCGCGCCGTGGCCGACTTCGCGGCGGCCGGGCCCCGCGCAGGAACGCGACTTCGCCGACCGAGAAGGGCGGGAAGTTGTAGTGGAGCATGAAGCTCTTCCACGTCTCGCCCTCGAAGCTCTCGATCTTCTGCGCGTCGTCGGCGGTGCCGAAGCGTGCAGGTGACGAGCGCCTGCGTTTCGCCGCGCGTGAACGACGGCGGACCCGTGCGTGCGCGGCAGCACGCCGCGTCTCGATCCAGATCGGCCGCACTTCGTCGAACGTCGCGGCCGTCGAGCCGGACGCCGCTGCGTCAGCACCTCGTCGCGCAGCACCTTTTCCTTGAGGTCCTTGAAGATCTGCTTCGCCTCGACCTTGCGCTCGACTTCGCCTTCGGGCAGTCGACGCCACGAGATCGTCCAGCACCTGGTCGACGCGGTCGTAGTTTTCGAGCTTGCCGCGGATCCGCATCGCCTCGGTCAGCGGCACGAGCACCTTCTCCTCGACCTCGCGGTAGAAGTCGTGGCCGATCTCCTTCTTCGATGACCTTGAGCTTCGTCTTGCCGGCTTCCGTCGCCAGCGCGTCGATCGCGGCGACGATCTCGCTTGATCGCGGCGTGCGCGGCGTTCGAGCGCCTCGACCACCTGCTCTTCGGTCACTCTCTTGGCGCCGGCCTCGACCATCACCAGGCCGTCGCTGCTGCCGGCGACGACGAGATCGAGCCGGCTCTGCTTGCGCTGCTCGAAGGTCGGGTTGATGACGATACTGGCCGTCGACCAGACCGATCGCGGACGCCGGCGATGGTCTTCTCGAACGGAATCTCCGACAGCGCGAGCGCCGCCGAGGCGCCGGTGATCGCGAGGACGTCGGTGTCGTTCTCCGAATCGGCCGACAGCACGAGCGCGATGATCTGCGTCTCGATAGCGCCAGCCCGACGGGAACAGCGGCCGGATCGGCCGGTCGATGCACGCGGCTCGTCAGCACTTCCTTTTCGGCCGGCTTGCCTTCGCGCTTGAAGAAGCCGCCGGGAATGCGCCCGATGCGTAGGTGTATTCACGGTAGTCGACCGTCAGCGGCAGGAAGTCGATGCCTTCGCGCGCGTTGGCCGCGCGGCACGCCGTGACGAGCACCACCGAATCGCCGAAGCGTGACGATGACGGAGCCGCCGGCCTGCTTGGCGAGCTTTCCGGTTTCGAAGCGGAGGGTCTTGCCGCCGACGGTCACTTCACGGGTATGTCATAAGAGTCACAAGTCAAAGTCACGAGTCGCTGGTCAGGTCAATGCCGGGCCAGCTCCGTTCTGACGTCACGTCAGCTTGAACGCAGCGAGCTCACTTCGCGGATGTTCAGCCGCTTGATCAGATCCGCGTAGCGCTGAGCGTCCTTGGCCTTGAGGTAGTCGAGCAGCCGGCGGCGGCGGCCGACGAGCATCAGCAGCCCGCGGCGCGAGTGGTGATCCTTGGCGTGCGCTTTGAAGTGTTCGGTCAGGTAGTTGATGCGCTCGCTGAGAATCGCGACCTGAACTTCCGGGGATCCGGTGTCTGCGTCGTGGGTCTTGTAACTGCCAATCAGCTCGGTCTTGCGGTCTTTCGTCAACGCCACAGTGGTTTGCCTCCACGCACGCCCCAGCCAGGCCTCAACCCGCCGGATGCGCCGTGTCCGAAATACTCTTAGTCGAACAAGATCAACATGTTACGTCAGAACCACGAAGGGATGCAAAGGCCCGAGACCGACTGGACTCAGCAATGGCCAGTAGATCGCCGCCCGCATCGAGCAGCCGCACGAGCGGCGCGGAGTCCGCGGAACTGCGCACTGCGTCACGCGGCCCGAGATCCTGGCCATGAATCACGCGTCTGGCCCCTTCGGGCGTGAGCACCAGCCACGGAACGCCGTGGCAGCATCTGCCAGCGGGCACGACGGCCCGCGACGCCAGTCGAGACATCCCGTTCGAGGGCTTCGAGCGGCAAGCGCACTGCGATATCGGCCTGGCCGCTTCGCGTCCGCCTGAGCGCCGACAGATGACCTCCGGTGCCGAGCCGCGCGCCAAGATCCTGCGCCAATGAACGCACGTCAAACCCGCGCTGCAGTGGACGCGCAGAGTGACGTGCGTCCGGTGACACCCACGACGTCAATCTGCAGTGCGCAGTGACCGTCGCGGAGGCGGGAAGGGCTAGTCGGTAACCGTTCACCGACTCGCTCTGCCGCCTCTTCTGCGCGCTCGCTCAGGGCAGGCCCTTCTGGCTCGCTGGCGCCGCTCAGGCGCAGGCGTCGGCTGGCGCGGGCGTTCTTGTAGCTTCGCCGCCCGTCAACTTTCTTCGCGCTAAACACCGGCGGCTAGCTGCGAGAAGCTTCCGCGGAACGCGTCGTAGCGCGCGATCGACGGCGTCAATCGAGCGGAAACGGTCCCCATACGGAGTGCCGACGGCCGCCCCAGCGCGTCGCATGTGTCCGTGCTCACTCCAGCGTGATCGTCGCTTCGTAGACTTTGTCGTGCTGGCTCAGAAACTGCGCGAGCCGTGTGGCGCGGCCGAGCACCGAGGGAGAGAACGCCGCTCGCCGCCGGATCGAGCGTGCCGTGTGGCCGACGCGCGATTCACCAGCCACGGCGGACGCGCGCTACGACGTCGGTGATGTCGGGCCGGCCGGCTTGTCGACGATGAGCAAGCCATCCATTGGCATGGCATTCTGCACGTGGCCGATGAAGCGCGCCTTCAGCTCGGCGAGATCGCCGCGAACCGTACAGCCGGCGGCATTCTGTGGCCACCGCCTCCGCATGACTTCGCCACCGCGCCGATGTTCACCTCGCCCTTCGATCTGAGGCTGACGCGAACTCGTCGCCGGACGTTCGCTTGAAGAAAATCACCGCCTGAATCTCTTTGACGCTCAGCGGCTCGTTGATCAGGCCTTCGGTGTCGTCGTAGGTTCCACCTGCCTGGCGCAGCATGTCGTCGTCCGAGTACGGACGGCGATCTGGCCGGACGGATCGACGGTCATGCCGCTCAACATCGATCCGAGCAGCTTCAGCCGCGCTGATGCGGCTGCTGTCGTAGACCTGCCGCGAGATGCGCACCGGATCGACGCCGGCTTCGACCGCCGCGCGGCGAGATCGCGAAGGTTCGCGCGGAAATGCTGGAATAGTGAAACGACCCGGTGTCGGTCAGAATCGTGATGCACAGGTGCGTCGCAATCTCGAGCAGAGCGGCACGCCGAGCGCGACGATCAGCTCAGACACATCATCTCGCCGCGCGGCGGCAGCCGAGTCCGCTGAACCAGTTGGATCTGTCCGAAATTGTCGTTGCCGGGGTGGTGATCGATGCTGATCACCATCGACTGCTCGAACCCCGATGCCCGTGCGCGCGTGAGCTTCCGCACTCCGCGATAGATCGCCGCATCAGGCCGGTCCATCGACATCGGCCGCCAGTTCGATCTCCTGACGCTTCGGGAAGGCTGGAGCTGCTCTGGCGCCGGATCGTGAAGACGACCCGTGATCTTGTCAGCCGAGCGCCGCAGCGTGCAGCGCCATCGCCAGGACGATCCACACCGCATCGCCGTCCGGGAGCGCACGATGCGCGGATCGAAACTTCCGGCCCGGCGCGAATGCGTCGGCGATCGCGCGAGAGCTCCGGGAGTCGTGGTCGGGGTCATGCTCGCCAGAGTGGAGCTCGTTGAGAATCTGTTCAATCCGATCCTGCCCGGCGATCGAATCAGTCGATAGATGTTGAAGATGATTCGGATCCGCCTGGACGAAGTCGTGAGCCGACGCTTGCGCCTGAGAAACGGCGCCGCGCGTTCGAGCGCACGGCCGCTGGCGGCCCGGGCCTTTTTCGTCGCCAAGCACGGTATACAGCACGCGGGCCTGTTGGAAGATCCGGTGAGACCCGACGCGGGTGAGCGTCACGAACCGATGCCGGATCGGCACCGTCGCGGGCCAGCAAATCGGCGCAGCTCGCCTCCGGATTTGATCCGCGACGCGGTCGGGACGGGAACCTTGGGGCTCACGCCGTGATCGCCACGCGCCCTTGAAGAAGACTTCGATGAGGTCGCCGAGCTTGATGTCGTTGAACCGCTCGAAGCCGATGCCGCACTCGAATCCGGCCTTGACTCGCTCACGTCGTCCTTGAAGCGGCGGAGCGACCCGATCTTGCCTTCGTAACGACGACGTTGTCGCGGACCAGGCGCGCCTGCTGTATCGCCGGCGCGGCGTGATGCGACCTTCGGTGACCATGCAGCCGGCGATCGTTCCGCAAATTCGGCACCTTGAACGTGTTGCCGGACTTCGGCCACGCCCATCCGCACTTCCTTGAAGGTCGGCTCGAGCAGTCCGGTCATCGCCTTCTTCATCTCGTCGGTGACGTTGTAGATCACCGAGTGCTGGCGGATGTCGACCCGCTCCCGGTTCGCGATGTCCTCGGCGTTCCGGTCCGGCCGCACGTTGAAGGCGATGATGATCGGCATTCGAGGCCGAAGCCAGGAGCACGTCCGACTCGTTCACGGCGCCGACGCCGGTGTGGATGATCCGGATCTTCACCTTCGTCGTCGTCAGCTTCGTGAGCGTGTCGGCGAGCACTTCCGCCGAGCCCGCACGTCGGCCTTGATGATGATGGGCAGCTCCTTCATGCCGCCCTCGGCGAATCTGCGCCTGGCAGCGATTCGAGCGTCAGCCGACTGCCCTCCTCGCGCCGAGCGCCTTGTTCTTGGCCTGCTCTTCGCGGAAGGCCGCGATGTGACGCGCCTTCGCGGCGTCGGCGACCTGGAACTCGCTCGCCGGGCTGCGGAGACCTCCGAGACCGAGGACCTCGACGGGCGTCGACGGCGGAGCCGACTTCGTCGGGCCGCCCGCGGTCGTCGATCAGCGCGCGCACGCGGCCGACGATCGGGCCGGCGATGAAGGTGTCGCCGACGTGGAGCGTGCCATCCTGCACGAGCACGGTCGCCACGGGACCGCGTCCCCTGTCCAGCTTCGCCTCGAGCACGGTGCCCATCGCGTTCCGCTTCGGGTTGGCCTTGAGCTCGCCGATGTCGCTGACGAGCAGGATCATCTCCAGCAGCAGGTCGAGGTTCTGCTTCTTCTTGGCCGAGACCTCCACCGTGACGGTCTTGCCGCCCCACTCCTCAGGCATCAGATCGAGCTCGGTCAGCTCGCGCTTCACTCTGTTCGAGCATTCGCGTTCGGCTTGTCGATCTTGTTGATCGCCACGATGATCGGCACGCCGGCCGCCCGGGCGTGATCGATCGCCTCCCGCGTCTGCGGCATCACGCCGTCGTCCGCGGCGACGACCAGGATGACGATGTCGGTGACCTTGGCGCCGCGCGCGCGCATCAAGGTGAAGGCCTCGTGACCGGGCGTGTCGAGGAACACGATGTTCCGGTTGTTGATGGTCACGTGATACGCGCCGATGTGCTGGAGTGATGCCTCCCGGCCTCGGCTGCTCGGCGACGCGCGCCTCGCGAATGCCGTCGAGCAGGCTCGTCTTGCCGTGGTCGACGTGACCCATGACCGTTGACGACCGGTGCGCGCGTCACGATGTCGCCCAGGACTCGCCTCGCCGGCATCGACCTCGAGAGCACTTCCTTCCTCGAAGCTGCGCATCTGGACCTCGGCGCCGAACTCACGCGCGAGCATCGTGGCGGTTTTCGGTGTCGAGCGTCGAGTCGATCGTCATCACCAGCCGCTTCATCGGCAGCTTGGAGAGGACGTCCTTGACCTTGACGTCGAGCTTCTCGGCGAGATCCTCGGCGGTCATGCCTTCCGCCAGCGTGATCGTGCGTGTGACCGAGGGCAAGCGTGGCCGGCATCAGCGCCGCTGCGGCCTGACCATCGGCTCTCGCCAGTGTCCGCGTCACCGGCGCGCATTCGGCGGCCGGGGCGGAGGTGCGCCTGGACGCTGCGGATGCTGGCCGGGACGCGCGGAGACAATCCAGCTGCTGCGTTCGAACTCGGTTGCGAGCGGCAACGGCCGCGGACCCCCCCGGCGTTGCTCGTCGGCGGTCAGGCGGCATGGGCGGACGCACGCCCGGACGAGCTTGGACTGGCTGCCGCAGGCGCTCCGGACGTGCGGCGACGCCTGCGGGAGCAGCACTTGCCAGGACGCGGCGGCGCGGGTAGCCGAGGGGCCTTTCGGGCGCGCGGCGCGGCACGATTCGCGGAGCCGCATGCGTCGGCAAGGCGCATCAGGTGTCGTCGGTCGTTCCTCGCTCGATTCGGAGTCTGAGCGTCGGTGGCACAGCGCGGCCGGGCACGTGCCTTCGGCGGAGCCGGTTCGACCGCTGGAGCAGCGTGTTCGACGACGCTCTCCGGGGCTGGCGGCGCGCTGGCCTCGATGACGGGTTCCGACCGGCGACTCGACGGCTCCACGATCGGCGGCGCCGGTTCAACAACCGGTTCTTCGACCGGCGGCGGAGGCGGCGGGGCCGATACTTCGACTTCCGCGACCGGACCGCGACCGTCGGCGGTTTGACCGTCTTGACGAGACGAGGCGGCGGCAAGAGCGGCGCGCCGTCGGCTTCGGCGGTTCGGGCGCTTTCTTGGCGGGCGTGCCCTTTCGTCCCTTGACGACGGGCGCTTCCGCAAAGATGTCGCCCGATGGCAGCGAGATCTTGCGCTGTCGTGCCAGCCGTTCGACGAACTGCCGCCCGACGACCTCTTCAATCGTGCTCGACGCGCTCTTCACCTCGATGCCATGGTCACGCTTCAGCAGCGCCGTGACTTCCTGGCTCGTCGTGTTGAGCAGTTCCGCGACTTTATATATCCGGACAGTTGCCAAGCCTTAACCTCGAATCATCGATCTCATTCGGCGCTACTCAGCGTCCTGGCTGATCGGCTTCTCCGGTGGGCTGGTTCGCGTCGTCCGCGACCGCGTCCCCTTCCGGCGCCGCCGGGGTTTCAGATGCGGCTTCCAGGCCCTCGAACTGTGCTTCGACCTCGCGGCGCTTCTCTTCCTCGCTCTTGATGTCGATGCGCCAGCCGGTGAGCTTCGCGGCGAGCCGGACGTTCTGTCCCCTTCTTGCCGATCGCCAGCGACAGCTGCTTGTCCTCGACGATGACTTCCATCACCTTCTCGCGGTCGTCCACGATCGAGACCCGCTGCACTTTCGCGGGGCTCAGTCCGTTGGTGACGAACGCGATCGGGTCTTCGGACCACTCGACAATGTCGATCTTCTCTCCACGCAGCTCGCGGATGATCGACTGCACCCGGGTGCCCTTCATGCCGACGCAGGCGCCCACCGGGTCCACGTCACGCTCGCGCGAGAAGACCGCCACCTTGGCGCGATCGCCTGCCTCGCGGACGGCGCCCGGATCATCACGGTGCCGTCGTAAATCTCCGGCACTTCCTGCTCGAAGAGCTTGATCAGCAGCGCCGGATCGGTGCGCGACAGCACGATCTGCGGCCCCTTGGCGCTGCGGTTCACGCCTTTGATGACCGTTCGCACGCGGTCCGACGGCGCGTAGCTTTCCGCCCGCGACTGTTCCTTGCGCGGCAGGACCGCCTCGACCCGGCCGACCTCGAGAATGATGTCGCCGTTTTCGAACCGCTTCACCGTCCCGGTGACGACCTCGCCGATGCGCTGGTTGTATTCCGCGAAAATGTTCTCGCGTTCGGCCTCGCGCACCTTCTGAAAGATCACCTGCTTGGCCGTCTGCGCCGCGATGCGTCCGAGAACCTCGGTTGGCTTCGGGAATTCCATTTCGTCGCCAAGCTCGATCGAATTGGCGACATCGTCGCCATAGAGCTGCTGGTACATCTGGCGCGCTTCGTCGATGGCGATTTCGGTGGCCGGATTGGCGACTTCCTGCACGACCTGCTTCAGCGCGAAGAGATCCACCTGACCCGTCTCGAGATTGAACCGGGTTTTCAGGTTCTCGCCGGTCTTGTAGTAGCTTGCGCGAGGCCGTCGCGACGGCTTCTTCAATCGCGCTGATGACGACATCCGGCTCGATGCCTTTTTCTTTCGCCAGCGCCTCGATTGTCTGCTGCAAGGGGTTTGACATGTCCTTCGACTTTCCAGCTTCCCGTTTCCGCTAGAACTCCACCTCGAGGTTCGCATCGCGTGATCACCGAGCGGCACCCGATGCTGCCGTCCGTCCTCGGCATCGATGAGCACGTCGTCGTCGGCGATGCCGCCGAGGCGGCCCTTGAAATACTTCTGGCCGTCTACCGCCTCGCGCATCACGAGCTTCGCGAAGCGTCCTGCAAACCGCCGGTAGTCGTCGGCCCCGCGAAGCGGCCGGTCGAGCCCCGGCGACGATACTTCCAGCGTGTAAGCGGTCGGCACCACATCTTCGACGTCGAGAATCGCGCTCAAATCGCGGCTGACTGCCACGCAGTCCGCCACGCTCACGCTGTCTTCCGCACTCGCCGAAGGCTCCGGGCCGGTCGATCTGGACGCGCAGCACCATGCCGCTGCCTTCCCGCCGGAACTGCACGTCGAAAATCTCGAGACCGTACTTCGGCTGCCACGCGCGCCGCCGTCTGCCGGACCGCGTCCACGACGTCACCGTGCATAGCTCGAACGGCCCTAAAACTAAAAAAGTGGGCACACGCCCACTTCGGTCCCTACCAGGCTCCGAACACAAAAGTATAGCACAGCACCCTGAGCCGCAGGTCGCTCGGGAGGCTCGGAACCGCCGGCTTTTGAAGGATTTCAGAGCGGCCGCGCGATCAGATCGTAGGCATTGGCGCCGACGATCTCGACGTCGGCAAAGTCGCCTCCGCGGTAGCTCGACGGATCGCAGTCAGTCGAGATAGACCGCAGCATCGATGTCTGGCGCTTGCGTGGACAGCCGTGCCTTGAGCACGAGATCGTGATCTGCGGAGGGACCGTCGACGAGCACTCGGGCTCGCTCGCCGATACGACTCTTTCTGACCCCTTGCGATCAGGCGTTTCTGGAGAGACATCACCCGACGGCGGCAGCCGCGCCTTGACCGCCGCCGAAACCCCGTCCTTCTGAATTCGTAGGCCGAGGTGCCTTCCTCGTGCGAGTAGGTGAAGACGCCCACGTGGTCGAACGACTGGTCCTCGACGAACCGGCAGAGCTCTTCGACGTCACGTTCAGTCTCGCCCGGAAATCCGACGATGAACGGTCGTGCGGAGGGCGACGCCGGGAACCCGTGTCCGGATCCGGTCGAGCAAATCGGTCGTAGTGCTGTCGAGTCCCGGGGCGCTTCATGCGCTTGAGCACCGGGTTCGAGGCGTGCTGCAGCGGGAGGTCGATGTATTTACAGACCTTCTCGCACTCCGCCATTGCCGCGAGCGTCGCGTCGTCGATGGTCGTGGGATAGAGATAGAGCAGACGAATCCATTCGATCCCTCCGACCGTGTTGAGGTCCCGAAGGAGCCTGCCAGAGCGCCGCGCTCCGCCTCGATCGACCCCGTAGAAGGTCGTGTCCTGTGAAATCAGCAGCAGTTCCTTGACGCCCTGACTCGCGAGCATGCGCGCTTCGCGCACGAGTGATTCCGACGAACGGCTCCGGTAATGGCCGCGCAGCACGTCGGAATGATGCAGAAGGCGCATTTGTAATCGCAGCCCTCGGCGACCTTGATGCGCGTAGTGGCGCGGCGTGGCAAACACTCGCGGGGTGTCGGCATCGTACAGGTAGTCGGGCAGGTTCCGTGCTGGGTGGCGGGTGCTGGGTTCCGGGTGCCGGGTTCCGGGTTCTGTACGGTTGCCGGGTGCTCGGTTCTGCGTGCTGAGGTGCTGGAAGACGACTCAACGGCGACGTTCCTGGTTGCGCAATGCCGGCAAGGCTCCGTGATCGCACCGACGATCGCCGGCACTTCGCCGGTGCCGAGCACCGCGTCAATCTCGGGAATCTCCTTCTTCAGCTCGTCGCGATACCGTTCGCCCAGGCAGCCGGTGACGATCAGGCGTTTGCACGCGCCGTCCTTCTTGTGCCCGGCCATTTCGAGAATCGCGTCGATCGATTCCTGCTTGGCCGAGTCGATGAAGGCGCACGTGTTGACGACGAGCACGTCGGCGCCCGCCGCATCCTTCGTCAGCTCGTGCCCGGCCTCACGCGCGAGCCCCAGCATCACCTCGGAGTCGACGAGGTTCTTCGGACAGCCCGGGAGATAAGACCGATCTTCATGGATAGAGTCTGATTGAGCATTACGAGGATACGGAATTGTTTCGCGGACGTGTTCGAGCTTGCAAATCCACGAGACCACGCGCTCGATGCCCATGCCGAAGCCGCCGTGCGGCACGGTGCCATAGCGGCGCAGATCCAGGTACCACTCGAAGGCTTCCTGCGGCAGCTGATGCTCCTTGATTCGCTGGAGCAGCAGATCGAGATCGGCAAGGCGTTCGCCGCCGCCGATGATTTCGCCGTATCCCTCCGGCGCGAGCACGTCGACGCCGAGCGCGAGCTCCGGCCGGTCGGGATCCGGCTTCATGTAGAACGCCTTCACGGCGGACGGATAGCGATGGACCATCAGCGGCCGGTCGAATTCTTCTGAAAGCGCCGTCTCGTCGGGACCGCCGAAGTCGCCACCCCACTGAATCGCGAGACCCTTCGCCTGAAGGCGCTTCACCGCATCGTCGTATGCGAAACGCGGGGAAAGGGTTTCTGAATGGACTCGAGCTTCGAGACATCACGCTCGAGGACGGTCAGCTCGCGGCGGCGCTTGTCGAGGACGCGCGCGACCGATCGAGACGATCAGGTCCTCGGCGAGATTCATCACGTCGTCCAGATCGGCGTAGGCCATTTCCGGCTCGACCATCCAGAACTCGGTGAGATGACGCCGCGTCTTCGACTTCTCGGCGCGAAACGTCGGGCCGAAGCAGTACACGCTTGCCGAGCGCCATGGCGTTGGCTTCGTTGTACAGCTGGCCGCTCTGCGTGAGATAGGCCGTCTGGTCCTCGAAATACTGCAGCCGGAAAGAGCGTCGTCGTGCCTTCGCACGCCGCGGGCGTGAAGATCGGCGTGTCGGCGAGGATGAACCCGCGGCCGTTGAAGAAGTCGCGGACCGCGTTGATGATCTCGTGGCGTACGCGCAGGATGGCCTGCTGCCGTTCGCTCGCTGATCCAGAGGTGCCGCCGGTCGAGCAGGTAATCGACGCCGTGTTCCTTCGGCGTGATGGGGAAGTCGTGTGATTCGCCGACGACCTCGAGCGTCTTGACGTCGATCTCGTAGCCGCTCGGCGCGCGCTTGTCGGCGCGGGCGGCTCCCGTGACGATCACCGATGTTTCCTGCGAGAGGTGATCGGCCGACTTGAAGAGCTCTTCGCCGACCGCGGCCTTCGACATCACACCCTGAATGAAGCCGGTGCCGTCGCGAAGGATGAGAAAGTGAATCTTCCCGCTCGATCGACGGTTGTGGAGCCACCCCTTGATGGTGACTTCTTCGCCTTCGTGTGTTCCGATGTCTTCGATGTAGACACGCATAGTTCAGGCTTTGGGCCAGCGGCGGCTGGCTTCAGGCCGCGAGCAGCTTCTCCATGCGCTCTCGTGCTTTTCTGGCCTTCACCAGGGTTTCCTTCGCGGATCCGTGGGCGGCAATCTCCATGAGCAACGTTCCATCGTAACCGACCTTCTGGATGGCCGTCAGCGCGCCCGGCCAGTCGATGGTCCCGTCGAAGGGGATCAGGTGGTCGTCGGTCCTTCCGCGATTGTCGTGAACGTGCGTCGTCACGAGATGCTCCGAAACGGTCTCGATGGCGTCGACCAGGTCGCCGTCCATGTGCGCGTGCCCGAAGTCGAGGCAGATTCCGGCATCAGGACTGTCGAGCACTTCTTCGATGAAGTGCACCAGCGAGCCCGCACGAGACAGCTCGTTCGGAATCACTTCAATCGCGAGCTTCACGCCGAGCCGCTCGGCCAGCCGCTGGAGCTCGCCGATGCTGCGGCGGGCGGCATCGCGGCTGTTGTCGGCCGGAGTCGGATGCTGGGTCCGCGGCAGGCCGATGTGCGCGACGAGCACGGTGAAGGGTATGCGCCTCGCGATCTGCAGCGCGAGCTCGGCTTCGTTGAGCGCTTTGAGGCGAACGTCGGAATCCGGTGCTGGCCATGGTCAGCGGCGGACCCCAGCGTCCACCGAGAAGCTCTCGCCGATGGGGGCGTGAACGCCGTGCAGCGTCAATCCGGCCTCGGCCAGCCATTGCTGCAAATCGGCAATCGCCGCGGGGTTGTGGTAGTCGAAGTGCGTTCTCGTGGCAAAGAGCTCGACGCGATCGAATCCGTGCGCGGCGATCTCCAGCAGATGCTCCCGGCCGAGCCGGTAGTTGTGATAGAGGTGCGTCGAGATCCCGAAGGCGCGCTTCGGCACTACCGGAGCTCTTCGATGTGGGTCGAGAGGATCTCGCGCAGTCGTGGCGAAGCGCGGATATTTCTCGAGATTGATCCGCGCGTAGCGCAGCGTTCGCGGCATGTACTGAATGTAGACGGCGTTGCGCGCGTGCGATGGTTTGATAGCCGAACGTGCCCAGTGCCTTCAGGTTGCGCTGCAGCGCCATCAGATCGAACCGCCGCCTGAACTCCACAGCATCGGCCAGGCCCTTGAGCGCGCAGGAAATAGCGCGATCAGCTCGTCGAGCTCGCGGTCCGTCAGGTCGACGTAGGAATCGCGCAGCAGCGACACCAGATCGTAGGTGTCGGGCCCCATGCGCGCGTCCTGAAAATCAATCATGTGCAGACGGCTGCGATGGAGCATCAGGTTGCGGCTGTGATAATCGCGATGACAGAGCACGCGCGGTTCCGACGCGAGCTCTTCGACGATCGCGCGCCACTCTTCGGCGAGCGCCGTCGCGCTCGGCGGGCGTCAGCTGCACCCCGCGGTAACCCAGGACGAAGTGCCGCGTAAAGAAATCCAGCTCCCACCTGAGCTTCTCGGCGTCGAAGGCGATGCGATAGGGAAGATACCGTTCGCCGTCCTCGAGCTCGCGTCCACGTCGCTGCAGATGCTCGATCAGCGCGACGGCTTCTCGATAGAGGGCCGCATGTTCCTCCGGCGTCGCAGCGCCGAGATGCGCCTGCAGCGTGACGTCGCCGAGATCCTCGAGCTCGACGATCCCTTCCCGGTCGGAGTGGCCGAGAATTGCGGGAACCGGCAGCGGCACTCTCGAAAAGAGCTCCGCGACGTTGGCGAAGGGCAGCGTCGCGAAATCGATCGGTCCCACGTGAAGCGCCAGCACCACGGACGGGCTGTCACCGGCGAGGACACGGAAGTAGCGGCGATCGGACGCGTCGCCGGTGAGCGGCACGACCCTCGCACCCCTCGACGCGAGGCCGCTCTGCGCGAGATAAGAATCGAGACGCGTCTGGACATCCGCGCTGGACAGGTCGGTCATGATGCGGTCGAGAAAGGGCTGGCGTCGAGCGTGCCGGTTTCTGTGTTTACGAGAACCATGCGACGGTAGTGCGCGCCCGGACGGCACGCGGACGTGATCGGTCACGATGCACTCATCGAGGACGGCGCCCGCCCCCACCTGCACATCGTTCCACAAGATCGAGCGTCCCGATGCGCCAGATTGTGGATCAGCAAGCGCCCAGGACGTGGCCCAATAATCGGCGATCGTTCCGACGTCCCAGCATGACGCGTTCGACACGAAGCCTCGAACGCTGCCGGGACGTGCGGCGATGAGCTCGTCGTAGAGCCCGCCAATCGTCCTCATGACCGACCCCGACGGAATCGATCGAAAGACCTCGGCCTGCACCACCTGCGGACCGACGAAATGAAACGAGTCTGCCGCTGACGGTCCACGTGCGACAAATCCTGTCACGCCGCCGTGCGCGTCGAGCTTGACCCCTCCGTAGCGGAGCGGCTCCCGGTTCGGCACGAGCGCCGAGCGTGACGTGCGCGCCCGATCCGTCGTGCGCGTCCGCGAGCCCCTGGAGGTGGACATCGGTCAGCACGTCGCCGTTGACGATCACGAAACCGATCAGCGCCAAGGAGCGGCAACGCCTGCCGCGGACCGCCGGCGCTGCCAAGCACCACGGGCTGCTCCCACGAATAGCGGATCCGCGCGCCGAGGTCGCTGCCGTCGCCCAGAATTCCGGTCAGTGTTTCCGGCAGGTGGTGAAGATTGACGACGAGGTCCGTGATGCCGGCAGCGACGAGTGACGAAGCGATGCGCCGGGCGAGCGGCACACCAGCGACCGGACTGCGGCCTTGGTGCGCACCCGCGTGAGCGGATGCAGACGAGTGCCCGAGGCCAGCCGTGAGCAGCAACGCGTGCTCGAGGAACCGTCATCTCGAGACTTGAGTGACGCAGGAATACCGACCGGACGACTGGAGCCGCTGGCACGAAAGCGAGCCGCGAGACCACGAACGAAGACAAACATCGTGAAACACTCGAGCGCAAAGGCCGGGAAACCGAGATAGCCGGGCAGGGGCATCTCGAAGATCTTCAGATTCTCCATGATCGGCACCGTGTATACCCACTTGGCTCGTGGCCCAGTAGTTCCAGAACTCCCAGAGGATGCCGCACAGCAACCCGCTGAGCATCAGGTTCTTCAGGCGATCGTGCTTGGCCGCACGGTGACAGTCGCCCGTGCCATCGATTCATCCAGCCGATACGACGATTGACGGGATCGAGAAGAAAGATGAATCCCAGCCACACTGGGCGCCGCCAGATAGCTGCGCGATCGCCGGGCGACACCAGGAACGGCGACACCAGCATCGCCGGACGCCGCTGGCCAATCGACGTCCACATCGGCGATGCGCTGCGTAACCTGGCGCCGACGAACCAGATCATGTCTGCCTCCAGGTCCGTCCCGGTGCGCGTGCGGACCGCGCCATACGGCCGATCAGATCGGCGCCTTCGAAAATGGCCGGCCAGATCGTGGCGAACGACCACGCGTAGCCGAACATCCGAAGCGCAACGCCTGATTCTCCGGCAGCCCGATGTAGTGCCAGTTGTCGAGATAGAGATTGAAAAACTCGAACACCAGCCAGAGCGGAATGGAGACGATCGCGAGAAACGCGAATTCGCGAGGCGACGTGCGAATCCACGATCGCCCGCGCGCCCGCCAGACGATGCCGTCGGCGAAGAGGATGAAGCCCGGTCCAGGCGATCGGCGTGTTCCAGGACGCGAATGGCTCGATGCCGGCGAGCGTTGCGGCTTCCGACACCACCATGATGACGCAGACCCGACAAGCGCTGACGCGTTCATGTGGCCCGCACCGCGAACGAGCAACCGCAAAGCGCCGGTCGGCCCACGCCTTTGCCGAAGATCAGCACTTTCATCGTGCTTCCGAGTCCGCCGGGCATGATGAGTGTCTTCAGCGCGAGGCGCCTTCTTGAGGGTTCTCGCGGTTCTCAGGGTTCTCGCGGTTCTCAGGGTTCTCAAGGTTCTCGAGGTTCTGCGAGAGGGCGAGCAGGAAATAAGTCTGATCGAGAAAGCCGAGCGTGAGGAGTCCTGCTTCCTCTGCGGCGGCTCGGACGCTCGTGAAGTCCACATGCGCGGTGATGTCCTGCTCGCCGGGGTTCGACAGCCACGACGGCGTGCCGGGAGCAGATTCCGGACCCGACGCGATGTGCCGCGCGAAGGTCGTCAGCGTCCCGTTCGAGTGGCCGACCGAGTAGAGCTCGCGCGCCTCGTGTCCGTAGTCGATCAGGATCACGAACCCCCGATCCAGCCGCCGCGCGAGCTCGCGGATCCATCTCGATCGCGCGCAAATTGATTTCGACCCGCCAGCCGGGCTCGAGCCTCGCGCCGAGCCGATGAAGATACTCGGCGAGCGCTGGCGTGGATGGCGGGCGTTCGTGCAACGAGAGCGTCGGGCTGACATACACCTCGCGCAGACCGTCTTCGCGCATCACGACCTGATGCGTCGGCATGGCATCGAGCAATTCGTTCGCGAACACGATGCCGTTGATGTGCTCTGGAAGCTGCGTTGACGAGGAGACGAGCCGCTCGAGCCGTCTCGCCCAGTGTCGCTCGCTGTTGGTCGCGGGCCGGCGGGCTGGCCTCTACGAGATGCAGGCGGTAGCGATCGTACACCCTCGATCGCTGGATGCGTGCCGCTCTGAGGATGTCCGCCGACAAACGGCCACTTCCCGCGCCAGCTTCAACGAGATCGATCGGCTCTTTCGCGTCCTTCGAAAGCAGCCCGGCCATCTCGGCGATCTGACGCTCGAGCAGCTCGCCGAAGACCGGCCCCGACGTCCACGCTGGTAAAAATCGCCCGCAGCTCCCGATCGTCGAGTGCTGCGGGCGTAATAACTTCGAACGATGGATCGTAGAGCGCGAGATCCATGAACGCGGCCACCGTCATCGGGCCGCGCTCGCGGATCACATCGCTGAGCACTTCAGTCTTTCCTGACCGTCACGAACACCTGGCCTTCGTCGCGCCGCCACACGAGAATCTGCGCGATGCGGCCCGACTGCACGCGCTGAAGCTCGCGGCCGGCCTCCGCGGCGTTCGACACGCGCTGGCGGTTCACCGACAGGATGACGTCACCAGGCCGCAGCTGACCGACGGCCGGGCCGTTCGGATCCACATCCGTGACGAGCGCGCCCGACTGGCCGGACGGCATCTCGAGTTGACGCGCGCGGTTTGGCGTCAGGTTCTGCAGCGTGATGCCGAAGCTCTCGTTTCCGCCCTGATCGTCGGGCGGCTGCTGCTGGCCGTTCCGATTCGCTCGAGACGTCTGCTCCGGCCGTGAGATCGAGTTCGTCCACGGTCACGGTGAACGTGCGCTCCTTCTTATCGCGCATCACTTTCACCGGCACGCGCGTGCCCGGCTTGGTGGCGGTGACCATCTTCATGAGCTCGTTCGTGTTGTTCACCGGCCGGCCGTTGTATTCGACGATCACGTCGCCCGGCTCGATTCCGGCTTTGTCGGCGGCGCCGTCGGCCTCAACGCGGGATGCGAGCGCGCCGGTCGCGCTTCGACAGACCGAAATCCTGGTAGGCGTCGATCGGGACGGCGCGGACTTCCACGCCGATGCGCCCGCGCGTGACCTTGCCGGTGCTGAGCTGGGGCAGCAGCTCGCGGACCGTGTTGCTCGGCACCGCGAAGCCCACGCCGATGTTGCCTTCGGCACGGCCGCTGCTGTAGATCGCGGTGTTCATCCCGATCACCTCGCCGCGCAGGTTGAGCAGCGGGCCGCCCGAGTTGCCCGGATTGATCGCGGCGTCGGTCTGCAGCATCTCGCCGAAGCGTCGATCCGCCACCTGGAACGATGGCTCCGTGCGGCTGATGACGCCGACCGTGACCGTGTGATTCGAGGTTGAACGGATTGCCGATGGCCATCGACCCAGTCGCCGGCCGCCATCTGCGAGGAATCGCCGAACTTCGCCTCAGGGAGCGGATGATTCGGCTTCTCGGTGAGCTGAATCAGCGCGCTGTCGGTCAGCTCGTCGCGGCCGATGATCTTGGCTTGATACACCTGGTCGGGATCCTCGCCGAAGAGACCCACCTCGATCTTCGTCGCGCCTTCCACGACGTGGTTGTTCGTGAGGATCATCCCGTCCTTGTTGATGATGAATCCGCTGCCTGAGGCAGTCGTGGTCTGCTCGCGCGGCTGACGGCGCTCGCGGGTTCTGTCCCCGCCCCTGCCCCGGCGCGCTGTCGATCGTCCTGCTGCGCATCCGGATCGTCGAAAAACCGGCGGAGCAGATCGTCAGGTGAGCCGCCGCCAAAGAAGTCCGATGAGATCCTGCCGGCGCTGACGTGACTCGGTCCGGATGCTCACGACCATCGGCGACTGCGCCTTGGCGATATTGCGGAATGTCTGCGCGTCGAGCGCTCCGCGTGATCGGCGCGCTGTTCATCGGCGGCGCGGCGACGGTCTGGGCCGAGGACTGCGGCGTCAGATCGAGACGCGACGCCAGGACCATCCCGACGGCGAGGCCGAGACGAGGACGAGCAGGGTGTATACGACGGCTGGTGGTCTTGCGGGTTGACATCATTCCTCCGGTCAAGCTCTCTTCACATTCACACTACACGAGATTCACGAGCTCGGATTGAATCGGGCCGGTCACGGTTGCGTCGTGCAGTCCGACCACCATGTTGATTTCCGAGCGGATGCCGAAGTCGCTGAAATACACGCCAGGCTCGATGGTAAAGCCAGTGCCGGGCAGCAGTCGGCGGTCGTCGTGGGTTTCGTAGTCGTCCATGTTGACGCCGGTGCCGTGCACCGATTCGCCGAGGCTGTGGCCGGTGCGGTGGAGGATGTAGTCGCCGTAGCCGGCGTCACGCAGGACGCTCGACGCGGCGCGATCCACCTCGTAGCCACGGACCTCTTTATCGGACCGGGCGCGGCTCTGAACCAGCGCGATGCCGGCATTCGCGCGCGCCCGCGACGGCCGCGAATGCGCGTCGATCGGCTCGGGCATGTCGCGTCCGGTGAAGCCGACCCAGGTGATGTCGGCGTAGACCGCGCCCGGCCGATCGAGTTTGCCCCAGAGATCGAGCAGCACCAGTTCGCCGCGGCGAATCGGACCGCGACTGGCTGTTCGGCCGGGCAGGTAGTGCGGATTGCCGGCGTTTTCCTGCGCGGCGACGATCGGCGCCGAGTCCGCCGCGAGACCTTCCTCTGAAAACCACTCCACCATCAACTGCTGAATGTCGTACTCCGTCGTCGCGACGCCGTCGCGCGTGCGGCGCGCGATCGCGTCGAACGCACGATCCTTGATGCGATAGAGCTTCCGGGAGGCCGCGTTGTGCGTGAGGATCTCGGCATCGCGCCAGACGGCGGCAAACCGCTGCACCAGATCGGCCGAGGAAACAACGTCCGCGCCGGATTGACGCACGAGCTCGATGGTGCCCGCATCGACCTGCGCGAGACGTAGGGAATGGCGCAGCCCGGCGAGATGCTCCATCGCGACACGCGGCGCCGGTCCAGCCGTGCGCAGCGTCGTCGAGCATTCGTTTCAGCCCGGCCTCGAGCGCGCGTTCGTCCGGCATAACGCTCAGTCGTCCCCGGCAGATGCGCGAGGGTCTCCGACTCGATGGCGTGCACGCAGCTTTCGGGGTTCGCCCTGTGCCGGAACGAGGTAGCACCAGCGGCGAGTCGCGAGATGTCCGCCCTGACGGCCGACGCCGGTCACATCGAGCGCAATCGGATTCAGCCCGTGAAAATCGTAGAGCAGCCACGCCGTCCAGACCTTCGGCGCTCAGTGCGCGTTGAACCGCTGCAACCTCGAGCGTCGACACTGGAAGCGGCAATGTCCGCCATTGTTCCCCAGTATAATCCAGGCACCGGCCATGCCAGCGCGCGTGCCGACCGCTCACTCGAGTGCGGACGGCCCATTCTCAGAGGCTCGAGATCTTATGACGCGACGTTTCACGCTTATCGCGCTCGTCGCGCTGCTGGCGGGTGCCGCAGCCGGCGCCGGTCAGGCCAGCAGCCCGCACCAGCCTCCGGCCAGCCAGCGCGCGTCGGCACCTTCACAAGAATCCAGCTTCAAGGTCCAGGTCGATTATGTCGACGTGGACGTGCTCGTCACCGACAACAGAGGGCCGCTTCATTCGCGATTTGAAGAAAGAAGATTTCAGAAGTCTTCGAGGACGGCAAGCGTCAGAACATCGCGAAGCTTTTCCGTCGTTGACATTCCCATCGAAGCGGGCCGACCGGGCGCTCTACAACCCCGACGAGGCCACTGACCGCCGGACACCGCGACCAACGAGAAGGCGTTCGAAGGCCGCATTTACGTGATGATCCTCGACGAGCCTGCACGTGGACGGCGCTGCGCGGCCAGAACGTGCGGATCGCGGCGCGACAGTTCATCGAGCGGCGGCTCGGTGCGAACGACGTGATGGCCATCGTCCACGCAGAAGGCGCGACACGACAACTCTCAGGAGTTCACCAGCAACAAGCGCCTGCTGCTTGCGTCGGTGGACAAATTCATCGGGCAGCAAGCTGGAAGCCGTCACGCTCGCCCGAAGCTCGAATATTACCGGCAGGCGGATCTCGGTATCACCCCGACGCCAGGCTCGGTCAATGATCCCTACGATCAGGAGCGTGCCTACAAGGCGCAGAACTCGTTGCGGCTCTCTCAAGAACGTGGCCGAGTGGTTCTCGAGCATCCGCGGCCGCCGCAAAGACGATCCTCTTCTTCAGCGAGGGCATCGACTACGACATCTACAGCATGATCCGGCAAGCACGATTCGCCGTCGAACTCACTCGTCGGCGATCTTCAGCGATATCGTCGATACGATTTCAGCGACGGCTCGATCGAACGTGAGCATCTACGCGATCGATCCGCGCGGTCTCACCACGCTCGGCGAAGACACCATCGGCGATCGTCGGCGCTGGCTGACCAGCGCCGACTCGAGCATCGGCATCGGCCTCTCGTCGCTGCGCAACGAACTGCAGATGTCGCAGGACAGCCTGCGCTCAGCTCGCCGACGAGACCGGCGGCTTTGCGGCCGGTGAATACGAACCAGTTCAGCGGCGCCTTCGAGCGAATCGTCGGCGACAACAGCACCTACTATCTGCTCGCGTACTAATCCGCCCACCGACAAGAAAGACGGGAAGTTCCACCGAATCGAAGTGAAGTCCACACGGCCCGGCCTGACCATCCGCGCCCGGCGTGGCTACGTCGCCGCGAAGCCGCCCAAGCGCCTTCGAGCCGCCGGCCAAGGACGCGCCGTCGCCGGAAGTCGCCGAAGCGCTGCAGAGCCCGCTGAACGTCAGCGGCCTCACGATGCATGCGTTCGCAACGCCCTTCAAAGGGAACAGCACCGAACGCCTCCGTGCTGATCGGTGTGGACATTCGGGGGCGCGACCTGACGCTGCCGCCCAACGGCGAAGGTCGAGCTCTCCTATCTCGCCGTCGATGCGAAAGGGAAGACCTTCGGCGCGCGAAACAACTCGCTGCACGATGAACCTGAAGCCGGAAACGCGCGAGCGCGTGCGCAGACCGGCTTCCGCCTGCTGAACCGCGTCGATCTTGCCACGCCAGGCCGTTATCAGATGCGCGTGGCGACGCACGAGAAGCGGCGGCGGCGTCGGGTTCGGTTCTCTTCGATTTGGAAGTGCCCGATTTCCACAAGCTGCCGTTCAGCATCAGCGGATTGCTCCCTCACCTCGCTCTCGGATCGGCGATGGTCACCGCCAAGGGCGACGATCAGACGCGCGGGAAGTCTATCGCCCGCGCCGCCGATCGCGCAGCGCCTTCCCGCAGAACGACGAGATCGCGGTCTTCGCCGAGATCTATGACGATGCGAAGGCGGCGCCGCGCAAGATCGACATCACCACGATGATTCGGAACGACGTGGGCACGATCTTCTTCAAGAACGAGGAAGAGCGCGATTCGAAGGAGCTCGAAGGCAAGCGAGGCGGTTACGGCTACACCGCTCGCATCCCGTTGACCGGGCTTCAGCCAGGGGCTTGCGCTGATCGGTCGAGGGGCGCTCCCGGCTCGGCGATAACGTCGAGGCCATCCGGAACGTGCGCATCAACGTCGTCCCCTCCACGCCGGGCGCAATGACGATCTTGATGTCGATCCTCCTCGCCGCCCTGATGCAGCCGGCGCTGGCGCGGAGCTTCCGTCCACTCGATCAAGGGCGACCAGAGCAACGTGGACGACGCGCGGCACGGGATCGTGGCGCGCACGCCCGACGGAGCATGCAACGCGCTCTGGCGCTTGCACGCGCCCGATCGTCACTCAGCCCAAGGTGGACTTCGCGAAAGAGATCGTCGTCGGCGTCTTCATGGGCAGCCGGCCGACTGCCGGTTTTATGCGACCGAAATTCTGCGGGACTCGGGAAGAGGCTGGAACGCTGGTCGTGCAGTGCCCGCGAGGCGCCAGCGACCCGCGCGGGGACTCATCACCGCGCAGGTCGCCACCTCCGCCTATCACATCGTCGCGACGCCGTCTCGGCCAGGCACCGTCCGGTTCGGAGCGGATCGACTGAGACTCTCTTACTTCTTAGCCGGCGCTGCGGCGGGCGCCGGCGCCGAGCCTTCCGGCTTCGGTGCTTCCAGCTTCTGGACCCGGTGCGGCTTCACCGTGCCGTTGGCGTGGCTGAACTGATAGTTGTGTCGAGTTCATGCCGTTCTTGCCACGGCGTGTCGAGTCGTCACCGCTCAATGAATCTCCTGCCCGGCTGCGGGACGCGCGGTAGGTGACGCCGCCGGCCAGGTCAGCACTGACCCGCCTTTGTCCGCACCCAGACTCTCGTCCAGGCGGAAGCCCGCCGGCGATCGGCGCGGCTGACGATGTTGCGGACCGCGATCTGCGGTGACGACCAGTTCGCGCCTGGCGAGTCGCTTCGTGGCGGCGCCACGTGCCCAATTCAGCCTGGCCGCCTGCATGGGCGGCGTGAATTTCCGGCCGGCGAGAATGGGTTCCGAGTTGTGGCGCCGGCGCGGTCTGGCCGACAAGCTCCGCCCGGTGAGCGACGCAGCCATCAGGGTTGCAGCAAACGCGGAGACGCGCGCGAGCCATGGACAATCCGTCCGGTTGGTAATGCGATGCAAAGCTCCAAAGCGGTTGATTATGCAGCAACGACCTACATTTCGCCGTTCCAGTCCTCCCGGCTCGGCAGTTGCCGGACCGGAACGATTTCCATGTGCCACTTGCCGCCGCCCCACGGCTCGATGACTTCGGCCGCGACGACGTCCACGAGGAGTCTCGCGAAGAGTGCGTCCCTCCGGATCGCCTTCAGATGGTGATACGCCGGGCTCGTCCCACGCGAAGTTCGGGATAGAGCATCATGGCGTCAGGAACAGATCGTAGCCGTCGTCGACGACGATGAGCTGGCCGCAGGGCGCTTCTGCGTGCGAGTGGTAGATGAGATATTTCTCGGCGCTGTGCGCGCGGATGTAGCGCTTGAGCGCGAACTCGCGCGCGACGATCTCCTCGACCGCGATCTTCTTGTCCCAGCAGTCGCGGCAGTATTTCTCTTCGCCGCGCGGTTCCGGACACCTCTTTGGCGCCGCACAGCGCGCACCGGGACTTGACAACCGCCTTGCGTGGCATGACCTGTTATGAACAGTGGTGCATCATGCGAACGACCGTCCTGCGCACGCCGGCCTGCGGCACCTCGCGCTGAACGTGCGCGATCTCGACGGCGATGAAGCGCTTCTATGTGGACCTGCTCGGCTTTGCCGTGGAATGGGAACCCGGACCCCGACAACATTTATCTGATCGTCAGGCATCGACAATCTCGCGCTGCATCGTCAACGCGACGCGTCTCGTCGCGAGGAGACCGCGTGGACGCGCTCGATCATCTCGGGCTGATCGTGCGCAAGCCGGAAGATGTCGATCGCGTGGGCGGCGTTTCTCGAAGAGCCACGGCGTGACGATCGACGCGAAGCCGCGGACGCATCGCGACGGCGCGCGCTCGTGCTACTTTCAAGCGATCCGGACGGCAACACCGTCCAGATCATTCATCACCCGCCCATCAGTGGAAAGGCCTAGAGCTGAGGGCTTAGGGCCGAGAGAAGGGCAGAGCGATCTCTCCCTTTTTCCCTCCCACTCAGCCCTAGGCCACGCAGCCCCTAGCCCTACGCTTTCCTTTGATACAGTCGACGATCTCTACCGACGATGCACTGACTCCGATCGCTTTTGCAGGCAGTCCGCTGCGATCGAGGCCCGGCTGCAGATCGGCGGCGCCGTCGATGGCGTAGACGGTGAAGTGGTAGTGGTGAGCCGGGCCGGCAGGCGGCGCAGGTCCACGATAGCTCGGCTCCGGCGGCGGTCCACCGCGGCGTGCGAACGCGCAAATCCGTTCGCGCCCTGGATGGCGCCAGCCAGGCCGGAGGCCGTCACGTTCGCGCCGGCGGGCATGTGCTTCGGGCAGACCTTTCGCGCTTGCCGGAATCTTGTGGGAAGACGACCCAGTGCGTGAAGCCGCCCGGCATCGGCGGCGTCCGGATCGTGGCACACCACCACGGCAAACTGCCGCGTCTGTCGCCGGGGCGCCGCTCCATGACAGCGGCGGTGACACGTTCTTGCCGAAACTCGAATAATCATCGGGCAGCGTTTCGCCGTCTTTGAACGCCGTGCTTTCCACGGTGATCTTCGCCGGGGCACCCTGAGCCGAGATGTTCCTGACAGTGCCGCCCGCGACGATCGCGGCGAGCGCCAGCACGCTGACACATACACGTCTCATCCAACTCCTCCGCCTTCATCGTCTGACTCTTGATCGTTCGATCGGCCCGCATGGCCGGTGCGCATGCGATTCCGCGTATTCCTTCACCATCCGCCGCGCCGAGAAGCGGGCGCCACGCTTCGAATGGCTTCTTTGACGATCGCCAGCCACCGGCGTCGACACGCCGCGCGAGTCGCGGTCGTAGAAAGCGGGAACGATTTCTTCCTCGAGCAAGCGGTAGATGGCGCGCAGAGTCGGCCGCGTCGACGGCCTCGGGATTGTCGAGCGGACCTGCGTCGATCAGCCATCCGTTCCCGCCGTTGAACGCTTCGGCCCACCAGCCGTCGCCGATGCTCAGGTGCGGCACGCCGTTGATGGCGGCCTTCATGCCGCTCGTGCCGCTCGCTTCCGAGCGGTTTGCGCGGGTTGTTCAGCCAGACGTCGCAGCCCTGCACCAGGAAGTGCGCGACGTGCAGATCGTAGTCGTCGACGAACGCGACGCGGCCGCCGAACATCGGATCGAGCGCGCGCCGGTAGACCTGCTGCAGATGATGTTTGCCGATGTCGTCGGCCGGATGCGCCTTGCCGGCGAAGATGATCTGCACCGGGCCGCTCGCTCGGAGTTGAGGATCCGCGCCAGGCGTTCGGCGTCCTGGAAGATCAGCTCCGGCCGCTTGTAACCGGCGAAGCGGCGCGCGAAGCCAATCGTCAGCGCGTCGGTCTCGAGCAGCGTGCCGGCTGCGACGACGCGCTGAGTGCGCGACGCGCTCGATGGTCCACCGCTGACGCGCCCGCTCGCGCATGAAGGTGAACAGATAGCGGCGCAGTCGCCGGCGCACGGCCCACAGCTCTTCGTCGGGGATCGCCAGCACGCCGTCCCAGCAGGCTGGATCGTCCTGCTCCTCCATCCAATGCGGCGCCGAGATACTTGGCAAAGAGATCGGCCAGGTCCTGCGCGATCCACGTCGGCACGTGGACGCCGTTGGTCACCGAGGTCACCGGACGGCGCTCGTGCCGGCGGATCCGACCAGAGTGACGCCCACATCGACCGCGTCACGTCGCCATGGAGCTGCGCTCACCGCGTTGATCGAGCTGGCCGAGCGCAAGGCCAGCGCCGTCATGTTGAACATGCGGTCCGCCGCCGGAGTCGTGGGCGCCGAGCGCGAGAAAGCGTTCGCGGTTGGGGCCGAGCGTCCCCAGCAGCCGGCAAGGTGCTTCTCGACCAACCGAAACGGAAACGCGTCGTGTCCTGCCGGCACCGGCGTGTGCGTCGTGAACACGGTCGTCTGCCGGATTTCGGCGAGCGCGTCGTCGAAGGTCGAGCCGTGTTCGACCGAGGTCACGAATGCGCTGGAGCACGACAAAGCCTGCGTGGCCTTCGTTGAGGTGAAATGCCGCGGGTTCGATCCCGAGCGCCCTCAGCGCGCGCACTCCGCCAATGCCGAGAATGATTTCCTGCTGCACGCGAGTCTCGCGATCGCCTCCGTAGAGGCGAGCCGAGAGTTCGCGGTCCCAGGGAGCGTTTTCTTCGAGCGAGGTGTCGAGGAGGTACAACGAGACGCGTCCGACCTGCACCCGCCAGACGGCGGCAAGGACCGTGCGGTCGCCAAGCGGAACCGCGGTCACGCACGGCCTGCCGTCGGGGGTGAGCGCTTGAACGATTGGCGCGTCGGCCCAATTCAGGCGCTCGTAGCTTTCTTCCTGCCAGCCGTCGGCGGAAACGGTCTGGTGCAGGTAGCCCTGCGGATACATGAAACCGACGCCGATCAGCGGCACGCCGAGGTCGCTGGCTTCCTTGCAGTGATCGCCCGCAAGGACGCCGAGCCCTCCGGCGTAGATCGGCAGCGACTGGTGAAGCGCGAATTCGGCCGAGAAGTACGCGATGGGACCCTCGAGGTCGGGAAAAGTCTTCGTCCACCAGGTATGCCGCGACGCTGCGCGCTTCTTCGAGCCCGTGAATCGCGCGTGTGATAGCAGATCCACGAAGGCTCGGATCCGCCGCTGCGGCCTCGAGCTTCTCGCGCGAAATCTTCCACAGCATGCGAACCGGGTTGTGCGCCGTCGCCCGGCCACAGCGTGTAGTCAAGCTTGCGAAAGACCATGCGGCCTTCGCGATTCCAGCTCCACCAAAGGTCGACTGCGAGTTCTGGAAGACGGCTCAGAGCCGCCGGAAGCGACGGAAGACTCGAATAGCGATCCATGCGGTCAGCGATCGTATCATCTCAGCGTAGCGATGCGTGTCTGCCGGCTGCTGTTGTTAGCGACGCTTGGCCTGTCGAATCCAATGAATGTTTTGGCACAGGAACCACCGCCGCGTATTGGTCCGCTGGTGATCGATGTCCGGGGAACTGTTCCGCGGTTCGATCAAACCGACCAACTGGCCCGAGAGTCGCGGGCTGTTAGTTGGAGAATTGCCTCGCACCGGGCTTGGACTCGATGCCGGCGCACATTTCTATGTGTTCAAGTGGAAGGCCGTTACGTTCGGACTCGGCGGACAGGTCACGCTCGCCCGCGCTCACGCCTCGCCCGCGGAAGCATGCCTGGGCTTCGACCCGTCACCGAACGCTTCGCGTCCATTACACCTCAGCTGTCGCTGAATTTCCGGATCCGGCAACGGCTGGAGCTATTTGAGCGCCGGCATCGGCGCCGCGAAGTGGGGAAGATTGTTCCCGACGGCGCTGACGAAGGTCCCGCTGATCAAGAACGTTTGCGTGACGGTCAACTACTGGCGGCGGAGCCCGATGGTTGATCAAGCGCCATCTTGCGTTCAATGTTGATGTGCGTTTCCATCAGATCGGATCCAGGAACGCCCACGCTCGGCTTTTCCGGGTAGTCCGCGCACGACGTTCATGATCTTTGGAGCGGGCGTGGCGATCAAACCCTGACCTTACCCGCCGTCCGACGTCAGTTCTCGCCCCCTGGTCTCCGGCCCCAAAGCAAGCAAAACGAGGACAAGCAGGCCGGCGACCGCGGTGCACCAGGTCATCGCCGTTGCCAGCGGCATCCCGCGGTCTTCGAGCATCCCGATGATCGTAGGTGTCACCGCCGCGAGTCCGCCGCCCGCCTGATACGCAAACCCGGCGCCCGCGGCACGAACAGCCGTCGGAAACCGTTCGGCCAGATACGCCGGCGTCATCCCGAAATTACCGGTGCCCACGCCGACGAAAAACGCGCCGATCATCAGGATCGACAGGTTGTCGCTGAAGAGATAAAAGGGAAGCGACGAGATTCCAATGAGCGTCACGAGCGCGGATGCTCCACGCCGGCCCAGCCACGTTTCGGCCAGCCGTCCGCAGCGCGATCCCACCGAGAATGCCCCCGATGTTGAACGACACGACGAAGCCGAGTGTCGGAAGCCCAGTGCGTCTGCAGGAACTTCGGATAGAGATACGTGATCGAGTAGCATATGGACAGCATTCCGCCCATGAGCAGGAAGCCATGAAGCGTAACTGGCAGCAGCTCGCGCTTGAAGAGCTGTGCCGACGGCGAATCCGGATTGTGCGGGCTGCATGCCTTCGCTGTCGTTGACTTTCGATCCAGACCGGACTCTCCTTGACGCTCGCGCATGATCCAGAACGCAAGCAGCGCAGGGACGATGCCAAGCCAGAAGAAGAAGCGCCACGAGAGGTCGCCCGCGCCCGACGACAAGCGGGTGCACGAACTGATAGATCACCGCCATCAGGATGTAGCCGGTGGCGTAGGCGCTCTGGAGCAGGCCTGACGCACGGCCACGGAGGTGAGCGGGCCAATGTTCGAGGGCCAGCGGCATCCCGGCCGACCAGACGCCGCCCATCCCGATCCCGAAGAGCGCGCGACAGGCGAAGAGCATGCCGTACGAGGTCGAGAAGCCGCAGAGAAACGTGAGGATCGCAATAGCAGAGGATCGAGAACATCAACGGGCCTTGCGGCCCCAGCGATCGGCGGCGGCTCCGGCTCCGACACCGCCAACAACGCGGAAGAGCGCGCTGATCGAGAGCAGAGCTCCCGCGAGCGCGTTATTGATCGTGAAGCTCCGCTGGACGTCTACCAGGACAAAGGCGAGGATGTTGAAATCGAACCCGTCGAGCGCCCATCCCAGGTAGGCGGCCCAGAAGGCCTTCCATTGGTCGCCGGAAACCTGGCGATACCAGGGCCGGGTTGTCCCGTCGCTTGCCATTCGTGAGCTTGGACGTCATTCTAGCGGCTTCCCGTGCAACCTGACTCCCGTAACCGACGTAAAGGAAACTAGATGGGCCGATCGGCTCGTCTCGCCGGTATTGCGATCGCGTCGATCGTCCTGGCGGCGGGGGCAGCATGGTTCCTGCTGCCCCTCGGCGTCAGGGCATTTGTCCGCGGCCTGGTGCTCGTCGTCGATGGCTGCGTGTGGTTTGCGGCGTCGGTCAGCGCCGGAGCGGATGCGTGGACCATTCTCAAGGCCGTCGGCCGCGCGGCAGGCACCGCGTTGACGTCGACGGAGACGTTCATGATCGTCGGCGGCTGGTGCTCGCCGGCGCGTTGGCGTTGTTCGGATTGCAACGCCTGCTTGGTTCGGAAGAGGAGTCTCCTCGATGAGAACGAAAACAATCGGCCTGGCGCTGCTCGTCTCGTCTGTGCTCGGCGGCGCAGTATTCGCCCAGGGGGCCGGATGCCGCCCGACGAACTGAAGCGTCAAGCCGGGCGTCGCTTCGAAGTGGTGGTCGTGCGCGATGGCCTGGTTCTCCGTCGAAACCCGCCAGGCCCAGGTCCGCGCACTGTCGAAGTCACGGGCGGACAGATCATCATCGACGGCGCACCAGCGACCGGCGCCGAAGTGCGGGAAAATCTTCGCGGCGAGGCAGACCTCGTTCTTCAGCTCTTGTATTTGACCGTTGATGAGCAGCGCTTCGCTCTTCAGCGAGCCCGCCCAGACTGCCGCATGTCGGGCCGCTCCAGCGCCACCGCCGCCTCCCGACATCGAGCGACCGGACAGGCCACAGCGTCCTCGAGGCCAGCGAGAACGGATCCGTTTCGGCGGCAGCGTCACCGTTGACGAGGGCGAAACCATCCGTGGTGATGTCGTCGCCATCGGCGGGTCAGCGCGCGTGTTCGGTGAAGTGCGCGGGAGTGTCGTCGCCATTGGCGGATCCGCGGAACTCGGCCCGAAGGCTGTCGTGCGCGGCGATGTGACGGCCGTGGGCGGCGCGATCAAGCGAGACCCCGCGGCGCAGGTCGACGGCGAGACGCACGAGGTTGGTGTTGGCGGCGTCGGTGCCAGCGACTGGCGATTCTCGTTTCCATCGCTGGCCACGCTCTGGTGGGGATGGACGCTCAGCGCGTTCTACTCGCTGGTTGCCTCAATCGTCCGCGTCGCGGTCCTGTGCCTCCTGGCCGCGCTCGTCATGCTGGTCGCGCGCGACTACGTTGAACGCGTCGGCGCGCAGGCGGCAGCCGAACCCTTCAAGTCTGGCGCTGTCGGCTTCCTCGCGCAGATATTCTTCGTGCCGGTTCTCGTCATCACCATCCTGCTGCTCGTCGTCACGATCATCGGGATCCCGCTGCTCGTGCTCATTCCGTTTGCCATCCTCGGCCTCGGCATCTTTGCGCTCGTGGGGTTCACCTCGGTCGCGCACTACGTCGGGCGGATCGTGTGTTCTGAGCGTGGGATGGCGCGAGCCCGGTCCGTTCGGCACGATGATCGCGGGCATTCTGCTGCTCGTGTCGCCGATCCTGATTGCGCGGCTGATCGGTCTGGCGGGCGGCGTGCCTGTATCCGATGACCGTCGGTCTCGGACTCGATCGGTGTCCTCGTGGAGTACGCGGCGTGGACCGTAGGATTTGGCGCGGTTGCCCTGTCGCGATTCGGAAAGGGCCGGGTCGGACAGACAGGGCAGGTCGGTCCCCTGGAACGGACGGTGTTAGGTCGGGTGGATTTCTCACCCGACCCTATCCGGCTGAACGGACTCTACTTGCGGGTTGCGACGTGAAGTTCGCCGAGCTTGGCGATCATGTCTTCCGCTGACGTCGCCGGCTTGACGGCGTCTGTCGATGGCGGCAATCTTTCCGTTCTTGTCGATGTAGAACGTCCAGCGATTGGCGATGCCGCGCGTCGTTGAGCACGCCGTAGGCCGTGGCGGTCGCCTTCGTCGGATCGCTCAGCAGCGGGAAGTCCGCTTCCTTCTTGTCCACCATGTTCTCGCCGAGCTTCATCACCTGGGTCGCCTTGGCGAACTTCATGTTGTCCTCGACCGCGTCCACGCTCGCCATGAAATACGTCACGTCGAACTTCCGAATCTTGTCGCCGTTCTCCGCGAGCGACTTGCACTCGATGGTGCAGCCCTGCGTGAACGCCTTCGGGAACCACGCCACCACGACCGCCTGCTTGCCTTTGAAATCCGACAGCTTGTAGGTCTTGCCGTCGCTGGCCTGCAGCGTGAAGTCGGGTGCGGGATCGCCGACCTTGAGTTCGCCAGCCGACGCGCGTCCGGCCAGCGCCAGGCCGACCACGCCCATGACCGCGATTGCCAGTACCTTCATTGCTCCTCCTCGAAAGACCTTCAACGAATCCTCACCCGTCTGGCGGTGGACTGGAATCAGACAGCGAGTTTAGCTACTCCCGGCGCCCGTCGCGACTCGACGTCTACAATGAACGCCTTCACGGAGGCCATATGGGACGCGGATCGTTCGCGAGGTGCTCGCCGAATTCCTCGGCACGTTCGTCCTGATTGTCTTTGGCGTCGGCGTAGTGGCGCAGACGGTGCTGAGCAGGCGGTCGTGCGGGTTCGACCGCTTTCGATCAACATCGCCTGGGGCCTGGCCGTGACGATGGGGTGTTATGTGTCGGCGGGAGTGACTGGCGCTCACCTCAATCCCGCGGTGACGCTTGCGCTCGCGGTGCACCGGAGATTTCCACTGGAACAAGGTCGGTCCCGTAGTCGCTGGCGCAGCTTGGCGGTGCGTTCGTCGCGTCGGCGATCGTCTATCGTCACGTATCACGAAGCGCTTGCCGCGTTCGACGGCGGCGTTCGCCAGGTGACCGGCGCACAGGGGACGCGCTGGCATCTGGGCGACGTATCCGCAGGCATTTCTCAGCACGTTTCCGGGCGGCTTCATCGATCAGATCGTCGGCACGGCGCTCCTCGTCGGCGTCATTTTCGGCATCACCGACTCGAGAAATTCGCCGGCACCGCCAGGACTGGCGCCCGTCGTCGTCGGTCTGCTGGTGCTGCTGATCGGCGCCACGTTCGGCTTCAACTCGGGCTACGCGATCAATCCGGCGCGCGATTTCGGCCCGCGACTCTTCACCTCTGTCGCCGGATGGGGTTCCGAAGTCTTTCGCGCCGGCAACGCCTGGCGGTGGGTTCCGATCGTCGCGCCTTTACTCGGGCGGAATAATCGGTGGGTGGGCGCACGACGCATTCGGTCGGGAAGCGTTTCGCCGACGCGTAGGCGAGAACGTGTCGAAACGGAGAGATTCATGAGTCGTGTTGCATTTCTTGGAACGGGTCTGTTGGGAAGCGGGATGGTCGAGGCGATGCTGCGGGGCGGAGCACAGGTCACCGTCTGGAATCGGACGCTGGCCAAGGCTCGCGCGCTCGAAGCATTCGGTGCACAGGTCGAAGCGACGCCGGAAGACGATCGCCGTCGCCGGGGCCGATCGTGTTCACCTGGCCCTTCCTGACGATGCGGTTGTGGATGCGATGCTGAGTCGTCTCGCGCCGCGGCTTCGGCCCGGCGCGGTGATCATCGATCACCTCGACAACGCGCGCCGGCAGGCACCAAAGCCCGTTTGGGCCGAGCCGCCGCGGCGAACATTGCGCGGCTGCACGCGCCGGTGTTCATGTCGCCGCAGATGTGCCGCGACGCGGTGGGGCTGATGCTCGTGTCGGGCCCTCGCGCGACGTTCGACGAGGTGCGCACGCACCTCGGAAAAAATGACCGGCGAGGTCTGGCATACCGGCGAGAACGCGAAGATCTTGGCCGCGTCGTTCAAGATCATGGGCAACTCCATGATTTTCGCGATCACGGCGGGCCTCTCCGATGTGGCTGGCGATGGCACGATCGCTCGGCATCGAGCCGCTCAATGCCGGCGGACTCTTCTCGAAGTTCAAGGTTGGCAGCGTGGTTCCGGCGCGCATGGACAAGATGGCCCGCGGCGACTACTCCGCGACGTTCGAGCTCACGATGGCACGCAAGGACATCCGGTTGATGATCGAGGCTGCCGGATCGGAGCCGCTCATGGTGCTTCCCGCGATTGCGCAACGGATGGATCAGGCGATCGCGAAGGGACACGGCCGGGAGGATCTGGGCGCGATCGCGGTCGGGTAGTGCGCTCAGTGCGTGAGGGCGCATAGCACGACGTTCACGCCCGATCGCGTATCCGCGAGGCGAGAACAGGTCGAAGCATTCATGCGGCGGTTCGCCTTCGCGCTCCCACGTGTCGGAGATGTCGGTGTTGTGCGTCATCAACACCATCAGGCGCTTGCGTGAATCCTCGGATGCCCTTGAAATAGACCTCGCGGCTGTCGGCGCCGCGCTCGGATGTTTGACCGCCAGTGCCGCGCCAGAAGCCGATCGTTCGGCACTTGTGGAATGTCTCTGACGTCGTACAGCGTGTGCATGACCGGATGCGTCGTCGGGATGTCGACGATCGGAAACTCGCCCGGCGGGAGGACGCGGCTGATCTGACCTACCCAGCTGGCCCATTCGCACGAGCCCCACGAGTCGTCAACCCAGAGAAATCCGCCTTTGAGGAAATATTCGCGGAGGCGCCCGGTTTCCTCGGCCGTGAACATGGCCGTGCCGACATTCGCCATGAAGAGAATGGGACATCGGCACAGCAGCGGGATCGGTCAGCGAGACGACCACGTGGTGTGGTTGACGGTCTGGATCGAACCTCACTGAAACGTCGGGTCAACTCGGAGAGGCGGATGGAGAAGTTGTTGTCGGCGCCGGGGTAAGTCGGTGCTCCAGCCGCCGCGGCGCCGGCCGGAACCCTCGTAATAACCCCGGCGTACATGAAGCGCCCGTCGAAATCTTCTTCGGCGGGGGCCAGCGCGGCCGCATGCCGCCAAACCGTCCAGCCTCCACCGACCCAGATCTGCTGCGCAAAGCTGCGGTGGCTCCGGCCACGAGGACTGAGCCGATGAGCGCACGAACGAGAATGCCGAGCAGCACGCAGCTATCCTAACGCCAAAGAGCGACTTGGGACTTGGGACTTGGGACTTGCGACTTTAGTGCGTCATCGCATACAGCACGACATTGACGCCAAGGGCATAGCCGCGCGGCGAGAACAAATCGAGCTTACTCGTGCGGCGGCTCGCCTTCGCGCTCCCACGTGTCCGCGATGTCCGTGTTGTGCGTCATCAGCACCATCAGCCGCTGACGCGCATCCTGAATCCCCTTGAAATAAACCTGTGCGCTGTCGGGCCCGCGCTCCGAGGTGGCGCCACCGCTTCCCCGCCAGAAGCTGATCGCCGGCACCTGAAAGATCTCAGGGACTAGCTACAGCGTGTGCATGAGCGGATGCGTCGTGGAATGTCGAAGATCGGATATTCCCCGGGCGGCAGAATCCGGCTGATTTGCTCCACCCAGTTGGCCCACGCGAACGATCCCCACGAGTCGTCGACCCAGAGAAAACCGCCCTTGAGGAAATACTCGCGAAGGCGCAGCACTTCCTCCGGCGAGAATTCAGCGGTCCCGATGTCTTCCATGAAGAGGATGGGGCAGTGGTAGAGCACCGGATCCGTCAGCGCAATCACCACGTGGTGGGGCTGACGGTCGGGATCGAACTTGACGGGCACGCGGGTGAGCTCGGCGAGGCGCACCGAAAAGTTGTTGTCGGCGCCCGGATAATCGGTCCGCCATCCACTGCCGCTTCGCTTCGCGCCAGCGGCTCTCGTAGATAGCCGCGGCAATACATGAGCTGCCGTCGAAGTCCTCGAGTTTCGCCCAGCGCGGCGACATGCGCGAGAATCCACCGCCGCCAACCCAGATCTGCTGGGCGAGAGCCGCCGCGGCCGCAGCCAGTACTGCCAGAGTCACGAGAGCAATTCGCCCCATGTCGTTGACTCCGGCTTCAGTGCGTCATTGCGTAGAGGCACGACGTTGACGCCGATGGCGTAGCCGCGCGGCGAGAAGAGATCGAAGCTACTCCTGGCTCTCGCCCTCGCGCTCCCAGGAGTCGGCGATGTCGGTGTTGTGCGTCATGAAGACCATGAGGCGGCCCGTGCTGATCGGCGATGCCGCGGAAGTGCACCTCGGCGCTGTCACGCCCGCGTTCGGAGGTCTGGCGGTCATCGCTGGCCCCAGAAGTTGATCGACGGAACCTGCGGAAAGTCCTTCACGTCGTAGAGCGTGTGCATGATGGGATGCGTGAGCGGGATGTCGACGATCGGCACTTCGCTCGGCGGCAGCACACGGGCCATCTGGCGCGACCATTGGGTCCAGGCGAGCGACCCCAGTAAATCGTCGACCCAGAGGAAGCCGCCCTTCAGGAAGAACTCGCGCAGATTTTTCACTTCGAGCTCGCTGAACTCCGCCGTGCCGACGTCTTCCATGAAGAGCAGCGGACAGCCGATAGAGGAGCGGATCTTCGAGCGACACCACGACAAACTTCGGAATGGTGTTCCAGTCCTTGACGTAGACGCGCGTCAGCTCGGCAAGGCGGACCGAGAAGTTGTGATCGGCATTCGGATAATCGGTCCACCAGCCCATGCCGCCGTCTTCGTAGCGGACCTGTTCGTAATAGCCGCGGCAGTAGAGAAATGATCCATCGAAGTCGCCGGGCTTTGCCCAATGGGGCGCCATGCGTCCGCCGCGTCCGAATCCGCCGCCCACCCAGATTTGCTGCGCGTATGCGAGCGAGACCCCGGCCGCTACGAGCGCGACGGCGAGCGCCGCCACCAAACGCCGGGCCTGGCACACCCGAACTGCTCTCATCGTCGGTTCCGGATGCGTCCATGAGGATCTGATCGATCGGCTTCAGGATCGAGGTGCTGGATCCGCCGTCGAACGTCGACCGAATCATGACACCTCTCACTTCCGTGCGGCAACCTTGAAAGATTGTCGAGAAACTGGCCCATCACCATCTTCTGCTCGAGATAGGTTTCCACGTTCGATATGTAAAAGGCCGACACACGCTCACCGCGATCGGCGATGGACGCCGCGATCGACTTGAGCGCGCGAGGACCGCTGACGTCGCCTACGACAGGAATGATGGCGTCACGCGCCTGCATCTCCTTGAGAAAGACGAAATCATCTTCCGACGCCAGGTAGTTCCATTGCTTCCCGTCCGCGGCTCGCGCGGTGAGGAGTTCGCGCAGGTTGGGATAATCAGACGCGGGATACGGGCGTCGCTCGGCCGCACGCTGGCCGCTGTAGACAAGGTCGAGTCCTTCCGTGACGAAGACGCGATGAAACCGCCGGATGGTCTCCAGATCGTCGAGCGAAAGCGGGACGCCGAAGGCCGCCAGCCGTGTTTCCACGTGTTGCCGCAGCGCGTCCATGTCCTCAGGCCACCGTGCCGACTCATCGATGTGTGCGACGAGCTCGCCGATCGTCGCGGACTTCCATCGCTCGGTCCCGACCGGGAAGCGCCGGAGCCCGTCAGCAGGCACAGATACTCCGCCCGCGTGCGCTTCCGCGAAGAGTGCCTTGAAGAGCAGGTGTAAGAGAAGGTTTTCCCGCCTGATATCCACGAGGTAGGCGACCGACGGACGGATCCGTGCGATGTAGCTGAAATTCTGATCCGGCCCGACGCCGACGTAGGCGCCTCCCTGGACGGGACGGGCGACTATCGCAGGAATCACGTCCAGGTAGGAGCGCTCGTTTGAAATCAGGTTGTCTGTGTCGAAGGTGCCGGGAGGCTCCGAGAGGCGCTCGATGACATCGGCAAAGGCAGCACGTGTCGGCGCTGCAGGCTGGCGCGAGAACACGACACGCAAACAGAGTGCACGCGAGCAGGACGGCGGCGCGGCCTCTGCGACCCATACGGCCAGTATGGGGAACGGCCCCGATTGATCAAGAGCTTGACGACTTACGGGTCTGCATCCGGCGTGCTCGAAACGGCACCCTGGCGATTGGCGCGCGACGGCCGGATCGTTCAGGAGCTCGATTCTGCGAGGTTGGCTCTCGAGGCGCGGCAGCATGCTCGAGTCGAGACGCAAAGTGTGTCCGATCCCACGCGGCGAGGTCCGGAACCCGTGTGAACACCGCTCGCATGAGCTCGCGCGGCAGGTGCACCTTCGAGCGCAGAAGGTAGTGGCCGAGCTCATGCGCGAGCACACGTCCGGAGCGCACGGCCCATCACCTGGTCGGCAATCGCCGGCGGCCAGTCGCCGAGCGCACGATTGCTCATCTTGGTTTCGCGACGCGGACCATTACCGCCGCGTCATCGATCGTGATGGTGTCGCCGGGCGCGCCGTCTTCATCGAACCAGATCGATCCGAGCCTCGCTTCGATCGTTCGATCCTCGCGCGGTTCGACGAGGGGAAGCGGACCCGCCAACGACGCGAAGTTCAACGTCAGTCGCACGTCTTCACGAGGCACGGCGTCTTTCGTCACGGAAACGATCTGCAATCCCTGCGGCTGCCAGATCCGATCCGATTCGGCGATGAGCGCCGGGACGAGCCACGCGCGGCGGCCGATGCGTGGCCTTCCAGGACGATGCCCACGGTCACCGCCTGGCGCGCGGCCGCGCGCGCGAGCACGTCCGACGACGCGGCTGCCGCCACCACGCTGATGGCGATGAAACGCGAGAGCGCTGCATGCCCCGCATCGTAGGGGCAGGGACCCGTATGACAAAAACTCTTTGTTTTCATCAGAACGATGAGTGATGATAATAGGGCTAGTGGAGCTTGAAGTCCGCCATTTGCGGCTGGTGCGCGAAGTGAGCGCCGCCGGCAGCCTGACCCGCGCCGGCGCCGCGCTTCACCTCACGCAGTCGGCGCTCAGTCACCAGCTGCGCGACATCGAATCGCGCCTCGGCACCGCGCTCTTCCTGCGCGTCGGCAAGCGCATGGTGCTGACGCCGGCTGGCGAACGCCTCCTGCGATCGGCCGAGGACGTGCTCGCCTGCGATCGAGCGGACCGAAGAAGCCATCAGGAATCTGTACGGGAGACAGGCGCGGCGTTCTGCGTCTCACCACCGAGTGCTACACCTGCTATCACTGGCTGCCGAGCCTGATGAAGCGATACCGGCAATCGCATCCGCAGGTCGACATCCGGATCGACGTCGCGGCGACTTCCGACCCCATCACCAGCCTGGTGGAGGGCCGGCTCGATCTGGCGATCGTCAGCGATCCGATTCGGGATCGGCGTGTGGTGGCCAAACCGCTGTCCGACGACGAGCTCGTGGTGGTGCTGGAACCGCACCATCCGCTGGCGGCGAAGCCGTTTCTCCAGCCGGAGGACTTCGCCCAGGAGACCCTGCTCACGTATTCGCCGAAAGAGGAGAGCAACATCTATCAGCGCGTGCTGCTGCCGGCCGGCGTCATGCCGGTGGTTCAGCAGGTGCAGATCACCGAAGCGATGATCGAGCTCGTCAAGGCGGGGCTGGTGTGGCTGTCCTGGCCCGCTGGGCGGTGGATCCGCATCGTGAAGAGCGGAGTCTTTACGAGCCGTGCGCGCCTCACGCGCCCGGTTACCGGCGCACGTGGAGCGCGGCAGTCCTGAAGGACATGATGCGCGTGCCCTACGTGAAGGCCTTTATCGATCTGATTGCGGCGCACCCGCCGTTCACGGCGAGGTCGAGAGGAATCGTCGCCACAGGCGGGACGAGCGTGGGATCCGGCAGGATCGCCTCGGCGCGCCTGAGAAGCCTCTCGCTCTACGTGCGCGTGGCTGGAATCGCGCCGGGCACCGACCCGTTGCTCTTCACTTCCCGCGCCACGACGCTGTGCTTCTGGCTGTAGGCGAAGTAAATCACCAGGCCAATCGCCAGCCAGACAGCCGCCGCACCAGTTTGCCGCCGGCAGCGAGAACATCAGCAGCAGGCAGCTCAGGATCCCGAGAATCGGGACCACCGGCACGAACGGGCAGCGGAACGGACGCTCGGCTTCCGGGTGCATCTTGCATGATCAGCACCGCCGCGCAGACGATCACGAACGCGAACAGCGTGCCGATGTTGGTCATGTGCAGCAGCGCATCGATGCGGCATGAAGCCCGCCAGTGTTCCGACGAACACGCCGACGAGGATGGTGCTCTTCCAGGGCGTCCGAAATTTCGGGTGCACGTCGCCAAAGAAGCTCTTGCGGCAGCAGACCGTCGCGCGCCATGGCCAGGAAGACGCGCGGCGCCGACAGCATCATGACCAGCAGCACCGACGTGATGCCCGCGACGCCCGCGATCGCGATGATGACGGCGGCCCAACCGAACTCCGCCGCCTGCTGAAGGCGCTCGGACGCCGGGCGCTCGTGTCGATCTGCGTCGTACGGCACCATGCCGGTGAGCACGGCCACCACCGGCGATGTAGAGAACGGTGCAGATCACCAGCGAGGCGATGATGCCGATCGGCACGTCGCGCTGCGGGTTGCTTCGCCTCCTCGGCGTGCGTCGAGACCGAATCGAATCCGATGTAGGCGAAGAAGATGATCGCGGCGCCCGCCAGCATGCCGATGGGTTGTCCGCCGGGATCGGTCTGGCCGGCGATGTGGTTGCCGAAGAATGTTGATGCCAGTCCAGCCGTACGGGGCGAACGGCATGCCAGTTGGCGGGGTTCGATGAAGAACGACGCCGACGCAGATCACGAACAGCACCGCCGCGACCTTGATCGCGACCATCGTGGCAGTTGAAGCTCGCGCTCTCCTGGATGCCGATCACGAGAACGCCGGTCACGATGGCGACGATGATCACCGCCGGCAGGTTGACAATGCCGGGCGTCCGGACGAACGCGCCGACGTTCGCGTCGTAGATGATGGGCGCCTGGGCGATCGCGCTGCTGGGCAGGTCGATGCCGATCTTCGGCAAGCAGCGTCTGGAAATAGCCCGACCAGCCGTTGGCGACGGTTGCCGCGCCGACGGCGTACTCCAGCACCAGGTCCCAGCCGATGATCCAGGCGAACAGCTCGCCGAGCGTCGGCGTACGCGTAGGTGTAGGCCGAGCCGGCCACCGGCACCATCGAGGCGAACTCGGCGTAGCACAGCGCCGCGAACACGCAGGTCATGCCCGCGACGGTGTAGGACAGCATGAGCGCCGGCCCGGCCACGTTGTGCGCGGCGGCGCCGGTCGCGACGAAGATGCCCGCGCCGATGACCGCGCCGATCGCCGAGCGCGATGTCAGCTGCACGGGACCGAGGACGCGGCGAAGACGATTCTCACCGCGCACCTCGTCGAGCAGCATCGCCAGCGGCTTTCTCATGAACAGCTGACTGTTTGCCAAAACCTGATCCTCCGGTCCCCACAGAGTAACCGATCCTCTGCCGCCATTCCCTGACGGCACATCTTTTGCTAACGCTGCGCTGAGCTTGAGGTCGCGGTCCTTCCACCAGGCCGAAGCGTCAACTTGGTGCGCAGCTTCAGCAGATCCACTCGCGCACGCGTATACGCAGCCGGGAAGTATTCACCGCGATCCCAGAGCGGCAGCAGGTTGCCGTGACAGCGGGCTTCGGGCTGTCCCGACTGCCCTGGAACGTTCGTCATCACCGATCGATCCCAGTCCGCGACGTCCCAGATCTCGCGGTAGCTCGCGCCATCGGCCATCACCGCGCCCGTCCCGCCCGTTAGCGCTCGACGGTCGGCAGATCGAATTCGCTCGACGAACGGATGCGGGAAGTCTCGAACGTGCAGCTTCCCGTAGCGCCAGCGCGACGGGTCCGCTCCTGCTCCTTCGTGAGCGTGGCCACGGCTTTCACCAGGCCGGGTTCGACGAGCGGAAGCTTTTCCTCGCGCGGACGGTTGTAGTCCAGGGCCTTCTGATCGACCGCATTGCGCCACGCGGTGTGAATGGCCGCGCCCGCGCTGTCTACGTTGAGCACGCCGTCCCAGGCGGCGACGATCGCGCGGGCCTTCTCGGCATCCGCGTCCTGGCGGTCCAGCCTTTGAACAGCTCGAGCTCGAAGGCGCCGCGCAGCGACAGCGGATCGTGCTGCAGGTGCTTCGGTGTCTTCGATGGTCCACTTTCTCGTCGGCGGGATCGAGTTGATGACCGTCTCGACGCGCGTGATGCGCTCGTAGGGCAAGCCGGTAGTCGTCTTGAAGACGACCGGCGGCCAGTAGCCGGACGTATTGATGTTGTTGTTGGCCGTCGCGATGTATCCCTTCGACGGGCTGATGATGCGGGAGCATCCTTCCCGAGCCGTCCCATTCGTATTTGCCGGTGCCGGGACTGGGAGGCGGCCCACCCAGCCGCGCCGATTCGGTGTCAGCGCGGAACCCTGGAACGAGATCGTGCCGTCGACGTCGCCGCAGATCAGGTTTTCGGTGGGCGCCTTCCAGTACATCGCCTCGTCGAGGAACGTCCGGCAGTCTTTGGCCTGCGACAAGCGGAGCCCGCCCATGTAGGCGGCCGTTCCAGGCTCGTTCATCACGGACTTCAGCGCATACGCGTGATGCGCGGCCTGGTCCTCGAAGAAGACCGGACCGTGACGGGTGAACTTGAATTCGACGGCCCGCGGCGCCTCGCCCTTGACGGGAATCTCTTCGCGGATCGATCTTCATCGGCTCCCAGGCCGAGTTGTAGCGGACCTCGTTCGGGTTGGCCGGGTTGATCTCCTCGACGAAGACGTCGTGCTGATCGGTGCCGGTGATCGTCAGGCCCCAGCCGAGGCGTTCGTTGTGGCCCGATCGCGATGCCGACAAACGGAGCCTCCTGCGAGCCGATGACGTTCCAGCCCGGGGCGGTGAGATGCATGATGTAGCGCAGCGAAGGATTCGTCACTTCGCGGTGCGGATCGTTCGACACGATCGGCTTGCCCGTCTCGGTTTTCGAACCGTGCATCACCCAGTTATTGCTGCCGGGCTCGGGCGCAGCATCTTCGCGGATGACCGCGGCCAGCGCTCTCGGAAACATCTCTTTATAAGCGTCGGCGATGACTGGCGTCGGCAGGTTGCCACGGCCGCCGCGAGTCGCGGCGATCACGTTCTCGCCGATCGACGCCACGTCGAGTCCGTCGGGGACGACGAGCTCGTCCCACGGATCCGGCATCCGCTGGCGGTTGGCTTCTTCGCGCCGACCTGCGCCACGAGGCGCGCCAGCTGCAGTTCGCCGGTCGCGTCGCCGAAGTTCGTGGTGCGGAGCGCCAGGGCTTCAGGCGTCCAGCGCGTGCGGCTTGATGCCGGTCGAGCTTGAATTCAACGGGCAGGTTGTTCGCGTTCTCGGCGATGAACGCATTCAGGCCCGCCGCAAATGCGTTGAAGATCCGCTTGCCTTCGGGGTGATAACTCGTCCACTCGGTGTCGTCGAACGGCCCGCGGTACATCAGGAGACGCGCCTGACGATCGCGCTCGAACGCCGCTGGTCCGAGAACCTCGGACAGCCGGCCTTCGCGCTGCCGCCGCCACCATTCGAGCTGCCACAGTCGATCCTGCGCGATGACGTAGCCCTGCGCGAAGAACAGGTCGTCAACGTTCCTGGCGTAGATGTGCGGAACGCCCCAACGATCGCGGACGACTTCCACCGGCTCTTTGAGGCCCGACACGTTCAGATCGCCGTCGATCTTTGCGAGTGACTGCCTGGCCAGCGCCTTGAGGTCCCTGGGCGGTTGTTGAGCGCCGAGTTGCGCCAATGACGCCAACATCGTGACCAGCGTTGCCGCTGCTGCGATCTGCAGGCCGCGCCTGAAACCCATGGGCAGACTCTCCTTTAAGAAAACGCACAGCGCCGACTCTAGGCCCGGCCCGGTGAGGTGTCAACACCATCCCGAGACGGTGTAGTCTCTAGTGACGCGTGCGACTGAAAAGGATTGGGGCACTGGTCGGGCTGGGCCTGGCGGTCTCGACGGCCGCAACGCCCCAGCCGTCGGGCGGCATGGACGTGCAGCGCCGTCCTCGTTCGCGTCGGCGAACGGGTGGCTGAATATTTCGCCCGCGCCCAGAGCCTCGTCTGCCGCGAGGCGGTCAGCATTCAGACCCTCAATCAATCCTTTACGGGCGACGGCTCTCTCGCGCGTCACCTGGTAGTACGACCTTCGGATCGAATGGCAGCCGGCGGCGAGCTCCGACGAGACGCCCGTGGCCAACGTGCTCCGGGAAATCGTGTCGGTCGGAGGGCGCCGGCCGCGTCCCAACGACGAGCCGAAGTGCATGGACCCGAAGCCGGTGACGCCCGATCCGCTGGCCATGCTCCTGCCCAACAAGCAGTCTGATTTCACCTTCAACTGGGCCGGATTCGCGAAGGTCGATGGAAAGCCCGCCGTCATGATCGACTATCGATCGCGCGAGAGCGGCAAGCCCGTCGTGACGAAAAAGGACGAAGACTGCTACGAGTTCGATGCTCCAGGACGCACGCGCGGCCGCGTCTGGATCGACCAGTCGAGCTGGTGACGTGCTGCGGCTCGATGAAGCACTGACCGGCATGGTCGACTTCGACTTCACCGACCGGTCGAGAGGCCGCATGTTCAGCTCGTGGACGATCGAGCGGGCGGACACGTCAATCCGTTACCGCCAGCTGACGTTTCAGGCTCCGGAAGAAACCTTAACGGTGCCGATCTCGATCGACCGAATGACCGGTCATTCGCAATTCGATCGGGCTCACGCTGACACCGCGCGTGAGAATCAGCCAGCGATTCTCGGACTACCGCCGGTTCGTCACCGAAGGCCGCATCGTGCAGTGAGCGAGCCACGTGCGATAGAGTGTGGCACCTTCGCCAGGAATTTCTCGCACATCTCGAAAGGAGCAGGTATGAAGAAGTCGGTTCTCTCGGCGATCGGCGCAGTCGCCGTCGTCATGCGCTGTCGAGCGTGTTCGTGCAGGAGCACCTGCAGGCACAAGGTGCGGCATCAGCCACTTACATCACCAAGGAGCAGGTCGACGCCGTGAACGCGACGCCCAGGCACCGACCGTACGCTCGAGGTGTTCGACCTCGGCAAGACCGCCATGTCGATCGGCATCATTCATCGCGGCCCGACCGGCGGCGCGGCTCGCGGCGGTGGTGCGGCGGGTGGGGCACGCGGAGCGGCAGCAGGCGCAGCTCGTGGCGCCGGTGCGGGGGCGGGCGGCGGTGCGGGTCGAGCCAACGCCGCGCCTCCAGTCCCGTGCGGCGACAAAGATGGCGACGGTTCCGGCTGATGCGACGCCCGGCGCCATCGCTCACGATCAGACGACGGAGACCTACATCATCGTGTCGGGGGCCGGCACGCTCGTGACCGGCGGCAAGATCGTCAACGGCAACCGGTCGGCGCCCGACAGCGAGGTGACCCGGGTGCTGAACGGTCCGTCATGCAGCGGTCCGACAATCGGCAACGTGGTGAAGAAGGTCGTGAAGACCGGCGACATCATCGTGATTCCGGCCGGCGTTCCGCACGGCTGGACCGACATCACCGATCACGTGGATTACCTGAGCGTCCGGCCGGATCCGGACAAGGTGCTCGAGCACGGGGCATGTGCACCCGGCGATGAAGAAGTAAGCGTTCAGCGCGTGTGCCGCAGGATGACGACCTTTCCGCCATCCTGCGGCTTCGCCGTCGGCTCGGTCACGACAGCGAAGAGCAGATCGCCCGCCACCGCAACATCCCGCGCCGTCCCCGCGGTCTCGTACTCCTCAACGATTTTCGGCGCAGAACGATCCGAGAAATCCACGACCTGAACGCCTTCTCGCCCGTCGGCGACGTAGACCGTGGTCCCACTGATGGCCGCCCGGAGCGCGCCGCCAGGCGTCTTGAACGGCGGAATCTTCACGGGCGCCGAAGGCTTCGACACGTCGTAGAGCTGAATCAGCCCGTTTCCGACGAGGACCGCCAGCGACCCCGACACCTCCACGGTTCGGAGTCCGGCGCCGGTCTGAAGCGCGCTGATCGGTTCCATCGGCTTCTGTGCAGAGAGGTCGAGAACGTAGAACCCAGCGGGACTGTCCACCGCGTAGGCAATCGCGCCTGACGTGACGATGTCGCGGGCGTAGCCATCGACGAAAAACGATCCGGCGGAGACCGGTTTGCCGGAGTTGGAGGCGTCCACGAGCACGACGCCTTCCATATGGTCGATGACGACGATCTTCGATCCGAAATGGAGCCGCGGTCTTGGCTTGTCCCGGTGTCTTGAACGACGCGCGCAGCGGCAGGCGCCGCGGGATTCGGAGACGTCCAGAATGCCCAGGCCGAAGAAATTCGCGCCAACGTACGCGGTCGTGCCGACCACGCGGAAGGACCAGATCTCTTCAGGAAATGTACGAGCCTTCGCGTTTCGGCGAGTCCGCGTTCGAAACGTCGTAGATAGTCAGCGTACGCCCGGAAGATACGTAGGCGTGCGTGCCTTCGACGCGGATCAGATCGACAGGCGCGGGGATAGTTCCGGCGGGCGCGAATGTCGGAGACTGCGCGCAAACCGGTAGACAAGAAACGAAGGCAAACCACGAGGCCGCGAAGGCACGAAGAAGGCCCTTCACTTCTTGGCCCTCGCAATGCGATACAGCTTCGACTGCGTCCGCAGGAGCACGCTGCCCCGCAGAACGGCCGGCGTGGCCATCGTCATCTCGTTCATTGAATTCTTTCCGAGCAGCTTGAATTCCGGTCCCGCCTGCACGACGAACGTGTCGCCGTCTTCGCTCAGGAGAAAGATCTTCCCGTTGTAGCTCCACGGCGAGGCCGTGAAGCCGCTGGATTCAGCCGAAATGCGCTGGCGCCCGTAGACTTCTTTGCCTGTCTTTGCGTCGTGACACAGAAGGAACCCGCGATCGAGCAGCGTGTAGTAGTAGTCGCCCAGCACGAGCGCCGACGTGTTGTATGTGCCGAGCTGCGGCTGGTACTCAGGCGACGAACTCGTTGCTGGTTTGGTCCTTCACGAGTGAGATATCGCCCGAGGCGCCCGGCTTGATCGCATATACGGGCCGCGGCGAGGTCCCCGAAGTACCCCGAGCTGATGTAGACGAGGCCCTGATTGGCAAACGGCGAAGGCGTCGAGAGATTCGTCATGCCTTTGAGCTCCCACAGGAGCCCGCCGTCGAGATCGTAGGAACGCACTTTGTTCGTGCTCGCGGTCACGATTTCCGTGCGAAGTTCGTTTTCCCACGACGAGCGGCGTCGCCCAGCTCTGCGACTCCTGTCGCGGAACGTTCCAGAGCTCGCGGCCCGTTCGCAGCTCGAACGCGGCGATAAACGACTGCGTGCGGTTGTCGTTGACGATGATGACGCGATCTTTGTAGAGGGCCGGAGACGAGCCGCTGCCGTACTCGGAGGCGCCGGCGAGCGTGCCGGTTTCTTTCGTCCAGATCGTCTTGCCTTTGAAGTCGACGGCGCGTGAGCAGGCCCGACGCTGCCCGTAAGGCGTAGACGAGCCGCCCGTCGGTGCACCGGCGTCTCGGTCGCGAACGAGTTCTTGATGTGTTTCCCGATCGACGGGATGCCGCGCGCGATCTCTTTCCCAGCGGATGCGTCCCGTCTTGAAATCGACGTCGTAGAGCATCCACCGGTGTTCGTGGGTGGCCTTGAAGCTGCCGTTGTCGTCGCCGGGGTCGTAAAGTCCGCGAATCGGCGCGCGTTCCTCACCGCTCGGGATCGCCGAGGTCACAAAGACGTGGTCGTCCCAGACGACAGGCGAGCTCCAGCCAATCCCGGGAATCGTCGTCTTCCACGCGACGTTCTCGGTTTCACTCCAGGAATCTGGCAGGGTGGAGTCGTCGGCAATCTGACCCGCCCTGGGGCCGCGAAACTGCGGCCACTGATCGGTCGGCCGCTCCTGCGCCGGCAAGCGTCGCGAAGGCGAGGGCGGCGGCGAGGCAAATGCGTTTCAAGATGAGACCCTCCTCGCGCAAGTGCACGCCATGACGCATGGCAGGCCGATTATAGGCCCACCCAAATCGTTCCAATCGATCACAGAAGTGTCTGTCTGAGAAATTCTGTAGTCCAAAGGCTCGTCCAAATAACTCATTCACGCTGTAGTGCTTATCCGGTTGGCACGAAAGAGTCATATGGCCTCGCACTTGCCCACATAAGAAGGTGCCTATGGGTCCTGCGGTGATCGTGATTGCCCGGTCCGAACAAGCAGTTGGGTTACGCAAGCGGCTCGGCAACGACCCGAGCGTTGCGCTCTTCACCGACGGCGATTCGCTCAAGGCGCTCGAGGCCATTCTGTCGGGTCCTCCAAAGATTCTTGCGCTGGACCGAAGTTTCGTCGCGACGGCGCGCGCGGCCGCGCTCGTGGCGCGCGTGAAGTCGGAACCGCCATCTGCGCGCGACGGATTGCGCGTGCTGGCCGAGGACGAAACGAATCTGCCCGTGCTTCTGAGCTCGCGCGCGCCGGGACTCGAGGGTGCGCTGATGCGGTCGTCGTATCCGCTCGACTACTGCGGCACGCGGCGCGCACCCGCGCTTCTTCACCAACCACGACGTGAACGTCGCGGTGAACGGCGAAGCCGGGCATCTCATCAACCTCTCCTGTCTCGGTGCGCAGCTGATGGCGACGCTGCGGCTGCGTCCTGAGGAAGCGATCCGCGTGTCTCTGCTCGATAGCAAGGACGAAGTTCGCATGAAAGGCGTGGTCGCCTGGTCAATCGCCGAGCCCGCCAACGGCACGGTCTGCTACCGCGCCGGGATCGAGTTCGTCGAACCCGACTCGATGACGCTCGAAGCGTTCTGCGTGCGAAACATCGCCGACCCCGAGCACGCCTCGCCGAGCGCGGCTTAAAAGTATAATTTCTCCTCCCTAACGGAGGATGCGGATGAACGCGACCGGGGTCTTCTTCGCCATGGCGGCTGCGTTGGCCGTTGGCGTTTGCCTTACGGCGTCGTCAGCGCGCAGGACAAGACCGTGCTGGGACGGCGTCTACTCAGAGCGCCCAGGCCAAGCGCGGTGAGGCGCTCTTTGGCGATAAATGCGCGATGTGTCATGGCGCCGATCTCTCGGGCGGCGACGCCCCGAGCCTGGTGGGAGCGAGTTCAGCGGCAACTGGGACGATCTCTCGCTCGGCGACCTGGCCGAGCGCATTCGCGTCTCGATGCCGCAGGACAATCCTCAGAGCCTGACGCGGGATCAGGTCGCGGATCTGATTACCCTGATCCTCAAGCGAAACAACGTGCCGGCAGGGCAGGCCGACCTGCCCGCGGCGGCCGAACTCGCTGAAAGCGATCAAATACAAGGCCAACAAACCGTAAGCTCGGATCACGGGACCCTCGTTCTGGAGGTACAGAGGTGTAGCCCTTCGACTCGGCTGGCGACAACGTCAGATGGCTCGCCATGAGCGAGTCGGTCGGTGAGCCGAAGGCGAGCTGACAGACGAGTCGAATGGTGCGGAAGCGGGGATTTGAACCCCGACCCGATTGCTCGGACTAGCTCCTGAGGCTAGCGCGTCTGCCGTTCCGCCACTTCCGCGTGGAATAAATAGTTTACCCAATCACCCGCTGAACAGCCTGGCGATTCACTTCGATCCGCATCTTCTGTTTGGCCTTCGCCATGTAGGCGCTGAAGAAGCGGTTCTTCCGGATCGCCCAGCAGCTCTTCGCGGAACCGATCCTTGTTGTTCGTCAGCTCCTCGGGCGTCACCTGTTGCTTCTCGACCACCTTGACGATGGCCACGCCGGTGTCGGTCGTAATCGGATCGCTCACGCCGCCTTGCGGCAGCGAGAACGCGGCTTCGATGACGGCGGGAGCCTGTCCCAGACCCGGAACCGGCGAGTCGCGGGTGATCAGTTCGGTGGACTCCGGCGTGAAGCCGCCCGCTTTCACCGCTTTCTCGAAGTCCGGCGCCGACTTGACCTTTGCGGCAAGCTCCGCGGCCTTCTTCTTCGCGAACTCGTGCGCCTTGTCGCTGAGGACTCGGTCGCGAACCTTGTCTTTCACTTCGTCGATCTTCGGCACATACGCGTCCTCGCGATCGACGAGCGTTTCGAAAGACGAATCCGCGGCTCGTCCCGATCGGTCCGGCGACCCGCCGGGCGCGAGGTCGAAGGCTCTTGCGGCGACTTCCGGCGAGGCCCCGAGCGACAGCACGCGGTTCATCGCGCGAGAAGTAGCCCGACTCCTCGACTTTGAGGCCGCGCGCCGCGGCCGCGGTGTCGAGGTCCGCCGCCTTCGTAATCTGCGTCTGCAGGCTCTGCGCGATATCGGACGCCTGCGACTGCGCGCGCTCGAACGCGATCTGGTCGGTGAGCTGCTGCCGGACGTCGTTGAGCGCTCGTGTGGCGCCTTCCTTCTTATCCACCATCTTGATGATGTGATAGCCGTATCGCGTTTTCACCAGCTCGCTGATTTCGCCCGGCTTGAGCGCGAACGCCGCCGTGTCGAACTCGGGCACCATCCGGCCCCGTCCGAAGAAATCCAGGTCGCCGCCCTTGGCGGCCGAGCCTTCGTCTTCGGAATTCTTCTTCGCTAAATCGGCGAAATCCGCGCCGCCGCGCGCCTGCTTCAGCAGTGCCTCGGCGCGCGCTTTTACCGCCGCATCGTCCTTCCCCTCGGTCTTGAGCAGGATGTGGCTGGCGCGAATCTGCTCGGGCGTCTGAGTACCGCGAGATGTTGTCGGTGTAGCGCGCTCGAGATCGGCTTGCGACACCGTCACTTTCGCGCGCAGGGCTCTCGACGTCGATGAGCAGATAGCGGATCTTGCGCTTCTCCGGAATCCGGAAATCTTCCTTGTGCGCTTCGAAGTGGCTCGTGATCTCGGCGTCGGCTGGCCGTGACGTCGGGCTTGAAGGTCTCGGCGGGGAAGCTCACGAGCGCGAGCTTCACTTTGTCGTTTCTCCGGCGGTACTCCTGCTCGACTTCCTGATCGGCGATCGCCATCCATTCGGTGACCGACGCGCGCAGCTTGTCGACGACCAGCGACCGCCTGATGCCCTCTTCGAATTCGCGTCACCGAGAGCGGCGGATTCTGGACGCCGAGCAGCTGGCGATAGCGCTGCTCGCCGATGAAGGTGCCGTTTTCGAGAAACGCCGGGATGGCCATGATGCGCGCGCGCACTTCCTCGTTGGTCACGCGGATGTTCGAGCGCTCGGCCTCGATGATCGCCGCTCGTTCGTCGACCATCTGCTGCAGGATCTGCTGATCGACGCCGAGCTGCCGCAGCAGCTGCATGTTGATATTGCCGCCGTAGGCAGACTGGTACGCCTGCAGCTGCGACTGATACATCCGGCGGAACTCTTCGGCGTGGATTGGCTGCCCTTCGACCGCGGCCACCGTATCGGTGGCGGTGAGGCTGGTGCCGGATCCGCGCAAGAAATCCGGAATGTAAAAGATGACAAAGGCCAGACAGACCAGGCCAAGGCTCCATTTCAGCCAGCCTTTGTGCCGCCGCATCCGGTCGAGCATCGTCATTGCGGGAATCCTTGAGAACTCGTGTTTACGCTAGCCAACCGATCCGGACCATTCTCGAACCGAGCATCGCGGCCTGTCGACTGTCAACTCTCAACCATGAACGTCCGAAACAGTGATGGTATGCCATGAACTTGCGGCGTGGCAAGCAGTTACCGGCTTCCGTATGGTATATTCGCGTCACGACCGGCGCCCGCCGGAACCGGCCTGCATGCCGTCCAGTCGAGCCATTATGTCCGAAGGTCGCCGAAAGGCCAGCCAATCGGGCCGTGGCTCCGCCGCTCAGTTCCGCACGAATGGATCGACGGTGAAAAGGCCTTCGAAGACGGCACGTCCGTCCGGCGCCTCGACGGCGCCCTCGCGGCTCGACTTGTCAGCGCGGCTTGCGCGCGCTGCAGCGCGCCCTGCGTCTTCGTGTGGAACCGCCGCGATGCGTTGCTCGACATGGTGCGCGCCGTCAATGCGACCCTCGACCCGGGCAAGATCGCGGAACTGATCGTGGACAGGGCCTCGACGTGGGTGCCGGCGCCTTCCTGGGCGCTCGTGTCAGTCGATCAGTCCGCGCAGCTGACCGTTCTGGCAGAGCGAGGTTTCTCGTCAGGGCAGGGCTCGGCGGTATTCGGGGTGGCCGCGTGGGTCATGGACAAGGGAGAGGAATTCGCCACGGCCGATCTCGCGCACGACAGCCGCGTGACCTCGGACCTTGCGGCGAGCGTTGTGGCATTTCCGCTGAGCTGCCGTGGACGTCGCATTGGCGCGCTCATCAGCTTCGACCCGCTGCCGTCGTCGAAAGAGCCGAAAATTCCGTCGCCCATGCTGCGTTCGATCAAAGTCCTGCTCGAACCCGCGGCCGTCGCGCTCGACAATTCGCTGCTTCTGAAGCGCACCGAAGCGCTGTCGGTGACAGACGACCTTACGCGGCTCTACAACTCGCGCTACTTGAACCTGGTGCTTCGGCGTGAGACAAAGCGGGCATCGCGCAGCGGCAGACCGCTGTCGCTGCTGTTCATCGATCTCGACGGTTTCAAGGCCGTAAACGACAATCACGGGCACCTCTGCGGCAGCCGGGCGCTCGTGGAGGCCGCGGCGGTCATACGGGGAGCGCTCGAGAGACGGACGTCGTCGCGCGGTTTGGAGGCGACGAGTTTGCCCTCGTCCTGCCGGATACCGGCGGAGAAGGCGCGTTTTCGGTTGGCGAGCGCATCCTGGGCGGATTGCCGCCCACAAGTTTCTGTCCCGCGAAGGCCTCAATATCCGCCTCACCGCGTCGGTTGGCGTGGCGACTCTGCCCGACGTCGCGGCTTCGGCCGACGAACTGGTGCAGAGCCGCCGACGCGGCGATGTCAAAGTCAGGATCGAGGCAGAACGGTATTCAGGCCGCGAGCGCTCCCGCCGATACGTAGGCGTCAGTCCTTCGCCGATCGTCGTTGGTCCCGCGCGAAAGCGGTGTGCGAGTCGATCAGGGGCTGCACGCCATTGCACGTCTCGATACCGACAGGAGTTTCTGGATTTGAGCATTCGTTCGATGCTTTCTCTGTTTTCGAGTGATCTGGCAATCGATCTCGGCACCGCCAACACCTGCGTCTACGCGCGCGGCAAAGGCATCGTCGTGAACGAACCGTCGATTGTCGCCATCAATAAAGTCAACGGCCGGGTCGAAGCGGTCGGTAAAGACGCCAAAGACATGCTCGGCCGTACGCCGGGCAACATCGTGGCGATCAAGCCGATGAAAGACGGCGTCATCGCGGACTTCGAAGTCACCGAGAAGATGCTCACGTATTTCATCAAGAAGGCGCACAACCGGAACGTGTGGGTCCGCCCGCGAATCGTGATTGGCGTGCCTGTCTGAAATCACGCAGGTCGAGAAGCGCGCGGTGAAGGACAGCGCCTACCGCGCGAAGGCGAGCGAAGTGCACCTCGTCGAAGAAGCCATGGCCGCGGCCATCGGCGCGGGCATGCCCATCACCGAGCCTTCGGGCAACATGATCGTGGACATCGGCGGCGGAACGACCGACATCGCGGTCATCTCGCTCGCGGGCATCGTCTACAGCAAGGCGGTTCGCGTGGCCGGCAACGAGATGGACGAGGCCATCATTCAGTAAATCAAGAAGACCTACAACCTGCTGATCGGCGAGCGCACGGCCGAACAGATCAAGATCGAGATCGGATCGGCGTTCCCGCTCGAAGATCGCATGACGATGGAGATCAGGGGAGGCACCTGATTGAGGGCGTGCCGAAGACGATCACCATCAGCGACGAAGAAATCCGCGAAGCGCTCGCTGAGACGGTCAACGTGATCGTCGATGCCGTGCGCGTCGCGCTCGAGCGGACGCCGCCGGAGCTGTCAGCCGACATCGTCGATCGTGGCATCGTCCTCACCGGCGGCGGATCGCTGCTCAAGAATCTCGACAAGCGCCTGCGCGAAGAAACCGGCTTGCCCCTCGCGATGGCGGAAGACCCGCTGTCCTCGGTCGTGCTCGGCGCCGGCAAGATGCTCTCGGACTTCAACCTGCTTCGAAAGATTTCGATCGACTAACACATGAGGGCAGAGAGTTCATAGTGGCTCTCCTCGACATCCGTCAGCGCGCCGGAGTACTGTTTCTGGCCGTCCTGCTCGGGCACATCATCTTGATTTCGGCTCAGGTCAACACGAAGGGCGGAGTGCCGGCCCTCGAAGCGGGCGTCTTCGGCGTCTTCGCCGAAGTCCAGCGCGGCACCTCCTCGATCATCTCGGTCATCTCGGATATCTGGAGCGGATATGTCGGCCTGCGCCAGGTGCGGGCGGACAACGAGGTGCTCCGAAAGCGTCTCGCCGAAACCGAAGTGGCGCTCCAGCAGCAGCGCGCGCTCGCCGATCGCAGCCATCTGCTCGAGAACCTGCTGGAGCTGCGCGACCGTGCGACGCTGAAGACGACGGGCGCCGAAATCATCGCCGCTGGCGCGACGCCGGACTTCCGCACCGTGACCATCGACAAAGGCACGCGCGAGGCCTTGCCGCCGACATGGCGGTGATCGCGCCGGCCGGGGTCGTCGGACGGGTCGTCGTGCCCAGCGCCAGCGCCGCCAAAGTGCAGCTGCTCGTCGATCGCAACGCGGCCGCGGGCGCGGTGATCGAGCGGCGCGAGATCGCGCGCGCAGGGCGTCGTGCGTCGGGACCGGCGACGGTCTCCTTCGCATGGAATACGTCTCGGAAATCGCCGACATCGTCGTCGGCGACGTCGTCGTGACGTCGGGCATCGACGGCATTTATCCGAAAGGTTTCGTGATCGGGCGCGTCGAATCGGTCGAGAAGACCGGGGAGCACCTTCAAAACCATCCTCGTGAAGCCCGCCGTTGATTTTTCGAGCCTCGAAGAAGTGCTCGTCGTGCTCTCGACGCCGGCCGGCCGCGAGGTGGTTGCGGAGCCCAAGACGTGAAGGCAACGGCGGGAGTGATTCTCGCGACGGCGCTCGCGCTGCGCTGCAGACGTCGCTGGCCGGGACCAATGCGGTTGATTTCGTCCTGGTCGTCGTCGTGACGTCGCGCTCACGGCTGGCCCGGTCACCGGACTGCTCACCGGCACGTTCGCCGGGCTGGTGCAGGACGCGCTGGCGAGCGGCGTGATTGGCATCCGGAGGGCTGGCCAAGACCATCGTCGGCTTCCTGGCCGGCGTGATCGGCACGCAGTTCATCGTGGCGCAGCCGTTGCCCCGGTTCGTGGTGTTCTTCGGGGCCACGATCCTCCACGCGGTGGTGTTCTACGGGCTGTACCTGGTGCTCAACTTGCGACAGTTTGGCTCGGCCTACGCCGCCATCGCCGGTCAGGCCTTGAGCAATGCCCTGGTGGGGGTGGTGGCGTTTCAACTGGTGCGAACTGCTGCCAGGCGCCGTCGAACGGCGGCGTGCCGCACGGCACCGGATTCGCAGGTAAAATAAAGGGTTAGAAGTGGCGCAGATGAAGAACGGCGACGCACCGGCGCGGCTGACGATCGTGCAATATCTGATCGCGGCCGTTTTCGCCATTCTCGTCGTGAGCTTCTGGGTTCTCCAGGTCGTTCAACACGCCAAGTTCGAGGAACTGGCCGAGAACAACCACCAGCGCACCCTCGCCCTCCGGGCGCCCTCGCGGGATCGTCTTCGACCGAAACGGTCAGGTCCTCGTCAAAATCGTCATTCGTCACAGCGTCTCCATCGTCCGCGAGCACACCAGGATCTGAATCGCACGATCCGGTTGCTGGCCATCACGCTTGGGCTTGACGAGCCCGGGATTCGCGCCATCGTCAATCGCCATCGGAGCGAGCCGAGCTACCGGCCGATCACCATCATCCAGGACGCTACGCTGGCCCAGGTGGCGGCCGTCACGGCGCGGCGGCTGGACTTCGAGCTTCCGGACGTCGTGGTCGAGCAAGTGCCCACACGTCAGTATCAGCTGTCGCTGGCGGCGCATCTGTTCGGCTACGTCGGAGAGGTCAGCGATGCGCAGGTTGCGCGTGACGCGTCGCTCAAGAGCGGCGACATCGTCGGGCAGGCCGGCATCGAGGCGGTCTACAACGCTCTGCTGATGGGACAGGACGGCGCGAAGCGGGTCGTCGTCAACAGCGTGGGCCGCGAGATCCGCACGCTCGACGAAGAGCCGCCGAGCGAGGGCAAGCGGCTCAAGCTCACCGTCGATTACGACCTGCAGAAGGCCCTCGAGGACGGATTCAAGAACGCGGGCTTCAACGGCGCGTCGGTGATTCTCGATCCCCGGACAGCGGAGAAGTTCTCGCGTTCACCAGCGTTCCGCCTACGACCCCAACGCGTTTGCCGCGGGCATCGATCGCGCGACGTGGGCTGCGCTCGAACACCGACGAACTGCGCCCGCTGAACGACCGCGCGATTCGCGGACTCTATTCACCCGGATCCACCTTCAAGATGGCCGTGGCCACAGCCGCGCTCGAAGAGGGCGTGATCTCACCGGATTTCAAGGTCTACTGCGCCGGGACACCTGAACCTGCTCGGGCGGTCTGGCAATGTTCGAAGCCGGCGGCGCCGGCCACGGCGTGATCGATCTGCGCCACGCGATCGAGCAGTCGTGCAACGTCTACTTCTATACCGTCGGCAACATGGTCGGGACATCGACAAGATTCACAAGTGGGCGACGCTGCTCGGGCTCGGCGAGAAGAGCGGCATCGATCTGCCGAACGAAATTCAGGGACTGGTGCCGTCGTCGGAATGGAAGAAGGCGCGGTACCGCGAGAAGTGGTATCCGGGCGAGACGATTTCGGTGTCGATCGGCCAGGGTCAGGTGTCGTTGACGCCCATCTCGATGGCGGTCTACATCTCGACGATCGCCAACGGCGGAACGCGCGTGACGCCGCACCTCGTTCGCGCCGTGGATGAGGGGACCGGTTGGAAGGATGTGCCGCCGCCGGCGCCGCGGTCGACGGTGCAACTGAAACCTGAAACGATCGAGGCCATCCGCGACGGCCTGTGGCTGGTTGTCAACGGGCGCGGCACCGGCAGCCGCGCGCAGATCAAGGGCTACGACGTCTCGGGCAAGACGGGAACGGCGCAGGTCATTTCGCTCGAAGGCGCCAAGGCCGCCAAGGGCAAGACGGAGAAAGATCTTCAGCGACAACGCGCTGGTTCGTGTTCTTCGCGCCGCGCGACAACCCGCAGATTGCGGGCGTGGTGCTCGCCGAGCACGGCGGCCACGGCGGCACGTCACGCCGCGCCGATCGCGCGGCACGTGCTCGATACGTTTTTCGCGAAACAGGAAAACCGGCCGCTGCCGTCGCTGACGCCGGTCGAAGCCTGCAAGTCCGGCCGTCGGACATCGGCGACGATCCCGTCGCGCCTCCGCAGTCCGCCCCAGTGTCGCAGCCCATCGCGGGCGGAGGCGGAGCACTAATAGTGTTCGAGCGACGACTTTATTACTACATAGACTGGGCGCTCGTCGGCGCCATCCTGCGCTCTGTGCGGGATGGGCGTCGCGATGATTTTCAGCACGACCGCAGATCCCACGCGAGGCAATTCGCAGCTCCACGTCACGCAGATTTACGGCATCGCGCTCGGTCTGGGCGCGATGGTCCTGATGCTCTCAATCGACTATCGGACACTTCGCCGACAAGTCGCACATCATCTACATCGCACTGCTCGTGGTGCTGGTGTATGTGCTGTACAACGGCGACGTCGGATGGGCGCCAAGCGCTGGATTCGGATTTCGGCGCCTTCAACCTCCAGCCGTCGGAGTTTGCCAAGATCGCCCTGGCGCTGCTGCTCGCCAAGTTCTTCGGCGAGAATCGCGGCGCGCCGTCGTGGGTCGATTTGGCAGTCGCCACGGTGCTTACCTGCCTGCCGCTGGCGCTCATTGCCAAGGAACCCGATCTCGGCACTGCCGTCATCCTGGTGCCGGTGGTCATTGCGGTGGGATATCTGGCCGGCATGCCTATGCGCGTGTTCGGCGCACTCGGTTTGTGCCTGCTGCTCGCAGCGCCCGGTAGCGTGGCAGTTCGCGCTCAAGGACTATCAGAAAGCCAGGATTACGTCTTTTCTCGATCCGTCGCAGGATGCGAAAGATTCCGGATACCAGCAGATCCAGGCGCGCATCACGGTGGGATCGGGCGGTTTGACGGGCAAGGGATTCAAGCAGGGAACGCAGGGCCAGTTGCGGTTTCTTCCCGTTGCTCACAACGATTTCATCTTCTCGGTGCTGGCCGAGGAACAGGGGTTTGCCGGCGTCCTCGTGGCGCTCGGCCTGTATTTGTTCGTGATTCTGCGCGTCGCTGAGGCGGCCCGCCTGGCCAAGGGATCGCCTCGGCTCGTATCTCGTGATCGGTTTGCTGGCCAGCTTCACCTTCCAGGTGGTCTACAACGTCACCATGTCGGCCGGACTGGCTCCCGTCAAAGGGCTCACGCTTCCGCTCATGAGTTATGGCGGCTCTTCGATGATCGCCACGCTCGCCGGATTCGGCCTGGTGCTCAACGTCCGCATGCGCAGATTCACCAACTAATCAGGCTTGCAGGATTGGACTTCAGGCTTCAGGCACGAGTCAGATCTCTGCCGAAGCCCGCAGCCTACAGCCCGGCGCCGAGGAGTTTGTGAATGACCAAGGAGATGATCATCTCCTCGAATGGCCACGAGACCATGGTGGCGATTCTCGAAGACGACCTCGTCGCCGAGATCTTCATCGAACGCGAACGGCAGCGCGGCGTCGTCGGCAACGTCTACAAGGGCCGCGTCAGCAAAGTCCTGCCCGGCATGCAGTCCTCGTTCATCGACATCGGCCTCGAGCGCGACGGCTTTCTGTACGTCGCCGAAGTCATCGACACGCTCGAAGAATTCGAAAAGCTCGAGTCCGGCGACGACGAGGACGACGGGGAATGGCAGCCGCGGATCGCGAACGCGAGCGGCAGCAAGACGAAGATCGAAGACCTGCTGAAGCGAGGGGCAGGAGATTCTCGTCCAGGTCGTCAAAGAGCCGCTCGGCACGAAGGGCGCCACGGCTGACGTCGCACGTGACGATGCCCGGCCGGTTTCTCGTCTTCATGCCGACGGTGGATCACATCGGCGTGTCGCGCGAAGATCGAGGCGCGCGAGGAGCGCTCGCGCCTGCGCGGCATCGTCCGCGAGTTCCGCGGAGACGCACGGCTTCACCGGCGGCGTCATCATCCGCACGGCCGCGGCGGGCCGTCCCAAGGAAGACATCGTCAGCGACCTCGAAGCACTTCCACACGATCTGGACCGAGCATCCGCCAGAAGATGGAGTCGTCGCGCGCGCCGGCGGTCGTCTACCGCGAGCAGAGCCTCGTCGGCAAGCTGCTGCGCGATCTGCTCACCGACGAATATCAGGCCATCCGGATCGACAACGCCGTCAGGAATATCAGCGCGTGCTGGAGCTCGTCCAGGCGCATCCTGCCTGACGCTCGCCCCGCGGGTGAAGCTGCTACGACAAGCCGTTCCCGATCTTCGAGGAGTACGGCGTCCAGGCGGAGATCGACAAGGCGCTCAAGAGCAAGGTCTGGCTGAAGTCGGGCGGCTCGATCGTCATCAACCAGACCGAGGCGCTCGTCGCCATCGACGTCAACACCGGCCGCTACGTCGGCAAGAAATCGAGCGGCCGCCTCGAAGACACGATCGTCAAGACCAACCTCGAGGCGGTGAAGGAAATCGTCCGGCAGATCCGGCTGCGCGATCTGGGCGGCATCATCGTGCTCGACCTCATCGACATGGAGGACAAGAAGAACCGCCAGAAGGTGCTCCAGGCGGTGGAGCAGGAGCTGAAGAAGGATCGATCGCCGTCCAAGGCGCTGCAGGTGTCGGACTTCGGGCTCGATCATCATCACGCGCAAGCGCGTGAAGCAGAGCCTCGAGCGCGTGCTCACCGAGCCGTGTCCGTACTGCTCGGGCACGCGGCGTCGATCAAATCGAGCTCGACGATCTGCTACGAGATTCTGAGCGAGGTCAAGAAGATCGGCGCCGGATCTGAACGGCCACCGGCTGCTGCTGCGCGTCAATCCCGACATCGCGCGCGCGCTCAAGGAAGAGGAGAGCGCCGTGCTGAAGCGATCTGCAGCAGTCGCTCGGGAAGGACGTCACCATCAAGCCCGATCGTCCAGCTCCATCACGAGCAGTTCGATGTGATGGCGGTCTGAGCGAGGACAGGGAAGGGCTGGATAGGCAGGACGGGCGGGAGGGGCGGGAAAAACGGTTCAAATGGAAAACGGGAGCGCAGGCCTGTCGGCCCGTCTCCCGTTTTGCGAATTCCTAAGTTCTTAATTCTTAATTACGCGTCTTTTCATCCCTTTGCCGCCGCGACCAGGTGAAGATCAAATAGTTCAGTTCCGCCGCGATTGATCCACACTCAGCAGGTAATCGTCACCTTTGAGCAGTTCGACGCGCGGCTCGTGCCAGCGGCTGGCTGCCGCTTGCTGTCAGCCGATCTCTTTGACCTCGGCCTGCGACATGACCGTCGCCACTTCGCGTCCATGACCTTGCCGCCGCGGACGAATTCGACGTAGCGCTCCGACTCCGGGGTCTGACCGGCGCCCGGCTTCGGCGACTCCAGTCGTTGAGCGTACCGATACGTCCCGGCAGCCAGCGGTTTCCCGTCGGCCATCACGTTGCGGCCAAGCGTGACGCTGCCAAAAGGGCCGTTGCTGAGAGTGCTGCGCCTGTGCGCGCGAGGCAGATCCCAGAGCGGCCATCGGCGTTCCCCACCAACATCAACTTCTTCATCGCGCCTCCTCGAAAACCGGGCTCAGCTTACTCTCCAATTATACGAGGTTTAGCGGAAGGTGCTGGCTACTGGCCGTTTCGGCCCACTTTTGCACTCGTCTGTTTCGGCAGGCTCGTCAGTCGAGATCGCGCTTCAACACGACGCGCGAACCCCCTCAGCAGTACGCCCTCCGCGGCCAGCAGCGCCCGTTTGCGGGGGCGCTCGTTGCCATCCATAGCCCCCGCCGAGACGTCCGCCGGCTTCACGCGATGACCCGATGTGCCGGCACGCGTCGGCTCTTCCGCAGTCGCGCATGATGATGTTGCCGACGGCCCGCGCCGCCCTCGAGGCTTGCCGGCCATTTTCGCCACGTCGCCGTAGAGTCGAGACCCGGCCCGGCGGTATGCGCCGTATGCCACCGACTTCGGCACGCCACGGGTCCTGAATCGATTTTTTCTTCATGGCTGAAGCCTGACGACGGCCCCAAAACCTGGAGCCTTTACGATCGCCTACGGGCGGGTCGATGTCGAAGCGCCGGTGAGCGCTGCCCGAAGCAGGCCGGCCTTCTGCTTGCGGCATCGAAACGCCGGTGACGATCGCGCATAATGTAGGCGCGACATCCGCCGGCGTCGCCGCTTCGCGAGTACTCACCCGGCCCGGTCGCCCCACGGCCGTAGAAAATGATCGGCACCAGCTGATCATCTTCCGTCGCGCTGCCATGCGTCGTCGCGAGACCCGGTAAGCTTAGCCACCCTGGCTTCATCGCCACGATCCAGGTCTCCGCTCTCCCGGTCCGCGACACATAGCTCAACGCGCCTGCGGCGCGAAGCGATGTCACTGGAAGTCGACGCGGCGGGATTGGCCGGTTCCGCGGCGGCAAGAAAATACTCTGGCCACGGACGGCCTTGCCGGGACAGCTCCGCGACGACCGCGTCGGACGCGGCGGGACTCGCTTTGAGCTTGATCATTATGCCGGGTTCGAAATACACGCGTCGTTGTAATTCCCGTTGGCCGCGTCAGCTTTCCGGGCCCCAGCGCACTCGGCGGCGGCGCGGCTGCGACGACGTCTCCGAGCGCGCGGATGATGCCTTTGCCTGCATCTTGCCGTCAATGCACTTCAGTTGGTCCGGCACACCGCTGCGTTGACTTTACCGTGATCGGCGGTAAACGCGACCACGTACTGATCGTTGCCAACCAGGCGATCGAGTCGATCGAGCAGGGTGCCAATCGTTCGATCGAGGCGCGCGGCGTATCATCCTGTAGCTTCTTCACTGAGCGGCCCAAACGCATGGCCCACCAGGTCGGGGCTCGAGAAACTCACGCCGAGCGTCGGTCGTATCCGTCCGGCCGAGCTCGAACGACGCGGCAAGCGACGCCGCCATCCGTCCGAGGTAGGCGTCGCCGTACGGGCTGCGCTCCCACTGCGTGTAGAACTCCGCGTCGGGCTTTCCCGTGCGGCTGGTCAGCATCGCGGAAACACCGGGCGTCCATCCGCCCGGCGGCATCTCGCCGGGCAGGACGCCGCCGGATTACCGGTGGGGCGTGCGCGCGGCGGCGATCGGCCCAGGTCTGTCCGCTTAGTCCGCATCGGACCGCATTCGCGTCCAGCGCCCCAGTACCTTATGACCGCGGCCACGGACCGCCAAAGGCGGTTGATGTCTGCCAGCCAGTCGAGGGTCTCGTTCCCTCCACGTCACCGCAGTCGCCGGCCTGGCCGGCCAGCATGATCGCGCTTCTCGCCTTGGGCGACAGTGTGACGATGCGCGACTTCCGCAGCTTCGCTTCGCATCTGGTCCGCAAAACGGGTCAGGCACGAGCAGCCGCGCCGCGCTGCTCGCCTTCTCCGCCCGAGCTGCCATTAGCTTTGCGGTCTTCGAGGGCGATCGTCTTCGGAGCACCCGGTATGATTTTTCCCGGACCGAGCTGATCGAACCATGCGGGTTCTGCGTGATGCCGTGGCGATGAGGAAGCAGCGCCGGTCGAAATCGTGGCGTGCCCCCGGGCAGGTGAACGTCGCCGTAGCAGGGTAGGCGGCATTGGCTGAACCACGCGCCTTTCGTCAGCAGACGTCGCGAGCCCGCTCGACCACTCGCCGCGAAAGCGCGTCACGTAGTCGGCCCGCATCTGATCGGACGACGATCAGCACCGTCAGCTTTGGCGCGCCGGATGTGCTCTGCGCCCGCGGGATGGGGACGAGCGCCGCCGCGAGCGCAATCACGTGAGCGAGGAAGCCCGACGCATCCGGAAAGCAGTCTATAACAGCCGCAGGGGGTCGATACCGAGTGTCGCCGGATCAATCGGTGCGACAACGCTCGGTCGGCTGGCCCTAGCTCCTTGTCGCCCTCCCAGAGATTCGTCCAGGTAGGGATCGTCAGAGGTGTGCCCCCGAACGATCGACGATGACCTTGACCTGCGGCGCGGTGCGGGTCGGGCGCATGCACCGTGACCGACCACGGCGATTTCGCCGGTGTTCGAGCCGCACCAGGTTCCCGACCGGGTAAATGCCGATCAGCTGGACGAAGCGCCGCACGCAGGTGTCTGATCGAACTGCTGGCCGTCGCTGCGCTTGAGGACGTGCGAGGATGCGATCGCTCGGAAACGCCTGCTGATACGCGCGCTGCGATCGCATCGCGTCGTAGACGTCCGCGATGCCGCAGAGCATCGTGCCCGAGGTTGAGCGACCGCGCGCTTCACGCTGCGGGGATAGCCGGTGCCGTCGAGCCGCAGGTGATGCTCGAACGCGATCGACCGGCGCGAGCGCCGGCATCTCCGGCGTGCGCGCGCAGGATCTCGGCGCCGTCGACGACGTGCTGCTTCATGATCGTGAACTCGTCGTCGGTGAGCTTGTCCGGCTTGTTGAGAATCTCGAGCGGCGTCCGCACCTTGCCGATGTCGTGCATCAGCGCCGCCAGGCCGAACTCGCGCAGCAGCGCGCCTTCGATGCCGAGCGCGCGCGCCTGGCCCATCGTCAGGATCGACACGTTCACCATGTGGGTGAACGTGTAGTTGTCGTAGTTCTTCAGCGTCGTGAGCGCGAGCAGCGCCGAGCGGTTCTGCGACACCGCCGTGCGCCAGGCCGTCGATCATCGATCCTGGCGACCGTCGCATCGGGTCTCGCTTCGGTGCTGGCGCTATCCCACACGGTCTGCGCGATGGAGACCGCCTCGGGTACAAACCGCTTGAAGCGTAGCCACGTCGGTTCCGCCGGTCTCGCCCTTTTCGCCGGCGGTGATTCGCCGACGCGGACGTGCGCAGCGCGGGAACGGCGGCGACTCGCCGTCGCGCCGCGGTTCGAGCGTGCATACCGCGTCGACGAGCGTCTGCAGTTCATCGGTCGTGACCGCGATCCATCGTGATCCGCTCGATCCCGATCTCGCTTCCAGGCGCCGCACGGACCGCTCAGCCCGTCCGCTTCGACGGCGCATCGTCCACGATGATCTTTCTCGCCGACGATGCCGATGATCGCGTGGCGGCGGCCTGGCCGCGTGAGCGACTCCACTGCGCGACGAGCGCCCGAGGTTGCGCGTGATGAGCGGGTGGCCCTTCGAATAGAGCTGCGAGGCGCGCAGAGCGGCGGCAAACCGCCGGAGCAGTTCGTCGGCGACTGCGCTGCGTGACGGGATGGTCATGGCCTTCATCTCGGTTTCTGCCGCGAACAGGCCGTGGGACGTGACGGAGACGAACGGCCGACCGCACTCTCCCGCGCGGACCTGCGGACAACGCCTGCTCGAGCACCTCGAGC
>ERZ1370068.7909-contig-680_pt1 | contig 76249 bp, 129 predicted proteins | sample MGYA00561227_ERZ1370068 | MGnify/ENA primary metagenome ERZ1370068 (study PRJEB38410, sample SAMEA6850437) | metagenome | study: Metagenomic assessment of the ecological functions of the soil: analysis of the soil microbiota associated with the... | reverse complement strand
GGCAAAACTGCGTTCAGTTACGTGTTACTTTTTCTGGACCTTTACCCGCGAGGATTATCGCGAATCCAACTGGAGCTTCATCACCGAGCTGCTCGAAGGAAAGCGAAAACAGTTTCCAGATCGAGAAGCAATATTGGCGCAAGGATGGCAGTTTAATCTGGGTGAGCGCAACAACGTTTCCTCGTTCGGGTAGCGAGAGCGCATGCCTCGGTTCATCATGGCGCTCTCCGAAGAAATCACCGCGCGCAAGCGCGCGATGGAGAGAGCTGCGGCGCAGTGAAGCCTACTTGGCCGAAGCGCAGAACTCAGCCACACGGGTAGTTGGGCTGGAATGTTTCCACTGGCGAGGTCTTTGGTCGCGCGGAACTTTTCGCATCTTCCCGGCTTAGATGCTGAGCGGATAGTGCTTGCTCTGAATATCGATTTGATAAAGATTCCGGCACCCCGAGGATCAGCCGTTTGCGCCGAACAGACGTTTGATACGGCAGTCCGTGAAAAACAGATTTTGGAAATGGAGTCTCGAATCGTTCTTCCAGACGGATCCATAAGGCACGCACACTGCGGGCCATCCCGCCGTTAATGACGCGCTGATGATCTCGTTGAGTTTGTTGGTACGGTCATGGATGTCACTGAACGGAAGCTGAGGCAGAAGAGGCTTTGCGCAAGTCACAGGCGGAGCTGGCTCACCTTACCGGGTGATGACGTTAGGAGAATTGGCGTCCTCTATCGCTCACGAAATCAATCGGCCGCTAACCCGCCATCGTCGCCACGGCAATGGCGTGGCTGCGTGCGCTGGCTTGCGGGCGATTCCGCCCAATCTCGATGAAGCCCGTGAAGGGCTGCCCGGCGCATCATCAGAGATGGCAATCGTGCCAGTGACGTGATCACCCGGATTCGAGCCTTGCTGCGCAAAACCGCGGCCATCGAAAGACCCAGCTGGACGTGTCAACCAAATCGTTCAGGAGAGTTGGTTCTCCCATTGCAAAAATGAAGCGATGCGAAATGGCGTGACACTCCGCACCGAATTGGCGTCTGATTTCCCTCCGGTGTTTGCCGATCGGGTCCAGCTACAGCAAGTCATTTCTCAATCTCGTGGTCAACGGTATCGAAGCGACCGCGAGGGTCTCACCGATCGCGCGAGATTTGCTCATCACTTCCCATCGATATGGATCCGACAAGGTGCTTGTTGCCGTACAAGATTCCGGCATTGGGATCGACCCCAAAATCTTGAAAGAATTTTCGATGCTTCTATACTACAAAGTCCCAGGGAATTGGCATGGGCCTGGGCCATCAGTCGCTCCAGTATTGAAGATCACGGCGGGCGTTTATGGCGCCCAACCTGAATGCTGCTAGAGGAGCAACATTCCAATCCACCTTGCGCTGGACGTAGAGAGGTGGCGCCGGTCAAGAATCTAGACAACTCCTTGTGACCCATCGAATCCGTTGCCAGTGGCGCTTGCGGGGCAGACTTTGAGCGCCACCGTATTTAGAAACTTTGGCGCGCTACAACTAACCCCGATTCATTTGATGCTTTACTCTTTAGACTACGGCTTTTAGGCCGGCCCCCGAGGAATCCCAGCGCAACTTTTCGGATTGCGTTGTATAAGTTACGGCAGGAAGTGATCATGCCGGAAAAAGGGCGATCGTCTTTGTTGTAGACGACGACATGTCGGTGCGTGAAGGTTTGGGAAGTCTGATTCGATCTGGCTGGGCTGTGGGTCGAGACCTTTGCCTCCGCGCAGAAGTTTTGGATAGCCCGCGCTCCGATGTCGCGAGCTGTCTGGTATTGGATGTTCGCCTGCCGGGCCTGAGAGCGGGCTCGATCTACAAAAACGCATGGCGGAAGCCAATATTGAGATTCCTATTATTTTTATTACGGGGCATGGCGATGTCCCAACATCGGTACGACGCCATGAAAGCGGGAGCCGTTGAGTTTCTTACCAAGCCATTCCGCGATCGGGATCTATTGGACGCGATTCACCCAGGCGATAAAACGCGATCGCTAGCGCGCGGGCAGCGCGCAAATGGCAGAACTTTATGAGCGCTCACGAGTCGTTGACGCCGCGCGAGCGCGAGTGATGGAGCTGGTAGTCTCGGACTGCTCAACAAGCACAAGTCGCCGCCGAGCTCGGCACCAGCGAGATCACCGTCAAAGTTCACCGGGGTCAAGTCATGCAGAAAATGCGGGCAGGGTCATTGGCCGGAACTGGTCAGGTTGTGTGAGAAGCTGAGAATTCCCTCGCGCCAAAACATCCTACGGGGCAGCGGCGGCTCGAGACTCCGTGACTGAAACCAGCCTATACCAAAGTATAATAGATTTTTTATCTGAAACGCGTTAACTGAGATTATGAAGGCGTGAGCATGCCCCTAGTTCTTCCCTGTCAATCAATTGTCAGATGATGACGGACTCTGGTCCGAATCTCTCAGCGGTTTAACCGTTCGCTGTCTGGTTTGAGCTCTGGCTCACTTCAGCCGAAGAGTTTTTGAATTGAATCATCTCTCCGATACGGACTGCCTGATCCTCGATGTGCGCATGCCTTCGGCATGAATGTGGACTCGAGCTTCAACGTCGCCTTAGCTGCCAGTCATATGTCGATCCCGGTTATCCTTCTATCACCGCTCATGGCGATGAAGAGGCGCGGGTGTCGAGCCCTCAACGGCGGCGCAGTGGAATACTGCTCAAACCATTCAGCGAGGAAGCGTTATTGAAGGCAATCGGCGCGGCTCCTCAAGTCTAATGACATAAAAACGAAAGATTTCGAGATTGCAAAGATAAACTCAGGACCCGAATTTCTGCAACCTCACGCCCTATCCAGATGGATTCGCGTGATCTATGGTAATCAATCGTTGACAACTCAACATCGACGAAGCAAGCGACATCATGTACGCTGTCAGGGGTTTAGGCTTGAGAGAGACATGGATAACTTTCTACTGAAGATCCTGCAGCTGAAGGAAAGGGGTGCGCCCATGAGTAGATAGCTCTCCTTCTATATATATGTCGTGGATGGTGATGCGTCAGTGCCGCGCAGGGGAGCTGGAAGCAGCTTGTTCCGATCCAGTGGGATTGCAGGGTCGAGGCCTGCCTTTGCGCGAGTTCCAAGCCCATCCGCAAACCGATGCACCTGAGCTGATTATATGCTGGATGGCGCAGCTCCCGGGCTAAGCGCGTGACTCTGATCTGCAACAGGAGCTCGCCAAGGCGGAGGGTATTCAGATCCCAGTCGTTTTTCTCACGGGTCACGGCGACATTCCGGAGCGATGTCGGTGGAGCGAGTCGATCAAAGCCGGCGCGCTGGAGTTTTAGCCAACCGCCGGTCAGTGGGGACCTGCCTGCGGATGCGAGTCCCGGCAGGGGATCGACCCGGGGATCAGCGGGCGCCGAAGCGAAACAAGGGGACCGCTGCCACCCATAAGTTTATGGCGACAAAGTCGGCGAGAGCGCCGCGCTGGGGGACGACTTGGATCAGGTTGAAGGTCGTGGCGCCGATCGGATCGACCGCGTGACTGCCTTCTCGGCAGGAGTAATCCGGCACCGGCGAGGAAGTTGTCGCGCCACGCAGCGGTCCTCGGCGTCGGTTTCACCGTTCCAATCGTCCCGGCGTCGAGCCCAGGTGCGCGGCGGGTTTTTATCCCTCGGGGTTATTTGGAAGGCGGCGGTTGTTTGGTCGCCTGAGGGAGCTTTTGCCGGCGCGGTTTCACCTGAAAATCGTGGCCGCCGAGCTGGCGAGACTGGAGGGACGCTTTGTTTCTCCGACATTGATGATGCATTGGAGCGATATTCCGTTGGAGTTCTCGCAGCCTAAGCTCTTGCGCGTCTTTGCAGGAGCAGGAGGTTTGAACGCATCAGGAAGTACCTTACACGGGACCGTTCGCGCGTCGGCGCGACGGCTGAAATGCGCGGCGACGAGACCGTGATTCTGGAAGAGATAAGGTGGCCGAGCAACAATTCCGCGAGGATCTGTGGCCTTTCCGGCTGAACGTCATTTCCACCTGGATACCCACGTCGCTTTGCCTGACGAGCCCCGTATCGGAGGTATCATTTCGCTCTTGGTGCAATACGTTACGTGGATAAATATTCACAGCGCATGAACAAGCAAATTGACTGGTTCCCGAAGAGACGATGGCCGCGCTTTTGCTCGTTATTCTTGGCCGGGAAGCACATGCGCGAGCTCCAAAACTTGATCGAACGAGCGGTGATAATGACGCCAGGAAACGTTTTGCAGATTCAAGTCAGCGACCTGCAAGAATCCAATCGAATCTTGTCGTCTATGGCGGGCACGCTGGAAGATGTGGAACGGCAGCGAATCCTGCAGGTTTCTGCGGGAAGCCGGCGCGGTCATCGGAGGACCGCATGGCGCGGCAGTCCGGCTGGGCCTCAAGCGCACTACTTTGTTGTCTAAAATGCAAAAACTTGGCATCGCACGGAATACAAACTACTCTCCATTGACGCAGGGGAAGAGAGCATCTAAAGATCTTCCACAGCCGGTAAGAGAAAGCGCTGAGTGAATTGTAACGCATGAATAGCGTCTAACGTATTGATGAAAGAAATCAAGCTGACGATGATCGAACGCAAGGAATTGGAACGAATTAGCCGGGCGCAAGCGGTGAGTGTGGCGCAATCTCGTCGAGCCCGGCTGATTTTGCTGTTGGCCCAAGGAGCCAAATGGGTCTCGATTCGTGAGAAGCTCGGCTGCGATACCCGATTTATCTCGCGCTGGCGGGGCCGGTTTATCGCCGAGCGATTGGCAGGTCTGTTCAGCCGCCATGCAGGACGGGCAAGGTACAAGGTCGACGAGCGACTGGAGGCCAAGATTCTTGCCTGGACGACTAAGAGAAAGCCCGCCGATGGATCGACTCACTGGTCGAGTCGTAAGCTTGCCGGTGAACTTGGTGCAGTATCGCACATGACCGTGGCTCGGGTGTGGGCCAAGCACCGGCTCAGGCCCCATCGGTTGGAGCGCTATATGGCGTCCAATGATCCCCAGTTCGAGGCCAAAGCCGCCGACATTATTGGGCTGTACCTCAATCCACCCCAACATGCAGCGGTGTTCTGCGTGGATGAAAAACAGCGATTCAGGCGTTGGATCGTAAAGACCCGGTGTTGCCGCTCTCCCCGGGCCGAGCCGAGCGTCACGGCTTTGAGTACTACCGTCATGGCACGCTTTCGCTTTTTGCCGCTTTCAACACCCGCACGGGCGATGTCCTGGGCAAAACCGCTCAGCGCCACACTTCGGCGGAGTTCGTGGCCTTCCTCTCTGACCTCATGGCCCATCAACCCAAGCGTCAAGAGATCCACTTCATCGCCGATAATCTCTCCGCCCACAAAACCTCGAAGGTGGAGGAATTCCTTGCTCGTCATCCCAACGTTCATCTGCATTTTACCCCGACGTATTCCTCCTGGCTCAATCAAGTAGAACTGTGGTTCGCCAAGGTCCAGCGCGATGTCATCGCGCGAGGGATTTTCACCTCGATCAAGGACTTGGATAAAAAACTCATGCGCTACATCCGTCAATACAATCAAAAACCCAAAACCGTTAAATGGAAGTACTTCGATCCAACCAGTCGAATCACTTGCCAATCAACTGTTACAGCTCACTGGTTCGTCAGAACATTCGTTGATCCGTACGATGAATCTACCGGCGTTGAACTTTTCATTCAAGCGTCGGAGCGATGCAGATCGACTTCAATCCCGAGTCGCCTGTCGCTCACGGGTTCGATGGCAGGTCGGAGATGTTCCAACCGCCGCCCAGGGCCTGGACGAGGAGCACGGCAGCGGTCATGCGCTGGCCGAGGATCTGGACTGCAGTCGTCTCGTTCGTCAGGGCGATTGTCTGCGCGCTGTAACGCCACGTTGAGATAGCCTGACGGTGCCCGCCTTGTATTGGTCCATCGTCAAGACGACGGACTTTTCCGCCGCCTTTACCGCTTCGTTCTGCGCCGTAGCTTCTTCCTCGAGGATACGCAAGCGCAGCTGAGATTGTCCTCTACCCCTGAAAGGCCGTCAGCGCGGTCTGCCGATAGGTTGCGACGGTCGCGTCGTAAGCCGCCCGCGCGAAGTCGGTTCTGGCGCCTGCCGCAGGCCACCGTCGAATACGGTCTCCGAAATGGATGCCCCCACCGACCAGAAGCGACTCGCCGCTGAGGCCAATTTCCCCAGGCTCGAGCTCTCCAAGCCAAGCGACGCGCTGAGCGTGACGGTTGGGTAAAACGCAGCTTCGGCAACGCCGATCTGTGCATTCGCAGCCGCAACGCGCCGCTCGGAGGCAGCGATGTCCGGCCGGCGCTCGAGCAGCTCAGAGGGCACGCCGACGGGAATCTCCGGCGGCGTGCCCGCAAGGGGCGTGGCCGGAATGGAAAAATCGGAGGCCGGTTTCCCAATCAGCACCGCGATCGCGTGCTCGAGCTGCGCGCGCTGGACGCCCACATTGATGAGCTGGGCCTGCGTAGTCTTGAGCTGGGTCTCCGCCTGTAGCACGTCCGCCTCGGAGTCCACTCCTTGGCTATACAGTCCCTCGGTGAGATCGAGGGACTTCTGAAAGGCAGCGACTGTCTCCGTCAGGAGCTGTTTCTGCGCATCGAGCTCGCGCAACTGAAAGTAGTTCTGCGCCAAAGCCGCCTGAGCGCTCAGGCGCGCGCTCTCCACGTCTGCAGCGCTCGCCTGAGCGCTCGCCTGGTTGGACTCCACACGTGCGGCGAATTCGACCCCAGACGTCGATCTCCCACGATACGTCGAGAGGCAATGAATAGTTGGAAATGGCAGTCTCTCGGCGACGCTGGACCTGCCCGGTGGTAGTCGATGAGCTCGATCGGTTGGCGCCGATGCCGATCGTCGCCGTCGGAAAGTAAGCTAGCGCGGGCCTCACGCACCAGCGCCTGAGCCTCGCGGTACTGTGCCTCCGCCACGGCGAGGTTCTGGTTCGAGACGCTGACCTGAGCAACCAACGCGTTCAGCTGGGGATCACCGAAGATTTCCCACCAGGCGCCGCGGATCAGGTCGTCCTTTGGCTGCGCGACTCTCCAGCCGTCGATCTCTTTGTAAGCATCGGGCGTGATGACCGTAGGCCGGACGTAGTCCGGCCCCACTACCATGCATGCGCTCAAGGGCATCAGCATTGCCGCTACGATCGCCGGGGCGAAACGGCGATGTTTCACCGCGGCGCGCAATATTTTCTGCATGCAACCCATCGATCACAATTGCCGCGCTCGCTTCTGCGCGCCATCGGTCGCGCAAGTTCTGTCGGCGGCGCTCGAACCACAGCCGGCAGCGGTCAAGATAGAGATACACCACCGGCGTGGTGTACAAGCGTGAGCATCTGGCTCACGATCAGGCCGCCGACGATGGCGATGCCGAGCGGGCGGCGCAGCTCCGACCCTACTCCCGTGCCCAAAGCCAAGGGCAGCGCCCCCAAGAGCGCCGCCATCGTGGTCATCATGATCGGCCGAAAGCGCAACAGGCACGCCTGATAGATCGCCTCCTGCGGGCTCTTGCCTTCCTGGCGCTCCGCCTCGAGCGCGAAATCGATCATCATGATCGCGTTCTTCTTCACGATACCAATTAAAGAGGATGATGCCGATCAGAGCGATCACGCTGAGATCGGTGCGGCAGATCAACAGGGCCAGGACTGCGCCCATGCCCGCCGACGGCAGAGTCGATAGAATCGTGATCGGGTGAATGTAGCTTTCATAAAGAATACCCAGCACGATGTAGACTGCTATCAGCGCGGCAATAATCAGAAGGGGTTGAGTTGCCAAAGACGCCTGGAACGCTTGCAGTGTTCCGGAGAAGCTTCCATGAATTGTCGCCGGCATTCCCGATGATTCTGTTCCATCTGATGGATGCGGCTTACGGCATCACTGAGGGCGAGACCGGGCGTAAGATTGAACGACAAGGTCACCGACGGGAAACTGTCCCTGATGGTTCACGGCGAGCGGCGCCGTGGTTGGCTCGTAATGCGGTGAATGCGCTTAGCGGAACCACGCCGCCGTTAGCCGCGCGAACGTAGATCTGTTTCAGTCCTTCCGGGCTTTGCCAGAACTCTGGCTCCACTTCCATGACAACGTGGTACTGGTTCAATTGCGTGAACATCGTCGATACCTGCCGCTGCCCGAAGGCATCGGAGAGCGTGTCATCAATCAGCTGCGGCGTGATTCCTAATCTCGATGCCGTCAAACGGTCGTATACGAGTGATGCCTGAAGGCCGTTGTTCTGTTGATCGCTGCTGACGTCCGCCAGGCCGGGGAGCTTCCGCATTTGTTGGAGGAGGACGGGCCCCCATCGGGTCAAATCCTCGAGATTATCGCTCTGAATCGTGTATTGATATTGCGCGTTCCCGAGCCTGCGCTCCGATGCGCAAGTCTTGCGACGCCTTGCAGATAAAGCGCCGCTCCCGGCACCGTCGCCAGTTTTGGCCGCAAACGATTGATCAGTTGATCTGCGCTGACGTTGCGCTCCTCGAGCGGCTTCAACGCCATGAATACTCTGCCGGTATTCGTCGTCGTGCCTGCTCCGCTGCCTGTGAAAGGCCATGACGTTGGCTACGGCCGGATCAGCTCTAACAATGTCTACGAAGCGCGTAATCCTTTGCCGCATCGCCTGAAAGGACGTATCTTGGACACCCTGAATGCCTCCCAAGATGCGCCCGGTATCCTGCTGCGGAAAAAATCCTTTAGGCACAATGATGAGGAGATAGACATTCACGCCGATCGTGAGCAGGAGAACACCAAGCGTCGATGGCCGCGTGGCGCAGGACCCATGCAAGGCTGTGCTCGTAGATGCGCAGTACCCAAGGCGAAAACTTCCTCGCTCGCCCGATAGAGTCTGCCGTGATCTTCCTCGCGCTGGTGCTTGAGAAGCCTGGCGCACATCATGGGAGTGGTGGTCAATGAAACGATGAGCGAAACGAAAATGGCGGCCGATAGGGTGACGGCAAATTCGCGGAACAAGCGCCCGACGATGCCACCCATCAGCAAGATCGGAATGAATACGGCAACCAGCGAGATGCTGATGGACAGTACCGTAAAGCCGATTTCTTGGGCTCCTTTCAACGCGGCTTCCATCGGTCGCATTCCCTGCTCGAGATGCCGGGTCACGTTTTCGATGACGACAATCGCGTCATCGACGACGAAAGCCGGTTGAAATCGTGAGCGCCATCAACGAGAGGTTGTCGAGACTGTAACCACACAAATACATGACCCCGAAGGTGCCGATTAACGAGACCGGGACCACCACGCTTGGAATAAACGTTGCGCGGACATTTCTGAGAAAGATGAACACGACGAGGATGACGAGCCCAATCGAGATAAGCAGCGTCTGCTCCACGTCACGCACCGATGCCCGGATCGTGGTCGTCTGATCGAGGACAACCGTGAGATCGATCGCTGCAGGAATGGCAGCCTTGAGCTGAGGAAGGGCCTCGCGCACGCGGTCCACGGTAGCGATGATATTCGCCCCCGGCTCGCGAGAAATAACCAGCAGCACCGGACGGCTTTCCATTGGTCATTCCGGCCGCTCGTAAGTCTTCCACCGAATCCTGCACGTTGGCGACATCCGACAACTTGACGGCCGCGCCGTTCTGATAGCTGACGATCAGCGGCTTATAGGCGTCGGCCTTGAGGAGCTGGTCGTTCGCCGCCAGATCCGACGTGGTCGTATCATCCGCTATCCGTCCCTTCGGCCGATTGGCATTCTGCGACGCTCAACATGTTGCGAATATCCTCCAGGCCGAAGCCCATACTTGTTCAACGCGGTGGGATTCACCTCTACGCGCACGGCCGGCAACGAACTGCCGCCGACAGTGACCTGCCCGACGCCGTGCTATCTGCGACAGCTTCTGCTGCAAGATCGTCGAGGCCACATCATAAAGGCGGCCGGGATCGTAGACGTCCGACGTCAGCGCCACAATCAGAATCGGCGCATCCGCCGGATTGACCTTTCGATACGTCGGATTGTTCGGCAGATCAGTCGGCAGATAACCACGAGCGGCATTGATGGCGGCTTCAATGTCTCTCGCCGCCGCGTCGATATTCCGGTTCAAGTCGAACTGCAGTGTGATCGCAGTCGTGCCGAGAGTAGCTCGTTGACGTCATTTCCGTCACGCCGGCGATCCGCCCGAACTGCCGCTCCAGCGGTGCCGCGACCGACGGAAGCCATGGTCTCGGGACTTGCTCCCGGAAAGCCGCTGCCACCGTAATGGTGGGAAGTCAATCTGGGGCAGCGGCGATACCGGCAGGACCGTGAAGGCGACGGCCCCCGCCAGTGCAATTGCCGCGGTCAGTAAAACGGTCGCCACGGGCCGGTGAATGAATGGGGCGGAAAGGCTCATGGCTACTCCACTGGAACGGGCTCCGCGCCTTCTTGGCCGGCGCGGAACTTTGAGGTTTTCATGGCAAGCCGGTCGAAGAAGATGTAAATGACCGGCGTCGTGTATAGGGTAAGGAGTTGGCTCACGAGCAGTCCGCCCACGATGGTGATGCCGAGTGGCCGGCGCAATTCCGAACCGATCCCGGAACCGAGAGCCAGCGGCAAACTACCCAGAGAGCGGCCATGGTGGTCATCATGATGGGACGAAAGCGCAGCAGAACACGCCTGATAAATCGCGTCCACCGGGCTTTTGCCCCCATGGCGCTGGGCGTCGAGCGCAAAATCGATCATCATGATCGCGTTCTTTTTCACGATGCCGATCAGCAGGATAATGCCGATGAGCGCAACGACGCTCAGTTCCGAGCGGCAGATCAGCAGTGCTAGAATCGCGCCCACCCCGGCCGAGGGCAGGGTGGACAGAATCGTGATCGGGTGGATGTAGCTCTCATAAAGAACCCCAGAGCACGATGTAGACGGTCACCAGCGCTGCCAAAATGAGCACTGGCTCGTTGGCCAGCCGAGGCTTGAAACGCTTCTGCTGCCGTGCCTTGAAATGCCGCCTGGATGCTTAGCGGCATGCCAAGCTCCTTGCGCGCCTGCTCAATTGCATTCCGTGGCCTCTCCCAAAGAGGCGCCGGGAGCGAGATTGAATGAAATGGTGACGACTGGGAATTGCCCCTGATGGTTGATGGCAAGGGGCGCGGTGCCCGACTCAAAATGAGTAAACGCGCTGAGCGGCACGGCCGCTCCATTGATGTTGGAGGTGGTAGGAATGCTCGTTGTCGTGCTAGGCGCGGATGAGCCTACCGTTGCCGCCGCTGGAAGTCGAAGGTGCAATCGCGACCGACGCGTCCGAACCGGTAGCCGGTGGTCGATCGTCGGAGCTGTGGCTGAGGAACGCGACATAGATGTCTACTTCAATTTGGCCGGATTCTGCTGGAGCTCCGGCAGGGTTTCCAGCACCACGTGATATTGGTTCAACTGTGTGAACAAGGTCGAGACCTGGCGTTGACCGAAGGCGTCGTAAAGGGCGTCGTCGATCATCTGCGGCGTGATCCCCAGCCGGGAAGCGGTCACGCGGTCGATGACAAGCGACGCTTGCAAACCCTCCGTCTGCTGATCGGTGGCGACATCGCGGAGCTGAGGCAGCGCCTTCGAGCTTGTCGACCAGCCGCGCGGTCCACAGGCTCAACTCATTCGCGTCGGGATCTTCCAGCGTATACTGATACTGCGTTCGGCTGATCCGATCCTCAATGGTCAAATCCTGCACCGGCTGCATGTACAACCTGATGTCCGTCGACGTTCGCCAACGCCGGCTGCAACCGGCGCATCACGTCCAGTCGCGCTTTATTCTGCGCTCGGCCAGCGGCTTGAGATTGATGAGAATGCGCCCGCTGTTCAGGGTGGTGTTGATGCCATCCGCACCGATGAACGAGGACAGACTCTCGACCGCGGGATCCTTGAGAATGACTTAGCAGGCGAGCGCTTGCTGTCTCTCGGCCATCGCCGGAAAGGAAGTGGTCTGGGGCGCTTCGGAGATGCCCTGGATCACACCGGTATCCTGCACCGGGAAAAACCTTTCGGGACGATGATGTAAAGCCATGCGGTCAGCGCGAGCGTGGCAGCGGCCGTACAATCAGAGTCGCGGTCTGGTGGCGCAGCACCCATCGGAGAGTCTTGCCATAGAACTCGATGATACTGTCGAATGCGCGCTCCGATGCCTGGTAGAGGCGTCCCTGCTGCGCTCGAGGATTTGTGCCGCAACAGCTTCGAGCACATCATGGGCGTGAGGGTCAGTGAGACCACCGCGGAGACAAGAATGGTGACGCTGAGGGTAATCGCAAATTCCCGGAACAGGCGCCCGACAATGTCTCCCATGAACAGCAACGGTATCAATACGGCAATCAGCGAAACCGTCAGCGACACAATGGTAAACCCGATTTGCTCCGCGCCCTTCAGCGCCGCCGCCAGCGGCTTCTCGCCCTCTTCGATGTAGCGAACGATGTTCTCAATCATGACGATCGCGTCATCGACAACAAAACCGGTCGAGATCGTCAACGCCATGAGGGTCAGGTTGTTGAGGCTGTAGCCGAGCAGATACATCACGGCGAACGTGCCCACGAGAGACAGCGGTACCACAACACTCGGGATGATCGTCGCCGCGACATTCCGTAAGAAGAGAAAAATCACCAGCACCACGAGCGCCACGGTCAACATCGAGCTCGAACTGGACGTCCGTCGACCGACGCGCGAATGGTCAACGGTGCGATCCGTCAGAACCTGAGACCTGAATGGACGAGGGCAGCGTACTGTTCAGTTGTGGCAAGAGCGTTTTGATGCGATCGACAACCTGAATGATATTGGCGCCGGGCTGGCGCTGGATATTGACGATGACCGCCGGGACGTTGTTCCTCCACGCGGCCTGGTTTACATTCTCGACGCCATCCATCACCGTTGCGACATCCGACAGCATGACCGGCGCCCCGTTGCGATAGGCGACCACAACCGACCGGTACTCCTTGCTCGTCAACAACTGATCATTGGCGCCGACTTGGTACGACTGGTGCGGCCCGTCAAAGTTGCCCTTGGGCCGATTGATGCTTGTCTGCTGCAGCGCCGTGCGCACATCCTCCAGAGTTGACGCCGTAGGATGAGAGCGCCGTGGGATTGGCTTGAACACGAACGGCGGGCTTCTGGCCACCGCTGATGGTCACCAGTCCGACACCGGGCAACTGTGAGATCTTCTGAGCAAGGCGTGTATCTGCCAGGTCCTGTACCTTCGACAGCGGCATGGAATTCGATGTCAACGCCAAGGTCAGAACCGGCGTATCCGCCGGGTTGGTTTTGCTGTAGATGGGCGGACTGGGAAGATCGGCTGGGCAGAAAGGTCTGCGCTGCATTGATCGCCGCCTGTACCTCTTGCGCCGCGACATCGATATCGAGGTTAAGCGAGAACTGTAACGTGATGAGCGAGCTTCCGCCCGAGCTCGTCGAGGTCATCTGGTTTAGGCCCGGTACCTGACCGAACTGCCTCTCGAGCGGCGCGGTAACGCCGGAGGCCATGACATCCGGACTCGCTCCGGGAAGAAAGTCAGCACCTGGATCGTGGGGTAGTCGACCTCCGGCAGCGCCGAAACAGGCAATTGCAGATAGCCGGCGATGCCGACGAGTAGAATGGCTGCCATTAGCAACGACGTCGCGACCGGCCGAAGAATGAACGGACGAGAAGGACTCACGCCCCGGTCCCGCCGTGCGCATTCGCCGACGGATCTCGCGCGGCTATCTTGACTCCGTCGCGCAGCCTGTCGAAATTGTCGGCCGCAATGACATCGCCGGCCTTTAACCCCTCTACCGCCGTCATTTCGCCATCGGTTGTGCCCACCGAAATCGTATGCATCGCCACGGTTTGGTCGGGCTTCACCAAGTACACAAACGCGCCCTGAGCGTTGCGCTGAATGGCCGGCGTCGGAATCAACGTGGCCTCGTGTTGCGTTTCCACCAGGAGTCTCGCGTTTACGAACTGGTTGGGGAAAAGAGCGTTGTCGTCGTTGGGAAACACCGCCTTGAGCTTGACGGTGCCGGTGGTTGGGTCGAGCTTGATTATCGATCGTCAAAAGGTATCCGGTGGCGAGGCGGTGCTGCAGCGCGCGGTCATACGCTTCGACGGGCAGCCGAACCCCACGCTTGAGCTTGTCGAGCACCGGCCGGAATGTTGTCCTCTGGAGATAGTAAAGATAACCGTAATCGGCTGGAGTTGCGGTGATCACAACCAGGCCGGTGGTGTCAGTCGTTTGCACGAAGTTCCCTGATCCACCAGGCGCAGCCCGACCCGCCCGCTGACCGGCGCGGTGATGCGGGTGTAGATAAGCTGCACTTTGACACCCTCGATCAGTCCCTGATCGTTTTTGACGGTGCCTTCGAGCTGGTGCACAAGGGATACTTGCGTATCGTATTGTTGCCTTGGAATTGCATTCTGCTGGACGAGCACTGTGAAACGCTGGAGATCGAGGCGCGCGTTGTCCAGCAGAGCCTGATCACGCGCCAGCTGTCCCTCGAACTCGGTCAGCTGGGCCTGGAGTGGGCGCGGGTCGATTTCAGCCAGCAAGTCTCCGGCACGAACGAGTTGGCCTTCCTGATACCGGACACTCATCAGCTGCCCGTTGACCTGAGTCTTGACTGTCACAGTGTTGAGCGGGGTAACAGAGCCGAGGCCGGTGAGGTAGACGGGGATGGAACCGGTCTTTGCTGCTACTGTGGCAACCGGGACGCTTTGCGCGCCGGAAACCGGCTCCTTGGGATGCGGCGCGCGATTGGGCTCCGCCGGAATTGCTCCAGAAAACGTAGGCGATCACTGCCAGCTAGACAGACCGCCAGCAAACCAATCTTCCAGTGTCTGAGCAACGTGAGGGAACGCGTCCGCTTTGGAAAGTCGTTCTTTTCAGTTTCTTGCATCAACTTCTCAGTCATGAGTCACACAAAATCAAAAACGATGCGCGCCTATTCCGATGACGCATCACCTGGCAGAACACGCACTGAAGAAGAATGTAATTTTGTCGCCGGCTGATCCGTAGCCGTTTGCGTGCGCGTCCCAGGCAATTGTCTTTGTAAAGAGCAGAGTCCTGTTCCAATGCACCGCCGCGAGTCATGCCGAATGAGATGGAAAGACTCGTCAGAGAGCTTTCCGTGCGATCGTCACGCTTTTCAAAGAATCAGCGACGAATGTAGGATGGCAAAGGCCTGGCCCTGTAATTACTGCACTTATGCCTTCAGTGCTGCGACCGCTTTCTGCGCGTTCATGTAGCGGCGATTGACCTCCTCCCAATTGACGTTCTGCATGAAGGCGTCAACGTATTTTGCTGCCGCTGCGCCGTAGTCCATTTGATACGCGTGCTCATACATATCGAGCACAAGCAGCGGCAACCCCGTTGGAGCGTTGTGCATGTGATCCCACGACCAGTAGTTGTGCAGCTCACCGGTGTGGAGGTTATGAGCGAAGATCACCCAGCCTGAACCGCCGCCGAGCGCGTTGCCTGTGCGTTTAAATTCAGCTTCCCATTGATCGTAGCTGACGAACGCCTGTTTGATCGCGTTGAGAACATCACCGCCCGGTTTGCCGTCGCCGCCCAAATTGGCGAAGTAGTGTTCGTGCAACACAACAGAGCCTGTGCGTAGCAGTTCTTCGCGTTTGAGGTCGCCATAAACATAGGCCGGGAGGTCTTTGTCACCGAGCATTGTCGCCAGCCGCTGCTCGACGGCATTGAGCGCGTTGACCGCGCCGCTGTAGTTATTCTCCCAATGCGATCTGGATCAGCTTTTCGGAAATCCCCTTGAGCCTGGTCGGATCGAACGGCAATGGTCTTGGTTGATGCTGTCCCGCGAAAGCTTTAGGGGCGGCAGGCGTTTGCGCTTCGGCATTTATCAGAGTTTGTCAGTGTTAATCCTGCGCCGGCAAGCAGCATTGTTTCCATAGCTTCACGTCGCGAAATGTCTCTCATTATTTACCTCCTCGTGTTTGTTTAACGTTTACCTTGCGCCCGACACGCGTCGACTGCGTGTCGCCCGATCTTCACGACATCCACCCACTCCCGCCTAAAAGGGCGACCTCTATCGGTCTAAACTGCTATGTCATAAGCTCTCAGCAACGCAACCCATATACCAGACCAGATCAATGTCCGGAACGTCTCAAAATGTGCGGATCAGAAGTGTCTCACATGTTCGCAACTTGGTTTCGAACGGATTGTGACGACGATCGCCTGACGACTTATCGACAGCGTGTCGGAATGTCGACTTTACCTGAGAGACAGGTGATGCCCAATCGTTTGAGTCGGCACCGTTGTATGGCTACCTCGATCCGATTTCACTCACTACCTGCCTGGCTGTTTTCGTCAAAAAGTTCTCTGACCCAGTTCTGCCCAAGCCATGCCATTCAAACGGCCTACCGCGATGTCGCGGGGAGTTGCTGGTCCACTGCGTTTACCAAGACGGAAAACACCACCTGGCCTTCATACGCAGCGAGATACCGGGGCGAGTCGACACGATGCTCAATGCTCTCAGATTCGGATCGGGGATCTGTTCACGTTTGCTGAATTTGAGCGGACTACGGCTCATAGCCAGGCCTGACGGGCGGCTGCACTCTCCGCTGGTCCGGATCTGCAGAGCTCTCGGTGGAGGGGGTGGCAGTAATAACAAGAATCACCGCGAGAAGCGTTTATAAGCTTTTTTTTACAATATGGATGTTACGACCCTGCCAAAAGTAAGCAGCCGCGAATATGTTCCGGCCCCCTGGCGGTGGAACATCATACCTTTTAAACTTGCTTCGGCACGTACTGTCCTCCTGATCGGCTACCGCTGGTAACGAGCTGCCTAATGTTTCTGATTTACGCAAACAACTAGCTTTAATCGAGTTCAGGGCTGTCCTGTGTTTACATGGCACACTCCTTGCCGTAGCTAGCTGAGCTAGGGAGCCCGACATTGAAAGTCACATTAGAGGGGAGGATAATCTGATGGAAGAAACTAACTTGATAGATTAATATGCTTTTATTTTTTGTTTGTTCTAGGCGCCCATGATGCACAGGCACAGGTATATGCCCCCGGTTATTACGACCAATCTTGGGGTGGAACTGAGTCGTATTCGGAGCAGTATGATCCGTATCAGGAGTTGGAGGCGATGCATTACAACCAGTTGTATCCGCAACAGTACAGACCCAGTATGTATCCGAGCTGCGAGTGCTGATCACAGATCAGTATTGGCCGCAATTCCAGTATTTACCAAATGTATCCATATGCCTTATCAGATATATCCACCCTTGCTGCGTTCGAGGAGGATATTAATCCCAGCTCCGCCTGGACGGATTAGTTAGAGCTTTTGAAGGAGGCAATTATAAGATGACGACTTATAACACACGCAGAAAAAAAGGCTTTCGGTGCCTGTTTGCTTTGGTAACCGTCACTATTTTGGCTGTACCCTACCGTTGCTTTAGGTGCGGGTCACTGCTTTCGGTGAACTCAGGGCAGCTTCAGCGGCTTCGAGCATCGCACAGGCAACCTTCCTTTTCACATCCTTTTCACCGCTTTGGATTTTTGGTGGGGATGGACTCGATGATCAGGACGTCACCATTATTCAGCAGAGTTCAACCTGCACCAAGCACCGAACCGAAACCCACCGAAAACCGCATCTACGTTCCGCCACACTGGGTGGATGGTGGTTACGGAGTGCAGGTCTTACAGCCAAGGTTACTGGATCGTTCCGGAAGCAAGCGGCAGAGCATTGACCCGTTTACGCGCTCGCACGATGTTTCCTCGATACGCTGCAATCTCCGTTGCCCGTCCAGAGCGGCGGATGATGACGATCTAAAAGATGCCGCACATGGTTCGTATCTTGCCGCGTAGATGGAGGCAACGCATATGCCAGATCAGACCAATGTCCGGAACGTCTAGAGATGTGCGGCTTAGAGCGTCTCATGAGGTTTGCAGCCTGGGCTCTTGCCCGCATGCAAAGCAGAGTCTTGCAGCCGCTCAACGGTAGAAGGTATCACTGCGGTTATGAACGGCCTCAGAGACGTTGTGAGTAGCCTGGATAGCAGCCAATGAGCTTGTTCCGGAAGTGAATGCGTCACGTCAATCGGCGCCTGACGGACTTATTTATGAGGCGAAGAATCTGTTCTTCCCGGACGCGAAGCCTGACGTCGCCTGCCCAATACTCTCAAACGCATCACGTTCGATCCCCGAGCGGGATCGCTGGCAGTGATCGTTGCCCCTTCCTCGGTTTCAAGAAGGAGTAGAAACAAATGTACCGTGCAACCTCGATCCTGACAGCTTTGTTTTTCGTCGCCAGTTTTAGCGCTGACAAAACGTCTTTCGCATCTGAAGCGACTCCCACTGCGGCGACGGAAGCGAGATTTTCGTCATCAATCGAAACGAGCCAAGGACGCAACCTGCTACGGCAGCTTGCGGATTGCGCTTGCGGCAGGCGGTGAGGCCTTGAGCCGCTTTCGTGGTCCAACAATCAAGACTGAAGAGGGAAAAAGACCTCCTTAATCCCGCGATGCCGGGTATGGATTGCAGTGTTGACGGCATCGCTAACTATGTCTCCTGCTATGGATCGGCGACTGGGAACAAGGAAGAAGCCGACCGTCGCTTCATACGGCTTATCAACGAACTGCAAGCCGTCTTGCGCGTCGGATCGTTGGAGAGGAATAGAGACAGAGCCGGGAATCGATACGATCCGAAGTTACACCTACGAGGATCAAAATTCTGGCGCTCACATTGATATCGACTTGATTGCGCAACTGGAGACGGAGAGGAGAGTATTTCTATCTCGTGACAATTTTCGGGTGAGCTCGCGACGGAGCCACGACTGTAACGACGATGGTGGTTCTCTCGATCCGCGCAGCTGATATTTCGGCGTTCGTCGATATCCCGACACGTCGCGGTTTCGAGAAATATCTTCTAGCACTAGTCGGGCAGCTGCAACTCACCGGATGTCAGGTACTTACGAATGTTGGTCCGCTTGGTATGGACCTTGCGGTACCTGTTGTCATGATGCAACGAAAGGAGGTGAGAACTATGAAAATCGCAACATCATTTCTGGCAGCCTTGCTTCTCACAGGCACACTGGGAGCGCTCAACAACGCGATAGCTCAGGACGGTATTCTCTCGGAAGATCAGTTCGCCGGAACCGGTTACTGTCACGAGAAGTTCCCGGCGATCGCCCGGCATACGTTAGGCAATGATCAACCAGAGCTCTCAAGCAAGGGCGACGTGATCGACTTCTACGGGCCGTGCGATACGAGAACCCTGTTGGGACAAGATCAAATCCAGGACCCAGAAAGCTTGAAGAGCAGCAACGTTGGCAGACGGGAATACGAGAGTGAGTAACAGTCGCTCAAACGGTACAAGAGGAGGGCGTGGGCCCTCCTCGACCCCGTATGCCGCTATTGTCAAGTGAAGGTTCGCCAGAATGAACAATCGTTGTGACCAACTATTGAGGAGATAGGCAATGAAGTGCCAGCGGTGCTGCGGACGTGAGGAAGCCACTTACCGTGTCCGTAGTGATGTAATCGATATGAAAGTATGTGGGTCGTGTGCCGCCGAAGCGACGAGACTAGGGATTACTGTTGAAGTTCTCGTTGGCGGAGGAAGAAAGGGCAACGGAGAGAAGAGTGAGTTTGAGCTCCGCGATTACCGGTCAGAGCTCTTGCTTTAAAATAGCCACTGTCATCGTTTTTTCTGGTGACCATTCGGTCGTCGGAGCCTCACCAGCCCCTCGCGATAACTCCACGAAAGAGACACACAAAGTGTAAACAACCGAAACTAGGTGAGCATCATGCGCAGCGCTATTTCATTGCTAGCAACGATGGTTCTGGTGTCGAGTCTTGTCGCGGGGTGCGGTTGTTTGGCTGCTGACAGTTACGATAAACCGGCGTGCCAAAAATACGATACTCGTTGGCCGCCCCCTGACTACGATTTCGACTAAGGGCATTGGGAACGGCATAGAATGGGATCCTGTCATCCCGGAGCTAGGCACGACAGTACGAATGGCGGCTATAAAATTGCGGGTGCTGATATCAGAGCTCGCGGAGGTGAAATAGTTGTTATGGACTTACAACTGAAAGGTAGAGTTGCGCTGGTCACCGGCTCGACCGCCGGCATTGGCCTCGCCATTGGCTCGCGCCTGGCTGGCGAGGGTGCAACCGTGATTATCAACGGCCGTACCGAGAGGCGTGTTGGCGACGCTATCGCGACGATCCGCCAAAAACATCCTGAAGCCAGACTTGAGGCGAGCGCCCGCGACCTGAGCACAGCCGCCGCTGCTGAGCGTATCGCCGCTCAATTCACCCACGTCGATATTTTGATCAACAACCTCGGCTCCTACGAGCCCAAGCCGTTTGAGGCCATTTCTGGATCAGGATTGGCAGGCAATCATTGAAACGAATTTCATGAGCGGCGTGCGCTTGAGCCGCACTTTACTTGCCCAAAATGAAGGCGACGAACTGGGGAAGGATCATTTTTATTTCCAGCGAGTCGGCGATCAATATTCCGGTTGAAATGATTCACTATGGAGTCACCAAGACCATGCAGCTCGCCCTGGCGCGGGGTCTAGCCGAAACGACGGCAGGCACAGGAGTGACTGTGAACTCTGTCCTAGCGGGTCCAACGCGTTCCGAGGGCGTGGAGAAGTTAATGGACCAAATCGCTCAGTCTCGAGGCGTCGAACGTTCCATGGCTGAGAAGGAGTTCTTCGCGACCATTCGCCCCAGTTCTTTGCTCAAACGTTTCGCCTCAGCTGATGAAGTGGCTTCGCTCGTAACATTCATCGCCAGTCCGCTTTCCGCCGCGACCAACGGAGCGGCGCTGCGCGTGGATGGCGGGGTCCTCCGCTCAATCATTTGATGAGGATGTCCGCGGGCAGATTTATTTGAGGCCCGTAAAATGTCCTCCACTTCGCTTGGCCTAAGATCCTTTGCGTTAAGAAGCACCACGGGATCTCCATCTTCATCGTGTCACATGCCCAATTCTGTCTTGATCGAGGCGATTGCCTGTTGTCCTATAGCCTCCTTGATGACGTCGTAGCCATATCCCCGATGGCCGACGACGCCGAGCCTGTCATTATAGTTCCTCTCGCTCACGAGTCAGCGCAATTGGCATGCCGTCTGACGCCAGTTTTTACCGCGCGACGGTTCCGAGGCTGGATGAGAAAAAGGCACATGCCGGCGGACTCAACGGAAGACGTTATTCCGGCAAGTGTCGATATCCAGTCGTCGGTCCACTGAACAGTTGACTGCAAGCCGCACCGGAGATGCGACCCGATACGGATTTTCCCGCAACCGTGAATGGCATCTCTTTTGCGAAACCTAAGAATAGCGTGACGAGAATTCCGAGACCTCTTGCGACGGAACCAAGGAGGGTTGTTTATGACAAAGTTTTATTCACGTCCGATGATTGTTGTTTTGTCCGCGTGTCTGTTTTTCGCGGCTAGGTCTGCGGGCGCCCAGGAGAATTACCGATTGCAGCAAAATCTCGATCAGCTGCAACAGCAGCAGCAGATCGACCAGCTCCAACGCGAGCAACAGCAAAATCAGCTGCAGCAGCGACTCTGACGAAATCCCGCGCCAGCCTGTAGAGTGGAATGCAGCGGCAGCAGCAATTGAACGAGCTGCAACAGCAAACCGACCAGCTCCAGCTCGAGCAGCAGCAAAACCAGTTTCGACAGCAACAGCAGCTCGATCAGCTTCGGGAGCAAGAGCAACTCAACCAACCGCAGCGCCAGCAGCAGTTAGATCAATTCCGGACTGACCAGCAACTGCAGCAACTTCAACAGCAACAACAGATCGACCAATTGCAGGAGCAGCAGCAAAAACTCCGGGAATAACCGCAACTGAATCGGTGAGGTTCGTATTTTTCGAGGTGAGAGAAATGCTGACTCAGATGATTCCACGATTCAAAAGATATGGCACGCCCAAGGCTTGGTACAGTTAGCCCGGTTGCACGATCAAGGCGTCGCCGATGCGGTGATTAACTACATGCAACAGACCTACCTCGAAGCCGTCCGCCGTGAACAAAACCTGGCTGACTGGAATACTAGGGAAATGCGGGGAGATCACCGTAAGAGCGTAAAAAAACAGACGGCGGGGAGGAAGCCATCACTGAAAATCCGCCGGCTAGTAAGGAGAATGAATCATGATATCGGTAAAACTATTTTTAGCGTCGGTTCTTTCATGTGCTCTTATACTTGCGACAAGCGGGTGCGCGTCAATGGCCACGTACTGGGGAGAACCCGCTGTACAGAATCAAGAGGTTCAAGCGGCTGCGCCATCCGGCATTCAGCCGGCGCAGATGACTGCGGAACAGTTGCAGCAACTGGTGGCGCCCATCGCCTTGTATCCGGACGAACTGGTGGCCCAGATTCTGGCAGCTTCTACGTACCCAACCGAGATTGTCGAAGCGGAGCGATGGTTGCAACAGAATTCCAGTCTCAAGGGCGCGCAATTGGCCGGCGAGGTGGATAAACAGTCCTGGGATCCCAGCGTGAAGGCCCTGACCCAATTCCCCTCGGTCCTGGCGAATATGGACAAAAATCTCTCGTGGACCTCTGCTTTAGGCGATGCCTATTTCAACAACCAACAGGATGTTCTCAACGCGGTACAAGTTATGCGCACGCGAGCGCAAGCTGCCGGCACTCTTAAAACCACGCCGCAACAGAACGTGACAACGCAAGGGCAGACGATCATCATTGAGCCCGCGAATCCCCAAGTCGTCTATGTTCCTCAGTATGATCCTTGGATCGTGTACGGCGCACCGCTAGCAGTTTATCCGGGTTACATCCCAGGACCCTGGGTTGCCGCGCCGATCATCTCGTTCGGAGTAGGGTTTCCCATCGGCTGGGGTTTTGGTTGGGGTTGGGGATGGCCCGCATGGGGCTTCGATTGGGGCGGTGGCTTTGTGGTTTTTAACCACAACAGATTTTTTCACGGAGCCATACCTTTTTCCACCGTGACCACGATTTCCGAGGTGGCCACGATTTCGGAGGCAACTTCGACCATCGAGCCGATCGTGGCTTCGCCGCGCCGCACGTGGAGTCGGGCGGCCACCCCGGCGCATTCAGCGGATTCGACCACGGCGGCGTGGCAAACCAGCACTCCTTCCGCGGCCAGTCCAGTTTCGGCGGAGGTATGCACGGTGGTTTCGTAGGCGGCATGCGCGGTGGCGGAGGCGGGGGCATGCGCGGTGGCGGTTTCGGGGGCGGCATGCGTGGGGGCGGAGGGGGCGGCCACAGGTAATCGGATTTGTGGTGGGAAGCAAAGTTCCTAAGCAGAAGACTGGAATGGAGGTAAGCAGAATGATGCGTATAAAGGACAGGTCCCAAAAAGTTCGGTGGTGGACCGTTGTTAGATTGATGTCCGTGGCGCTTTTTTATTGTGGACCTTCGGCTTCACGTGGGTCTTATTGGCTGAGCCGCCGGGGCAGAGGACATTTTCATCTGCGGCCGAAGCGAGCAGAGCACTCTTCCTGCGCCGCTCAGACGGGTGACGCGACAGCCCTCCTCAAGATTTTCGGGCCCGATGGAAAAGAAATCGTTTCCAGTGGCGACCCAGTAGAGGACAAAAATAGCCGAGACCAGTTCGTACGGAAATACCAGGAGATGAACCGGCTGGTCGAAGAGCCGGATGGAACTGTGCGGCTTTACATTGGCGCAGAGAACTGGCCACTACCGATTCCCCTCGTGAACCACAATGATGCATGGTATTTCGATACCAGCGCCGGCAAAGAGGAAATATTGTTACGACGAATTGGCAGAAATGAAATCGCGGCAATGAGAATCTGCCAAGAGCTAGTGGACGCGCAAAAGGAGTACTATGCCGAGTCGCTCGACGGTGAGGTTAAACGATACGCACAGAAATTTGTCAGTGATGACGGGAAACACAATGGTTTGTATTGGAAGACGGGGCGTGGCGAATCCGAAAGCCCTATCGGTCCGCATTTGGCCTACGCCGGTGGTGACACCCAGCCTGCGGACTCAAACTCAGGAGCCAAGCCTTTTTATGGCTACTATTTCCAGATCCTGACCAAGCAAGGAGAGCACGCAGCAGGGGGAGCGAAGAACTACATCGTCGACGGCAAGATGACCCGCGGCTTCGCCTTCTTAGCCTATCCTGTGGAATACGCTGCCTCAGGAGTGATGAGCTTTTATTGTCGATCAAGATGGAATTGTCTATCAGAAGGATCTCGGCCGCAATACCATTAACCTAGCAAAAACCCTGAGCGTGTACGATCCCGATGAGACATGGGAAAAAGTCGAATAAACGTTGACAGCAGAGAAACACGCTAGGTGGAAGCGCCGCGGCCAGCAGATTTATCAGAAATTACATTGTGATTGGAATGTCAGCATGCTGTTGAAAACCTCATCTAGACTTTTGATTTTGTGCCTCTTCGTAATGCTTACAGGCTGCGCGGTTTCAACCCAAATCAGTAATACTCAGCGCTCCAGTGTAGAACAAGAGCTGCTCGTCCGTTCCTTTGAGCGCGCTTTAGCCGGGCTGGATACTCAAGAATTCAAGGAAAAACCGTCGTCGTAGACTTCTACGGCCTTACCCCTGACAAGGATTTCATGAAGGAATTCTTCATCGCTTGGCTACAAGGACAACAGGTGCAGATTGCTACAGACCCGAAGCAAGCGCAGCTGCAGCTGAAAGTCTTCGCTCCCGTTCTCGCGGTTGACCAAGGGCAGTCGTTTGTGGGTTCCCCGTCCTTTACGGTCCCGATCCTTGGTTTTGCTATACCGGAAATCTCGTTATTCAAAGACGTAAAGCACAGCGGCCATGCCGAGGTTAAGATCTACACGATTGACGCCGTGACCGGAAAGTTCGTTGACCAGAGCCCTCCGGCGATCGGCGAGGCCAAGTATGATGACTACACGATCGTAATCGTTGGCCACTTCACTCGCAGTGACGTAGAAGAGCAAAAGTGGGGCTGGCAGCCGGGCGGTTAGGGCGTTATCAAAATACAACCAGGCCGTCCACAAAGGCAACCACTTTGCGGAGCGCCAGCCCAGAGCGAAAAGGCGCAAATGCCGAAACCCAACATAAAATCTGCCAAAGCAAATCAACGTTCCCCTCTCCGCCCAGACCGATGCACCTGTATCCCGATTGAAGATCTGGTAATAGGTCATCAGTTCGCCACCAACGTCAACAATTGAGTCGCAAACAGTAGCGTTAGTGAGGGGAAGCCAGAAGACAGAATTCATTACATCTCTCGGGACGACTTGGTAAACAGCTCCTGAGGCCATGCGAAGAATATCTTTATTCACCTGGTTCAGTGAATCATCCCAACAATCAGCTTCTGCTACAGTACTTATCGTTATTACAAGCAGAATGATTGCGACGAGAAATCGTGGCCTTAGATAACGAGCAAGTTTGCCGTCCATGAGTCGGTCACAGGGTTGAAATTTTGTCCTCTTCAAGGCGACACCTCCTAAATCTACCTCTGCAAAAACCAACGCGCTTCGCTCTCAATGAAGGCAAACGCCATGCCGTCCTCGAAGTCTCAGCGACTCGTTAAACGTTTTGAAGCGCTGCCTTCGCCATTTCGGCGCAGCATCCGCGTTTAGCCATCCAACCGCTTGTGTTCTCTCCCGCTGATGATTGACACCTAACCTCAGAGTAAACGACTTCCGCTTCAAGATGGGATCTTTGGTAGTGTCGAAATTTAGACATCCTCCGATATTTCGGCACGCAATCTTCGTCGTCAACATTGAGCCACAACTCATATCATCCGTTGCGAACTTAAATTTCTTTGTCCTCTGTCAAGTTAGGCGACCCGCGAAAACCTTTGCGCTCGGCTGGCACGTTCCTTGCCATTCTCTTTTTCTGAGAGAGGAAGGTAAAGAAAATGAAATCAATGCACTTACTATTCGTCGGCCGTGCTTCTGACTGCGGCAACCGTGTGGAGCTCGGGCAGCGGCTCAAGGTATCGAGCAGGCGCTTATATCTATAGGGGTCGAGTATTGCCTGAAGGTTCTAAGATCGAGGAGAAGATCTTTACCGAATACTGTGAGCTCTGTTTCGCCGGATAAGAATCTCGACGGCGGTTTTTGAAGACAAAATCTCAGAGAAGTGACGGAGGTAGTTATGACTATTCAGGCATAGAATCTATTTCATCCTTTTGGGGATCATCGTGCAGTTATTGTTTTTGGGAATGTCTCGAGCTGACGAGCTACAACCCAGGGACAATGCCGCGGAACGGGAAAGCGTTGCCGCACCGGAGCCGCATGATATGAGCCGTCGTCTCCTTTTCAGCCGTGGGTGGTCGAAGGAGAGGTTTTGGGCACGATGGCCGCATACGTCTATACCGATGTGACCACCGAGAGGCCGGCCGACTATTGGGAGCTTTACGATAAGAATGGCGACCTTCTGGCGGTTAGCTGGTTTGATAAAGCCGGTGTTCAAAGGACCGCCGTCGATCGTGGAATTTTGGAAGAGAAAGATAGACTCGAGGGAATTCTCGTCGTCGTGTTAACCGGCGACTCAATATGACAAGGAACCCATTTGGAGGTCCGAGTACCATGGAATATGCAAAAGTGAAGGGTTTGAATCGTAAGGTATCGCGCATCGGTTTGGGCACCTGGGCGATCGGAGGTTCCATGTGGGTGGAACCGATGAACGGGAGGCCCTCGAAACGATCCGCGCGGCACTAGAGCACGGGATAACGCTCATCGACACGGCTCCAGCCTACGGGCTCGGAAGCTTGCTGAAGAGATCGTCGGTCGGGCCTTGGCGCAATATGGCAAGCGAGAACAAGTCATCATTGCGACGAAGGTCGGACTGGAGTGGCGCGGAACCCAGTTGTTTCGCAACTCGACTAGAGCGCGGCTCACCAACGAAATAGATGACTCGCTGCGCCGCCTGCAGACCGATTACATCGACATCTATCAAGTTCATTGGCCGGACCCTCTTGTTCCAATCGAAGAGACCAGCGACCGCAATGAAGCAGCTTTATAAGCAAGGAAAATCCGCGCCATTGGGGTGAGCAACTACTCTCTGGAGCAGATGAACCTGTTCCAGCAAGCCGCGCCTCTGCATACGGCGCAGCCACCTTACAATCTGTTCGAACGCGACGTTGAACGAGACGTGCTGCCCTACTGTCGCACTCACCGGATCAGCACGCTGACCTATGGCTCCCTGTGCAGAGGACTGCTAAGCGGCAAAATGAAGCTGGACACCGAATTTCAAGGCGACGATGTCCGCAAGATCGATCCAAAATTTAAGCCGCCTCGCTATGCGCAGTACCTGAAAGCCGTCGAGCGGCTCGACCACTTTGCCCAAGAGAACTACGGCAAACGCGTTCTTGAACTCGCCCTCCGCTGGACCCTAGACCAACCCTTCGTCACCGTGGCGCTCTGGGGAGCGCGCCATCCCAACCAGCTGACGCCGATCGCCGATGTCACTGGCTGGAAACTGGATGCGGCTGCATTGAAAACTATCAATGAAATTGTCCGGGAGTCGATTACCGACCCAGTGGGTCCGGAGTTCATGGCGCCGCCAGCGCGATCTTCGGCAGCGGATCAGTCGATGCCACTTAGTGCGTAGCGCGGACGCTGTGGATTACGCTTGGGCTCAGGCGGCGTGCGCTTGAGCCGCTGTTACAAAATGAGCGTGAATTGGGGCAGAATTATTTTTATTTTCAAGTGAATCCGCGATCAATATTCCGATTGAAATGATCCACTATGAAGTCACGAAGACCGTGCAGCTCGCCCTGGCGCGCGGTCTAGCCGAAAGCGACCGCCATACCGACACGATGTCACTATGCCGACTCGCAGATAAGCGGCTCTGGCTCTTTAGCGGGGCGCCGGAATTCAATCCTACTCATAAGCACGTGTGTTCTCGTACTGTTGATTTTTGGCGACCTACTCAAGGATATTTACCTTTCCTTTTGCGAAGCTGTGTAGATTGACACCCGAGCCGTCGGTCCGATCGATTTTCAATTCAAAGATAGACGATTTAAGAATTTTCCGCTTACCGCTAGTGTCGAAATCCTCGACACCTTCCGGTATTTCGACAGCCGCATCTTCAACCATAATACTGACCGAAGACAACTTTACCGATTTTGAGTTGAAACTTGTTCATATTGATTGCGTTTTAACTCGCTGGCTTACAGTCCTTGCCCTCCTCAGCTGCGAAACGAGGAGAACGAGATTGAAAAGCATACAATTAATAGTGATGGGCCTGTTTCTAATCGCGGCAGTTCTATGGATTCAGGCAGCGGCTCCAACGTTGCCCCGACAGCGATTTCCGTGAATGCCGATTTCGGTCCTCTGAAAAACAGCATTAACCCTAGTTGCAAATTGGATCTTGCAACGAGGAGACGTGTTATGGAGACAGGTATCAAATTAAATATAACCAAAACTATTCGGTCCTCAAAGACAGGTATGCCACTGCCAAGAGAAGGCACACTCGTTTCTGTGAGCGAAAATCTTGGACGCACTCTTTTGCTGGTTGAATTTGAAAACGGACAACACGAGTACCTGTTTGACTACGAGGTTGAATCCCAGAATGGCAATGGATCGAGTCAGAAGTATGGTACAGGTTGTGACGCATGCATTTGAAAGTACGAACTCGCAGCAAGCCTGCGGGTATCAAAAGATTGATGCGAATTGATCCCAAAGGCGTGTCCGAATGTTTTTATGGTGGTTCGACTCCGCTCGGTGATCGGCTAAGCAGTGAAAATCACAATTAGTGACCGCTCGCGCTGAGCCGCGTCGAAGCGCGAACGGAGGGTCTTCTCAGACAGTCTGGCTCCGCGAGAAATCCTTGTCTCGACCGAAGGAGAGATCTGCTTTAAGATCCCTCACATCCGTTCGGGATGACAACCCCTCTGGAAGCGTTGCGACACCAGTCTCGTTGGAGTAAGGAGTAAGATCTCATCAAATCGTAGAGGTCATAACAATTTAGCTTTTAGGTTGCGCCCATGTGGATTGTCCGCCTCGCGCTCCGCCGGCCTTACACGTTCGTCGTACTGGCCCTGTTGATCGCCGTCCTGGGCATCTTCTCCATCGTGACCATGACCGTAGACATCTTTCCTCGCATCAACATTCCGGTCGTCAGCGTGATCTGGAGCTTCTCCGGGCTGTCTCCGACCGAGATGCAGAATCGGATCGTTAACGTGACTGAGCGGGCATTCACCACGACGGTGAACGGGATCGAGCACATCGAATCCGTGTCGCTCCGGGGCACGGCCGTCACGCGGCTCTACTTCCAACCCAACACGCCGATCGCGGCAGCCATCGCGCAGGTGAACGCCCAGGCGCAGCAGATCGTGCGGATACTGCCGCCGGGCATCTTTCCGCCGCTGATCCTCCAATACAACGCCGCCAGCGTCCCGGTGCTGCTGGCGAGCTTGAGCAGCGATCAACTGCCCGAGCAGGAGCTCAATGACCTGGGCAACAGCTTCATCCGCACCCAACTCGTCACCATTCAGGGCGCCGCCATTCCGGTACCCTACGGCGGTAAGCTACGGGTGGTGAACGTCGACATCGACCCCGACGCGCTCTACGCGCGCGGGCTGTCGCCCCAGGACGTCAGCAATGCGATCCTTACCCAGAACGTCATCCTGCCGGCCGGCACGGCGAAGATCGGGACGCGCGAGTACGATGTCGCGATGAACGGCAGCCCGGAGGTTCTGAACGACTTGAACCACGTCCCGATCCGCTACGTGAATGGGGCGATGGTGTATGTCGGAGATGTCGCATTCGTCCACGACGGGTTCCAGCCCCAGACGAACCTGGTCCGGCGGGATGGGCGCCACTCCGCCCTGCTGCCGATCCTGAGCAATGGCAGCGCCTCGACCCTCACGGTCGTGGCCGGGTGCGCGAGCTGATGCCCAAGATTCTGGCCGGCCTGCCGCCGAGCCTCAAAGTCGATTTCCTGTTCGACCAGAGCGTCTTCGTGCGGGCCGCTATCACCGGGGTCGTCCACGAAGCAGTGACCGCCGGCTGCCTGACGGCGCTGATGATCCTGCTGTTCCTGGGGTCCTGGCGGAGCACCTCGATCGTCATCACGTCGATCCCACTGTCGATCCTGACCTCCATCATCGTGCTCAACATCCTGAACCAGACGCTCAACGTGATGACCTTGGGTGGATTGGCGCTGGCGGTGGGAATTCTGGTGGACGACGCCACGGTCGAGATCGAGAACAATCACCGCCAGATGGAGCTGGGCAAGCCGCTGCGGCAAGCGATCCTCGACGGGGCGGCGGAGGTGGCGACACCGGCGTTCGTCGCGACCCTGTCGATCTGCATCGTGTTCGTGCCGATCCTGTTCATCAGCGGGGTGGGCGGGGCGCTGTTCGCGCCGCTGGCGATGTCTGTGGTATTTGCGATGCTCGCGAGCTACCTCCTTTCGCGGACACTCGTCCCCACGATGGTGCTGTACCTGCTGGCGCCAGAGGCCCACGCGCGGCATGGCCACGGCACCGGCCAGGGCTCTCCGATCCGGCGGTCACTGTTCCGGCGGATGTCCGACTCCGTTCGAGGCAGGCTTCCACAGGCTCACCGACGCCTACGAGGGGGCGCTCGACTGGGGGCTGGCACACGCGCGGGTGCTGATCGCGGTGTTTCTTACCTTTGCGATCGTCTCGCTGTTCCTGTACCCGTTCGTTGGCCGGGACTTCTTCCCGACGGTCGATGCGGGTCAGCTCCGGTTCCATGTCAGGGCTCCGGCGGGAACGAGGATCGAGCAGACGGAAGTCTACTTCCAGCAGGTCGAGGACTATATCCGCCAGGTGATCCCCGCCGCCGAGCTCAACGTGATCGTCGACAACATCGGCCTGCCGAACCCGATCAACCTGGCGCTCAGCGACAGTGTCACGGTTGGAACGGCCGATGGCGAGATCCTGGTGGCGCTCAACCCGACGCACCGCCCGACCGCCGAATATCTGAAATTGCTCCGCGACGAGCTGCCGCGCCGGTTTCCGGATCTCGAATTCTTCACCCAGCCGGCCGACATCGTTAGCCAGATCCTCAACTTCGGCTTACCAGCCCCCATTGATATCCAGGTCACGGGCCCGTTGGCGGAATCCGAGAAGAATTTCCAGGTCGCCCAGCAGATCGCCAACGAACTGCGAGGCGTCCCTGGTGCGGTGGACGTGCACGCAGCAGATCCTCGACGCGCCGCGGATCATGATCGACAGTGACCGGATCCTCGCCCAGCAGGTCGGCCTGACGCAGCGGGACGTCGCCAACAGCCTGCTGATCTCGCTGACCGGCAGCGGAGCGACGACGACCAATTTCTGGCTCAACTACCAAAAACGGCGTGAGCTACCAGGTCGTGGTCCAGACGCAACAGTACCGGGTGGCGATCGCTCGACGAGCTGCATCGCACTCCGATCGCCATCGCGGGGCAGTCGTCGCCACAGCTGCTGAGCAACCTGGCCGACTTTTCATCGGACGATCACCCCGCTGTCGCTCAACCACTATAACGTGCAGCCGGTCTTCGACGTTAACGCCAGCGTCCAGGGCTACCGACCTCGGCTCCGTCTCGAGCTCAGGTCAACCAGATTATCGAAAAGTACAAGGGGCAGATTGCCAAAGCCAGCTCGATCGTCGTCCGCGGTCAGGTGCAGAGTATGAACCAGGCGTTCTTCCAGCTTGGGCTGGGGATCTGCTTTGCCGTCCTGCTCGTCTATTTCCTGATGGCGGTCAATTTCCAGTCGTGGCTGGACCCGCTGATTATCCTGATGGCGCTCCCGGGCGCTCTGGCGGGAATTCTCTGGGCGCTGTTCGTCACCGGGACGACCATCAGTGTGCCCGCGCTGATGGGGTGCATCATGGCGATCGGGGTGGCGACGTCGAACAGCATCCTGATGATCACGTTCGCCAACGAGCAGCGTCACCCGGAGTTCGGCGGTCACGAGGCGCGAGCCGCCGCGCTGGCGGCGGGCCGCACGCGGCTTCGCCCGGTCATGATGACGGCGCTGGCGATGCTCCTGGGCATGCTCCCGATGAGCCTCGGCCTGGGTGAAGGGGCGAGCAGAACGCGCCGCTGGGCCGGGCGGTGATCGGCGGGCTGATGGTCGCCACGTTCTACACGCTGTTCTTCGTCCCGGTGACCTACAGTCTGCTGCGCCGCAAGCCGCCCAAGGACTTTGATAGCGAGGAGGCGACATGAGCGTCGAGGCCAACCACCCAGTCTCGAGATACCCGAGCCGGAACGGGATGGGCGCGAGCCCGCCACAGATGCTCGTGCTCTGCGCCACGAACCCGAACGCGAACAATAATCGTCGATCGGGATTGGGATATCGGGTTTGTTCCTGATCCTGCTGGCTATCGGTGTGGTTCCCGGGTGCGCAATCACCGGGAGCTCACCGTGGCCGCCCAGAAGGCGCAGAACACTGTTGCCGGCAGGTTTATGTGATCCGCCCGCAGCCGGCGTCCGAAGCGGACCTGTCACTGGCCGCCACGACCCAGGCCATTCAAGACGCGATTATCTACGCGCGTACCAGCGGGTACCTCCAGAAAGCGGTACGTGGACATCGGCGACCGGGTGACGGCGGGCCAGCTCCTGGCGGAGATCGAGTCGCCCGAGATCGACCAGCAACTGCAGGCAGGCCCAAGCCGATCTCCAGCAGTCCGAGAAGAACCTGGATCTGCAGAAGGCCAACCTCGATCTCGCGCGGTCACAATGGAGCGTTACCAGGCGGCCGACGCGGAAGGGGCGGTCGCCAAGCAGGCGGTCGATCAGAACGTCTCTGCTCACCGCACGGCCCAAGCCGCTCGTGGCCGCGGCACGAGGCGAACTGTCCAGTCGAACCAAGCCAACGTCCAGCGCTTCCAGGAGTCTGACCTCGTTCGAGCGTGTCCTCGCCCCCTTCAGCGGCACGGTGATTCAGCGGAACGTGGATGTGGGCGCCTTGATCACGGCAGGCAGCCCCATCAATCAACACCGCCGTGGCGCCGTCCAGCGTCACCGGCGCGAGCGAACGGACTGTTCGAGGTCGCCCAAGATCGACGCACTCCGCGTGTTCGTCAACGTTCCCCAGGCCTACGCGCCGAACGTGAAAGTCGGTCTGCCGGTCCAGGTGACGGTCCGAGGGCAGCTCATGCAGCCGGTGACTGGCACGGTGACCCGAACCGCCAATGCGCTCGATCCGGGCACGCGGACCCTGCTGACGCAGGTCGATATTCCCAACCAGATCGCACCGGCTGCTGCCCGGAATGTTCGTCTACGTCAGCTTCAAGATCGGGTCCTCCGGCACGCACTGGCGGGTTCCGGCCACCGCGGTCATCTTCAACGCGCAAGGCACGCCGCGTGGCGATCGTGGGACCGGGAAACAAACTGCACTTTCAAAAGGTGGCGCTCGGCCGTGACTTCGGCACCTCGATCGACATCCAGAGCCGGACTGCAACGGCAACGAAACGATCGTGAGCCAGCCCACGGTGTCCTCTTCAGGAGGGTCAACGTTGTCAGCCCTATCGAATCTCAAGACACCGTCGGGCAGCTAGTCTCGCGGCGTGCGCCTACGCCAGTTGTGTCGGCCGGCTTCGCTTTCGTGACGGCTCTCTCAGACTCTGAGCGCGATGGGCATGGGCTGCATGGTCGGGACCGAATTACGATGCGGCCGGCGGTCGAGCAGCCGCTTAGTTTCAAGTCGCAGCCGAGCCAGCGGACGAGGCTCCACTGATCGCGACCGGAGTGGTGGCAACTCTACCGCGATCCGGAGCTCGATCAGCTCATCGCGAGCGCCCAAGCGTCGAACCAGACCCTCCGGCAGGCTGTGGCCCGCGTCGACGCAGGCCCGCGCGCTCGCCCGCGTTGCCGGCAGTTTCCTCTACCCGACGATATCGCTCGATCCCAGGTTCATCCGCGAGCGCCTCTCCGGGAACCGCGACAGCACGATCACGGGCCAGCGGGTGCAAAGTGGTGCCACGATCAACGACTGGCTGATTCCGTTGGATCTGACGTACGAGATCGACGTGTGGGGCCGCGTGCGCCGGTCATTTGAATCCGCCGAGGCCGCAGGCCACGGCGAGCGTCGATGACCTGGCAGTTGTCGGGCTCACGATTGAGACGGATGTGGCCCAGTTCTACTACACTCTTCGCGCGCTGGACGCGCAGGTGCAGATCCTGACGGAAAACGTCGCGTCATATCGGGAGCAGGTCCGCATCCTCTCCGCCCAGCTAAAGAGCGGGCTCGTGAGTCCCATCGTCTTGAATCAAGCTCAAGCGCAACTCCAGGCCACCCTGGCTCAGCAACGAGACGTGGAGCGCGCCCGCGCCGACCAGGAACACGCGCTGGCGATCCTCTGCGGCCGCCCCGCTCCGTTGTTCACCGTCGCGTCCAACCCACTGCACGAGGCTTCGCCGCCCGACGTGCCGCCGGGCTTACCCGCCCAGCTCCTGGCGCGCCGGCCGGACGTCGCCGAGGCCGAGCAGAATGTCGTTGCCGCCAACGCGCAGATCGGTGTGGCAACTGCCGACTTCTATCCTACCTTCACTCTGACAGGCGCCGCCGGCTTCCAGAGCGCCGACGCCTCGAGCATCTTCGACTGGCGGAGCCGCGTCGCTGCCATCACCCCCAGCATCTCGTTTCCCATCTTTCAAGGCGGCCGGCTCAGGGCCAATCTCGAAGCCACCGAGGCCCGTCTACCGGCAGACCGTCGCCGCGTACGTAAATCAGGTTCTGGTCGCCTATGCCGATGTCGAGGACGCCCTGACCGACCTGCACGCGCTCTCCGATGAGGTCGGAAACCTGCGCGAGGCGGTCAGCGCATCCCAGAATTATCTCCGCTTCGCCCAGGCGCAGTTCAAGTTTGGCTTGGTCGATTACCTCATCGTCATCGACGCCGAGCGGACGCCCTCTCCAACTAACTGTCGCTGGCGCAAGCCGTGAACCTGCAAATGGCCGCCAGCATCCATCTTATAAAAGCCCTCGGCGGCGGGTGGAACCCGTAACAGCGATCGAGGCCTTCGGCGTGAGAAAATACCTGAGAGTTTGCTCCTCCGGCTACGCTTCCGGCCCTTCCCGCTTCTTGGTCCGCCTCCGAAGCCTATGGCCCGCGTTGTCTTCCATGCTTCGGTCACGAGTATCTCTTCTGGACACTCGTAGGCCTCCTCCTTGTCCTAACGCTGAGTAGTCCTGAGCGCGTACCGCAGTATCCGGCACTGGTGGACTGGCCGACGATTGCCGCCCTGCTGGGATTGCTCATCGTCACCAAGGGTATTGAAGTGAGCGGCGCCTTACACGCGCTCGCTCACCGCGTGCTCGCGCATCTCCGGAGCCAGCGTCGCTCGCCCTGTTTCTCGTCGGCAGTGCTGCCCTGCTCGCCACCGTGCTCACCAATGATATCGCGCTGTTTGTGATCGTCCCACTAACTATAGCGTTGCAGCGTTCGACCGATGTGCCCATCCCGCAGTTGGTAATCTTTGAGACGTTGCCGTGAATGTCGGCTCAGCGCTGACCCCGATCGGCAATCCGCAGAACCTCTTTCTGGGCAGCTCTTCTCACACCTCCTTCCTGCACTTCCTCACCGGCATGGCGCCACTCTGTCTCGGTGTTGGCAAGCCTGTTGCTCCTCTGGATGGTCGTCGTCTTTCACCCCACGCCGATTACGGTACGTTCGCCGGACACGCCGCCACCCGTAAATAAACGGTTATTGCTGCTCGCCGCTGGCCCTGTACGGGCCGTTTGTGGTCTCGATCGAATGGCGATCAGCCTCTGCTGGGCGCCGCGATCGCCCTCTGTTATCTCCTTAGGTTTTCCCGCAGTAGTGCGGCAGATCGACTGGTCTTGCTTCTGGTATTCATCCTGATGTTTCTCGATCTGCGCCTGGTCGCCAACCTCGCTATCATTCAGACAGGGATGCCACATTGGCCTCACCGACCCGACGCGCCTCTTCCTGGTTGGCGTGGTGGCGTCGCAACTGATCAGCAATGTGCCCGCTGCCATTCTGCTGCGCACTATTCCCCTGACTGGCTGGTGATCGCCTGTGCGGTCACGGTCGGGGATTTGGTCTCGTGGTGGGGTCACTGGCGAATCTCATCGCCCTACGCTTAGCGCAGGATCCGCGGTTATGGCTGCGGTTTCATGGCTATTCGGTGCCGTTCTTGCTGCTCAGCTGCACGCTCGTTCTATGGCTGGCTCCGCTGGAGGAGGGAGGCGACTCGCGTTGTTCTGAGGACGCACTGAACGAATGCTCGACATGAGTGAGGATGGGCCGCCCGACCAAGAAGGCGCAGGAAGCTGGCGAACCGAGAGCAGATCGACAACCCTAAAACTGGGTTCCAACGCAAACTTCGAGAAGTCTCCTCCAAGAAGTTGAATGTAATGAAGCCAAAGAGTGCCTGGATTCAAGTGTCGCAGCCTCGACATCTCGTCGGAGACGCGTCTGAAATGTCGACACTTTCTCCAGCGATCGCGCTCTCAGCCCAGTCAAAACTTTTCCTCTATTCTCACGATCTCGGCTCAAATCAATTTTGGCAGGTCTTTTGCGCGTTGGTTGGGCACAGTAGATGCTTGGCGCGGCAGCCGGTGATGATCAATCGTGCACGGCAGTTGTGCGGCGCATCTGGAATCAGAGCGAACTGGGATACCACAATGACGAAGACCGTCTTGATTACTGGTGCAACGGCGGGGTTTGGCGCGGCGATGGCGCGGCGGTTTGCGAAGGCCGCGTGGCGTGTTGTTGCCACGGGGCGGCGCGCGGAACGCCTGCGGACTCTTGTGGACGAGTTCGGCAGCGAAACCGTAGCCGCCGCGCCCTTCGACATGCGGGATCTGGCTGCGATCAACACGACGCTGTCAGCCCTCCCTGAACCTTTCCGTGGGATCGACGTCCTGGTTAACAATGCCGGCCTCGCGCTCGGCACTGCCCCCGCGCCTGAGAGCAGCTGGCGACTGGGTAACAATGATCGGAGACTAACGTCACCGGCCTGGTGACCCTCACGCACCGCTCTTGCCCATTTTGATCGAGCGCAAGGGCTTGATCGTCAATCTCAGTTCAGTGGCCGGCAACTATCCTATCCGGGCGGCAACGTCTACGGCGCGACGAAGGCTTTCGTGCGGCGAGTTCCTCGCTCGGCTTGCGTAGCGACCTGCACAGCACGGGCGTCCGCGTGACCACTCATCGAGGCCCGGTCTGGCCAAGACCGGGAATTCGCACTCGCGTGCTGCCACGGGCGGTGATCAGGCCGCGTCCAGCGCCCCCTACCGCGGCGTGTACCCGCTGGCGGCCGAGGACATCGCCGACGTGGTGTTCTGGATCGCGACCCTGCCGCCGCATGTCAATATTAACCGTCTCAGAGGCTGATGCCGGTGAGCCAATCCCGGGCAGGTTTCCAGATCTATCACGACCCACGGGCCCGCTCTGCGGCAGCCAAATAATCGGCTGAGAACCACATTGCCGTTTGCCCAGGCGAGCGCCGACTTATTCGCCTTCGCGAGAGAAATGCAAGCAATGAGCAAAGTGATGGAAGGCTCTCCGCGTGGAACTGCGTTGCATGCGGGTGGATCGGTTCGTCCGTTTTTCAGGGTTACCGGAGAGCCTGTGACGATGATGGACGGTACACGGCATGCTTGGTGGCTCCCGCTCCCCGGCGCCTGCGGATCGAGCGGCCACCGGCTGCGACCAGATTCAATGAATCCATTGAGAGACCACGAGCCGTCAGGACTTGCCACTCACAGCCGAAGCGTATCTCACGGGACAGCTGGCAGTCTCGCGCCCCGGGAGCTGCGGATCCCGGATCGGAATGCTGGCGCATGCCGCGCGCTGGGCGATCATGTCGGTGGCGGATGCCAGCGTAGAGACCGGAGCGCTCGTCGCCTGTCTGGTGGTTGGGACCATCGTCACGCCAATCGCCGATCGGCTGCGGCTGCCTTTTGCGGCTTTCGCTTTCGCTTCTGTGGTGTCTCCTGCTCCCCGGTGTGTTTCTGTTCGAATGGCCGGAGGGTTTGTCGGCCTGATCGCGTCTGGCGGGAACGCGTCACCTGAGCTGCTCGTGAGTACGATCGCAAATGGGACGACGGCCTTCCTGATCATCTTGGCAATGACCGTCGGCTAATCTTTCTCCGAGAATTGCATCGAACATTTCCGCTCGGGTTTTGCCAGACTCAATCCACGAGGCTCGAGGGAACACCTCCAGTGCCCGGAATGTATAAGACGATGCAGCCGGCGGCGGCGCCTCCGATCAAGCGGTCACTCGCTGCGGAATTTCTACCAGACGGTGCTCAGCCTGACCGCAGGAAGTGTGGACGTCATCAGTTTCCTCGGGCTTGGCGGCCTCTTCACCGCTCACATCACGGGCAATCTCGTCATCCTGGCCGCGCACATCGTCAGCGGGTGAGGACGCGCCGTTCGCGGTGATGCTGTCGGTGCCCGTCTTCATGGCGGTGCTCCTTCTCACGAGACTGCTGGCGGCCGGCTTCGAAGACGATAGATCTCGCCTCACTGCGACCTCTGCTGTTGCTCCAGTTCCTGTTTCTCACTGGCTCTTTCATCCCTTTGCGCTGCGGCCGGCTCAAGTCTGGACCCGAATGCGGCCAACGCAATCGTCGCCGGCATGCTCGGGGTTGCGGCGATGGCGGTGCAAAGAACGCCATCCTCAAATCTCGCTGACAGGCGCCCCAGCCACCGCGGTGATGACGACCAACGTCACCCGCTTCATGATGGATCTCGGCGAGATGCTCCGTCGGGCGCGATCCAAACAGGTAGCCAGCGCGCGGCGCGAGCGAAGCACACCTGGCCGCCGATTGTCGGTTTCACCGTCGGCTGCGGCCTGGGTGCGGCGTGTGAGGCTGCAGTTGGCCTGTGGTCCCTGGCTCTGCCCGCCGGCCTCGCCCTGTTCGCGGTTGTGATGGGTTTTGCGGCGAAGCTCGATGGCGGAGAGCACTGATGAGCCGGGCCGCACGGTCACGATGGTAGTAGCGAGCCAGGGGTACCGTGAGGTACCACGGTTGGATTATAAGGAGAGCTGGAAATCATGACCAAGCAGGAACCGTTCAGTCCCCGAACTGCGGCGACGCAGTCCCGTCTCCGCGGAGCAAAGGTGACCCAGAGTGTGTGCCACTTATTGCGCCATCGGGTGCGGCCTCCTTGTCTTCACCAAGGCGGGGAAGGTCATTGACATCGAGGGTAATCCGGAGAGCCCAGTCAACGAGGGCCGCCTCTGTCCGAAGGCGCCAGCACCCTCCAGCTCGTGGCCAATCCACACCGCGTGACCACGGTGAAGTACCGGGCGCCACATAGCGACCGGTGGGAGGAGAAGCCACTCGGCTGGGCGATGGACCGCATCGCTCGACTGGTCAAGGACGCGCGCGACTGCGACTTCGTGGAGCAGAATGCCGCCGGAGTGACGGTCAACCATCTCAAGACGGTGGCCTCGCTGGGCGGCGCGACGCTCGACAACGAGGAGAACTATCTGATCAAGAAGCTCTTCACCGGGGGCCTGGGCATTCTCCCCATCGAGAACCAGGCCCGCCTCTGACACAACTCGTCCGTGCCCGGTCTGGGCACCTCGCTGGCTTCGGCGCCGCCTCGAACCATCCACGCGACCTGGCCAACAGCGATTGTATTCTCGTCATGGGTTCGAACATGGCGGAGTCGCACCCGGTCGGCTTTCACTGGCCGGTGCTGGCCCAACAGCGCGGGGCCGTGCTGATGCACGTCGATCCTCGATACACACGCACGTCGGCCGTGGCCGACGTGTTCGTCAAGATCCGCGCCGGGGACGGACATTGCGTTCCTCGGCGGCATCGTCCGCTACATCCTCGAGGGGCGAACGCTACTTCAAGGAGTACGTCGTCCACTACACCAACGCTGCGACGCTCGTAGCCGATGAATATCGGCACGAAGAGGAGGCTGGGTCTGTTCGCGGGGTTCAATCCCGCCACCGGCAGCTACGACCTCACGCCCGGTGCCTGGGAGTACGTATCTGAGCTCCGCCCGGATGGGACCCGAGGCCTGCCGCGAACCGACCCGACGCTCAGGATCCCATGTGCGTGCTCCAGATCCTCAAGCGCCACTACGCTCGCTATACCCCTGAGGCCGTGTCCCGGGTATGCGGCTGCCGTCCGGAGGATGTGGTGAAGGTCGCGGAGCTGCTGTGCCGGAACTCCGGCCGCGAGCGGACGAGCGCCATCGCCTACGCGCTGGGGTGGACGCAGCATTCGACGGGGCGCAGATGATCCGCGCGTCGGCGATCATTCAGCTTTTGCTCGGCAACGTCGGGCGTCCGGGCGGCGGCGTCCTGGCGCTACGGGGACACGCCTGCATCCAGGGCGCGACGGACATCCCGTGCTGTTCGACATGCTGCCGGGCTACCTGCCGCAGCCACGCGCGGTGCCCGGCCACGCCACCCTGGCGCAGTACCTGGCCAACGGCAAGAGCTATCTGACCCGCCGGGGCGACGTTCCGAACGGGCTCTGGAAGGAGGATGTTGTCCAGGGCGCCTGGTCCGACATGCCCAAGTTCACCATCAGCCTGCTCAAGGCCTGGTATGGCGAAGCCGCCACCCAGGACAACGACTACCGGTACGAGTGGCTCCCCACGAGATCGACGAAGACCTCTCCGAGATGAGCTACTTCGTCAAGATGCACCAGGGCCACATCCGGGGGACGTTCCTAATGGGACAGAACCCGGCGGCTGGAGGGCCGAACGCCCGGCTGCATCGCGACGCCCTGCGGCGGCTCGACTGGCTGGTTGTCAGGGACTTCTTTCGAGACGGAGAGCGCCAGCTTCTGGTACGCCGGTCCGGACGGTGACGGACCCGAAAACCATTCCGACCGAAGTCTTCCTCCTGCCGGCAGCGTCGGCTGTCGAGAAGGACGGCTCGTTCACCAACACCGAGCGCATGATCCAGTGGCATGACCGGGCTGTGCTCCCACCGGGCGACTGCCGCTCCGATTCCTGGTTCGCCTACGACTTGGGTAAGCGACTCAAAGAACTCTACAACGATTCACCGCTCGAGCGTGATGCCTCTCTGCGGCACCTCACCTGGAACTACGATGGCGGTGACCTCCGGATCGAGGGCAGAACCCGACACCGAGAAGGTGCTGCGGGAGATCAACGGTTTATCACCTCGGCGAGCGGCGGCAACTGCGCGGGCCGGCTGAGCTCGCCAGCGATGGCTCGACCGCCTGCGGGTGCTGGCTGTATTGCGGAATTTTCCCAGAGGAGAGGACGAACCGGCGCTCGCTCGAAGGGCAATCAACTGCGCGGAACGTCAGTCTATGGCGACTGGTCGTGGACGTGGCCGGAGAATCGCCGCATCCTTTATAACCGTGCCTCGGCGGATCCCCAGGGGCCGGCCCTGGTCGGAACGGAAGAAGCTCGTGTGGTGGGACGAAGCGGCGCAACGGTGGACCGGCCATGATGTGCCGGATTTCGAGATCTATAAGGCGCCGGACTATCGTCCCTCCGAGGATGCCCAGGGGATGGCCGCGATCGCCGGGGATGCCCCGTTCCGAATGCATCCGACGGTCGAGGCTGGCTGTACGTGCCCTACGGTCTGAAGGACGGGCCCTTGCCCATCTTCTACGAGCCGCTGGAATCGCCCTTTCTGAACACGCTGGTTCGTCAACAATCCGACCCGCTGACGGTCGTCCCGGCGGACCCGATGAATCCGACCGCCGCCCCCGGCGATCCCGCATACCCGCTGATCGCGACCACCTACCGGCTGACCGAACATTACCTCAGCGGGCCGATGAGCCGCTTCGATAGCTGGCTGTGCGAGCTCCAGCCGGAGATGTTCGTGGAGATCAGCCCGGAGCTCGCTGGCGAGCGGGGCGTGACCAACGGCGACTGGGTGGTCGTCAGCTCTCCCCGCGGGGAGATCGAAGCACGGGCGCTGGTGACCCAGCGACTGAAGCCTGTCATCGTCGATGGCCGCCCTGCTCATACCGTCGGCATGCCGATCCACTGGGGCTATGCCGGTGAGACCGTCGAGGCGATCGTCAACGACCTTTCACCGCTCTCTCTCGACCCGAATGCCGACATCCACGGCGCTAAATCCTTTGTCTGCCAGTTGCGCGCGGGTCGGCTCCAACACGTGAGGCCGCCCATACCGCTGCCTGTTGCACCCATCCCCACCACGGCGGACCCGATCCCTGATACGCCAACGGCTGCGCAGCCGGCGGGGAGGTTTAGACATGGCAAGTAGAGAAATGGAATTGGCAGCGTTGCCACAGACCAGTGACCCACCCGCGGCCTGCTGTCGGCGATCCTCGGACGCCTCATCGACCCGATTCCGCCGGGTGTTCCTCCGGAGCCCAGGCCTCCTACGGGCTTCTTCACGGACACGACAGTCTGCATCGGCTGCAAAGCCTGCGAGGTGGCGTGTAAAGAATGGAACCAGCTCGCTGCGGATGGGTTTCACTGGTCCGGCAACAGCTACGATAATACCGGAGACGCTGTCTGCCACCTCCTGGCGGCATGTGAAGTTCATCGAACAGTTCCCCCGGATGACTCGCTGTCGCGACTTGTTTCTGAGGACCTCAAGCCGTCCGGTACAGGGTTCTCCCTGGACATGTTGCTCAACGAGCCCAAGGAAGGCCGCTGGCTCATGATGAGCGACGTCTGCAAACACTGTGTCACGGCCCCTGCCAGCAGGCATGCCCGACAGGCGCTATCATCCACTACCGAGTTCGAGAACGTCTTCATCCAGCCTGACATCTGCAACGGCTGCTCGTCCTGCGTGGCCGCCTGCCCCTTCGGTGTCATCACCCGCAGCAGCGTCGATGGCCATTCGCACAAGTGTACGCTCTGCTACGACCGCCAGCGGGATGGCCTCGTCCCGGCCTGCGCCAAGGCCTGTCCGACCCAGTCGATCCAGTTCGGCCCGATCGACGAACTGCGCGAGCGGGCCCGCAACCGTGTGGAGGACCTTCACCAGCCGAGGTGTCACCGACTGCTTACCTGTATGGCGACACCCCGAGCAGAGCTACTCCGAGTTGAATTCGTTCTACCTCCTGGTCGATCGTCCTTCCGTGTATGGCCTGCCGGAGCAGCCCGTTCAATCCGTGGCTGCACATGAAGGGGGATTACGTCCGTGCCATCGCCGAGTGGACTGACGGCGATCGCCGCACTGCTCGCGGTCGCTGTTTCTTCTGGGGAGCTGAGATGGAGACCATCCCAGACTACAAACCCCGTCGCCCTACCCTCTTCCATGGGAAGAGAGCAAAGTGAGAGGCTCCGGCTATGCCACTGGGCCGATGACCAAGGCGCCTGCCTGGCATGGGCTCGTCGCTTGGGACATGTTGTTCAACGGCATGACGACCGGACTGTTTCCTGGTGGCGGCGATCAGCGAGCTGGCGGCGCCGGATGTCTTCACCTCGGTGGCGAAGACCGCTTACCCGGTCGCCCTCGTCCTGTTGCTCGTTGACCTGCTGTGCCTGGTGCTTGATCTGGGCGACCCGCTGCGTTTCCATCACATGCTCCGGGTGTTCAAGCCCGGTTCGCCGATGTCGCTCGGCACCTGGTGTCTCACGATTTACTCGTTACCACTGACCGTGGCCGCGGCGATCAGCCTGCTGCCGGCGGGATGGATGACCCTTGAGTGGGTTCGCAGGCTGGCCGTGGTCATCGGGCTTCTGCCCGCCCTGGGCTCCGCGGTCTACAAAGGAGTCCTGCTCAGCACCAACGCTCAACCGGGTTGGAAAGACGCGCTGGCTGGGCGGTTATCTCACCAACTCGGCACTCATGCTGGGCTGCGCGGAGATGCTCGTTCTATCCATCTTGATGAAGCACGCGAGCCTGCGGCCGCCATTCTCCGTCCTGCTCTTGGGTTGTTGCTGGTGCTCAACCTGATCCCCTTGTGCTTGTTGGTTTTGATCTCCGCACGACGCTGTCGCGCATCTACACCCGCCGGGAACTCTATGGCGTCGGCGCCCTTTCACTCTGGTGGGGGCTGCTGATCCCACTTTGTGCCTGCTTACTTGTTGTCGGGCAGCTCTTCTTTTCACGCTTAGCGCGGCGATGTTCATCTTGCTGGGAAGTCTGCGTCATCCGCTTCGTGATCATCAAGCTGCCGCATGCTTCCCTGTGAGCAGTGCGAGGGAATACCCTAGCAGGCTGCTGAAAAAGCCTCATATGCTTCGTTGCGCTCAATCGCCTCGCTACAACGTACCGCCAAAAGTACGCCTCCGCGTGTTTTCGCGCCTTGCCTCTGAGTCTTTTTGAGCAGCCTGCAAACTGGAGTTTTTCAGCAACCTGCTAGACCATTGGACACCAGCCTTCTTTTGACCACGGAGTGATTCATACGATCTTACGCTCGTCTACCGAACGTGAAAATACAAGACCTTCGCCATGCCGGCATGGACAGCCGGCATCAGGTTTCACTACTGGGACGCGTCCGGAAGCATCCATGTCAACCTGGATTCCAGCGGTCCATGCTGGAATGACGCAATCGAAGGGTTTCCGCTTCAACGTGATCGCGGGCCCTCGCTCCATGTATTTTCAAAGGCAGCTTACGAAGGACGCGAAGGTTCTCGGCGACGGATCATCTTTGAACTTCGCGCTCGGCCGGTTGTCCTTCGAGCGTCAAGTCGCTTGTCGCATTTTGGGTTGTTACGGCGCTGCCCCCACTGCATTCAGACGTTCTTGGTTCGGCACTTGCCGACAAAATCGGCACTGGCTTTTTCCTCAATATCCCCAAGTGTAGAGTGCAACTCCTTTGAATTTAGGCGTTTTTAGACATTCATCGCCCCTTGGGCACGTCGCTTGCCCATAGTTACCAACAAAGAGGGAGGTGTACTGCTGCTGTTCGCGCTATGGATCTCCTCACCAATGACGAATCACTAAAGCGTGACCGCGATATGTGGATAGTTGGGCGCTCGCCCTCACAATCCGTCCGTATACATTTATTGTTCTCTGGCGATTGCTGATTATGCTGGCCAGCCCGGTCATAATCATGCGCACCCCGACGGACATCTTTCTGAACATCAATATTCCCGTGGTCGCCGTCGCCTCGGCAGCTCACCGGCCTGAATCCGGAAGAGATGGAAGTTAGCCGGTTCACGACCGGCTTCGAGCGCATTCTCACCACGGTCGTCGACAACATCGAGCACATCGAATCGACAACCATCAATGGTCAAGCGATCGTCAAAATCTTTCTCCAGCCCAACGCGAGTCTTGATACCGCCAACGCGCCAGATAACGGCCGTATCTCAGGTCGCTCTGCGCCAGCTGCCCGCCGGCGCCCAGCCTCCGATTATCCTAAATTTCAGCGCTTCGACCGTGCCGATCATCCAGCTTGCGCTTTCAGGAGAAGGCCTTTCCGAGCAGCAGCTTGAACGACCTTGGCTTGAATTTTTGAGAACCCAACTCGTCACAGTACCCGGCGCGGCGATACCTTATCCTTACGGCGGAAAACAAACCCAGCGTGATGATCGATTTAAATCCTGCGTTGCTCCAATCGAAAGGCCTGTCCGCCACCGACGTGGTGAACGCGGTGAATCTGCAGAACCTGGTGTTGCCTTCCGGCACCGCCAAGATCGGCGAGTTCGAGTATGACGTCACTCTTAACGGCGCGCCGAGGACAGTGCAGAGGAACTGAACGACCTTGCCGGTCAAGGTCAGGTAGGCAACTCGACGATTTATCTCCGCGACGTCGCCCATGTGCGCAATGGCTTCGCGCCGCAGACCAACATCGTCCGGCACGATGGCCTGCGCGGTGTGCTCGTGACCGTGCTCAAGGCGGGCGAGCGCGTCCACACTTGACGTCGTCAAAGGCATCCGCAGATCTGCTACCGCGCGTCGCTACAACCTTGCCGCGCGGCGCTGAAGATTCAGCCCCTCGCCGACCAATCCATCTTCGTCCGCGCAGCCATCAGCGGCGTAGTCCGCGAGGCCGTCATCGCCGCCTGTCTCACGGGTTTGATGGTCCTGATCTTCCTGGGGAGCTGGCGCAGCACGCGTGATTATTGCAGTTTCCGATCCCGCTGTCTATTCTGACCTCGATCATCGTCCTGAGCTTCTAGGCGAAACCATCAACATCATGACGCTCGGCGGCCTCGCCCTCGCGGTGGGCATGCTGGTGGATGATGCCACCGTCGAGATCGAGAACACCAACCGGAATCTGGATCAGGGCAAGGAAATCAAGCAGGCGATTCTCGACGGCGCGTCGCAAATCGCCGTTCCCGCCCTCGTGTCGACCTTGTGCATCTGCATCGTGTTCTTGCCGATGTTCTTTTTGAGCGGCGTCGCCCGTTATCTCTTCGTGCCTCTTAGCCGAGGCGGTGGTCTTCGCCATGCTCGCGTCGTATTTCCTGTCCCGAACGCTCGTGCCTACCTTGGCGCTGTACCTGCTCAAAGCGAAAGATCATCATGCTTGCCGCTTCGCGCAATCCATTCATCCGGTTTCAGGATTCGTTCGAGCGCGGATTTGAACGTCTTCGCCACTCCTACCAGCGCCTGCTCACGACGCTGATCCATCGGCGCGTTCATGTTTCGTTCCGGTGTTTCTTCTGCTCTGTCTTTCCGCCTGGGCCCTCGTGCCCTGGCTCGGTGAAAACTTTTTTCCCGACACCGACAGCGGCCAGTTTATCCTCCATGTGCGCGCCAAGACCGGCACGCGCATTGAAGAAACCGCGCGGCTTGCCGATCTCGTCGAAAACTCGATCCGCCGTGTCATTCCGCCGCAGGAACTGGACAACTATTCTCGACAACATCGGGCTGCCTTACAGCACCATCAATTTCATGCACAGCACCTCCGGCCTCATCGGCGCGGCCGATGCGGACATCCTGGTGTCGCTCAAAGAGAATCATCGTCCCACGGCTCAAGTATGTCCGGGAGTTGCGCAAGAGGCTGGCGGCTGAGTTCCCCGGCAACACCTTTTATTTCTTACCCGCGGATATCGTCACCCAAATTCTGAACTTTGGCTTGCCGGCGCCGATCGATATTCAGATCGAAGGAGCCGACATCCAAGGCAATCGACAGATCGCCGACAAGATCCTGAGCGAGATTCGCCAGGTGCCCGGCATCGCCGACGCGCGCATCCAGCAAAATTTCGATTACCCGACGTTCAATGTGGCAGTGGATCGAACGAAGGCAGCCGGCGGAGGCTTCACCCAGCGAGACGTCGCGACCAGCCTGTTGGTGTCGCTGAGCGGCAGCTTTCAGACGACGCCGACCTTTTTCCTGAATTGGCAAAACGGCGTCAACTACAACCCGGCGACCCAGACGCCCCAATACCGGATTCAGTCGCTGCAGGATCTTCAGAGCATGCCCATTACTTCGGCGAACATGACGCAGTCCCGAGATTCTGGCCGACGTCGCCTCGATCACGCGGTCGAATGAAATGGCGGTGTTGAATCACTACAACATCCGTCGCGTCGTGGACGTTTACGCCTCCGTCCAGGACCGGGACCTCGGCGCCGTCGGTCGTGAAATCACGCGGATCGTCGATGCCAACACAAAATTATTGCCCGCGCGGTAGCTTCATCACGATTCGCGGGACAGCTCGCCACGATGCGGACGTCCTATGTTGGCTTGTTGGCCGGCCTCGGCTTCGCCATCGTCCTGGTCTACCTGCTGATCGTTGTCAAATTTTCAGTCCTGGCTCGATCCTTTCATCATCATTACCGCTTTGCCCGCCGCGCTGGCCGGCATCATCATCTTCCTGTTTCTCACTCATACCACGCTCAGTGTGCCGGCGTTGATGGGCTCGATCATGTGCATGGGCGTCGCCACCGCCAACAGCATTTTGATCGTGTCGTTCGCCAAAGAGCGGCTTGCCGAGCATGCCAACGCTGTGGAGGCGGCCATCGAGGCCGGTTTCACGCGCTTTCGACCCGTGCTCATGACCGCCCTCGCGATGATCATCGGCATGATTCCCATGGCGCTCGGATTGGGCGAAGGCGGCGAGCAGAACGCGCCGCTCGGACGCGCCGTCATCGGTGGTTTGCTGTGCGCCACGGTTGCAACGCTGATTTTTGTGCCGGCGGTGTTTAGCATTTTCCACGGCAGGCGCCTCTGGCCGGGCGCCGCATCAACCGCCAGCCGAGGGTGACTTGATCTTTTAGTTCGAGCACGATCAAACCGATTTGAACGGAGCGTAGCGGTTGAACGGAGCGAAGCGATTGAACAGCTTGAACGAGCCAAGACCAATGCGATGTGAGGGCATGGAGCAGTAGATGACAACGGAAAACAAGAAAGAACCTGAAACGCAATTCGAAGATACAGCGCGAGATGAAAGCCACGGTGCGGGCATCGGGCTCGCTACGTATGTGATTCTAGCCGCCGTGGCGGTGATTTTTGTCATTGTTATTGGCCGTTGGCTTCATCAGTCGCAAAAGGCGGAGGCGGATCTGAAACAGGCGACAGCCGCGGCCGCGATAGCCACCGTCAACGTGGTCTATCCAAAGGCCGGCGCTCCCACTGATGAAATTGTTCTGCCGGGAAATACGCAGGCTTTTACCGACGCGCCGATCTTTGCGCGGACCAACGGTTATGTCAAAAGCTGGCACGTTGACATCGGGACGCGTGTGAAGAAAGGCCAGTTGCTGGCCGAGATCGAGACGCCGGAGGTGGACCAGCAGTTGCAACAAGCTCGGGCGGATCTTAAAACCGCGCAGGCCAACCTGCGCCAGGCTGAAATTACGGCGGACCGCTGGGAAGCTCTCTGGAAAACGGACTCCGTGTCAAAGCAGGAAACCGACGTGGCGGTCAATGCCTTCCATGCGATGAAAGCCACGGTCGACTCGAACATCTCCAATGTCCGCCGCTTGGAGGAACTCCAGGGGTTCCAGAAGATTTATGCCCCTTTCGACGGCGTGATCACGGCGCGCAACACGGATATCGGCGCCCTCATCAATTCGGGGGCCAGCACGCCGGACGCAAGAGCTGTTCCACCTCGCGGCCATCAACACCTTGCGGGTCTTTGTCGCCGTGCCGCAACTCTATTCGCAAGCGGTGCGTCCGGGTGCGACGGCATCCCTGACGCTCGACGAATTTCCCGGCAAAACTTTCAGCGGCACCATCGCCCGGAACTCTAACTCCATCGATCCGGCATCACGAACTCTGCTTGTCGAGGTGGATGTGGATAACCGCAATGGGACCCTGCTTCCGGGAGCTTATGTGCGCGTTCATCTCAAATTGCCGCAATCGGTCAACTCAGTCACGATACCGGCCAACACGCTTGCTGTTCCGCTCCGAGGGCTTGCGCGTGGGCGTGGTCCGCAACGGCCGCGCGGAGCTCGTGCCGGTAACCATCGGCCGCGATTATGGGAGCAGCGTGGAGGTTGTGTCCGGGCTCCAGCCTACGGATGCGGTCATCGTCAATCCAAGCGACTCTCTGATCAGCGGGACGGCCGTTCAAGTGAATGCTCCGCCCGCTCAGGCCGCCGCGCGATGAAGTCGTTTCGCCTCGGTCTTACCGCTCTTGTGCTGTTGCTCGGCGCAGGTTGCATGGTGGGACCCGATTATTCCACGCCATCGGTGCCGATGACGGCCGCCTACAAGGAGGACCAGGGGTGGAAGCTCGCGCGACCCACCGACCGATATCCCGCGCGGCAAGTGGTGGGAGATTTTCGGTGATCCGCAGCTGAACGCGCTGGAAGAACAGGTGAGCGAGGCCAACCAGAACGTGAAGGTGGCCGAGGCGCGTTTCGCCAGGCCCGCGGCCTTGATCGGTTTCTTTCGCGCGGGGCTGTTTCCCTCGGTTACGGCCGGGGCTAGCGCAAGCTCGCTGCGCAATTCGCCGAATGACGCAACGCGTCGGCGTCGAGCAGAGAGCATCAACGCGCGACTTTCTGTTGACGGGCGACGTTTCCTACGAAATAGATCTGTGGGGCCGCATCCGCCGCAGCGTGACCTCCGCCCGCGACGAAGCCCAGGCGACCGCCGCCGACCTGGAGACCGCCAGGCTAAGCCTTCAGGCGGAGCTGGCGTTCGATTATTTCGAGCTGCGCAGCGCCGATGCACAACAACGGCTCCTTAACGACACGGTAAAGGCCTTCGACGAAGCCTTGCAGCTCACGATCCGTCGATTCGAAGGCGGCGCTGCGCCGAAGTCGGATGTGGCCCAGGCGCGGACTCAACTGGAGACGACGCAAGTGCAGGCCACGGATATCGCCGTGCAGCGGGCGCAGTTCGAACACGCCATCGCGACACTGATCGGAAAGCCTCCCGCGGACTTCAGCCTGCCTCCGGCGCCATTGGATCTCCAGCCACCGGATATCCCGGTGGGTCTCCCTTCGGAGCTTTTGGAGCGACGGCCGGACATCGCGGCGGCGGAGCGTCGCGTCGCCGGAGGCGAACGAACAGATCGGTATCGCCAAGGCGGCATTTTTTCCGACGGTCACGCTCAATGCTTTGTTCGGATTCGAGAGCAGCTCGATCCGCAACTTTGGGGGCTGGCAGAGCTTTTTGTGGGCGGTCGGAAGCTCCGTAGCAGCAAACCATTTTCGATGCCGGACGGCGCGCGCGCCACTTCCGAGGCGGCGCTCGCCAACTACGATGAAACCGTCGCCAGTTACCGCCAGGCCACCTTGGATGCATTTCAACAAGTCGAGGATAATCTCGCGGCATTGCGCATCCTCGAACAGGAAACGCAACAGCAGGCGCGCGCAGTGGCTTCGGCGCGTGAATCGCTTCAGCTTTTCACGAATCGTTACAAAGGCGGCGTCGATACCTACCTTCAGGTCATCACCGCTCAGACGACTGCGCTGGCCAACGAACGAAACCAGGTCGATATCATGCGGCGGCGTATGGACGCCAGCGTGCTGCTGGTGAAAGCGCTCGGCGGCGGCTGGAACGTCGCGGATCTGCCGCAGCTCTAACCGGAAGCCGCACTTGTGAGGCGTCGTGTTCGAAAAGCTTCCGCAAGCGGAGTGTCGTCATTTAGACACGTTACGATATTTCGACGCGATCATCCCGTACCAGGCCTCAACCCAATCGAAACGTTGTCGCGTCTGAACTGAAAGTTCCTCAAGTTCTCTTACTTTGTCGCGAGGACAATTTCTTTACCTCGTTGGCATCAATCCCTGCTCTTCCCTTTGTAGCAGCTGATCATTCTTGACTTGCTCTCCCGCACTCTGGAGGCAAATCCTGCGGATTTGACCAGCGGAAAAACCCTTGTATCGTCATGTCCCAACTCCAAACAACATCCCATCTAGTCTCAGTACTGGAACGATAACAAATGAATTCTCTCGCTCGAAGGAGGCCAAATAAAATGGACAGAAAGCTACACGTAATGGCGTTAGCTGGGATCTTATTCCTCTTCTTGATCCACACACGGCGAGCGCTAGCGCGCAGAACCAGGCGCGCGCTGATATCAAGAACGCCGAGGGAAAAAGTGTTGGCACCGCTTCCCTTCGTGAGACGAAGGATGGGGTGGTCATGACTGTAAACGTCAACGGGCTTCCTGCAAGGGCTCCATGCGGTCCATTTCCACTCGGTGGGAAAGTGCGAAGCGCCCTGCTTTTACGAGTGCCGGCCCGCATTTTAATCCGATGAACAAGAAACATGGTCTAAAGAACCCCGCCGGTCCACACGCAGGTGATCTGCCTGACATGTATGTGGAGAAAAACGGAGCGGGGCGCTATGAGGTGCTCATCGATAGTATTACGCTCGGCTCTGGAGAGACGTCTATCTTCGACGCTGATGGAAGCACGATCATTATTCATGTTACTGCAGACGACAATGTTACCGATCCCGCGGGTAATTCTGGGGATCCGGATCGCCTGCGGCGTGATTGTGCGTTGATGCCAACGCTTAGGTTTCCCGCTTGCCCGTTCGGTGCTCGACGAGTTGGAGCACGTCACGACAATTCGACGCAATCTACCGGCTCACGAAGACGGAGAAAGCTAGAAATGACTGCTCTCGCTCCGGTTCACTGCAAGCTCGGATTTATCGGCATCGGCTCTATGGGGCGGCCGATCGCGCGGCGTCTACTCCAAAGCTGGCTACAAGGTCACGGTCTACAATCGAGATCGTCAGCAAAGCGGAAGCGCTGGTTGAATGCGGTGCAACCGTAGCAAAGAGGATTAGTCAGCTTGCGTTCTATGCCGATGTTATCTTGTCATGCCTTCCGACTGACGACGCAGTTCGAAGCGTTTACGCCGGCCCTGAAGGCGTATTCGCGAATGTGCGTCCCGGGTCGGTGATCATTGAGATGAGCACCGTCAATCCCGAGATTTCGCGGGAGCTATATAAGCTAGGCGCCGCCTGTGCTGTCGGCGTACTCGATGTGCCAATTTCCGGCAGTACACTTGCTGCCGAGCAGGGTACGCTCACGCTGCTGGGAGGCGGCGACGAGGAGGTCTTCCACACCGCCGAGCCGATTTTCCGTGCGATCTCGCAACAGAATTTCTATCTCGGACCCAAGCGGTTCCGGCACCACGATGAAACTGGTCGTGAATACCTTGCTCGGTGTAGGGATGCAGGCCGTCGCCGAGGCCGTCGCACTCGGTGAGAAGGCCGGACTCAATCGCGATCGGCTGCTCGATGTCCTGTCACATACCGCGGTCATCGCTCCGGCACACGTTGGAAAGCTCAAGAAGGCCGCGGCAAACGATTACAGCCGCCAGTTCGCCACCGCGGCTCATGAACAAAGACTTCTGCTTGATTCTGGGAGACGGCTGCGGCGCTGCAGATTTCGATGCCTGTGACGGCCGCGGCGTTTCAAATCAACACCGCGGAAGCAGCCGATAGCGGTCGGTGAAGATTTCTCGGCGAGTGATCCGATGGGATGGAGAATCTCGCACACCTCAATTCTGAAGGCGACGAGCGGTCGGAGAAACCTAAGGAGGGAATGAAGGTGATCCAAATCAAAATCAATGGAGTCAGCAAACATTCAACGGTGACCCCGAGATGCCATTGCGCTGTGAAGTATCTCCGCGACGAGTTGAGGCTTGACGGGGACCAGAGTTCTGGCTGCGGCATGGCGCTTTGCGGGCTTGCACGGTGCACAAGAACGGCGAGGCGATTCGGTCCTGCGTTGTCGCCATGGGTACACTAGCCGGCGCCGAAATTACCACCATCGAAGGCCTCGGCGCATAACGGCACTGCATCCGGTGCAGCAAGCGTGGATGCGCGCTCAACGTGCCGCAATGCGGCTATTGCCAGTCGGGCAGATCATGCAGGCCGCGGCGCTGCTTGAAGACCACGCCGAATCCGACCGATCAGGAGATCGATCGAGCCATGGCCGGCAACATCTGCCGCTGCGGCACCTATCAGCGCATTCGTGCCGCCATCAAGATGGCAGCGGAGGAACGCGCATGAACTCGATTGAAAACGTCAGCCGGCGCAGCAGTTCCTCAAGGGCGTGGTTTCGACCGGCGCGCTTCGTGCATCGCGGCGCGGCTACTACCCCGAGACTTCTAAGGGCAGATGGTCTGCAACGGATACCCGGCGGATCGGGCGACGCTGCATCCCAACGTGTCTTGTCGGCATCGACACCGGACGGCACGGTGCTACATCGTCGCGCACCGGTCGGAGATGGGCACCGGCATCCGCACCGCTCTGCCGCTGGTCGTGGCCGACGAGCTCGACGCCGACTGGAAGCCGCGTGAAGATCGAGCAGGCGATCGGCGATCCGCGCTACGGCGATCAGAACACGGACGGCTCGCGATTCGATCAGCAAGTTTCTATGACGTCATGCGCGAGGCCGGCGCCACGGCGCGGTTGATGCTCATCCAGGCGGCCGCCGCAGCGATGGAATGTCGCGCCGGCTCGAGTGCATCGACGTGAACCGCACGTCGTCGTCCATCGGCCGACCGGCCGGCGGCTCGGCTACGGCGAGCTTGTGCCGCGAGCGCTGCGAAACTCGCCGGTGCCGAAAAGGAAGAGTTGCAGCTCAAGTCGAAAAGCTCATGGCGTTACATCGGCAAGGAGTATGCCCAGCTATGATCTGGAGAACTTGTGCAATCGGGAAAGCGCTCGTATCGGAATGGATGCCCGCATCGACGGCATGGTCTACGCCTCGATCGAGCATCCGCCGGTTCTCGGCGGCAAGGTGAAGTCTTACGACGATAAAGAGGCGCTGAAAGTGAAGCGGAGTGCGCCAAACGCTCGCGCTCGATCCGTTCAAGCCGCCGCACAGCTTTCCAGCCGCTCGGCGGCGTCGCGGTGATCGCCGACAATACCTGGTCGGCTTTTCAGGGGCGCAAGAAGCTAAAAGTGACCTGGGACAACGGGCCGAACGAGACCTACGATTCCGCGCAATATAAGAAGGAATTGCAAGAGACGGCCCACAAACCTGCAAAGGTTGTTCGCAGCGCAGGAGACGTGGACAGCGTTTTTGCCAAGGGCGGCAAAATCATGGAGGCCGACTATTATGTTCCGTTGCTTGCCCACACTTCGATGGAGCCGATGGTAGCACTGGCGGATTTTCGCGACGGCAGAGCGACGATCTGGGCGCCGCACGCAAAATCCTCAAGCCGCGCAAGATATCGTGTCGAAGGAGTTGGGCATCGCAAAAGAGAACGTCATCTGCCACGTGACACTGCTCGGCGGCGGCTTCGGCCGCAAATCAAACCCGATTACGTCGCTGAGGCGGCGGTGCTGTCAAAGAAAGTCGGCCGCCCGGTGAAGTGGTTCTGGACGCGCGAGGACGACGTGGAAGTTTGACTACTACAACGCGGTGGCGGCCAGTGTACATGCGCGCGGCGCTGGACGCGAATGGCAAGCCGACCGCGTGGCTCCAGCGCTCGGTCTTCCCGCCGATCACTTCAATCTTTGACGTCGACGCGCGTGTACGGCGACCTGGCCACCTGCAGCAGGGCTGGACCGACGTGCCCTTCGATATTCCCAATCTGCGCGTCGAGAATGGACGCGGCCAAGGCGCATGTGCGCATCGGTTGGCTGCGCTCGGTGGCGAATATTTATCATGCCTTCGCCGTGCAATCATTTGCCGATGAGCTCGCGCATGCAGCCGGACGCGATCCCGCTCGATTATTTACTCGACCTGATTGGCAAACCGCGCACGATCGATTTCAAAAATGTAGATTACCCGAATTATGGCGCTTCGCTTGAAACTTATCCGTGGGAAACCGGGCCGGCTGCGGCAGGTAACCGAGATGGTGGCGGAGAAAGCCGGCTGGGGAAAACGCAAGCTGGGCAAAGGCGCGGGGTATGGGTATCGCGGCGCATAAGAGCTTTTTGACTTACGTCGCGACGGTCGTCGAAGTCGAAGTGAACGATCAGGGCGAGATCAGAATTCCGCGAGTCGATACGGCCGTGGATGCCGGCTTGGTCGTCAATCCGGAGATCACCCGTGCGCAGTTCGAGGGCGCCGCTGTGTTCGGCACGAGTGTCGCGAAAACCGGGGAGATCACCGCTAGCAAAGGCGTCATCAACCAATCGAATTTTTCAGATTATCCGGTCGCCCGGATCAACGAAGCTCCGTTGCAAACGAATGTGTATCTCGTCGACAGCAGCGCGCCGCCGGCGGGGGTGGGCGAACCGGGCGTGCCGCCTTTCGTTGCGGCATTTTGTAATGCCATCTACGCCGCCACAGGCAAACGCATTCGGGAGCTGCCGACAAAAAACACCAACCTCGGTAATAAGAACAAAGGAGAATGAACGATGGCCAAGAAAGAAACTTTTGTGTGGCTGAACGATGGCGAGGCAAACGGCGTCGTCATCCCAGGGAAAACCCGGATGCCGCTTTTTGCTCTCGTACTCATAGCGCCTGTTTTGGTTGCTCTGGCCATGCTCACGTCCACCACTATTGCTACGGTCGACGCGGCATCTGCCGATGGGGTCGAGGAGACGACGTTTAAATCAAGCTGCGCGATGTGCCACGGCGCCGACGGCATGGCGACACGGCCGTTGGTAAGAGCATGAAGATTCCCGATCTCCATTCAGCTCAAGTCAAGAGCCAATCCGATACGCAGTTGGCGGCGGTGATCAGCGACGGCAAAAATAACATGCCGCCGTTCAAGGGGAGCTAGAGCTCTGGAGCAGATCCACGGCTTGGTTACCCATGTGCGCGAACTGAGTGCAAAAGAAATAGAGGCACTGAACGACCCTCGGCTCTAAGCCGAGGGTTGTAATTGTCGGCTGGAAGTCGACTCTTGTTTCTGTCGTCCGGGCGGAAGCCGGGAATCAGGCGGAGTTTCCAGGCGAGACTCGGCAACGAACCTGGATGCCAGCGTTCGCCGGCAGCAGGTGCGCCCATGAGGGCGCCACATCAGCTTTACGTTGATGAAAGTCCGTGCCGGAGTATGCCACAACTCCGTAGCCGAAGGTAACTGCGTCGCCGCGAGGCGGGGTGGAGAGCAACCGGAGGCGAACTGTCGGTCCGTAGGATGAACGAACTCGATTCGGCGGGGAGCTGCGACGAGCCTGCGCATTCCATGGCGAAGTCCGAAACTCGCTGGACACGCTGGCGTGGTGGTGAAGCGATGTCCAGGCAGCCCACGTGGTTGGAGACGGAACGACAGGAAGGTGTGGCGAGGTAAGTGGGGAGACCTGCGCCGTAGGTGAGCGGGGCAGGAGTCAGAGCCTTCATGGTACCGCAGCGGCGAGGAGTCCCGCGAGAAGCGCTGACAGCAAAGCTGCGCCGAGGGACGGGAGGCAGGAAGGTAGAAGCGTGAGCGACACAGCGAGGCAAAGCGAAAGCCAAGCGCCGGTAGTGCCCGAGAGGGCTACACAAGGCGCAGAGACTCAGGGCCGAGATCTGGTCGTGGGTGGAAGCCACGGTGTGGAACGAGCGCATGTTGGCGGCGCTGGAGAACGGCGTCAAAGGAGGGAAATGGTTTAGCCTGATCGATAAAGTGTACCGACAGCGAGACGCTCAAGGCGGCGTGGCACAAAGTGAAGGGCAACGCCGGAGCGGCTGGAGTGGATGGGCAAAGCGTGAAGCAGTTTGCGGTGGCGGGCAGAAAGTCTATCTGGCAGAACTCGAGCGAGCGCTCAGGACGGAAGAGTACCGGCCAGAGCCGATCAAGGCGCGTAGAGATACCCAAAGCAGGCGGCAAGATGCGTCCGTTGGGAATCCCTGCGGTCAAGGACCGCATCGTGCAGACGGCGCTGAAGTTGGTGATCGAGCCGATCTTTGAGCGAGAGTTTGAGGAGTCGAGTTACGGCTTTCGCCCGCGACGCAGCTGCGAAAGAGGCACTGCGGGAAGTGGATGGACTGATCAGAGCAAGGCTACACCCATGTGGTGGATGCTGACTTGGAGAGTTTCTTCGACACGATCACCGCACGCAGGCCCTGATGCGGCAGGTCGAAGAACGGATCAGTGACGGCGCAGTGCTTAAGCTGATCGGATCTGTTTCTCAGTCAGGACATTATTCGAAGAGATGAAGCGATGGACGCCAACGGGCGGGACACCGCAAGGTGCGGTGATCAGCCCGTCTGTTGGCCAACATCTATCTTCATCCTCTGGACCGGCAGATGAAACAGCAAGGGATATCGGATGGTGCGCTATGCCGATGACTTTGTGGTGCTGTGCCGCACGTGCGCAACAGGCGCAAGCCGCGCTCGACGAAGTGAAGAGCCTGGGTAGAACAAAACGGGCTTAAGCTTAATGCAGACAAGACCCACGTGGGAGATTGTCGGCAAGCCGGACAAGGTTTTGAGTTTCTCGGCTATCGCTTCGAAGCGGGGCGGCGCTGGGTGAGGCGGAAGAGCTTCGAAGGCGCTGCGCGAGCGCATCCGGATGAAGACCCAGCGCACGCGTGGGAGACAGCTTGGCAAAGTATCATCGACGATCTGAATCCGACGCTGCGCGGCTGGTTTAACTACTTCAAGCAGGCTCAATCCGTTGGTCCATCAGATTGATGGATGGATTTATCCGCCGCAGGCTGCGGGCGCTGCTGCGCAAGCAGGAGAAGCGACCGGGTATGGGGCGGTGTCGTGATGATCATCTGCGGTGGCCCAATACTTTCTTCGCGACTCAAGGGCTGTTCACCATGACTACGGCCCGTGAGTTGGCGAGCCAATCCCGATGAGGAAACTACCGACTGGAGAGCCGTGTGCGGGAGAACCGCACGCACGGTTCGGAGGGCGGGACAGCAAGCCGTTCCGACCCCTATCCAGGTTTAACACTGAAGGCGAGGATTCAACCAACCCCAGAGAGACATTAAAAAGACGGCTGCCGCCATGAGCCCGATGCACGGGTTTACGCTCTCGCTCTAGCGATATTTCTTCTGGCGAGCATCCGATCGCGCGATGCCATTTACAATCATTCCGGGTTCGCTACGCCGGCGCGGAAACGGACCTCCCGCCCCTACAACTGCACGCGCCGCGTCCTCGGTTACTCGGGCTACAGCTACTTCTACACAGAATGGTTTATCCGCAAGCCTCGCGGACAAGAACAGCAACACCTTCTATGCGCCGCTTCGAGTACACATTCTGGAAATACGACCCCACAGGAATTCATCCCCACCAGAACGCTAGAGTGAAGCGGACACTCTGGATCGACATACGCCTGAAACTTTTCACAAGCATGGTGTCGTCATTTAGACACGTTCGGATATTTCGACACGTATCCTCCGTCACCGACAAGCAACCTCACCGGCTCGGAACCGAAAAGTCTCGCGTATCTGTCATTTACCGACTCCTTCATTGCGCTGGCACAACCCTTGCCATCTTCAATGATGAACGAGATGAACAGTAGGCAGTTCCGATTATCAACTCGTGCTTCTAACAAGCAGAGGCAAAGAAAACATAAGCGAGGAGAGTCAGGTTATGGAGACAGGTGTCCAAATTAAATGTGACCAAACCTATTCGGTCCTCAAAAAACAGGTATGTTCCTGCCGAGAGAAGGCACACTTGTTTCTGTGACCGAAAATCTTGGACGCACTCTTTTGCTGGTGGAATTTGACAGACGGACAACGCGAGTACCTGTTTGAGTACGAGGTCGAATTCGAAGACTGACAATACACCGCCGCAGAATTACTGTACGGGTACCGACGCACACATTTGAAGGTACATGCTGAAACGTTTGATACAAGGAATCATGCGGGTTGAAAAACAAAGTTGCTCGTGACTGGAGGATTGAGCGGTCACTGCGATCGGCGAAGTAATCGACGATGCTCAGCGAGATAGGCGCGATCTACGGCGGATAGAACAGACCGAAAGTATTCAATGCGGCGTTTAGGTCGGTAGTGACGGAGGTAGTTATGGCATTTAGGAGTAAGATCTATTTCATCATCTTGGGGATTGTTGCCCAGTTATTGTTCTTTGGCGACGTTCGAGGCTGACGAGCTGCAATCCAACGACGAACGCCGCGGAACAGGAAATCGTTACGGTGGCGACGCACCATCATAACGTGACTCTCGTCTCCTCTCAGCCTTGGGTTGTTGAAGGAGGAGACGTTTGGGGCACGTTAGTGGCTGCGTACGTTTATGACGATGTGACCACTGCAAAGGACCGCCGATTATTGGGAGCTTTACGGTAGCACAGGGGATCTCGTAGCGATGAGTTGGTTTGATAGATTCGGCATCCAAAGGTTGGCTGTAGATCGGGGGTTACTAGAGGAGAGCGACAAACTCGAAGGAACTTTCGTCGTCTTTTTAGACGGCGATTCAGGTTTGATCCGGGTTGAGCGTCAAGTACCGACAGGAGGTCGAAGACTATGGAATATGCAAAAGTGAACGGCCTGAACCATGAGGCATCGCGCATCGGATTAGGCACCTGGTCGATCGGCGGCTTCATGTGGGGCGGAACCGATGAACAGGCGGCGCTCGAAACGATCCGCGCGGCGTTGGAGCATGGAATAAATCTCATCGACACGGCTCCGGTGTATGGGCTCGGCCGCGCTGAAGAGCTCGTAGGTCGAGCCTTGGCGAAATATGGGAAACGGGAAGAAGTGATCATTGCGACCAAGGTCGGGTTGGAGTGGCGCGGAGATCAGGTGTTTCGCAACTCGACCAGAGCGCGGATCATGAAAGAAATCGATGACTCGCTGCGCCGCCTGCAGACCGATTACGTCGATATTTATCAAGTTCACTGGCCTGATCCTCTGGTTCCGATAGAGGAGACAGCCGAGGCGATGCACCAGCTTTACAAACAAGGAAAGATTCGAGCGATTGGGTGAGCAACTACTCGCTGGAACAGATGAACGTATTCCAGCACGGTGGCGCCTCTGCATACCGCGCAGCCACCCTACAATCTGTTCGAACGCGGGGTTGAAAGAGACGTGCTGCCGTACTGTCGCACTCACGGCGTCAGCACGCTGACGTACGGCTCCCTGTGCCGCGGATCTGCTAAGCGGCAAAATGAAACCGGACACCGAATTTCACGGCGACGATGTCCGTAAGATGGATCCAAAATTTCAACAACCCCGCTATGCGCAGTACCTGAAAGCCGTCGAGCGGCTCGACCGTTTTGCCCAAGAGAATTACGGCAAACGAGTTCTTGAGTTGGCAATCCGCTGGACCTTAGACCAACCGTTCGTCGCCGTTGCGCTTTGGGGAGCCCGCCATCCTGCACAGCTGGCACCGGTAGCGGGTGTCATTGGGTGGAAGCTGGATCGAGCTGCGCTGAAAGTTATTGACGACATTGTGCGCGAGTCAATAACCGACCCCGTCGGCCCGGAGTTCATGGCGCCGCCTGCTCGACCGGCTCAAGAGCAGCGCGAGGTAGTGTCGCGTACGGCGTAAGTTGAGTACCTCCATGCCCCAGTCGGTAGACGCTCAAAGTAAATCCTGCCCTCCATAAGGGCGACGTCATAAACCAACCACAGGCGGCTCATCCGAAGCTCGCAAGGCAACTGGTGCTCGACGAGCTCTTCGACCTCTCGCTTTATCAATCGCTCCGCTAATGTCGCGAGTGGTAAGTTGCGGGACATCCTGGATCAGCTGATTCCGATCGAGTCGCGGCACTTTGAGTTCTGGCAAGACTTCTTTGATTTGCACGTCAACACGCTCGATCTCGTTAGACGGCTGAAGCTTGTATTACTCGTGGCGGTCTGCCGGCTCTTCGGCACGCCTGCGATTCATATCGTGCTGGAAGCGATAGAGGTCCACGGTGTGCGGAAGTATCTGAGGGTCTGGAGCGCATACGGCAATGGACCACTCGGTGCCGCGGTTCGAAACATCCTCGAGGACGAGTTCAAGCACGAGGATGAGGTTGTGACTGGAGAGGCAGAGCGACAAATCAATCCGGACGCGCGTGCGAGACATTTTCCTCGGACTGAATGATGGCCTGGTCGAGATTCTGGGTGCCGTCAGCGGTTTCTTTGCCGCGTTCGGGAATTCGCTCGCAGTCCTGGTTGCGGGCCTCACCGTGGCTGTGGCCGGCGCCTTGTCGATGGCGGCCGGAGCTTGGATCGCCGTCAGTTCGAGTCGGAGGTCCGCACGACAGAGAATGCGCGGCGACAGTTTCTCGGTGAGAGCTTGTCAGCGACCGGGACGGCGGAGAACGCCGCTGGCTTCTGCAACCATCGTCGGTGTGAGCTATTTAGCCGGCGCCATGGTCCCAGTATTGCCGGTGCTCGGTGGAGCAAAGACGGTGTTCCCGTCGCTGTTTACCGCGGGTAGTCTAATTATCCTCGTCTCGACAATTGTGGCATTTCTCTCGGGGATGAATGTCAAACGGAGAGTCATAACCAACTTGCTCATCATCGCCGCCGCCGTGAGTATTACCTTCGCGATCGGAGTTGTGACGAAGCTCGTGTGGGGTGTTTCGGTGTGAGCGTTATGCTCTGGAGCAGTCAACCACTCATAGTGTCGAGGTGAACAGCGAAATATACCGACAGCATGTGCAGCGCCTTTTCGCGGTCAGCGTTCTCATAAAGGGCGTGGATGGCGTCTTGGAAACGATCGGCGGTATCCTCTTTATTGTTTGTCAGCCCGAAAGGGCTCAATAGCCTCGTCATCTTTTTAACTGCACATGAACTGTCGAAGATCCTGACGATTGGTTTGCCGCGTCGTTGCGCAATGCCGTTCACAATTTATTATCGGACACACAGACTTATCAAAGTCTTTTCAATAACCGATCCTTTTTGCCTTTATACTGATAGCCCCCGTTTTAGTAGCTCTGGCTATGCTTCAGTGACGGGAAAAATAACATGCCGCCGTTCAAGGAGGCTTGAGCCCTGAGCAGATCCACGGCTTGGTTACCCAAGTGCGTCGGTTGAGCCAAAAGAAATAGACGCGTATCCAAAACAATTGTGAGGTCGCAATTTGGCGCCGAACAAAGGCGCTACCCTCACCTCTTCGTATTTCCATAAACAAGCGTTTTCGCAGCAAGTGCAAAACGTTTGGGCAGCTGCATCATGGCTCCATTTAACAAGTCACTGTCCAAACACGACAAGCGTGACGCGCACCAAAAAATCAAGATTCGCTGCGATCAGTAATTGGAATTGGATGCTCTGAACACGAACAAACTCCTGGCGGACAGCTTGGTTTGGCGATATTGGATTTAATGCTTGCATTATTACCGAACCGCTGAGGCTATCTTATGCTGGTCGATTTATGGCTGATGAGTTAGAAACAAGGAGTGCTATCTGATCGCTGCCCTATGCTGGGCCTTTAGTAAGGAGCGCTAAACGCGAGCGGAATGGGAAAGGAGTTCAACGCAATGCTGCTGTCCGACGATTTTCTACGAACGATGATCGATCAGATGCCGACCTTTGGCTTGGTCCTGCCGGCCGGACGGCAGCGCGGAATTCGTTAACCAACGGTGGCTCTGATTATACGGGTCTATCGATGGAAGAGGCCGTTGGTTGGGGTTGGCAAGCCACGATTCATCCCGAAGATCTCGGAAAGACAATGGAGACTTGGCTACGACTCATCGCTTCTGAAGAACCTGGCGAGGACGAAGCTCGCATCCGTCGCTTCGACGGAGAATACCGTTGGTTCCTGGCTCGTGCCGTGCCGGTCCGCGACGATCGGGGAAAAGTGATCAGATGGTACGGAACGAGCACCGATATCGAAGACCGCACGCGGCCGGAGCGGAGAAGCTGCTAGCGGAGCGGGCCTATTTACATGAGGCGCAGAGACTCGGCCAGGTGGGCAGTTGGGCATTCAACACTCCCTCGGGATATCTCCTTCGAATCTTTGGCTACGATCCTGATGAAGAAATCCGACGGTGGAGATGCTTCGGGAGCGCGTTCATCCCGAGGATCTTCCCTCCTTCGATGGAAATGGCCAGCAAGGCCAAGAGCGAACAAGACCGACTATGAGTTCGACTATCGAATTGTTCTTCCGGAGGGATCGATAAGGCACGCGCGCAGTGTGGGCCACCCCGTCTTGTGACGATTCCGGTGACCTCGTTGAGTATATTGGCACCACCTTGGACGTGACCGAACACGCAAAGCGGGCTGAAGAGAAGCTGCGGCAAAGCGAGGGTCTATTTATCCGAAACGCACAGCGATTGACCAGCTGACCGGCAGCTTCGGCTGGAGGGTTTCCCACCGGCGAGATGGTCTGGTCAGAGGAAACCTTTCGAATCTTCCAATACGACCCAACCACGAAGCCGACGCGTGGAACGTCGTTCTCCAACGCGTTCATCCGGAAGACGCGGCCTCTCGTGAAACAGACACATCGAGCCGCGCGTCGCAGGATGGGAAGGATTTTGATTTTGAACATCGATTGCTGATGCCGGATGGCTCGGTCAAACATGTCCATGTTGTGGCTCATGCCGTTAAGAGATGAATCGGGCAACATCGAGTTTGTTGGAGCGGTGATGGACGCGTCACCGCAGCAAGGGGGACGGAAGAACGGATCCGACGAAGACGAAGGGAACTTCGCGTCACTGCTCGAAACAATTCCGGCCTTCCGTCGTCGAGCACTCTACCGGACGGCTCCGTTGATTTCATAAGTCAAGGGTTGGCTGGATTACGTAGGCTGCTCTCAGGGAAGAGATATTGGGCTGGGGCGGGAAGAAAACAATCCATCCCGAAGACCTCGACGAGAGTGCTGAACAGTTGGCAGGCGGCCTTGGCGAGTGGAGAACCTCTCGAGATAGAAGAACGCCTTCGGCGAGCGGACGAGGGCTTATCGCTGGTTCTTGAGTCGCGCCGCGCCGCTGCTGCGATAAAACGAAAAAGGGGAAACATCGTTAGTGGTGGTATTGGACGATCTTCGACATCGAGGACCGAAAGCAGGCGGAAGAGAAGCTACGCCAAGATGAAAGGGAGCTGCGGCGCATCACGGATGCTATAGCTGAGCCTATCGGCGTCTTGGCGCCGGATGGGAGCACTCTTTACGCGAATCAGATGATGCTCAACTACGCAGGTCTCAGCCTGGAAGACATAAAGGCCGATGACATGCCCGCAGAAATTTTACATCCGGATGATTTAGAGAGGACTCGGGACGAACGCCAGCGGGGCTCTCAGGTGGTGAACCGTTTCAAGTGGAACAACGGGTGCGCCGCAAGACGGGCAGTACCGTTGGTTTTTGGCCCGCTTCAATCCGCTGCGGGACGACGAGGGACGCATTATTCGCTGGTACGCGACGGGAATCGATATCGAGGAGCGCAAACAAGCTGAAGAGAGAGTCCAAAAAGAAAATGTCGTGTTGCGACGAGGAAATCGACTCGCTCTTCGATGTTCGAGGAAATCGTTGGTTCGTCGGCAAGCGCTGCGCAAGGTGCTGGCGCAAGCCGCAAAAGTGGCGCCGGTGGATTCGACGGTTCTCATTCTGGGTGAGACGGGGACGGGCAAGGAGCTTATCGCTCGGGCCATTCACAAGCGATCGAAACGTTCGGGTCGAGCTTTTGTTCGCGTGGATTGCGCGGCGATCCCTCACTGCGCTCATCGCCTCCGAATTGTTCGGTCACGAGAAGGCGCTTTCACGGGCGCGCTGCAAAGGCATTTGGGGAGGTTTGAGCTGGCCGACGGTGGAACGATCTTCCTGGACGAGATCGGCGAACTGCCGGCCGAGACGCAGAGCACCCTACTGCGCGTGCTCCAAGAGCGGGAGTTTGAACGCGTCGGTGGCAGCCAACCCATTTCCGTGGACGTGCGCGTGCTCGCCGCTACCAACCGCGACCTCAAGGCTGCGGTGGCTGCCGGTACATTCCGCCAAGATCTCTTCTACCGGCTGAACGTGTTCCCAATCCAGTGCCCCCGCTGCGCCAACGGGCGGACGACATTCCTCTCCTCGTCGAGTACCTCATAGATCGCTACGCCAAGAAAGCCGGCAAGAAGATCAGGAAAATAGAGAAAAAGACCCTGGAGTTGTTTCAAGCATATAAGTGGCCAGGTAACGTTCGTGAACTGCAAAACGTGGTCGAGCGGGCGGTGATCTTGTGCGATGACGACACATTCTCGGTAGACGAGACATGGTTGATCAAGGAATCTCCCCGCGAGCCGCGTTCACTGAGCGCATCCGCCAAGTCGACTACTGCGCCTTGACGAAGATCAGGAAAGGGAAATGATCGAGGCGGCACTGGCAGAGAGCAAGGGCCGGGTTGCGGGCCCGTTTGGCGCCGCTGTCAAGCTAGGAATTCCGCGACAAACTCTTGAGTCGAAGATCGTAAATCTGGGCATCAACAAAAATCGTTTCAAGTCTGCATAAACGTTCCCTACCGTCTCCTAAGCATTAGCGACGCTCAGCCTAAAACTCACTCGTCGTCCTATCCGACATCGAACGGCCTCGCTAGAGCCGCGTCCTGCCCACAGTGCGGCTGTGAACTCACATCGAGAAAATGCCGAAAGTCAGCAATTGCTGGAATCGGGCACGAATCAAGTAATCAATAGTTAGTAGATTCAATCAATTGGAGATGGCAGGCATTTTGCCATTACAAGCGATGAGGCTCATGAATGATTCGAGGAAGCTGACAGGTGTAGCTTTCGCGGGGCTCTCGTGAAGCTGGAGTAGCGGTCGTCAGAGTAATCATTGAAGGAGGATTTCATGGCAAAAGTTTGGTTGATCACTGGCAGCAGCCGCGGCCTTGGGCGGGCGCTGGCCGAAGCGGTCCTTGCGGCCGGAGATAAGCTCGTGGCCACAGCGCGTAAGCCCGCACAATTGACTGATCTGGTGGACCGCTACGGCGGTCAGGTTCGAGGCGGTTGCACTCGACGTGACCGACGCACGCGCAGCAGGCAATGCCATCCAGAGCGCGGTAGATGCCTTTGGCAGGCTCGACTTGCTCGTCAATAACGCGGGCTACGCCAACGTAAATTCGATCGAGGATATGGCAGCAGAGGACTTTCGCGAACAGATCGAGACCAACTTCTTCGGGGTGGTGAACGTCACACGCGCAGCGCTGCCAGTCTTCCGCACACAACGTGATGGTCACATCATCCAAATTTCTTCTGTCGGAGGACGGGGCGCCAAACCCGGTCTCTCGGCTTACCGAAGCGCGAAGTGGGCAGTCGGAGGATTCTCTGAGGTGCTGGCGAAGGAGGTCGGGCCTCTGGGCATCAAGGTGACAGTCGTCGAACCAGGCGGTATACGCACCGATTTCTCGGGATCGTCGATGCGTGTGGGTGCGGTTCGGCCAGATTACCAGAAACTGTGGGAGCAATGATCGAGGCACAGAGCGGGAATGCCGACATCATGCGCGGCGATCCGGCGAAGGTTGCGCGGGTCATTTTGCGGATAGCCTCGGAAAAACGCCCACCTCTCCGTCTGCTACTAGGATCGGATGCCGTGTTCCTCGCCTCTCTCGCCTCAGCGGAGCGCGCAAAAGAAGATGCACAGTGGAAGGAACTCAGCCTCTCTACCGACTTCGATGGCTTGGCCGATTTTTCCGAGACACCCATCGCCAAAATGCTGTCAGAAAAGAGCTGAGGAACATGTCGATTGCAGCGATACAGCGGATGAAAGGAGCACGATTATGAAATACAAATTGCTGGGCAACAGCGGACTTCGGGTTTCGGAGGCAGCGCTCGGCGCCATGACTTTTGGCGATGATTGGGGCTGAGGGCGCCGCAAAGGACGAGGCAGGAAGATGTACGACGCTTACCGCGAGGCCGGCGGGCAATTTCATCGACACCGCTAACACGTCCACACGAACGGGACGAGCGAATCGTTCCTCGGCAGAGTTTATGCAGGGCCACCGCCAGAGCGTGGTGATGGCCACGAAATACACCAATGCCGCTCCCGGGACAGACCCGAACGCGGCCGGCAACCACCGCAAGAGTATGGTGCAGGCAGTGGAGGCGAGCCTCAAACGACTGCAGACCGACTACATCGACCTGTACTGGGTGCACATCTGGGATGGGATCACACCAGTGGAAGAAGTCATGCGAGGTCTGGACGATATCGTTCGCCAAGGCAAGGTTCTCTACATCGGCATCTCGGACGCTCCCGCTTGGTGGATCGCCCAGGCAAATACGCTGGCGGAGCTTCGAGGCTGGACACAGTTCATTGGGTTGCAGATCGAGTACAGCCTCATCGAGCGGACGGTCGAGCGCGAACTGATTCCCATGGCGAAAGCGTTGAACTTGGGGGTATCTGGCTTGGTCTCCCCTGGCGCATGGAGTTCTAACCGGGAAATATCACGGCGAGGGCAAGGCCGACGGCGCGCGGATGACCAATGAGGGAATGAAGGAGTTCCTTCCCGAGGAACAACGCGCGGCGCCGATCATCTCGGCTGTGAAGTCGGTCTCCGAACAGACCGGTCGCAGCATGGCGCAAGTCGCACTCGCCTGGTTGCGCCATCAAACGGTGCCAGTAATCCCGATCATTGGAGCGCGGAAGGTATCTCAACTCCAGGACAATCTCGCCAGTTTGGATCTGGAGCTCTCCGCCGAACAATTGAAATCCCTCGATGGAGCAAGCCGAATCGACCTCGGATTCCCAGAGAATATTTACGAGAAAGAAAGGGTCTCGTGCACTCAGGTATGGCGGCATGTGGGATCGCCTTGCGCTCTAGTGCGAAGATCAAGTGGCGACGCATAAAACGCATGAGAGCGCTTTGAATGATCAAGACGAACGCAGTGCGAGCCCTGGATCGGCTTGGGATCAGAGTACGAGTTACGCGAGTACGACGTGGATCCTGACGATTTGTCTGCCGAAACAGTGGCGCAAAGATCGGTTTACCGCCAGAGCAGGTTTTCAAGACTCTCGCCGTCCATGGGGACCGGAATGGAATCTGTCTAGCGGTAATTTCCGCAAACCAGGAGTTGAACTTCAAGGCGCTCTCGCAAACCAGACGGGGAATCGGAAGATCGACATGCTGCCTTTGAAAGAGGTGCAAGCCTTGACCGGTTACATTCGCGGCGGGGTTACCGCTCTGGCGTGCAAGAAGGATTACCGCGGTGTATATCGACGAGCTTGCGGAAATCTGCGACGTGATCTCGGTGTCTGCAGGCATACGAAGGTTGCAGATCCTGCTAGCCCTGCTGACTACATCCGTGCTGTCAAGGCCAAGCTGTCAAGCTGAGAATTCCGCGACAAACTCTTGAGTCGAAGATCGTAAATCTGGGCATCAACAAAAATCGTTTCAAGTCTGCATAAACGTTCCCTACCGTCTCCTAAAGCATTAGCGCCCCACAGCCTAAAACTCAGTCGTCGTCCTATCCGACATCGAACGGCCTCGCTACGAGCCGCGTCCTGCCCACAGTGCGGCTGTGAACTCACATCGAGAAAATGCCGAAAGTCAGCAATTGCTGGAATCGGGCACGAATCAAGTAATCAATAGTTAGTAGATTCAATCAATTGGAGATGGCAGGCATTTTGCCATTACAAGCGATGAGGCTCAACGAATGACTTTGAAAATCGAAGGAACTCGGATGGGCGCAGAAACTGATCCGACTGATTGGGCGAGCTCGATCGGAACATATCGAGGAATTGAAGAAACGGACCGGCGTCAAAGGCCCACCGACCCAACGGAGCGGCATCGCTCGAAGGCATGTGCAAGCCGCGCCCCGCTTGAATGACTCGAAGATGAAATGCCGGCGATGCTTGAGTGGCGAAGAGGCCACATACCGCGTTTATAGCCATGCCCTGGATATGGCCGTATGCGCGGCGTGCGCCGATGAAGCTCGGAAACTGGAAATCGGTGTTGAGCCTCTTAGTCAAGAGTGAACCCGTGTTGAAAATCACAACTCGAAACCGACGTGACAAGGACGACTATCGAGCTTGACGGAAAGCTGGCCGGGCCGTGGGTTGAACTATTGAAAGAGTGCTGGCGAAAGACGGCCGGCGGCAATGGGCCGGTTAGGGTGCTGCTCTGCGATGTGACGTTTGTGGACGAACAAGGGAAAAGTCTGTTGGCCGACATGTACCGTCACGGCGCTGAGCTGGAAGCGGACGGATGCATGACCGGAGCGATCGTGGATGAGATCAAGCGAGGAGGACGACCATGAGCGACAATATCATCGTAAGCGGTTATCTACCAGGAGAAGGCGTGATTTGTCGTGAATGTTATGAAGAACGAAATTTCAATCTTCGCGCGGTGGTTTCTTATGGGCAGTCAATTGATGGCTCGCGCCGCTGCTCAAGGTATCGCGCAAGCGCTTGTTTCAACGGCGATCGAGTGGTCGGTGAACAAATTCAATGCGGCCGCAAAATGATCAGCTGGCGCAGCGAGGATCAGTCGGCAAAATCAAAGGAATACCGGGGAGACCGTCGATGACCTTCGAGAATCGCACGCATGGTTTTACGAACGACAGCTCTAGCAGAGATGCCGATCTACGTTATCTCCGAAACTGTCAACGGAAACGACGTCATGGAAATCACCGTACGGCAGTTTGAATAGGAGAGCGGACTTCCATTTAGAGGACTTTATATATGAGCAGATCGGCTATCTATCTCTAACTCAAAAGCGGAATGATCAGAAAGGCGCACAGGCACCGGGACCCTCCACGAATTTTTCGCTCATACCTTTGCTTCTCACCGGGCAAAGCATTTCTCCCGAAGCTCGCCAAGCCCTTGCGTGAGAACCGCCTGAAGGATGCGGCGGTTATCCTCATGGAGGAATACGGATTGAGCTGCGTTGAAGTCACTCATCTCCTGGACATTCCCCGTTGCAAAAGAGTTCAGCTCGCTCGCGTAATCCTCAAGCGCTCTTATGGGACCGGAAGTAAAAGCTTGCGAGTATTCCGGCGTCCGTAACGCGCCGGTTATCGGGCAAAACGCAAGCAATATTTAATATTCGCCAAGGACACGACTCACGGCTAAAGAAGAAAGATACACTAACCATTGCTGCGACTTTGCTGCGTCCGTGCTTTTGTTGGCTTTCGCGCTTCAAGGTTTTTGCCGATTGTCACGTCACGCTGTCAGCCTCTGATCCACTGACCGAAATCCAGACCCAATCCCCGGCAGCACGGCGGCAAATCAGGGGGGCTACGGCAGGGGCTGGCGGCGGTGGAAAGATGATTCTTGGCCAGAGAATTTATCGAACAGGAACTGGAGTTATAGGAAGGATGCATGAACACAGAGCCTTCATAGAACAGATCATGCGAGGAGCGACGATGACTGAATCTGTCAGAGAGTGAACGAGCACGATTTCGATCAAGTTGTATTGACGTCGCGGAGCGCCGGTGCTGGTGGAACTTCTGGGCGGAATGGTGCGAACCGTGCCGCACGCTGCGCCAATCGTTGAGAGCTCGCCGCCGATCAATATGCGGGCGCTGCGCGTCTTCAAGTTGAATGTGGACGATAGTCAGCCGTCATGGAGCGTTATGGCATTCAAGCAATACCCGAACCTTAATTCTTTCAAGATGGGAGAAGGACGCGTGGATTTCCAACCCGACGTGCGGTCGACTTCTGCTTACCTCGACGCGTGAGCTGGTCGGGCCGCCTGCGGGCGGTCACTCGCCGTTAATGGCAGACATGGATAGCAAGACGTTTGGGTCTGGGGACGATATACCGCCGCGACTAATGGGATCTCTCTCGTGTTCCTGATCAGGATGCGAATCCACAATTTCCACACAGATTTAAACGAGGTAACCATGCTCAAGCGGGTGCAGTTTGTCCAGGCCGAAGTCCGGTCAATTGACCTGACTGCGAAGCGGGTGCAATGCACTCGCGCATCATCGAAGCCAGTCCGCGCCATTTGCCTCTCGACGGCGTTTGTGGTTTAAAGTTTCGGGTCTTTCTTTGGTTGCGGCTCTGCCCGCGCTGGGTAGACGCCCCGTGTTTTCGGCATCTGTCGACACAGCGGCGGGACCTCTTCCCTCGCGCTCGGCGATAATAGAAGGTAACTGATTCATTTTCGCTAGTTAGAGGTGTTCAGATAATTGGAAGAAGTTGGCACATCGATTGCCCATAGAGTTGTTACCAAGAAACGGGAGATCTAATTCTAGAGTGAAGCTCCGCTTCCGCTCGCTTTGGCATCTCCCTCCAATTAACAAACAGTAAAGTGATGGCAATATGTGGATAGTCAGGACTCGCACCTAATCGTCCGTATACCTTTATCGTCCTCTCGCTATTGATCTTGTTGGCGAGCCCCGTGGTGATCCAGCGCACGCCGACGGACATCTTTCCGAATATCAATATTCCCGTGGTCGCTGTCGCCTGGCAGTTCACAGGACTAAATCCGGAAGAGATGGAAGGCCGCTTCACGACCGGCTTCGAACGCATTCTCACTACGGTCGTCGACAACATCGAGCACATCGAATCGACGACTATCAATGGTCAATCGATCATCAAAGTTTTTCTTCAGCCGAATGCCAGTCTCGCTATCGCCAACGCGCAGATCACGGCGGTATCGCAGGTCGCTCTGCGCCAGTTGCCCGCCGGCGCGCAGCCTCCGTTGATCCTCAACTTCAGCGCTTCAACCGTGCCGATCATCCAGCTTGCTCTTTCAGGAGAAGGCCTTTCCGAGCAGCAGCTCAACGACCTCGGTTTGAATTTTTGCGAACCCAACTCGTCACGGTTCCCGGCGCGGCGGTGCCTTATCCCTACGGCGGCAAACAAACCCAAGTGATGATCGATTTGAACCCGGCGTTGCTTCAATCCAAGGGTTTGTCGGCGACCGACGTAGTGAACGCGGTAAATCTGCAAAACCTGGTGTTGCCTTCCGGCACGGCGAAAATCGGTCAATTTGAATATGACGTCGATATCAACGGCGCACCCAGAACCGTCGAGCAACTGAACGACACTTCCGATCAAGCAGGTGGGCAGCTCGACGATCTATCTTCGGGACGTGGCCCACGTGCGCAACGGCTTTGCGCCGCAGACCAACATTGTCCGGCACGATGGCCTGCGCGGCGTGCTCGTCACCGTGCTCAAGGCGGGAGCGCGTCCACACTGGACGTCGTCAACGGCATTCGGACGATTCTTCCGCGTGTCGCGGCCACGCTGCCGCCCCAGCTAAAAGTTCAGGCGCTGGCGGATCAATCGATCTTCGTGCGCTCCGCCGTGAGCGGCGTCATCCGCGAAGCCGTTATCGCCGCCTGCCTCACCGGTTTGATGATCCTGATTTTCCTGGGAAGCTGGCGCAGCACGCTGATCATTGCGGTTTCCATCCCGCTCTCCATTCTGAGTCTCGATCATCGTTCTCAGCGCCTTAGGCGAAACCATCAACATTATGACGCTCGGCGGGCTCGCGCTCGCGGTGGGCATGCTGGTGGATGACGCCACCGTGGAGATCGAGAACACCAACCGGAATCTGGATCAGGGCAAGGAAATCAAGCAGGCGATCCTCGACGGCGCGTCGCAAATCGCCGTTCCCGCCCTGGTGTCCACGCTCAGCATTTGCATCGTGTTCCTGCCGATGTTCTTTTTGAGCGGTGTCGCGCGTTACCTCTTCGTGCCGCTAGCCGAGGCGGTGGTCTTCGCCATGCTCGCGTCGTATTTCTTGTCCCGAACCCTCGTGCCTACGATGGCGCTGTATCTCCTGAAACCGAAAGATCACCATGCGGCTACTTCGCGCAATCCCTTCATCCGGTTTCAGGACTCGTTCGAGCGCGGGTTTGAGCGTCTTCGCCTCGGCTACCAGCGCCTACTCACGACGCTGGTTCATCGGCGGTTCCTGTTTGTCCCTGTGTTTCTTCTGCTCTGTCTTTCCGCCTGGGCCCTCGTGCCCTGGCTGGGTGAAAACTTTTTCCTGACACCGACAGCGGCCAGTTTAGCCTCCACGTGCGTGCCAAGACCGGTACGCGCATTGAAGAGACTGCACGCCTTGCCGATCTCGTTGAAAACTCGATCCGCCGGGTCATTCCAGCCCAGGAACTGGACAATATTCTCGACAACATCGGGTTGCCCTACAGCACTATTAATTACATGCACAACACCTCCGGCCTGATCAGCGCCGCGCGACGCAGACATCTTAGTCTCCCTCAAAGAAAATCATCGCCCGACGGCGGAATATGTCCGGGAGCTGCGCAAAAGCTGCCCGGGGCTGAATTCCCCGGCAATACCTTTTATTTCCTACCCGCCGACATCGTCACGCAAATTTTGAACTTTGGCTTGCCGGCGCCCATCGATATTCAGATCGAGGGCGCTGACGTCCAAGGCAATCGAAAGATCGCCGACAAGATACTGAACGAGATACGCCAGGTGCCGGGCATCGTCGATCCGCGCATTCAGCAAGACTTCGATTACCCGAAATTCCATATCGACGTGGACCGCACGAAGGCAGCCGGCGGCGGCTTCACCCAGCGCGACGTCGCCAGCAGCTTGTTGGTGTCGCTGAGCGGAAGTTTTCAGACGACGCCGACCTTTTTCCTGAATTGGCAAAACGGCGTCAACTATAACTTGGCGACCCAGACGCCCCAATACCGGATTCAATCCCTGCAAGACCTTCAGAACATGCCGATTACCTCGGCGACGATGAAGAGTCCGGAGATTCTGGCCGACGTCGCCTCGATCACGCGGTCGAGTGAGATGGCGGTGCTGAATCACTACGACATCCGCCGCGTCGTGGACGTTTACGCCTCCGTGCAGGACCGGGACCTCGGCGCCGTCGGCAGTGAAATCACGCGCATCGTCGATGCCAACCAAAAGCTATTGCCGCGCGGCAGCTTCATCACGATTCGCGGACAGCTCTCCACGATGCGATACATCCTATATCGGCTTGCTGGCGGGTCTCGGTTTCGCGATCGTTCTGGTCTATCTATTGATCGTGGTGAATTTCCAGTCCTGGCTGGATCCTTTCATTATCATCACGGCGTTGCCCGCCGCGTTGGCCGGCATCATCGTTTTCCTGTTTATCACTCACACCACGCTTAGCGTCCCGGCGTTGATGGGCTCGATCATGTGCATGGGCGTCGCCACCGCCAATAGCATCCTCGATCGTGTCGTTTGCCAAAGAGCGGCTTGCGGAGCATGGCAACGCGCTCGAGGCCGCCATTGAGTCCGGGTTTACGCGCTTTCGCCCCGTGCTCATGACGGCGCTCGCAATGATCATCGGCATGGTTCCCATGGCGCCTTGGCTTGGGCGACGGCGGCGAGCAGAACGCGCCGCTCGGACGGGCCGTCATCGGTGGGCTGCTGCGCGCCACGGTGGCCACGACTGATTTTTGTGCCGGCGGTGTTTAGTATTTTCCACGGCAGACGGCGCGCCGCTCAATCGGCACGTCAATAACAAGATGAGCGAACGGCGGACAGTCTATTCAAGGAGTAATTTCGATGGCAACTGCGAGGAAACAGGGCCAGAGACCCAGCTCAAAGATACCACACAGGAGGCAAAGCGCCGGAGCGCTAGGCTCGGTACCTATGTAATTTCAGCCGCGCTCTTGGTCATATTTATCGTCGTGATTGGCTTCGGCTTCATCAGCCGGAGAAAAGCGGAGGCGGATCTGAAACAGTCGACCGCGGCCGCCGCGATACCCTCCGTCAATGTGGTCTATCCAAAGACTGGACGCTCCTACCAATGAAATTGTGTCTGCCGGGAAATACCCAGGCTTTTACCGACGCGCCGATCTTTGCGCGGACGAACGGTTATGTGAAAAGCTGGCACGTTGACATCGGGACGCGTGTGAAGAAAGGCCAGCTGCTGGCCGAGATCGAGACGCCGGAGGTGGACCAGCAGCTGCAACAAGCTCGGGCGGATCTTCAAACCGCGCAGGCCAACCTGCGCCAGGCCGAAATCACCGCGGACCGCTGGGAGGCCCTCTGGAAAACGAACTCCGTGTCAAAGCAGGAAACCGACGTGGCGGTGAGCGCCTTCCATGCGATGAAAGCCACGGTCGACTCAAACACCTCCAATGTCCGCCGCTTGGAGGAACTGCAGGGGTTCCAGAAGATTTATGCTCCTTTCGACGGCGTGATCACCGCGCGCAATACGGATATCGGCGCGCTCATCAATTCAGGCGCAAGTACGCCGACGCAGGAGCTGTTCCACCTTGCGGCAATCAACATCTTGCGGGTCTTTGTCGCTGTGCCGCAACTCTATGCGCAGGCAGTGCGCCCGGGCGCGACGGCATTCCTGACGCTCGACGAATTTCCCGGCAAAACTTTCAGCGGCACGATCGCGCGGAACTCCAACTCCATCGATCCGGCGTCACGAACTCTGCTTGTCGAGGTCGATGTGGATAATCGCAGCGGCACGCTGCTTCCCGGCGCTACGTCAGCGTTCATCTCAAATTGCCGCAATCGGTCAGCTCCGTTACGCTGCCGGCCAACACCCTGCTGTTCCGCTCCGAGGGCTTGCGCGTCGGCGTGGTTCGCAACGGCCGCGCGCAACTCGTCCCGGTGACCATCGGCCGTGACTACGGCAACAGCGTAGAAGTTGTGACTGGGCTCCAACCTACGGATCCAGTCATCATCAATCCAAGCGACTCTCTGATCGAGCGGGACTGCCGTTCGAGTCAATCCATCACCCGCCCAGGCCGCCGCGCGATGAAATCGTTTTACCTCGGTCTTACTGCTGCTGTGGTGTTGCTGTGCGCCGGTTGCATGGTGGGACCGGACTATTTCAAGCCATCGGTGCCGATGACGGCCGACCTACAAGGAGGACCAGGGCTGGAAGCTCGCGCGCCCCAGCGACACTATCCCCCGCGGTAAATGGTGGGAGATCTTTGGAGATCCGCAGCTGAATGCGCTGGAAGAACAAGTGAGCGAGGCCAACCAAAACGTGAAAGTGGCCGAGGCGCGATTTTCGCCAGGCGCGCGCGTTAATCGGTTTTGCCCGCGCGGGATTGTTCCCTACGGTTTCGGCCGGGTTCAGCGCGAGTTCCCTGCGCGATTCGACGAACAGACCACTTCGTAACGTCGGCGAACGGGGCCTCCACCGGCGACTTTCTTTGACCGGCGACATATCCTACGAGATCGACTTGTGGGGACGGATCCGCCGCAGCGTGACCGCCGCCCGCGAAGAAGCGCAAGCAACCGCCGGCGACCTGGAAAGCGCCAGACTCAGCATTCAGGCAGAGCTCGCCGTCGATTATTTAGAGCTGCGCAGCGCCGACGCGCAACAACGGCTCCTCAATGACACGGTCCAGGCCTTCAAGGAAGCCTTGCAGCTCACGATCAATCGCTTCGAAGGCGGCGCTGCGCCGAAGTCCGATGTGGCGCAGGCGCAGACGCAACTGGAAACGACGCAAGTGCAGGCAACGGACATCGCCGTGCAGCGGGCGCAGCTCGAACATGCCATCGCCGTCCTGATCGGAAAACCCCTGCGGAGTTCAGCTTGCAGCCGGCGCCGCTGGATCTCCAGCCACCGGATAT